>JGI12329J12844_1000010_pt1 | contig 48942 bp, 35 predicted proteins | sample A23E3SouthBayCA_FD_12844 | JGI IMG/M metagenome (IMG submission 12844)
CGGCACGCGGCCCTCCGTCGAACTGTCTGGCCAACGCGACTGGACGTGTCTGCTGGGCGCGATCACCGAGAACGGTGATCGCTTTTTCTCCCGATTCGAAGAATACGTCACCGCCGAACACGCGAAGCATTTCATTCTCAAATTATGCAAAGAGTTCGAAAATAATTTCATCATCGTCCTAGATGGAGCGCCGTATTTCCAAGCGTCGGCCGTCACGGACCTAGCGGCCCGTGACGACCTCGCCTTCATGACGTTACCGTCGTACTCGCCGGAACTGAATCCTGTCAAGGAGTGCTGGAGACAGCTTTAAGCGTCTCTTAGCAACCGCCTCTTTGACTCACTTGACGAGCTGACCACAGCGATCGATACCGCTCTCGACCAACTCTCAATCCCAAAAGTGAGCAATTATTTCTAACTGCTACTATAGCAGTGCGAGACTTCCAGCGAGAATTTGTGTTGCCACAGCACAGTCTGACCATTCAGCCCGCTCTTTGGGCGAGTGTGAATAGCCCCCCGTAGATGGGGCGAACAACAGCGCTGCATCAGTCACATTGGCAACCTGCATTGTGTCATTGCCTGCACCCGAGTGGAATGCAACTGTCTCGGTCCGATACTTGGAAAATTGAGTAATAACACACGTACATATGTTATTCTAAATCCGGGGTATCGCTGCCAAATCAGAACTAGCTACCACCAATAAATCGTACGTTCGCGGCACTCAAACAGGGGGATGTCAGGAAAACTGTGAGTTGATTTCGATGACGTTCGCTGACCGCGTAACCATACTGGGCAACTCCTCCTCGTAGACTTCGCCTTCGAATCGACTTGCGGGTCCAGAGATGCTGATAGCACCGATTAACTCATCTGCTGTTGTTACTGGTGCAGCAACACAGCGAAGGCCCTGGATTTTCTCCTCCCGGTCGAAGGCGTACCCGCGTTCACGAATATCTTCGAGTTCCGCAAACAGTTCGTCCTTCGTTGTGACTGTGTTCTCCGTATACTTCGGAAGACCGTGTCGGTCAATGATCTCGTTGACCCGCAACTCAGACATGTGTGCCATCATCGCTTTCCCCAGAGAGAGACAGTGCATGTATTCTCGTTTCCCCGGCGACGATGCGGACTGAACTGCGTTTTCGCCGGCGCTTTTGTAGATATACACCGCCTGTCCGTGTTCGGGCATCGCGAACTGGGCGAGTTCACCACAAGACTCCGAGAGGTCGTCGAGCTCCTCGGTGACGACATCGTATATCTGAAGCCGATCTCGTACTGTCTCACCGAGATCGAGATGGCGGAGACTCAACCGATACGTCTCGTCCTCTTTGACCACGTACTCGTTTTTGTAGAGCGTCGACATATGCCCGTGTATCGTTCCCTTGGACCGGCCCAGTTCGTCAGCGATTTCAGTGATTCCGGCACCATCCCGTTCCAAGAGAAGTTCTATAATATCGAGTGTCGTTTGGACCGCTTCAACCGTTCTTGAACCATCATGGGTTGCCATATCAATGCATTCCAAGCCACCGTATTAAAACTGTTCGTAAGCCACGAACATATGAGGCCGTTCGGGAAAAACGAACGTCTTTTTGTTGATTTCCTACTTTGGGGTCCATATCCACCCCGAAACGGGCGTCAGTTGGTGTACCAACATTTCAAACCACCATCCTACGGACGGCTGTTTGAGAGAAACGAACTAGGCTTGTAACTTCAATTCGGCTGTTTCTCATATGATATGGGGAAACTGATATTACCCAGAATGCACAAGCGGATGATACCATGGTAGAGATTGATTACATGGCCCATCAGGAGCAGTACAGCCCGTCGGAGCTTCTAGAGTACTCCGTACTGGCGTCGGACAACGACTTTGACTTCATTTGGACATCGGATCACTTCCATCCGTGGTTCCACACCGATGCGGAAGCGGGCTTCGCGTGGTCGTGGCTCGGAGCCGTTACTGAGCGGGTCGACATCCCTATTGGAACGTGTGTCACGCCCGCGGGGGAGCACTACCATCCGGCGATGATGGCACAGGCGTTCGCCACGATACAAGAAATGCACGACGAGCGGGTCGTTCTCGGGCTTTCTACTGGGGAGGCGATGAACGAGAAACCGCTGGGTCACGAGTGGCCCGACTATCCTGTTCGGCGTGACCGCCTCGAAGAAACCCTGGAGATCATTCACGGGCTCTACGACGCAGAAGGCTTCTTCAGCTATGAGGGAGATCATTATATGGTTGACGACGCGAAACTGTACACGATGCCCGAGGAGCGACCGGAGATTCATCTGGCCGCTAACGGCCCGACCACGGCATCACTGACGAGCGAATACGGCGACGGGTTCATCACTGTCAAGAAAGGCGAGGAATACACGGAGCGTCTCTATCCGGCTATCCGCCGCTACACCGAAGAGGAGGGCCGAGATCCGGACAGTATCGAGACGACGCTGCTGGTGATTGCATCCTACGACGATGACTACGAGCAAGCCCGGGCTGCCACACGACCATGGTGGGCAACAACCCAGAATGTCTTCGACCGGGCGATGGCGAATCCACAAGAGATCGAACAAGAGGGAGAGAAAGCCACGGAAGAAGAAATCGAGGCGAAGTTCCTCATCGCTGACGATCCGTCCACTATCGCCGCCCAACTGGAGGAGTACGCCGAGATGGGGTTCGACCGCATTGCGCTCGGTAACACGAGCCCTAATCCGGCGCGGTTCTTCGAAGTAATGGGCGACGAGGTCATTCCAACGTTATAAGCAGGAGTAGCGGCGGAGTAAGACCGGTGGACCGTGACACGTGTGGGGGAACGTTTAATAAATCCCGCGTGCACTTTCCTGATGAGATGCCAAGACTGAACGGTGGCGAAATTATCGCCAGATATCTCGAAAAGGAGGGCGTTGAGTACCTCGTGGGCATTCCAGGCCACGGGAGCACGAACCTGCTTGACGCCTTCAACGACTCAGAAGTAGAGGTAATCCAGCCACGACACGAACAGGGTGCGACACACCTCGCTGATGGATACGCACGCGCGAGTGGCAACCCACTCGCTGTCTTCACTTCCATCGGTCCGGGCGCAACGAACACCGTCACCGGGGCAGCGACGGCCTATGTCGATTCAATCCCGATGGTCATCTTTACTGGTGCGCCCCAGACCCACGAGTACGGAGAAGGGATCCTCCAAGAAATCGAGCGTCAAAAGCCCGGGGATTTCCCAAGCGTGATGGAACCGGTGACCAAGCAGAGCTTCGTCGTCGACGACGTGGAACGACTCCCGCGCATTCTCCGTCGCGCGTTCCAGACAGCGTTGTCCGGTCGCCCCGGCCCTGTCCATATCGACGTGCCGATGGACGTGCAGGGTGCTGCAGCGGACGTGGAACTGCCCGAACCGACCGAGCACCGACCGCACAGCCGGCCCGGTGGCGACCCCGATACAGTCTCGGATGCCGCGGACCTGCTTGCCGAGGCCGACCGTCCCGTCATCGTTCCTGGTGGTGGCACGATGCTCGCCGAAGCCTGGGACGAGGTGCAGGAACTCGCCGAACATCTCCAGGCTCCCGTCATCCCGACATTCCAGTCGCGGGGTATCATCCCAGAGGATCACGAGCTATTCGTCGGAAACGCGGGCTGGATCGGATCCTCGGCCGGCAACGAACTTGCGGCGAATGCCGACGTGATACTCGCGGTCGGGTGTCGGTTCACAGACATGCATACCTCTTCCTTCGAGGAAGGTGTGAGCTTCGAGATCCCGCCGAGCAAGCTCATTCACGTCGACATCGATCCCCAGGAGATCGGGAAGAACTACCCGGTCGAAGTCGGTATCCAGGGCGACGCGAAGGTCGTCACCCGCCAGATCACGGACGCGGTGCAGGACCGCACCGACCCCGTCTCGACGGAGAACAACGAGTACTACGACGAGATTCAGGAGTTGTGGGCGGACTGGCAGGCGCAGGTCGACGAACGCTGGGAGAACGACGAGGTCCCGATGAGTATCTCACGCGTGGCCCGTGCGGTCCGCGAAGTGCTCCCGCGGGACGGCAGCATCGTCACCAGCGCCGGTCAGCCCCAGGAGACAATCAATCCCGAGTTCCCGGTGTACGAACCGCGAACGAACATCTCCTGTGGCGGCTTCTCGACGATGGGCTGGGGCGTCTCGGCCGCCATCGGCGCGAAGCTTGCGAACTCCGAACGGACGGTCGTCGACTTCGAGGGCGACGGTAGCTTCCTGATGTGTAACCAGGAGGTCGCCTGCGCCGTTGAACACGATATCGACGTCAACTACGTCGTCGTCAACAACAACGGCTGGAAATCCATTCGGAACCTCCAGGTGAATAAATACGGCTGGGACCGGGTCATCGACACGGAGTTCGACGACGAAACGATGGTCGACTTCATGGATATGGCCAAGTCGTTCAACGTCGGTTTCGCCGAGCGCGTTGTCAAGCCCGAGAACCTCAACGGGGTCCTCGAAGAGGCGTTTGCCCACGACGGTCCCTCGTTCGTGGAAGCCGTCGTCGAGCCGGACAACCCCGACTCCGGTGCGATCATCACCGGCAAATGGGACCTGGCGGACCTCGAAGAGTAACCGCGACCGGCTCTTTTCTAACGACCGAGTGACTCTAAGACACAACTGGCGCTCTTGGAAGCCTGTTGACTAGGAAAACGGAGAGGACGCCGTTAGACTTCGATAAGGACCTTGCCGTCTACGCGCTTACGGGCCTGCGCGACAGCTTCGTCGGCGTTTTCGAGGTCGTAAGTCGACGTAATCATCGGGAGATTGTCGAGTTGGCCGCTCGCCATCAATCGGATAGTGCGCGGGTATACCTGTTGCCCAGTGTGTCCCTCGGAGCCGTAGATCTGGGCGCTGTTGCCCTGGTACTTTCGCAGTGCGATATCGGGGTCGCTGCCGGCGTTGCTGATGTGGACAACGTTGGCCTGTTCGGCCAGTGTGTCCTCGATAACCGGATAGGTCGCGCCGACCGCGCCGCTGGTCTCGACGTGTACGTCCGCACCCTCGCCGCCAGTCACCTCGTTGACTTTCTCCACGGGATCGGTCTCTATGGGGTTGTAGACGTGGTCGAATCCGAGTTCGTTTGCGATGGCGCGTCGCTCGTCAGAGGGCTCGAACGCGATGACCTTACCCGCGCCCGCCGCGCGCGAGACGTTCATGCCGGTCAGCCCGATGGGCCCGACACCGTGGTAGACGTGGTAGTCACCGGGCCAGATGCCCTCGGCCCGCCCGAACAGCCCGTAGAACGAAATGGTGCTGGGCTCGATTGTCGCGGCGGCCCGGTACAGTTCGTCTTCGTCCTCGTACTGCTCGGAAAGCTCCGAGACGCCCCAGAGAATCTTCTCGGGAACGGTGACGTACTCTGCGAACGCGCCGTCGAGCGTGAAGCCGAGTTGCTCGAAGTTCTCGCAGTGGCCGTGAAAGCCCTGGCGGCACATCTGACAGCGGCCGCAGTAGTCCGTGACCTCCGCCGTTACAGGGTCGCCGGTCTCGAATAAGTCCGCGTCGTCGCCGGTCTCGACGACCTCGCCGGAGAACTCGTGGCCGATGACGTTCGGGAGCTGCGTGTACGCCGAGTAGTGCATGTAGCCGTCGTCATCTGTCTCGGTCATGGCGACGTCGCTGCCGCAGATACCGGCGTACTTGACGCGAACGAGCACCTCGTCTTCGGCCGGTTCGGGTCTTTCTCGCTCCTCGACGCGCAGTTCGGGGTTCTGCCAGACGCTGGCGCTGTTCATCGCGCGATGACGCTCTCGTTCGTCCTCGGACAGGTCGTAATCGGACTGTGGGTTCCACTCCGCATCGAGCACTAAGGCACGCATAGTATAGCAATGTGACTACCGGGTCATAATTGTACTGGGTTGTCGATTAAGCGACACCCGTCACCGGTACACTGTGACCGACTTAGAACGTCTGCCACCCGCCGTCGACGTAGACGGTTTCGCCTGTCACGTAGCCTGCCTGGTCGCTGGCCAGGAACAGGACTACCGGGGCGATATCCGTCGGGTAGCCCGGGCGTTCAAGCGGAATCGGCTTCACCAGATCGCCGGCCGCGACGGATTCCTCCTTTTGCTCCGCTCCGGACCCGAACTCGGTCGCGATGTGTCCCGGCGCGACTGCGTTGACGCGAATGTCCTCGTCGGCGAGTTCGATCGCTGCACCCCGGGTTATCATTTTGATCGCTCCTTTCGTGGAATCGTAGGGGATCTGATTGGCCTGGGCGTGTGTCGAACTGATTGACGCCGTGTTGACGATGGTTCCGCCTGCATCCCTGTCTCGCATGTCCGCCGCAGCCGCCTGACAGCCGAAGAAGACGCCGCCGGTGTTGATACTGTGGATCCGGTCGAAGGTCTCCTCGTCGACCGAAAACAGGTCGCCACGGGTGAACCAGCCGGCGTTATTTACCATCACGTCGACACCGCCGAACTCGCGGGCCGCTTCGACAACTGATTCGATGTCCGCTCGTGATGAGACGTCAGTCTCGACGTAGCGGGCCGTTCCACCATCGGTCTCGATAGCCTCGTGGGTTGGCTCCGCCGCATCCGTGTCCTTTGGTTCCGGCATGATGTCCGCGTTGATGACCGTCGCACCCGCGGCACCGAACGCCAGGGCAATCGCGCGCCCGATTCCAGAGCTTCCGCCGGTAACTATCACAGTCTCGTCGTCGTACTCGTACGTAACAGACCCCATACCATCCTTTGTGATTGGAACAGTAAGAGTGGTACGGCTTGCGGACAGTTTCCACTGATGGCAACGAACCCACACAGTGGCGTAACACATTTATGGGTGGACCGAGAGGTATTTTTTGTATGACGAGCAAGCAAGAGCAGTCGCCAGCGGCGACTGCAGTACCCGATACTGTGGAAAATTACGTCGGTGGCGAGTGGGTGTCCGTCGACAGCGACGACGGACAACCACTCGTCAATCCGGCAACGAACGAGACACTGGCGGAGGTGCCGTTCTCCGACGAGGAGACAGTCGATGCGGCCGTCCAGACAGCGAACGAGGCGTTCGACGAGTGGTCCCGAACACCGCCCGTCGAACGCGTTCAGTACCTCTTTGACCTGAAATCGGAACTCGAGGATCGGCAGGAGGACATCGCACAGGCACTGACGCGCGAACACGGGAAGACGTTGGACGAGGCTCGCGGCGAAATCCGTCGCGGCATCGAGAACGTCGAGGTCGCGGCGGGTATTCCGAACATGCTGCGCGAGGGCAGCGGCAACGTCCAGGATGTCGCCCAGGGAATGGACGAACACGCCATCCGACAGCCCCTTGGCGTGTTCACGGCTATCACGCCGTTTAATTTCCCGGCGATGATCCCGCTGTGGTTCCTACCCTACGCCGTCGCGACGGGCAACACGTTCGTTCTCAAGCCCAGCGAGAAAGTCCCGCTGAGCTCGCAGATCATCTTCGAGGCCATCGACGCAGTCGACTTCCCGGACGGCGTCGTCAATCTCGTCAACGGCGGCGTCGACACGGTCAATGCGCTCCTCGAACACGAGGATATCGAGGGCGTCTCCTTCGTCGGATCGACCCCGGTCGCGCGACACATTTACGAGACCAGCGCCAAACACGGCAAGCGTGTGCAGGCCCAGGGCGGCGCGAAGAACTACGCCGTCGTCTCCGAGGACGCTGAACTGGAGGAGGCGATCCCGAACGTCATCGGTTCGGTGTATGGCAACGCCGGCCAGCGCTGTCTCGCCAACGATGTGGTCGTGGGTATTGGCGACAGCTACGAGCCGCTCCGCGAACAGGTTCTCGACGCCGTCGACGACCTGACAGTCGGTAGCGGCCTCGACGAGGACACCGATGTTGGCCCGCTCATCACGGGCGAGTCCGCCGAACGCGTCAAAGAGATGGTCGAGGACGCCGTTGACGAGGGCGCGGACCTGGTGGTCGACGGGCGCGACTTCGAACACCCGGACTACCCCGATGGAAACTTCCTCGGGCCGACGCTACTGGAAGGCGTCACGACCGACATGGACATCACCCAGACCGAGATCTTCGGCCCGGTGATGGCCCTGACGAAGGCCGACGACATCGACGAGGCCATCGAGATGGTCAACAGCACTCAGTACGGTAACGCCTCTTCGCTGTACACCGAAAACGGCGCGGAAGCCCGGAAATACCGTTACGAGGTCGACGCCGGCAACATCGGCATCAACGTCGGCGTCTGTGCGCCGATGGGCTTCTTCCACTTCGGTGGGCGCAAGGAATCCTTCTTCGGGGACCTCCACGCACAGGGCGAGGACGCGATCAACTTCTACACGGACAAGACCATCACCATCGAGCGCTACTACAGCCACTGAAATCCACGGCTTTCGGCCCCAGCTCCAATACTTCGTCTCTTTCGCGTGTGCGCGCTCGCTCTGGAAATCGATCAGTATCGGCTCTCCAGCCGGCAGTCACAGAATGAGATACGGCTCGTTCTCGCGGTCGGACCTGGGTCGCGGTCAGTCGTCGGAGGCGGAGACCGGTTTGTCCAGCGCTTCGGCGTAGTTGTCGATAGCCACTTCGACGCTGTCCATCAGCAGGGTCACGTCCTTGCCGGCGATGAGGAAGTCAAAGCCCTGGTCGACCCGTGACTCGATCGCCTCGGCACCGATATCGGTCGTCAGCGTTCCGACGGGCACGTCGGCCGCGTGACTGTCGTCGATAATGGACTGGACAGCATCGTCAAACTCCGACGAATCCCACTCCGCGAACATCCCGAGCGACCCGGAGAGGTCGGCCGGGCCGACGAACAGCGAATCGATGCCCTCGACAGCGGCGATATCCCGGGCGTTCTCCATCCCCTGTTCTGTCTCAATCTGGGCGATGGTGAGGATGGACCCGTTCGCGTTCGTGACGTACTCTTCGAAGTTCTTCCCGTATCGCGTCGCTCGGCTCCCAGCGATGCCACGAATCCCGTCCGGCGGATACCGTAGTGATCGGACGAGTTCCTCTGCCTCCTCGGCGGAGCTTATCATCGGTACCATCACCCCAGCGACGCCGATATCGATGACACGCTTGAGCCGGACCGGGTCGTTCCACGGGACACGGACGATCATGTCCGTGTCACCGGATGCGGCGTCGACGCCACGCGCCATGCTCTCTACCGTTTCGAGGTCCATCGTCGTGTGTTCCATGTCGACGAGGACAAAGTCAAGATCTAACTGCGCCGTTGCCTCCGCTATTGTTGGGTGACCGACCGATATCCAGGTCCCGAATGGGTTGTCGGCCGATTCGATTGTGTCTTTGAGATGAGTCATGTCTAATTGATGGCCGCCAGTGACTGATGGGGGACGTCTCGCCACTGATCAGCGGCTGGCGTTACTTGGGAATCTATCATAAATATTCGATTGGAGGTATAAAAATATACGGGTACACGATGCATACGTTGCCACCTGTGTACTTCCGGTCATCGACGAAACGCGGCACGTGTGTACAGACACTATCTCCATGCATCGGAACTTATAACAGGACAAACGTAGATACCAGAAACGATGGGACTCGGTATCATCCGGTGTGCCAGTTCCGTCGCGGTCCAGTCGTGCCGGATGGTATCGGGTTGCCGAGGCGGAACACGCAGTCACTACGACCGTTCCAGTCCACGCCGGCAGACGGTGTGGAACCACAAAAACTGACAAACAATGTACGAAGACTTCGCATCCAAGCTCGCAGCGACGATGTGGGCCGACTTCGACGAGACGCCGCGCCGCGCGGACGGCCCACCGGCAGAGATTACCGACCTGAACACGCTGGTCATCGACGGGAACTTCCCGTGGACTATCGTCACCGTCGAGACCGACGAGGGCGTTACCGGCATCGGCGAGGCCTATCCGTCCCCGGGAGTCCACGAGATCATCACAGACTACCTCCGACCCGTACTGGTCGGTGAGAACCCGACAGATGTCGAGCGGCTTTACAACCTCATGCGCGAGAGCCTCTCGGGGCGTGGCTCCCAGGAAGGTGTGGGCACTATCGCCATCAGCGGCGTCGAACTCGCTCTGTGGGACGCGACGGGCAAGCTCCTCGACCAGCCGGTGTATCAGCTCCTCGGCGGGAAGGTCCGTGAAGAGGTGGCCGTCTACGCCGATTGCCACGCCGGCGAGGCGATGGTCGAATCCGCCGAGGAAGGCCAGGAGGAGGAGACCTACGAACCGGAAGCCTACGCTCAGGCCGCCCGTGCCGCTGTTGAGGACGGCTTCGACATCGTCAAGTTTGACCTCGACGTGCCCTCGGGCCGTGAGATTGACACGCTATCGCGGCACTTCGACCCGCCGGAGATCGACCACAAGGAGCGCGTCGTCGCGGCTGTGATGGAAGAGATCGGTGACGACGCGGAAATCGCCGTTGACCTCCACTGGAACTTCAGCCCGGAGACGGCCGAACGGCTCTGTCGCGCGCTCGAACCGTACGACCTCGCGTGGATCGAGGACCCGCTGCCGCCGGAGAACACCGACGCGATGCAGGAGCTCAAGCGCCGCGTCGACGCAACTATCCTCACCGGCGAAAACCGCTACGGCCGCCACGGCTTCCGCGACCTCATCGAAGATCAAGCCGTCGACTTCCTCGCGCCCGACGTCCCGAAGACGGGCGGGATCGCCGAGACAAAGAAAATCGCTGATATGGCCGAAGCGTACTACCAGGCGCTCGTCCCGCACAACATCGGCAGCCCCGTAGCGACAGCGGCGACCGCCCATATCGGCGCAACCGTGCCGAACTTCGTCGCGCTGGAGTACCACGCCCGCGAAGTTTCGTGGTGGGAAGACCTGCTCGCCCGCGAGACGGACTTCATCCAGAACGGTCGCATCCAGATTCCCGACTCGCCGGGCCTGGGTATCGAACTCGACTGGGATGTTGTCGAACAACACCGGAAAGAGTAACACGACACCCCGTTTTGTAAGTTTCAACAACCCCGTTTGTCAATCGTTTTTCCGCGGCGATTCGCCTTGGTAGGTCCGGAACAGGTCGACAATGAGCTGGAGGTCATCGCGGGCCTCTGATAGCGTGGTACGGACCTCGTTGTTACCAGCGACACAGTCAATAAAGTGCTGCAGTTCTCGTTTGAATGGTTCGGCGTAGGATGGTGTCTCGACTGACTCTACGAGTTCCGCAATGCCCTGTTTCCTGCGGAGATCCGTTGGCGTGTTCTTGATGAATGGATTCGAGAAATCGACTTTGACCATACCATCTGGGCTGTCGATACGGACAAACTCCTCGAACCACTTCCGGTCCGAATCGCCGGTCTCAAGTATACACTGGATATCGCCCTCGTAGGTGAGCTGTGCAGTCACGTATCGGCCATCGGCGAACACATCGACGTGTTCGATTGACTTGACTGCCCCGAAGAGGCCTCGGAGTGCGTTGATGTCGTGGCAGACGTGTTCAACCTGAAAGTCGTAAGCGTCAACGAGGAGCTCATCGTCTGTACCGATCGCAGCTTCGATATCTGCCTGTCTCGCGTCATCAGATGATTGCTCTGGCGGAGTGTCGCCCTCAACGATGTCATACACTTCATCGATGATTCGTCTATGATCGGGGTCGACATCGTACGCAGTGATGAGATCGATCGAATCAAGCCTCTCGATAGCCCCAGCCACGCGCTCGTATGCAGGGTCATACCGCTTCATATACGCGACCATTGCGGTCGCGTCGCTTGTTTCTTCAGCGTCAACCATCCGGTGGGCATCCGCCGGTGACGCGGCGATTGGCTTTTCCACGAGCGTATGGATATCGGACCCTAAAACATCGACAACTACGTCGGCGTGGGTGTGTGACGGTGTGAGCACAACCACAGCATCTAGTTCACCGCCGACAGACTCGATCATCGTCTCGTGGTTCTCGAACTCCAGATCCACATTATACCGGTCTGCTAACGGACCTCGCTTGTCGGGATCTGGATCGGCGAACGCATATAGTTCAGCTCTTCGCAGTTCTGCGAGGTAGGGTATGTGCATTACTTGTGCGACTAGTCCGCAGCCAACGATTCCGAAGCGCATATTTTGGATATATTCTAGATCTGTGTTATTCTTTGGGTAGCACGGACGTATCGTCGCTGTCGCTCACCAAGTCATCCAGTCGGGGTCTACACACCGGTTGCTGCGTTTGATCGAATCGATCCGCTGGATGTCCTCACTATCGAGGTCGACATCCAGCGAATCGAGATTACTTCGGAGGTGGTCGACGCTACTCGTTCGTGGGATTGGCACGACACCTTTCTCGAGGAGCCAAGCGAGAGAGACATTGGACTCTGATACGTCGTGTTTCTCTGCGATGTCGCTGATAGTGTCATCATCGAACACTGCTCCTTGCGCAAGCGGCGCGTACGCGACCAGTTCCGTGTCTGTACCCGAGATATATTCCCGAACATCGGACTGCTGGAGGAACGGGTGCATCTCCACCTGAAGGGCGCTGATCGGTACGTCGACCAGTTTGTTAGCGCGGTCGAGGTCGGCTGTTGTGTAGTTACTCACGCCAAGTGCCCCAACAGACCCATCCTTGACGGTCTCAGCTATGATCGGCAATACCGTCTTGATGTCATCATGGGTCCGCGGCCAGTGGTGATACAAGAGGTCGATTCTGTCGAGTCCCAGTCGCTCAAAGCTCTCCTCGATAGCTGTCTGAACGTACTCTTCGGTCTTCTCCGGTTCTTCGAAATGAGCGACTTTCGTCGCGACGAATACGTCCTCGCGGCCGACATCGGCAGCTTCGATGGCCTTGCCGACTTCGTGCTCGTTCCCGTAGAGTCGTGCCGTGTCGACGTGCCTGTAGCCGGTATCGAGCGCTGCCTCGATGGTTTCGGTTCCCGATCTATCTGTGAGCGTGTACGTTCCGAAGCCGAGTCTGGACTGTGCATCGAACACACTCAGTTCCTCTCGGACCACAAACAAATCTCTACCGGATTAATTTCGTTGAAGAATTACACCTGCCAGCGGCCTACGTGATGGCAATATGTATAATTGCAATGCACAGTAACCATTATGTGGCTCTGTAGCGAGAAATCAAATACGACCGCTGACACGCAGTCAGTGGCCCACCGATCATGAAAGCAGCACGTTTCCACGACCGAGAGGACATCCGTGTAGAAGAGATTGACAACAGCCCTGTCGGGGACACTGAGGTCCGTATAGAGGTTGAGGCTTGCGGGATTTGTGGGTCGGACCTCCACGAATACAGTCACGGACCAGAGTTCACACCGACTGAGCCCCATCCGAAAACGGGCCAAAGCTTGCCCATCCCCACTGGTCACGAACTCAGTGGTGTAGTGAGTGAAATCGGAGCAGATGTCGACCGTATCCAGGTCGGAGACGCTGTCACCGTTGAGCCGAACATCCCCTGTCACGACTGCCTCTATTGCGAAGACGGGAAGACGCATCTCTGTAAGAACACCACGGCCGTGGGATGGAACACCGGTGCCGGTGGGTTCGCCGAGAATGCCGTTGTCCCCGAACAGCAGGTACACGTCCTCCCGGACGGCGTCGACGTCGAAGACGGAGCGCTCGTCGAACCGCTTGCGGTCGGTCTCCACGCTGTTCGCCAGTCTGGGATGCAGGCCGGGGACACCGTCGCTGTGATCGGGTGCGGCCCGATCGGTCTCACAGTGATCCGCGCCGCGGCCGCCGCCGGTGCGAAACGCATCTTCGCCTCTGAACCGAACGAGAAGCGCCGCGAAGTGGCGCTTAAACTCGGGACTGACGACGCTATTGATCCGTTAGAAACGGATGTTGTGGAGGAAATCAAGGCCGCGACTCCAGACGGTGTGGACGTGGCCTTCGAGTTTGCCGGCGTCGGTCCGACGTTCAACGCGGCGGTCAACGCCACCAAGCGCGACGGGACTATCACCGTTGGGAGCATCAGCGACGATGACATTCCGGTGAATATGAACGATATCGTGATGACGGAACGGACCGTGGTCGGAACGAACTGCTACGGGTTCCCACCGCAGTCGTTCAGAACGGAGTTCGATGCCATTATCCAATCGCTCGCCGCCGGCGATATCGACACTGAAGCGTTTGTTACAGGCCGTATCGACCTCAACGACATCAGTGAGAAGGGGTTCGAAGCACTGCGTGATCCTGACACCGAGCACGTGAAAATCCTCGTCAAGCCATAGTCACGACAATGGAACCAACATCAGACCGGTTCTCGCGAACCAAGGAAGCAGACGCGAACAATCGCTACCGGAAGCCACAGTCACCATGATACAGCCAGATATCTCGCTAGAGATGGTCTACGAGAACGAACCGTTTCTCGACCGTATCGACCACGTCGCGGACCACGGGTTCGACGCTGTCGAGTTCGCGACATGGTTCGACAAAGACTTAGACGCCCTCGAAATACGTCTGGACAAGAACGATATTTCGCTCACCGCAATGGCGGCGATTCAGGAGACCGGCATGCCACAGGACTTCGACCGAGCGATGACCGACCCCGAGCAACGTGAGGCCGTCATTGAGGACATCGAGAATTCTATACAGGTCGCCCAACGATTCGATTGCCCGAACCTGATTGTCCTCGTCGGGCCGGAACTGGAGCGCCCCCGGGACGAGCAGTTCGACAATATCGTTGACTGTCTCCGTGAAGTCGCGCCTGAGGCGGAAGCGGCCGGCGTATCGCTGGTACTCGAACCGCTGAATCATCCGGTCGACCATCCCGGGTTCTTCCTCGAACAGTCACAAACTGGATTTGAACTCGTCCGCGAAGTCGATAGTCCAGCCGTCAACCTCTTGTTCGACATCTACCATCAACAGGTCGCCGAGGGGAATATCTTGGCTACCGTAACAGAAAACCTCGATGATATCGGCCACATCCATATTGCGGATGTTCCAGGCCGTCACGAACCGGGAACGGGAGAACTCCACTACTCCAACATTCTCTCGGCCATTGACAACGCGGGGTACGATGGACAGGTCGGCTTCGAGTTCTCACCGATAAGTACCGAGAAAGCCGCTTTCTCGGCGATTCGTTCGCTTCTAGCCGATTAACTAACGATGGCGCTTATAGAACTCAGTGTCGGACTGGCGCTGTGTGCGGCGATGCTCGCTGGCCTACAAGCCTTGACTGTCGAGTACGGTATGTCGAACGGGGAGTTCGGAAACGACCGATCGCCGGCCCTCGCTGCCACAGTCATCAGTATCGTCGTCAGTGTCGCCGTCTTCTGGTCGCTCCTCGCCGTTCGCGGCGTCTCGTTGGGTTCGTTCACACTCGTGCAGATTGCCCCGTTTGCAGTGGCGGGCCTCGGAAATCCGGCGGCCTTCCGGTTGCTCTACTTCCGGAGTATCAACCGCATCGGCGCTCGCGTCTCGGCAGCTATCGTGTGTGCGAATCCGGCTTTAGCTGCTATCCTCGCGGTCCCGCTGTTCGGCGAATCGTTCACGATTGTCACTGCACTGGGGCTGCTGTGTATCGTCCTCGGTGCCGTCGTCCTTCAGATAGCACGAGCGGACGACGACTCCCCCGAGGACCTCCTCTTGGAGGAGCTCAGCGAGCTGCACGTGACCGATCTCGTTGCGCCCCTCACTGCAATGGTCATGCTCGGCTTTTCGTTCGTCCTCGTGAAGGTGGGATTAAACAATCTTTCGAACCCGCTCGTCGGTACAGCTATCGGCCAGACTGCCGCGCTCGTGGCCTTCCTCGGTCTATTCGGCGGCTCTGGGACCATGCGACGGCAAGTCGGAATCAGCGACCGCATCGGGCTAATCGCGTTCACGCTCGCAGGCGTCTTCGTCGCGGGGAACTGGTTAGCATGGTTCTCTGCGCTCCAAATAGGGACTGTTGTTACCGTCGTTCCCCTCGCGAACACCTATCCGCTGTTCATCGTCGCATTCTCCTATCTCACTGTCCGGCAGGTGCCGAAATCTCCCCGGGTCATCGGCGGGATAATCGCTATCGTTGCCGGGGCCACTCTCATGCAACTGGCGTAGCCTGAGAAGGCATCGGCGACGTCCTGCCGGCCTCATCAGTTCTCCCGTGGGCCGCATTTTTTAACCGTGCACGTTCTGTTTGTTTGTATGGTGGCCGTTACCATCTGGAACGAGTATCGACACGAACGAGAGAACGAGGACGCGATGGAGGTTTACCCTGACGGCATCCACAGCAAACTCGCCGACGTGCTCTCGGAATACGGGCATGATGTCCGCACAGCAACACTTGACGAACCGGAACACGGGCTCACCAAGGACGTATTAGACCAGACAGATGTACTGCTCTGGTGGGGACACTTGGCACACGACGAAGTTGATGACGCTGTCGTCAAACGAGTCAAGCGACGGGTGCTTGAAGGGATGGGATACGTCCCGTTACACTCTAGCCACGAATCAAAGCTGTTCCAAGCCCTGATGGGAACTGATGGCACATTGCGGTGGCGCGAGGCCGGTGAGAAAGAGCGACTCTGGGTCGTCGAACCTAGCCATCCGATCGTCGACGGGCTTGGCGAGTACTTCGAAATTCCGGAGACGGAGATGTACGGCGAACGGTTCGACGTCCCCGCGCCAGATGTGCTCGTGACCATCAGCTGGTTCGAAGGTGGGGAGGTCTTCCGGAGCGGGTGTTGTTACCGCCGCGGAAACGGGAAGATATTCTACTTCCGACCGGGCCACGAGACGTTCCCGGTATACTACCAGGACGAAGTCCAGCAGGTGTTACACAACGCTGTCGAGTGGGCCGCACCTGCTGATGCACCCGAGGCCCGGACGGAAACAGAGAATATCGGGACCCCGCTGGAATCCCTCGAATAGGGGTAACGGAGCGTTCTCACCCAACTCACCGGTAAATTTATTTCACTCGCTGTTGCCACTATAGACGTTAATGAGTCATCGAATAGCAGTGCTCGGTACTGGTGGCCTCGGCGTGATGATCGGACAGCAAGTACGCCGACAGCCCAGGGCAGAACTTGTTGCGCTGGCTGACATTAGCGAGGACAGTCGGACTCAGGCTGGTGAGACACTCGACGTGCCATCAGACGCGAGATACGAGACGCTTGAGGCCCTAGTTGACGCAGAGGCACTGGACGGCCTCGCCATCGCGACACCACACACGCTTCACTACGACCAGGTCTGTACGGCACTAGATCGAGGCCTGAACGTCCTCTGTGAAAAACCCCTGGTGACGGATCTCGAGGAGGCGAAAGACCTCCACAGCCGGGCGGACGAGAGCGACAGCGTGTTGATGGTCGGTTACCAGCGCCACCTGGAACCCGAGTATCAGCATGCATACCAGCGGTGGGCCGAGAGCGACACCGATCCGACGTTCATTAGTGCAGAGATAACGGAGGACTGGCTCTCACCGAACATCGGGACTTGGCGTGTGGACCCGTCGCTCAGCGGCGGTGGTTTCCTCGCAGATACCGGCGATCACGTTCTTGATGCACTCCTTTGGGCCACCGACCTGACGCCGAAGACCGTCGAGGCAGATATGGAATTCGAAAGGGAGGACATCGACGTGCGGGCGAATGTGACTATCGAGTTCGAAACCGGAACGACCGCACACTTGTCGTTCTATGCCGATGCCACACGAGTCACCGAGCGAATCCAAGGCTGGGACGACGACGGCGGCATCCGTATCGAAGGGAGGGAGTGGGGAGACCGCTCGATAACAGTAATCGAAGCGGACGGCTCTGAATTCGATCCGTATCTGTCAGAGCGGGACTCAGCGTACAAGAACCCACGGACGAAACTCGACGGCTTCGTCGACGCGATCGACGGAACAGCGCCGAATCCCGCGACGACGAGAGACGCGGTGCGCGCGACTGCAGTCTCGGAAGCGGCCTACGAGTCGGCTCGAACTGGAGAACCCGTTTCTGTCGATCTCTCGTAAACCGGTTCAAGCAGCGCGATATCGATACATCGGACCGAATTTTTATAACGAGGCCCGCTAAAAGTCCAGAAGATGCCTGAGAATACCACAGCCCTCCGTATAGGCGGCAGTATCGGAGCGCTAGTGAGTGGACCGAGTAGTGTAAACTATTTGATGGCGGCAGAGCAGGCGAGACAGCACTTCACAAAACAATGTTGGGAGGGGGAGCTATGACACTCGATGTCGGCTTCCTCGGCTACGGTTTCATGGGAAAAGCCCACGCGAACGCGCTCGCTCGACAACCGATGTTCTTCCCGGATGCGCCGGCGACGAACCGCGATGTTCTCATCGGACGGAACGAAGAGGCGGTACAGGAGGCTGCCGATCGGTTCGGGTTTGATCGCGTCGCAACCGACTGGCGTGACGTCGTCGACGAAATCGATGTGTTCTACAACCTGGGACCGAATCAGGTTCATGCGGAACCCACCATCGCCGCGCTCAAATCTGACGTTCATGTCCTCTGTGAGAAGCCGCTCGCACCGGATATCGAAACCGCACGGGAGATGCGTAACGTGGCTCGGGATAGCGATGCGGTTGCCGCCACGTCGTTTAATTACCGGTATATTCCGGCAATCCAGCTGGCGAAGCGACTTGTCGACGGGGGGGCACTGGGCGAAATCTATCGGTTCAAAGGGCGCTATCTGCAGGACTGGCTTGTCGATCCCGAGATTGCGTGGAACTGGCGCTGTGACCAGGACATCGCTGGCTCGGGTGTCGTTGGGGACGTCGGGTCACACACAATCGATCTCGCTCAGTGGATTGTCGGCGATATCGAACGCGTCACTGGCTCACTCCAGACCCAGATCAGCGAGCGTCCCGCTCCGGACGGGGAGGGAACTCGCGAGGTGTCTACTGACGACGAATACTCTGCACTTGTCGAGTTCGAGAACGGAGCCCAAGGCGTGCTCGAAGGCTCACGGGTCGCGACCGGCCGGAAAGCGGATAATGCCATCGAGATTTACGGCTCCGAGGGCGCACTGGAGTTCTCGCTCCGGCGACTGAACGAGCTACGGTTCAAGGGAGCTGACGACCGGGAATACCAGGAACTCCTCGTGACCGAACCAGACGACCCGTACATGGACGCGTGGTGGCCAGCCGGGCACATAATCGGGTGGGAGCACGCAATGGTACACGAGCACTACGAGTTCCTGAAATCCATCGGTGAGGGGACCCGACATCGACCGGACTTCGGCGACGGGTTCGCCGTCCAGCAGGTCGTCGACGCTATACAGAGGAGTGACAAACGCGATGAGTGGATTTCGCCCTGATTCCCGAACAGGGGCAAGAAGTCGCCCTACCTGTCTGTGACCGGCCGCAGGTGGTCAGAAGTTTTTCGGGTAAACAAGGATTGGGCGCGCTGATTGCCGATGTTCTCGTCGTTATCGGATGCAACCCGCTGCAACGTCTTGTCTATCCTGATGAAATCAGTGCCACGGATCAGGTTTCAGTTATTTCGTGCAGTCGCAACGCTTACTCTTGGACGATGGCACCGGTCATATAGCCGACCAGGTCCTCGCGTTCGATGTTCCCGTCGTTCTCTAGCTCGGCGACCAGATTCCCTTGTCGGAGGATCGCGACGCGGTCCGCGACTTCAGTGACTTCCTCGAGGTTGTGGGTGATGAAAATCACCGTCTTTCCGTTGGCCTGGAGGCGTTCAATAAGGTCGAGGATCTTGCGAGAGCCTTCGACAGACACCTCCGCTGTTGGCTCGTCGAGGATGACGATTCGGGGGTCACTGACGAGTGCCCGGGCGACAGCAATAGCCTGCTGTTGACCGCCGGAGAGCTCTTCGACCGTCGCTCCGGGGTCGATGCCGAACCCGATGGATTCGATCGCTTCGATCGTTTTCCGTTCCATGTAATCTCTATCGACCCGTCGCAAAAGCTTGCCCGATATTCCGTCCTGTAGCGGTTCACGCCCCATGAACACGTTCTCAGCGGCGTCGTGCAGCCCTGAGAGGGCCCGTCCCTGAAAGACCGTCTCGATGCCCGCTTCTTTCGCTTTGCCCGGTGAGTCGAGGACAATGTTTTCCAGCTGACCGGATCCCGGATCTCGCATGTGGAACGACCCACCTGTAGCGGGAATGACTCCCGAGAGGAGATTAATAAACGTCGACTTTCCGGCACCGTTGTCCCCAACGATTGCAAGCACATTGTTATCGTGTACGGAGAGGCTCACATTCTCAAGAGCGACGATTCCGCCATAGTGTTTCGAAACGTTTTCTGCTCGTAAGATGACGTCCTCGTCGACTTCGGACACGGTCTTGGCTGAAGCACTAGCTGTCCCCACGACGGGCGAATCTTCTGTCTTCGACATAAAAGATTCATGAGCAGCTTCATACATAAAGCTATGGACGATGGACACCGGTTATCCACTGAGATACCACTCAGAGGGTCAAGAGAACGTGAGCTCGGCAATTACTGCGTCAGCATCAGAGAACGTCTACCGAATGAGACGTATCCTTTCAGAGGCTGGGAATCGACGACACCACAATAACTCCAATGAGTACCCATGACACGATAGCAGATCCAGTGGTGGCGATAGCTTGGCGGGAGCCGAGACTGTGTAGTACCATCGTCGAACAGTACAGGAAGTACACTACCGGGATGGCGATAAGTGCGACTGAACCAAATACCACAGAGCCCAAGAATCCCCATCCGGCTAGCAAGATCGGGAGGAACAGCAACACCGATGGTGCGAGGCTGTACATGACCGCCTGTAGCGTCGTATCGATGTCCCGATCAGAGCCGAAGACCTTCACCGTGGCCTGGACGACGCCAGCGGTAATCAGTCCCATTGCCGTAACAGATCCGAAGGTGATGATGGGCACTGTTCCGAACGCAGAGACGCCTGCCGAAAGGAAAAGGAAGCTGAATTCCCATGGGAGGAAAGCGCCACTCAGAAACAGGAAACCGATAGTGAGCAGGGTCAGCAGAAGCGTACTCATGCTGAGAAATCCGAGTGGTTTGTCAATGCCCTGTATATCTGTTTTGACGTACTCAAAGAAGTCGCTGGGACTCGCGAGCAGCTCCGTGAGCGGTTCGACGTACTCGGTAACCACGATCTTCGGACGTGCTTCCTTGCTTAGGACCTCGACGAGCACAGCGAGGATTATAAAGACGCCCGAGAATATCTGAAACAGTTGCGTCCCCAGGCCTGCAATGACGAGGACGTTCTGCGTGATTGCGAAGACAAGTGCTCCGAGGAACGTCCCGGGCATCGACCCTTCGCCACCAAACAGATTCGTTCCGCCGATAACCACTGCGGCGATGACAGTGAGTTCAATTCCCTGCCCACTCAGGGGACTGACGGCACGGCTGAACGCGAGTTGCGTCATCCCGGCGAACGCAGCGAGCGAGGCGACAAGCATGAAGTTCATAATCTTCACGTGGTCGGTCTTAACGCCGGTCCGTCGAGCACTATCGACGTCACCGCCGGTGAACTGTGACCTGAGTCCAAACGCGGTCTGATTCAGGACATAGTATGCGAGCCCAAGTATCACGAACATCCAAATGATCTGTATCGGGAAGGACGAGAACTGGACTCCTGCGATCCCCGAGAGGTCCAAGAGGCCTCCAAGATAGAACATTGCGCCAAGTTCCGAGATTGAGATGGTGACGCCATCGGTTATCACTAGGAGAACACCCCGGAGTAAGGTAAGCGTCCCAATGGTGACAATAAGCGACGGGAGCCCTAGCTTCGTGACGAGGAGTCCCTGAAATAGACCGTAGATGGCGGATAATAGGAGGACGAGACCGACGACAAGTAGTAGTGGCCACCCCTGTAAAAACAGGATTGCGGTCAGCGCCATCGCCACACCCATCCAGGAGCCGACTGACAGGTCGAATTCTCCTGAGACAATTAACAGCGTCATCCCATATCCGATGATAGAGACAGTTGCCGTATTCCGAACGATTCCGAGGAGATTCTGGGAGCTCCAGAACACATCTCCACGAATCAACGTCCCTATCGCGACAAGTGCAACGACAGCGAGTATGGCGCCAACTTCACGACGCGCGGCGATGCTGGGTATCCTAGCTATACTCTGGTCCTCGGGTACTGTTGCTTCTCCGCGCTCCATGCGGATGCAATCACAGTCATCAATTATAAATCATTGGGTGATCCTGTCGGATACAGTAACGCCGGTCCTGCGATTACGGTGGATATCTAGTACGTCGTTATTGCTAGTCTCAACGCGACACGCGAAAAATCTCCCCATCCGGTCGATGGGTAGTCGACGGAACCGATTACAGCGAATAGTTATCGTCCTGCCAGTTGATGAGATCGGGAATGGCTCCGTTTCGCTTCGCAACGAACTCGATGTTCGATTCGTCGATAACGGCGATTCCGGTGTTGTAGTCTTTCATCGGGACGCCCCGGTCTAAGTACTCCCACGCGATCTGCGTCGAGATGTATCCCTGGCTGTACCCGTCTTGACCTGCGGTCGAGTCGATGTTCCCCTCCTGGATGCCCTCAATAATGGGATCAGTGGCGTCGAATCCAACGGCGACCATCTCATCTTGTACCGACTCATTCTCGACAAACCGGCCAGCTGCGGCCGTGTCAACGGCGGCAGAGGCAGCGACCATGTTGATATCCGGGTTTGATCGATATCGGTCCTGGATGCGTGAGATTGCCTGGGAAAGGTCCTCTCCTGTATCCAGTGTCTCGACGACGCGGACATTATCCTCGGCCTCTAAGCCCCTCCGAATCCCCTCGACGCGCGATTGTAACGCTGAACTACCAGGCGCGATGATCGTGGGGAGAGCCACTATTTCCTCGTCCTCTCCGAACTTCTCACGGGCACGCTGGACAGCGTCTTGGGCGATCGCTATTCCGGCAGGCACGAAGTCTTGCCCAACATACGGGATGTAGTTATCGAACGTCTCCATCATCTGGTCTGTCCGCCCAGCATAGACGTTCGTGTTGGCGCCGACAACAGGGATACCGTTCTCGTAAGCGGTTTGGATCGGTCCTCGGTACTGATTCTCGTCGAGTATCGGGAGCGCAATGACGCCTTCCCCCGAGTCCATCCGATTAATCGTGCTTCGCATTAGCTCCAGTTGCTGGCTCATGTCGTGTTGCTGGGGTGCGATAAACTCGCCCGTCCAGCCGACGTTGTTGAGGCCGTCGTTGAGCCCGGCAATAATCGTTTGCTGGAACTCGTCGAGCACGATACCAATAAATACCATCTCTCGTTCGACGGGCTGTGGGTTCGAGAGATCCATCTCGTCAGCGGTAGGTGGGGGGACGAGGGGGACGCGCAGTGCGGGTGGAAGCGCGTCGCCTGAACCGCCACCATCGCCGCCGTCGCCGCCGCTCCCACCGTCGCCGTCGCCGCTTTCTGTCGCCTGTGCCTGGTTGTCCCCACGGAGGGAGTTACAACCCGCAACACTGGCGAGCCCGCCGGTGAGACCGACAGCACTCAACTGTTTCATCAGCTTCCGTCGTGAGACCCCCAGCTCTATCGACACAACATCGTCATCGTCTGGGCTAGCATTGCCTCTTGACATACGAAACTACATGAAAGTCCATACATAATAAAGCTCCCGTATTATTTTATCATGATAGTATCCAAAAAATAGAGAGACACGTTCTATTCGAGGTAAAACCGAGTTTAGAACCGGGTTAGCTTCAAGATGCTGTCGAAATCATTTTGCGGGGAAGAAGGCGGCACACAGATTCGCTTCCGGCTGCTCGTACTGTTCACTCTGATCAACAATCGTTCGCTACTACGAACTATTGTAGCAATGTACCGGTGTCCGCCGATCCCGTGGTCACGGAAATACGTCTGGACTGACCCGTCGGAAAATCTGAAAATACTCGAATTCACCCATGATCCGTGGTAGGGGAAAGTGCCGATACCGGGTTAGTACTCACCGACCAGGTCGCTATCCTGATACTCGCGGAATAGGTCTGCGATCAGTTCGACGTCATGCTTGGCCTCTCTCGGTCCGGTCCGGACCTCTGCCTCCCCCTCGGCACAGGCGACGAAATGCTCGAGTTCCCGCTTGAAGCTCTCCTCCTCAGAGGGCGTGTACCGAGTCTCCTCAATCTCGTTGGCCCCCTGCTTCACTCGCACGTCCGACGGCGTATTCTTGATGAAGGCATTCGAGAACGCTATCGACATCGCGGCGTCAGGCGTATCCACGCGGATCCGCTCGTCGTACCACTTCCGGTCGGTCGCCCCAGACTGGAGCGTACAGCGGTTGCCACCTTCGTAGCGGAGATGTGCGGTGAGATATTTCCAGTCGTTGAATACGTCGACGTGATCGATTGACTCGACACCACCGAACAGTCCTCGCAGCGCGTTTATATCGTGACAGATGCTCTCGAGGTGATATCCGTACGCATGTGCGAGTGTCTCGTCCTCGGTGTCGATGGCTGCCTGGAGCTGTGAAGCCCGCTCCTTCCCGCTCGCTTCGAGAAACTCGTCGTCAAGGTCTGCGGGGATGTTGTCGTACACCTCATCAAGAATGCCGCCAACGTCCGGTGGAATAACAGTGTTTGTGATGAGGTCAATATCCTCAGCGTCGGCTACCCTTTCAGCGAAGCGCTGATATCCCGGGTCGTATCGCTTCATGTATCCGACCATACAGACGGCGTCGGTCGCTTCCGCAGCCTCGATGACATCTTCCGCGTCTGTTGGCGTGACGGCAACCGGCTTTTCGACGAACGTGTGCAAGTCTGCTTCAAGAGCCGCGATAGCTGTCTCGGCGTGTGTGTGCATTGGTGTCGCGATCACGACACCGTCCAGTGTGTCTGCCGCTTCGTCGATCAGATCTCCACTATCCGTGTACCGATTATCGATGTTGTACCGATCACCCAACTCTTCGACGACGTTTTCACCGGGATCTGCGATTGCTTCGATCTCCACCTCGGGTAATTCCACGAGGTACGGAAGATGCATTATCTGTGCAATGTTACCCGCTCCTATCAGGCCGACTCGCATACGTGGATGATTCAGCAGTTCTGCATTTATAGTTTGTCCTCAATAACAGGGTCTGTAATGATAGTGTTGCCCTGTTATCCCTTGCCAGTCGTCGTAGTTCTCTTTTGCATGGACGAGTAGCTTCGAACATATTGAACCACCGCCGACGGGGACATTCTCTCGAAAACGGCAGCGGTCAACGTATGGCCCGCTGCAGGGTACGGCTTTCTCTACTTCGGGCGTTTCATTTCCAATCTGGTTTATCTCCCTCTGGAGTAACATAATATCAAGCGCGATGATAGCCTGTCCTTGATGCATACTACCGGAACGCAAGAGCGGTATCACATAGCCTAGTGACCTGTGACCGACCGTAGGTGGTCTATGTTCTCTTTGGCGTGGACCAGCGGGTGGTCTTTCTGGTTTTCAATTTCGATGGTCTGATGGCCGTCATACCCGATTTCGTCCAAGATTTCAGACACTTCACCGAAGTCGATGACACCCTTACCGAGGTCCGTAAACGCCCAGATGTAGTTGACGATGCTGTCGTAGTCCTTTTTGCCAGCGGTGAGATTCTCAACGTGCGTCTGGAACTCCGCGGGCGGGTCGATGTCCTTGAGATGAACGTAGGCGATGTCGTCAGCGAACCGTTCGATGCCCTCAGTGATGTCGCCGTAAGCGTAGTAGTGGGCGGTATCGAACAGGAGTTTGAGGTTGTCCGGTCCCTCATCGAGCCAACGGCGGATCTCCTCGGGCTGTTCGACATGTGCGCCGAAGTGATGATGGATGATGGGTGTCACGCCGGCCTCGGCTGCGGCAGCCCCAATCTGGTCAAGCCAGTCGGCGAAGGTTTCGTCGTCGACGACGCCGCGTGGCGGCGGGAGGATACCGAGGAAGTCAGCGCCCAACGAACCGGCCAGTGCAGCGCCGTCGACGGCCGCCTGCAGGTCCTCCTCGGTGTTGAGCCAACCCGCCATGACGCAGTACAGGTCGAGGTCGAATTCTTCGAGCAGTTCACTCAGCTTCGCTTCGCCCACAGCTTCGGCTTTGCCGAGACCGATCTCGACGCCGTCGTAGCGACAGGCGGCGAAGTCGCCGATGCCATCGGAGACGACAGCCTCCGAGTCATACATTATGGTCGCATATCCGGTTCCCATACGAGTACATTTCATACGGGCCAGGGACAAAACGTTTTGTACACATGTTGCCGCGATGCCGACCGGCGGTTAAATCGGGCACGCGGTCTGGAACACCCGTAATGAGTGACGGGACCCCTACTGCCCGGTGATCGCCCACCAGTAGTCTAGGTTCTCCTTGGCGTGGATGGCCGGAGGCTTGTTTTGGTTCTCGACCTCGATGGTTATGTGGCCGTCGTACCCGATTTTGTCGAGTGCCTCGTGGACAGCACCGAAATCGATGACGCCCTCGCCGAGATCCGTGAAGGCGTCGTAGTACAGGAAGACCGTATCGAGTTTGAACTCTCCCGCAGAGATCGCGTCGACGAGGTCGTCAAAGTTCGCGTCCGGTGCCACGTCCTTCAGGTGAACGTACTCGATGTCGTCGGCGAACCGCCGGATTCCGTCCGAGACATCGCCATCGGCGCTCTCTGGGTCATAGGGGTAGTGATGTGCCGAGTCCCAGAGGAGACCGAGATTGTCCGGCCCGCGGTCAAGCCACTCCTCTATTTCATCGAGCTGTTCTACCTTGGTCCCGCCGTGATGGTGGAGGACAGGCGTGACACCGGCGTCGGCCGCGGCGTCACAGACTTCACCGAGCCATCGCTCGAAGTCGTCATCGTCGGTCGTCCCGCGATGGGGCGGCAGGATGCCAAGGTAGGGTGCGTCGAGGTCGGCCGCCGTCTCCGCGCCGGCGGCGATGCGGTCAGCCGCGCCCTGTGTCTCCAGCCACTCGCCCATCGTGCAGTAGAGATCGAGGTCGTAGGCGTCCAGTTGCTCGCCGAACGCGTCCGCGCCCACCGTCTCGATTTCTCCCAGACTCGTCTCGACGCCGTCGTATCGGCAGGCACCGATGTCCGCGAGTCCATCAAGCAGCGATTCCTCGCCGTACATGATAGTCGTGAATCCGACTCCCATACGACAAAACACATCCCAGGTTGATATATAAATTGGGGAACCCGTTGACGCTCACTATGCTCAATGTTGACGCCAATTGATTCGAGTTCGCCCACTGACGGACACAGTACCGTCACAGTACCATAGATATCCGCACATACCGTTCGTATGGGACGAACGCAGTTCGGCTGGATCGGCCACTTACAGCAGGTAACGCAATGAACCAGTCGCTTCTGGAACTTTTCGCGTACGAAACCTGCACTACGTTCGTATTGGCCGAACGATCGGCGACACTTGAATAACATGTGTACGGGTGTTATGATTGTGGCCGGATGACAGTTGTTGCCCGGTTGGTTAGCACCTTCCCCCGGAAGCAACGCTATTTTTTATCACTATCCAGCGGCATCACCGGTGTTCGCATGCTCCGAACGGTTCGGCGACCGACCCAGGCGAATCCACGCCCAGTGAGTCACAGACATCCTCGATTAACGGTCACCGACACTGTTAAAAAAGGATGTTCCAGGAAGTTCACTCACGCTGAACGTAGGTTATCGGGCAATTTGCGTTCAGGAGTATCTGCTGTGCGTGGTCACCGAATATCGCCTTCCCGGCCGGCGAACGCCCAGCGCCGCCGATGAACAACTGATCGATGTCCAGTTCGTCCGCGATACGGACGACCTCAGTCTCGGGATTACCGACGATCCCGCGAATCTCGTATTCGATGCCTAGTTCTTCGAGGCGGCCTGACGGTTTCCTGACATTTTCGTGTCGCGACGCCATTTCATCCGGTTGGATCGCCCCTGAAGTCGGGTCCAGATCGAGGTCATCCATGAGCTGATCGTACTCGTCGTTCGTGAAAACGTGTACCAGGTACACTGTGGCATCAGTCGGCCCGGCAACCGCAATCACGCTTTCGAGTAACCGCTCGACGTTGTCGCGGTCGTTCGGCCCGATTGCGAGCATGACATTTTTGATGGTCTCTGACATGACTCAGTCATTCGATCACGACTCCATTAACTGTTGTGCCTCCTGTAGCCGTCGTGTTTAGTTAAGCGTGAAAGGTGAGGCGGACGGATTTCTTGCTGGTTCATGGCAGAAATCAGCCGCCTCAGCGGACATAGAGACTGGATTGATTTGGATTTTGTGGAGCGCGAGCGGACACCCGAGTCGGCGATGGCGTTGGGTATTCAATCGCACGTTGCGGGATTGTCACTGTCGAATACCGTCGAATTACTCGAAGATCTGGGTGTCCAACACAGTCGCAAAGCCGTCCACGATTGGGTTCAGAAAGCCGATTTACAGCCAGCATCTGGGAAATCTCCGAATCAGATTGCGCTCGACGAAACAGTGATTCGGATCAATAATCAGCAGTTCTGGCTGTACGCCGCCGCCGATCCGCAATCGAACGAACTGCTTCACGTCCGGCTATTTGCGACGACTACGACCGCCCTCACAGAAATTTTCCTGCGCGAACTTCGGCAAAACCACAATGTCGAAACTGCCGTCTTTCTCGTCGATGGCGCTCAACACCTCCAAACCGCACTGCAACGAGCCGGACTTCGATTTCGTATGTGTCGCCACAGAAATCGGAACGCTATCGAACGGATTTTTCGAGAACTGAAGCGTCGAACCTCGTCGTTTTCACACTGCTTCAGTCACGTCGACCCGGAAACCGCCGAAAACTGGTTGCAGAGCTTCGCTCGATGGCTCAATGCTACTAACTAAACACTACCATAAATTTCAGTGAAAGATAATTTTAGCTGTGCCAAGATGAGAATCTTGTGATTCTGACGACGGCCGTCTAGGGAATCTATAGACCTGATGATTTCACTGTTCGATCGGTTCACCGGACCGCCAAGCATTGACAACCTTCCGGAGCAGGTCACTATCGATCTCGCCGGCTCGCCAGTCTGCCACTGCATCGCGGAGATCATCAGTGTTGACGACACCGTCCTCATTTGGCAAGTCTTACTACCCACAGATTTGTTAAGCTCATTTTTATTATTACTCTGCTTGCCTTATCAACAATAAAATGTGCAAACATAGAAGGAATAAGATATCACTTGATAAACTGGAGTTCTCGCGTCGACGTTTTCTTAAAAATAGTGCTGGAATCGGTCTCGCCTCAGCAATCGCTCTTTCAAGTAGCACTCAGGCACGGGCTGCTCCGGGCGAACAGGAGTGGGTCTCCGGAACCGTCCGTAATGTGGATTCGTCGCCAACGGTGATAGATGGTACCGTCTATGTCGGGAGCAACGATAATAATCTGTATGCGGTGGATGTGAGCACAAGCGAACAGGAGTGGGCCTTCAAGACCGATGGTATGATACAGACATCCCCGACTATTGTTGATGATACCGTATATATTGGCAGCCACGATAACAATCTGTATGCGGTAGACGTGATTACGGGTGAACAAAAGTGGGTCTTCCACACTGGCGATACGGTACACTCTTCGCCAGCTGTTGTTGATGATACTGTCTACATCGGATCCAATGATAATAATTTGTACGCAGTAGACGCAACCACGGGTGAACAAGAATGGGAGTTCACGACTGGTGATTCGGTACTTTCGTCGCCAACTGCTGTGGACGGTACCGTTTACATCGGAAGCATCAATAATAATTTGTACGCGGTAAACGCAACTACGGGCGAACAAGAATGGGAATTCACGACTGGTGATTCGGTACTTTCGTCACCTACTATCATAGATAGGACCGTCTACGTTGGGAGTTTCGATTCCAAGTTGTATGCGTTGGAAGTGGATTCTGGTGAGGAACGCTGGCATTTTCAAACCGGCGATAGGGTCTATTCATCGCCGACACTCGTTGGTGGCACTGTCTATGTTGGATCCTACGATGGCAACCTGTACGCGGTGGACACAACCACAGGCGAGCAGGAGTGGGTATTCAAAACTGGTGGTCTGGTGCGGTCCTCGCCGACTGGTCTGAATGGCACTGTCTATGTTGGATCCTACTATGGCAACCTATATGCGGTGGACACAGCCACAGGTGAACAAGAATGGGTGTTTAAGTCTGCAAGTATTAATGATTCGTCGCCAGCTGTCGCAGATGGAACGGTCTACATTGGTGGTCAGGATGGCCTGTACGGGGTAGATACGGGCTCTGAGGATGATAGCGACGGGTCCCGTGTGTTGCTTGGGACGCTTGGACACACCGACACCTTCGCTGAACAGGGCCCAACGCTACCGAACCCTTCTAAAGATTCCGTTCTAAAAGCGGAGTTCACAGCGACGCCCGAAGAACCAGCCGTTGGTGATACTGTCAAGTTCGATGCGAGCGGGTCAACTCCCGCTACTGAGATCGCCCGATATGAGTGGGATTTGACTGATGACGGCACGGTCAATGCCACTGACGAAAGTGTCGAGTGGACCTTCGAGGAGGCGGGCAATCGCTCGGTGACACTGACCGTTGTCGCCAACGATGGCACCACAGCCACTTCCTCGGTGGTGGTTCCGGTCGGCGTGCAGACGGGCCAGCTTACTGGAACCGTTGTTGGCGAGACCGATAATCTTCCGGAGTCTGCCGACGTCTACGCGATTGCTGCTACCCGTAAGCATGAAGCGCTTGATTACATCGGTGGCGCACGCTCTTCGTTGCCGACCTATCTTGCAGATGGAACCATTGATGAGAACAATCAGGTTTCTTTTGGAAGCGTAGAGGTCGGTTCTTATGTCATCCTCGTCGACCTTACCAGGGAGGACACGTTCGATTCGTTCCTCCAGGACGACATACGTGTTCTGGCAGATGAGACGACAGACGCTGAGTTGTCATTTGATCCGGACCGACCGCTCGCGCCCCTCGCGGAGGTGGTTAAGGAGGCTCAAACTGCGGCGCTTGAGCAAAACACTCAGTCGCTTGATCCGCTCACGAATGTATATCTTGACGGGTATGAACTGTTCGTACAGGCCCCAGAATTAGATGGCGCATTTTATTTGGACAAAGCTTTGACGTTGACAAATACTGCGCTTGGGTTAGCAGACCCGAGTGGTTCGATTTCAGCCGCTGCAGAAATCAAATCTGAAGCGACAGCCGAACTCGCAATACCGATTGCTGAGCAAGGATATAATTATGTCTTGGCTGAGCAGTGGGAGGAAGTCAACGGGACACAATACCAAGACGAATTAACCGGCTATACTGAAGAGATCCAGGCAGCTGATGGGATTCTCGATTTTGAGCCAACGAATTCAGTGTCTGAAGCAAGGGGAGCGTTCAGCGAGACGTCCATATTTAATAGTCGACAGGATGGTATCAGGAATGCATTCGGTAGCTTCAGTAACGATCTCGTATTTACAGAGCCGGCAGATGGATTTGCGCTGTCGGAGGTAAAAAGCATTCTTGAGACCCAGTGCGACTGGCTGCAGGGTGATGGACTGGCTCCCGGACTTGTTGTTACGCCTTCTGATAGCGAATATCTTGTCGGTCGCACCGACTACTACGCCGCTGCCTTCCAGAATGTCAAGGCACGATTCAATGCAGCTGAAGATCTGGATTTGGTCGCTCAAGGTGTCTCTGCAACTGGTAAGGGGATTACACTTGCCGGCGGCTGGACGGTCGGTGGACTCGCGGTAGGAACAGTAATGAATATCGGAGGATGGGCTGCTTCGATGGCACTCTCGATGTATCAGGTGCATGCAAAGAACCGGCTCGCGGACACGTGGGTTAAGTCGCTGACCTACTGGGTGTCAGATCTTGCCGATACTGAACGCGCTTATACTGACCTCATCAGCTGGATGTACACGGAGGTTGAGAGCCCAACTGCCTTGGCAAATATAGACGGTACTGTCACAGCCAGCCTTGATGGGGTGTCATCTCCGCTCTCAGATGTGACTTATTTGATAGCGAACCGACCGGACTACCCAGCATGGTGGACGCTGCCGAGAGCCCAACTCAAACACGTCGGAACAGCTGAGATTGAGGTCGAAAATACCGGGACGGAATCAGCTCAGGTTCGGGTGTTGGTCTCGGTCTATGCAGGTGATGAGGCTACTGGAGAAGTACAACCGAGCGACGCCGTCTCGATGTATCCTCGCCCTGAGAACCCTCCTCTGGAATTAGCACCGGGCGAAATACAAACGATCGAACTCACGTATCGAGCGGACTTCGAATTAGCTGATGCGCTCAGCTGGCAGACAATGTCTGTGAATCTCTGGATGGACGGCAAATTCGTCGCGGAAACGAACAAGACGTTCTATGTCGTTCCAGACGTTGATTTCATTCCAGAGGCCTCACGGATAAGTGCCCCAGTCCTCCCTGACAAATCATCAACGTATGGCGCCCCAATCGGCATCAGCACTGCCAGAAGCGACGAAACAGTAGCCCTCGCTGACCAAGAGGTCTCAGCACTGTATGGCAATACCGTCAATGTAATCGACGCAATTGTGGCTCCTGACAACCCCAACACAACGGCGTCCTACACAGTCGGAGACAGCCTCAATACAGTCGTATTCATGCTGCAGGGCGTGCTGGAGGCTGACATCCATCTACATGTGTACGATGGGCAAGACCGGCATATTGGTTTTGACCCAGCCACTGGCGACGATGTCATTGAGATTCCTGGGGCCAACTACACCGGCAGCGGGAGTTCGCTGGAAGTGATTACGGTTCCTGCTGCTGAAGCCGAGACGCTGGATGTGGAAGCGACTGCCCGAAGTTTCACTGCTGGACAGCCGGTGGAATTGACCGTCCAAGCAATCGAGATTCCAACGCGGGACGCCGTAATGTCGGTGGGCGAAACAGCCATCTCAACGGTGGTCTCTCCGGGCGAGACAGACCGGTTCGATATAAATATCCGCGAGGTCGGCAAGCAAACGACGCTTGAAGGGGTTACCCTGACGGCGCAATCTTTAACACGGAGTGATGGAGAGACGCTGGCGGAGGCCGGCGGAACTGTTGGGTTCGGCGAGTCGGGGTTCGACGTGGCGCCTGGAGCGGGTGAGGTGGTGGAGTTGTCGGTGTCGCTTGGAAATATAGAATCGTTATCACTTCCGTCTGGAATTAACTCTCGGTATGAGGGGCAAGTACGCATCGAGTCGGCGAATGCCGGCACGATCGAACTTGAGTTGTCGGTGTTAGTGTTGGATACGGACGTGGCTGAGGTGCAATTGAGTAGTGCGACAGAGACGGTGACCGGAGTGGAATTGACAGCCGCTGAACTGGCAGGACTTCCAGAGGAGACAATTCCAAGCGAGGTGGAACCATTGGTGGCATACGACGTAGCATCAACGACAGTTGACGGGGCCTCGGAAAGCGAGTTCTCACTGGAAGTCCCTGACGTATGGGACTCAGATGCGGTGGCAGTATACGTTATCGAAGAGGGGAGTTGGAGCGAGGCTAATTGGGAGCGGGAGACTGGGGAGTTGGCTCTGACGCTGGCAGGTGGGGTTGAGGGGACAGTGGTGATTGGAGCAGAGAGTGAGTCAGTCGCAGCATATACGACCGCAGACGGCCGTATCGAGACCGAAGGGTTACGGGAGGCGATTGAAGAATGGAGAGGGGGTGAAATTGGAACAAGAGTGTTGCGCGAGGTAATCGATGTGTGGCGGACTGGTGACCCACTCGCAGCCTGATCCGCCACTGTAGGCGAGCGTCAATCAAGATGCGGACACAGTCCGACTGGCGATTGGAGATATTCATTCAAAATGTTAAATATAGGATAAGTTATAGACAGGAGGCACGCCGTCGCAAACCGCATCTTAATTGAGATTGGCTTCACTTGACACCTGTATAATGGTGGCGTCCCGCTGAAAGGTAACAAATAGGCAACTCAGACACTTGAGGAGCGGTCGTAATTGATAGCGAAACTATGGCTGTAAGTCGAAGAAGGGAGGGGCACCGCTTAGCACTCTGCCCGATATTTTGGCTCTGTAGTTTGGATACACTGCGTTGCATTTCACGGATATCGGACGCTCCAACAAAGGTTGTAGACGGTGTCTTTGAGGATACTTTCACGAAATCCGGAGTTGATTTCTCTAACACGATTATCTCTCACGAAACTGCAGCATCGTGACCACATCTATCGGTAGTGCTGTCATCAAGCCGAAATTGAACTAATCGAGTCGTAATAGATATTATCTCACTATTCAATCGGTTCACCAGACCGCCAAGCATTGACAACCTCCCGGAGCAGGTCAGCATCGATCTCGCCGGCTCGCCAGTCTGCCACGGCGTCGCGGAGACCCCCGTTGTCAACGATATCATCCTCGTCAGTGTAGTCCGTAAGAACGGGTTCTTGTTCAGGAGGATCTCGCGTCACCTCAATGTCCTGCGTCGTTGTTTGGCCTGGCGTTACTTCTACGCTCACAGTCTTAGTTGTGTAGTTTTCGCCAGAGACCTCGACAGTATATTCACCTGCATAAACCTCAGTAAATCTGTAAGAACCTTCCTCGGACACAGTAGTAGTGGTCCCTTTACCATCATTTATCGAGACCTGTGCGCCCGTGGCCGGTGCATCAGTGTCGTCAGTCACCGTCCCTGCAAGTGTACCGGTTGTTGGTTCTGCTGGCGCCGGGGATCTGACATCGAGCGTCCATGGGCCAGTGTCTTGAGCGTCCCTAAACGCTTTGGTGGCGCTGTAGATTTGCACCTTCACAACACCCGACTCTTGAATCGTCGCGTTCTCATAGAGGGGGGAACGCGGTTGACCATAGTCCGGACCAGCCTGTGACTGTTCCACGTCCCCGTTGGGATACGTGACGATCATACTGTTGTCGATCGTTCTCGACAGCGAGAGGTTCAGTTGTTGGCCGGCTTCCACTGGAATTTCGACCACGTCTTGATCGTCGATCGTGTTTATTCGACCGGTTACAGTGGTCCCTGGCGTGACCTCTCTCGGTTGGGTTGCGATGTACTCGTCGGCCTCGTGTTGGCGGCTATTCGTCAACGTCCAGTCACCTGTGGCATCGTCAGTGGAAGTAACAGTGATCTCTACAACGCCATCATCGGTTATCGTTCGGGAGACATTGAGGGTCGATTTACTCTCATCACCAGCCTTGTCACCACCTACTTGTTCACTTCCGCTGGGATAGGTCACACGAAGTCTGATATCTGCACCCTCAGGCTTTTCGAGCGTGTGGTTCAGTACGTCGCCCTGTTGGACCGGTATTGAGACCGTATCTTCGTCAGACTGAGGCGTGATTGTGCCGGTTTGTGTGCTGTTTGCGTCGACCTCCGTTACACCAGTCCACTTGTCGGTCGGGGAAGAAGAGTCACTCTTTCTATTCTCCAACGGCACGATATACTGACGCCTATGTTCTAAGATGTAGTTTTTCGTATACCCATTTTGGGTGTTATGTATCATTGACCCGCGCATGTCCGGTAGTAGTATAACACTAGAGTCTTCCTGTCCAGTGATTTTTATATCCATTACTAGCGTGTATTCATTTATTTCAGTTATATCATCATTGACGAGGTTACTTGACTCTGAAAAGTCTATTTTATAATATCCATTTCCTTCACTATTTTTGTCACTTTTCCATGTCCCCGGCGTTTGGAATTCAACTTCATTACCAAGATCGGTGTAATCTTCAACAAAGTCGAAAGCCAAATTTTCTGCATAGTTCTTAATTAATGTACCCGCGTATGCTGCAACTCCCCCACTGGGGATCGTGGCGATATCCGACAGGGCTCCGACGACGTTACCGATATCTTGGGCATTTTCAGCAGTTCTTGTTTTACCATTCGTTGTGCTTTCTATACGCTTAATTTCCGTATTACTCTGGTTCATGACTATTACTTGGCTATTCGGATTTCCATCTAATGATTCCGTAAAGGCACCAAAGGGATTCGAGTCGAATGCATCGGGATTCTTACCAATATTATCAATGGATAACTTTACCCGATACATATTTGGTTCCTCTAGTTGTTTTTTATATATATCAATCGAAATCCACTTCCATTTTTGTACATCCGGATTAGCTGATGGAATATAAATATATTCAGTTTCAGAATACGATGAGTCCTCTAACTTCACAGGGTCTTTGGAAACCTTTAGATAGCTTCGCGGAGTTTCAACTTTGCGTTGTAATTCAAGAAATTCAGTCGAGTCCACGAGCTCGGCCCAGAATTGAATATTGTTATTGCCTTCTAAAGCAAAATTGTCATTGCGTTCCAATACAGTCGCCTGCGATGGAGAATCAAACTCGAAAGTCAAGCTAAAGCTTCCAGGAGAGACATCTTTACACCGCCTTGCTCCATACGTGGGTGTTGTACCGACTCCACTAACCCCGTCATAAGCGTAGAGGCAGACTTCTCCATCCCCCTCTGACCGCCCTTTTACGCTTATTTCGAAGGACTCTCCTGGAGAAATATTTTGAGGTGGCGGAGAAACCCATTCTATATTGGTTTTACTGCTCGTAGGCTCAATGAAAATGATATTATTTCTTCTATTTTCATCAAGACGGCCAGTAAGTTCATTTTCACTTCTGTCTTTCCAAACAGCTGTTACCACATCATACTCTCCTTGGGATGCCTCCTGTGGAACCTGCAGTGACACTTCAACAGTCTTCTTTTCTCCCGGATTAAGCGTAATATCTACGTCTGTTGTGCCATCATTGTTGAATTCGGTGTCATCCGGACCAATAAGGCTATACCCTACAAAGAATTCATGTCTGACATTACCATGGTTCTTAATTGTAACGGTGGAGTCAATAACGTCACCAGGTGCATACTCCCCGGATTGTGGATTAAAATCTGTTATTGACGCCTCAACATTTTTTTCCTCCACTACTAAATTACGCCATTCTGTTTCATCTGTTTTGGTCCAGTTATTGTTTAGATACGTTTCGGTGACTATCCGGTATTGTTTCGTGCCAGCAGAGGACGGCTCGTACTCATAGCCATACTCTTGAGTTGAGCCAGATTCTATGACAGTAGTATCCAACCCACCTCGTGTTTTATTTATGTCCACTTTCCCGTCATTGTTCGAATCGATCAGTATTCTCACCCGTGTGGCACGGGTTGGACCTTTATTTTCCACTACTGGTCCCAAGATGGCGGTCTCGTTAGTTACTAGAGCACCTACTCCATCACCCCGATCAGTCAATTTGATGTTAGATACTTTAGGAGCCGTCCGTTTGATAGTCACGTCAGTATTGGCCGTGTCGATTACAATGTCAGCCTTCGTCCCCCAGTAGCCACCGGATGGCCCATACATCTCAACGTTGTAGGTCCCAGTTTCGAGGGCTGACCACGAAACTATCCCGTCAGTTCCTGTCCGTTTCGCTTCAATAGCGTTCCAATCACCGTCGGCGTCGTCGTAGAGTATTATTTTGGCGTCAGAGACCGCTTCTCCGTTCTCGTTCTTAGCGGTGACAGTCAACGGTCCCCGTGGGGTCTGTGCGTCCGTCGAAATCGATTGTTGATTGTTCTCCTCATCTGACTCTGCGATCTTGTTGTCAGGATCTACATATCCTGTGACGGTGTGGGATCCCTCGCTGAATTCGTAATCTCTTGTCCTTGTGAGTGACTCGCCTGGCTCTAGCGTTGTCGCTGGGGGAACAATGGTATTTCCTCCATCCACACGAATTTCGTGGTCAACCGTTTCAGCTGTGGCGTCACCGGTATTCTCTATTGTCATTCGGATTTGGGCTGTCTCACCCGGCTGTGGTTCCGAAGGATCAACTTCCACGTTCGTAACAGTCAGGTCCGGCTGTTTCGTCCCCCAACTCAGCGAGTCCGAATTTCCGTTACTATCGATTATTTTGGCACTGACCGAGTGTGATTCACCTGTCTCAAACGTATACTCAAAGGAATCTGTGAAAGAACTCTCTCCTGGGAAACCAGTACGAGTGTCTACCTGCGATCCATCAACGGACCAGACCAACCGGTCATAATCCGTGTCAGGGTCAGATACTTCAACTTCAAACTGTTTCGTGTCGCCACTACCGATTGGGATATCTTGTGAAGACGGCGAAACTCGGCTAACCGAGGGGGATCTATCCTGATTTTCTGGCCCAACATCAATTAACCACTCTGTGCTCACCACATGGTAGTTATCTTCAACTTCGACTTTTAGATAGTACGCAGTTTCACCATCATCGATTGGTTCATCGAAGCTATGTGAATACGAGCTAGAACCACTGGCAACCTGTTTGTAGTCTCCGGTAGCCTCCTTAATATACCAGGTATACTCTAAGTCATCATTGTCGGGGTCAGAAGCACTGACCGAGAACGATCTTGTTTCTCCCTGCTCAACAACAACCGTATTTTCCGTTGAGGGATTTGTGCTGTCGATATTTGGCGGGTCCCCTGGAGCAACGACAGCGTAACTTTCGGCGTCATAATCTATGTTAATATCGTCTCCGTCTACTAGAGCATTGATTCTAAATGAGTCTCCAATGAGGTCCTTGTCGACTTTCTTTGTCACTGTGATGGTTTGCTCTTCGTACTCTCCCGTGCCTGTTACCTCCCGCGTCACGGTGTCTCCGGCGCTGAGGAGGTTGACTTGTATCTCAGCAGATTTACCTTCGGGTACTTCGTACCCTACGACTATATTGAACGTATATGTCTGTCCAGCGTTCAGGTCTTGTTGAGGCGATGGATCTGTCGCTTCATCGTCGATATATATATCTGCACTTTCAGCAGCATCTGCCTCGTCTACTGGTGAAATAGCTACCGGGGTCGCAATGCTACCAATCATCAGAATGACGCAGAAGATAGCACGGCGAGAATCCTTTGTTCCCCAAAGCTGAGCAATTACACTGCCAACCGCCCGTGGGGAACCCAGCAGTCGACCGAGATTCATTCTTCCTCACTTTCATTCTCTTCGAATTGCTCGTGGTATGTCTGTTCAACCTCCAGCCGCGTCTCGCGACTGAGTTCGTCAACATCCAGCCCGTACTTCTCGTTCGCAATTTCCTCACGAGTCTGGACATCACTGGGTGAGAGCCCATCTGCGAACGGCTGCCGGTTGTAAAGCTCTTCAACCTGTCCAGATGTCTCGGTACTCAGTTCACTGAAGTTGTACCCGTAATACTTGGCTTGAGATATCTCGTCACGGCTGTACTCTGCATTGGCACCCGTATCACCGAACTGAGCATCGAAATCCGACTGGATTTCAATAGTCGTTTCGCGACTCAGATTCTCGAAGTCCTCACCGTAGCGCTCCTGTGCAATCTCTTCACGGGTCTTCACATCTTCAGGTTGCGCACCATCGGTGAATGGCTGCCGGAGGTACAGTTCCTCAACTTGGCGTGCCGTTTCGTTACTCAGCTCGCTGAAGTTGAGGCCATACTTCGCTTGGGCGATTTCATTTCGCGTGTAGTTTTCTGCTGGGGGTTCTGCCGAGATGACCGCAACCGACGTAGTTTGGTTGCTGTCGAACGTGAACAGGCCGCCAGTGTACGTTCCAGTCGACAGATCTGCTGGGACCGTTCGCGTGGTCGTAACGGTCGTGCTCTCGCCACTGGCAAGCGTAACAGACTCCGTCTGAATAACCTCTTGTCTCCCATCACGGTTGGCGTCAACACGAGCCTCAATGAGTTGCGTTCCTTCAGCGTCACCCGTGTTGGTAATCGTCGCTGAGATGGTCAGTTGGTCTCCTTGGGCGACTTCATCCGGTGCGTTCAGATTCGTCACGGCGAAGAACGCTTCACCCTCAGTGACAGGCTGGACAGTCACGGTAACGGTCTCGGTGTCAGTCTCACCTTGACCGTCACTGACAGTCACTTCGAAGGTTAGGTCGGTTGGTTGCTCGACTGTTGGAGTGGTGAACGAGGGAGTCGCCGTGTTTGCCTCCGAAAGCGTGACATTTGGACCGCTGGTTTGGGCCCACGAGTATTCAAGTGCATCCCCGTCCGGATCAGACGATCCAGTAGCGTCCAGCGTGGCCGTACTCTCCTCTGAGACGGTTTGGTCTGGGCCAGCATCTGCGACCGGTGGCTGATTCTCGACAGGCTGTTCGATTGGCTCAATTCTGATGTCGACCGTATCAGTGTCAGTGCCACCGTTGCCATCCGAGACTGTAACCTCGAATGAGAGGACTGTCTCTACATCAACGTCTGATGCAGTGAACGAGGGGGTCGCCGTGTCGGCATCCGAGAGCGTAACATTGGCTCTCGACACTGGCTCCCACTCGTATGCAAGCGTATCTCCCTCGGGATCAGTCGATCCACTGGCATTGAGAGTGACAGTTGCACCACTGTTAACTGTCTGATCTGGGCCTGCATCGGCAGTCGGTGGGTCATTCACCGGGAGCACAGTGACATTGACTGTATCGGTATCGGTTCCACCGTTACCATCGCGTGCTTTCGTTTGGAACGTGAGCGTCGTCTCTTCGGTCACTGTGGGTGCAGTGAACGTTGGTGCGGTAACCAACTGTTCAGAGAGCGTTACCGATGGACCCGCAGTCTGTGTCCAGTTGTAGGTGAGTATATCCCCATCTGGGTCCGTCGACCCGTCAGCATCTAGCTGAACCGTGGCTCGTTCGTCGACGGTTTGGTCTTCCCCAGCGTCCGCGCTCGGCGGCCGGTTATCCGGCTCGGGAGCGGTAACGTTCTGCACAGTAATGGTAACTGTGTCGGTGGCAGTGCCGCCGTTGCCGTCAGAGACAGTCACCTCGAAGACGAGATTCGAGTCTGCGTCGACTTCTGGAGCGGTGAACGACGGCGTCTCTGCACTGGTATTTGAGAGACTCACGGACGGTCCGGCAGTCTGCGTCCAGGTGTAGGAGAGAGCATCGCCATCAGGATCGGACGAACCGCTCGCATTGAGCGTCACAGAGTCCCCTTCTTCGACAGTCTGACTCTCTCCGGCGTCAGCCGTTGGGGATTGATTAGCAGCCACGACGACGAGAGTCCCCGCTACTCTATCGTTTGCTGTGACAACACTGTGTGTGTATTCGCCGGGGGTGATATCACCAGCAGGGGCGTCCTCGAAGGTGACAGTTCTGGCTTCTCCGCCACTGAGTTCGACGTTTTCGAGAGTGTCTGTGTAGACAACCGCTCCGGACTCGTTGGTGATAGATAGCTCAATATTTTGTTCCCCGGATTGGTCACCAATGTTCTCGATATCGGCGGAGATATCGATTGGCTCATCGCCTTCGGTCACAGTTGCCTCCGCTGGATCGAGATTGGAGAGTTGGAAGTCGGCTTCTTCAGGGGTCTCTTCGACGGCAAGGGACCCCGCAATATCATCATCCACAGACGAAATCGCGTGCGTGTACTCGCCAGGGGCAAGATCACCGGCAGGAGCATCCTCGAAAGTGACAGTCGTGGATTCCCCGCCATCGAGTTCGATGTCTTCGATCGTGTCTGCATAGACGACCGCTCCGGACTCGTTGGTGATGGTGAGTTCGAGGTCCTGCTGGTCGGTTTCGTCGCCAACGTTTTCGACATCAGCGGAGATGTCGATCGGTTCGTCACCCTCGGTCACGGTCGCGTCCGCTGGATTGAGATTCGAGAGCTGGAAGTCGGCTTCCTCAGGAGCCTCGTCAACGGTGAGCGATCCCGCAAGATCGTCATTATTAGACGAGATTTCATGGGTGTACTCGCCAGGGGCAAGATCACCGGTAGGGGCGTCCTCGAAGGTGACCGTGTTGATTTCTCCACCATTGAGTTCGACGTTTTCGAGAGTGTCTGTGTAGACAACCGCTCCGGACTCGTTCGTAATCGACAACTCAATGTCTTGTTCCCCGGATTGGTCGCCGACATTCTCGATATCGGCGGAGATATTGATTGGTTCGTCACCCTCAGTTACGGTGGCATCCGCCGGATTGAGATTTGAGAGGACGAACTCCGCCTCATCGGGTTGTTCTTGTACCGTAACGTCAACATTGTCGGTGGCGTTGTCGCTTGCGACGGTAGCGGTGTAGTCGCCCGCGTCCCCTGCCTCGGTTACGACGCTAAGCGTTTCAGTGGTTGACTCGCCACCATCCAGTGTAACCGATACTGAATCTGAACCCAAGCCTCCGGCATCCAATTCGATATCTTGGGTCGTTTCCATGTCTCCCGTGTTTTCGATGTCAGCAGTCAGTTCAAGCGTATCTCCTTCTACAACGGGGCTGTTGCTGCCAGTGATAGCGACCTCAAAGAACGCCTCATCGAGCATTTCCTCAACGGTGAGGGAGCCGGAAACAGTGTCATTGTTGGAGGTGACCTCATGGGTGTACTCACCGGGGGTAAGATCACCGGCAGGGGCCTCCTCGAAGGTGACAGTCGTGGACTCCCCTCCATTGAGCTCAACGCCTTCGATGATATCAGAATAGACGACTGAGCCGGTGTCGTTAGTGATGGTCAGTTCAAGATCCTGTTGGCTAGTTTGGTCGCCAGTGTTCTGGACATCGGCGGAGATATCGATTGGCTCGTCACCCTCGGTTACGGTTGCGTCTGCTGGGTTGAGGTTCGAAAGTTGGAAGTTGGCTGCGTCAGGAGCCTCTTCGACGGTGAGAGACCCAGCGATATCATCATCTTCAGACGAAACTTCGTGCGTGTACTCGCCGGAAGAGAGATCACCGGCAGGAGCATCCTCGAAGGTGACAGTTGTGGATTCTCCGCCATTGAGTTCGATATCTTCGAGAGTGTCAGTATAGACAACCGCTCCGGACTCGTTGGTGATGGTGAGTTCGAGGTCTTGCTGACCGGTTTCGTCTCCAACGTTTTCGACATCTGCGGAGATGTCGATCGGTTCGTCACCCTCGGTCACGGTCGCGTCCGTTGGATTGAGATTCGAGAGGACGAACTCCGCCTCGTCGGGTTCAGGTTGTTCCTGTACCGCAATGTCGGCACTGTCGGTGTCGTTGTCGCTTGCGACGGTGGCAGTGTAGTCGCCCGCGTAACCTGCCTCAGTCACGACACTAAGCGTTTCAGTGGTTGACTCGCCACCATCCAGTGTAACCGACGCTGAATCTGTACCCAGTCCACCCGCATCTAATGTGACCTCTTGCGTACCACCAACGTCTCCCGTATTTTCAATGGTGGCCATTATAGTCACCTCTTCGCCCTCATTAACCGGCGAATTGGTCTCGTCAATCGTGACGTCAAAGTTCGCTGGATCAGGCCGTTCTTCGACAACAACATCTACAGTATCCGTATCTGTTCCCTCCTTTCCGTCGTTGACCTCAAGTTCAAAAGTAAGGGTTTGGTCTGAATCGACAGCAGGCGCGGTGAAAGATGGTGTTGGAGATGTATCATCACTCAAATCAACGGAGGGCCCAGCGGTCTGCACCCATTCATAACTCAGATCATCACCATCGGGATCACTAGAACCCGTTGCGTCCAACTGTACTGATGATTCTCCCTCTACCGTCTGGTTGGGACCTGCATCGGCTGTTGGTGGATCATTGGTTTCAATTTGTATCGCAGAATCACCCGTGTGATTTACCGGTTGGGTATCATCGAGCGCTGCGAATCCAGAAAACTCAATTGCCTCTTCTTGACCAGGGTCTTGAGGGACAGTCACCTCGTAAGTGACTGAGATTGTGTCGCCCGGCTGAAAATCCTCTTCAAGGGCAACTTCTATAAAACCTGATGCCCCGACGGCAGCGACTGGGAGTACAGGATCCCCATTATAAGAGATAGAGTTGATATTTGTTTCAGAAGACTCGGGGGAGAAGTCATCGGTAATCTGAAGCCGTTCGCCTCCGCTACTGAGTGTCACTTTAATTGTTACTTCTACTACATCACCAGGTTGAGCCGTCTGGTCTGCGATTGTCCGTGTTGATGATTTAGGTCCAGCTACCTGATTCGTTCCAGGCACAATGTTATTTTCAGCACCTGCAAACTGGATTGGTGTTTCAGCACCTGCAGACTGAATCAGTGAGCCATCGGTGCCTAAGTAATTGATTCCGCCCCCGATACCACCTGTCGAGACGATTAAAACTGCTGTTAGAATAACAAGATTGGTTCTTGTCATATCATGGACGAAATCCAGAACCTGTATTGTTATATTGAGATTATTACCCGAATAACAGACACCTGTCCTAGTAAGCTCACCTTTTCCAAAGCGTTGAGTGGAAAAATTACCACAATGGAATAAGCTTCTGTGCAGCGATTTCCGAGACTTCCATAGCTCTACTACGAATACCTATATTATTACAGCGAGTCATCAAATAATTAGTAGCCAGTTTGGGTATTAGTTATCAGGTTATATACTAGTTCCAAATAGGATATAACATGTCTTGCAACTGCACAGGACTATATATACTGCCATATCGAATATCTTCTTGCAAGATTGTACGAGGAGTAAATTGGAGCGTAAGCGTGTTCTTTTTACACTTGATAATAGTTGCGGCTTCAGTCGTGATTTGTTAGATATCCGTTGTAGAGCGTCTATCACTCGGATCTAGCTGTTCATCGTTGAAGAGGCAATAGGCACTAACGTGGGTTCTGCTAGAAATGAAGAGTCATTTCTGAGATTTTGTCGTACGTTAGGCGGTTGTAGGGACCAACGGGTTCACTCTTACAACATCCAGCAGAATGCTAAGCAAATCAACTGCGACGCGGTAGGCTTTTGCCAGTTCGATACGGAGCGGATGAAGCGTCAGCATCGCCCATTCGGCGAACCCGCCACCCCCTTCGGGGTCGGCGGGTTCGTCCGGATTAGTAACAACTGATTTAGACTTAGCGACCGTAACACGGGTGAAGAGGCGGATTTCGGATATCAAACTAATCTGTCTCTTCGCTTTCCACGGCAATAACGCAATCGCGGCGCTCTCGCCTAGCGAAACTACAGTGCTCAAAAATTTATTAAATGGGATTTCCGCTATCTCACTTATTCGATTGGTTCACCGGACCGCCAAGCACTGACAACTTCCCTGAGCAGGTCAGCGTCGATCTCGCCGGCCCGCCAGTCTGCCACTGCATCGCGGAGACCGTCACTTTCGATCACCCCTTCTTCATTGGCGTAGTCTGCGAGTGGGGACAGTGGCTCCCAGACAGTAAGGACCCTAGTCACGGAATCCGATCCGGCATTCTCTGAGTCAACCGTAAGTTCGATTGACTGGCCACCTGGCTCTGTCCCAGTCACCTGAACGGTTACCTCAGTCGTTTCGGAAGCACTTAGCGATCCGAGGGTGACCGAATCGGATTCCGGGGTAATGCCATCTGACGAGTCGATACTAAGACTAATATTAGTAGCTATTTCTTCGCCAACGTTTTCGACCGTACTCCGGATCGTCGTGGTCTCGTTCACGCGAAATGAGGACTGTCTGAATGATTTCAGCCTGACCGTTACCGATGCCGGAATAGTCGATTCGGCGATGACTTCTTGTGTCGACGTAGTTTGATCTTCTAACTCCGCTTCTCCGTCTAACAGTTCGTTAATTGCAGCCTGTGCGACAGCAATCGTTTCGTCAAGTTTATTTTCCTCGGCTAGTTCCCCGTTCGCTTCGATAATCGTCGTGGCGACGGTCAATAACACTCCCCGAATGAACTGTACACTTCCATCAACACGGAAGAGGGCATTCAATTCCGCAGCCTCACCTACAGATATCGCTTCTCCGTCCGCGTAGAGCGATTGTGACTGCCCGATCCGTCGTGCTTCTTCATCACGGCGGTCATTATACATTTCCTCCAGTTCTGTCACCGTACTACGCGCCGACTCGAAGTCTCTTTCAGAGAACTGTGTAGAGAGTGTCTGGAGTAGCGTTTCAACGTGATCACTCATATAAACTCACCCCATCGGTCCTCAACCGGTTCAATATCTGCCAGAGTTTCATCAACATCTGGTACGATATCTCCGATCTCGCCCAATGTTATTGGATCTCCTTGATCGACGCCAGCTATCCCCCAGGCGTGTGTGGTCATCATAAGCCGAATTGATATCTCTCCGATAAATTTCCCAATCGCCTGAACAGCTGTAACAGCAAATGCTGCCTTCGGCAGCAGGAATAACGAAACAAGAGTTAGGGCATCAACCGTATCAACGGGGTCGCCTTCATTAATAATGCCAATTATAATTTCATGAATATTTTTAATGATTCCAACTATATCAATTCTCTCATCCAATTCGGAGAGGAAGGTATCAGTTGTCGAAACAATCTCGTTCATTAGATCAGTTGCGTTATTGCGTGCATCCCGAGCCCCCGCAAGTGTCCCATTGAGACCTTGGTCAACTAGAGCCTCCGAGCTCAGCTCGGTGTTAAGATACCCGAGGCTGCTTTCGACGTTGGTTAATTCATCGATCGGTACAAAAGCCGATGTGTCTGGACTGGATATCTCGAAATCACCGCCCTGTTCAATCGTTTGCATAAGAGTGAGGTTCGCGACAGTCGCAGAGACGCTATCCGAGACAAACTCGAAAAGCTCATCACCATCGTCGAACTGCCCGTCAAGAATTCCGTTGTAGGCCTCCCGACTGATACGGTAAATCTCCGAAAGAGCCTCACTCTGTCGTGCTCGAGAGAACGCGTACCCCACGAGTTCCTCGACCGCGGAATCGAGTTTTTCGCGAATAATTTCATTATCAGGAACGTATCCACCGATCGTACTGTTAGCAGCCACTTCTGATAGTGAAATGGCAGATAGAGCAAGCCCGACGCCAAGTTCGATTGTGAATTTCGTCGTGTCGACAGCGATTTGCTCGTCCTCAACACCCTCTAGCTCCCTTGCTTCTCCGGTTTTAACCAGTAATCGACGTGATATCTCTTCGCCAAGCCTGAGCCGTGTGGTGGCGTCTTCCGTGGTCTCAGTGTTGAGCTCACCGTCGTAGAGTGACTTCCGTAGTTCTGAGAGAACCGAATTCACATCTTCTAGTTCCGAGAGGTAAAGCGCCACGTCATCGATCTCCTCTGCAACTCGACGTTTCGATTTCACGGCTGCTTCGAAGGCATTAATACCAACTTCGACCGGTTGCGTCGTTTCAGCTTCTTTTCCATCCGAGTCAACGACAGTGAGGGTAACTTGATACTCGTCCTGTTCGTCAAAGACGAACTCGACGATCTGGCCAGTCTCATCGGTGTTCCCATCAGCAGTGAAATCCCAGCGGTACTCTTCGATTCCATCGGGTGCTTCTGATGCCGACGCATCGAACGTAATCGGTTGGTTGACACTGGGATTTTCAGGCGTCACATCAATTGACGCCGTAATCGAGGTTCCACCCGCATCCCCATCCTGACTGAAGACATATGCAGAGCCTGCACTGTCACCATTCGGGTCCTCATCGTTGGGAGCGCCAATCACGGCAGTATCCCCACTCCCTGAGATCATCAATGAGGAACCAAAGCTATCACCGTTGTCGCCGTCGTCAGCAGCGAGTTTCGCCTGCTGGCTCCACTCATCCCCATCCTGACCGAACACATACGCTGACCCTGCATTGTCACCGTTCGGATCCTCGTCTCCAACAGAACCAATCATGACAACATTCCCATCCCACGATACACTCACTGAGAAGCCGAGCTCATCGTAATCGTTACCATCGTCAGCAGCGAGTTTCACTTGCTGGCTCCACTCTCTCCCATTTTGATGAAATACATACACCGAACCTGCAATAGTGCCGTTCGGGTCTTCGTCGTGCTTAGCGCCAATCACAGCAGTATCTCCACTCCCAGACACGGCCACTGAGGAGCCAAACTGATCGTCATTATCACCGTCATCAGCAGCGAGTTTCGCCTGCTGGTTCCACTCTCTCCCATCCCGACTGAACACATATGCCGAACCCGCCTCATGACCGTTCGGGCTAGAATCCTGCCGAGCACCAATCACGACGGTGTCGCCACTCTCAGACAGCTCTACTGAGGTGCCGAAGGATTTGTAACCGTCTCCGTCATCAGCAGCGAGTTTCGCCTGCTGGTTCCACTCTCCCCCATCCCGACTGAACACATATGCCGAACCCCCCTGAGGACCGTTAGGATCCTCGTCAGTTGGAGCGCCAATCACGGCAGTGTCTCCATCTCCCGATATCCCCACCGAGGAGCCGAAGCCATCGTTGCCGTCGCCGGCAGCAAATTTTGCCCGCTGGTTCCACTCTCCTCCATCCCAACTGAACACATACGCAGACTCTGACCCATAATCGAAGTTGCCCCGAAATCCTAATGTGTTAGCGCCAATCACAGCAGTATCCCCACTCCCAGACACGGCCACTGAGGAGCCAAACTGATCGTCATTATCACCATCATCGGCAGCGAGTTTCGCCTGCTGGTTCCATTCTCCCCCATCCCGACTGAACACATATGCCGAACCGGCAAAGTCACCGTTCGGATCCTCGTCTCCAAGAGCACCAATCACGGCAGTATTTCCGGTCTTTGATATTCCCACAGAACCGAAGTTATCGCGGTCGTCGCCGTCATCGGCAGCAAGTTTTGCCTGCTGGCTCCAGTCACTGGATTGTGCGGTAGCCATCCCAATAGCTGAAGGCGACTCATCAGCAGAGTGGGTGCTTGTGGCGGTATCAAGTCCAAAGAGTGTCACTCCGGCAGCGCCGGCCCGAAGCAATCTTCGGCGTGGGAGTGACAGCGCCCTGTCTGCAGTTGTGCCAGCACCCTCTCCAGAGGCATTGTCTGTTTCCGTATCTGGCGTCGATTCACCTGCACTGCCGGAGTCCTGTGTGTCGTTTGACGTTGAATCTGTCATGTATCTCACCGTCTCAGCCGTGCGCTTGAGAGGACCCCACCGCACGCACAGCTAATTAAGTCTTCCTAGCATGACAGTTCCGGGCATATAAATTTCAGTGCAAAAGAATTTTAACCGTGCCAATATGAATATCAATGTGATTGTGGCGACGGCCGTCTAACGAGCCAATAGAGCCGATAAGAAATTTAGCTGTTTTAACCACCTTATTGCTAGTGAAATCGTTTTGGACTGATCGTAAAAGTTGAAATATCCTTAGTCACAGATTGCGCTTCATTTATATGAAATCTTTAAAAAAGCTCTCGTCCTTCAACGGGAACCGAATTTGTGTTGCGACTTGTTAGACAAGTCGGTACACAACCAGATCTTGGTCTAACTGATGTTGCATGGGTCTCGTGCTCGCGATGATAGGCTACCGGCCCTCCGCCGCAATTCATATAATGTATGCAGAGTTAGAAGCTAGTAAGCCATGTCTCGAACCACTGCCACCATTCCGGATGATCTAACGGACCTCATGGAGGGGGCGGTCAAAGCGGGCATCTTCGAAAATAAGAGCGACGCAATCCGCCATGTACTCCGTGA
>JGI12329J12844_1000017_pt1 | contig 39500 bp, 54 predicted proteins | sample A23E3SouthBayCA_FD_12844 | JGI IMG/M metagenome (IMG submission 12844)
CTGAGCATCTGCTCGGCCATATCGGAGTACTCGATCTCGACGAACGAGTTGCGCTGCTGGACGAAGACAGTCTCGTTGCCTTCCTGCTGTGCCGAAATGATGTTCATTGTGCCGACGTCTAGTCCTTTCGCCATGTTCTGGACAACTATGGGCGGTCTAATAAAACTATGTGAAATGGGCTAAATAGATTATGACTGTAAGTTTCCGCTGGCTGAAATCGGGCGACTGAGACGGTGTACGGCCGTTCTATCGCGAGAGACCGGCCAGGAAAGATTTGATCCGTTCGAGGAGCCCCGCCTCGGACTCCGGGGCCGATGCGGCCGTCTCCTGTTCGTCCTTCCGGCGCTGTCTGAGTTCGTTGAGTTTCGTGGTCTGATCGTCGACCGTCGACTCGGACGTGGCCGTCTTCTTTTCGCCGCCTTTCAGAGCCTTCAGGCCCTGTACCTGTGTATCAGTCGAAGAAGTGCTGGTGATCCGTTCGGCCTCGACATCCATGCCGGAGAGATCGTAATCGTCGTCGATGTCCAGCTGCAACGACTGTCCCTCGTGGCGCTCGACACCGCCCCAGGTGATGTCGACGTCCGCCATCGCGGCCTCGATGTCCTGTCGGATTTCCTCGTCGGTGTAGGATTCCTCGGGTTCGGGCTCGTCCATCGGCTCGATGTCCGCGGGGCTGGGCTTGGCACGCTCGATCTGGTGAGCGACCAGCGCCGCCCCAGTGGAGACAAGCACCAGAGACATCCCGACGGCGTATCCGAGGACGACGTGGGCCGTGTACTGGGCCCCTTCGACGTTAAACTCGTAGGGGTAGAGATAGACGAACCCGGCGACGGAGACGACAGTGATCACAGTCCCCACGAGTCCCGCGTATATCGCCCGCTCGTCGACGGGTAACAGGACCAACACGCCGAGCAGCAGCGTCGGGACCGACAGCATTCCCATCCCGAAGGCGATCTCTCGGAACAGCCAGAACGCGTCGCTGCCGTGTCCGAACAGATACGCCACCAAGAAGAACACGAGGCCGAACGCTGCCAGCGCGATCCCGCCGAAGAACAGCCCGAACCCGAGATAGACGTCAGTCTGGTCGTCAGGCTCGCCGATGTACTGCCGGTACAACTCGAAGAGGACGTTGTCCGGGAGGTCGTCGTCCGAAGGGTCGTCTTCCGCCATTAAACTGTGTTTCCCGCCCCTCTGTAATTATTGTTCCCCCATATGTGGGCGTTCCAGTAGTAAAATATTACATATCTTTGGGCCGTGATTATATTGGACTCGGGAGCGTCGGAGGGGCCTAGCTGGAAGAGAGGTGCTGAAGGCAGCGACGGTAATCCGTCCAACATGGTTGGATCAGCGGGACACGGCAGATCCAGGCGTTCGAATCGTGTGTGCCGAGACGTATCGGCAAATATTGTAGGGATAGATCGGGCCGGAGCGGATCTGCGACGGTTTTTCTCGGACGTTTTCAACAGCTTTGTATCGGCGCCCGTCCGAAGCACGGGTATGACTACACAGGTCGTCGTTTTGGGCTCGGGATACGCCGGTGCGGGCGCTATCAAGAGCCTCGAAGACGAGTTACGGGGGCAAGCGGATATCACGTGGATCTCGGACGTCGACTACCACCTGGTTTTACACGAGGTCCACCGCTGTATCAGCGATCCGAGCGTCCAGGAGAAGATCACGATCCCGATCGAGGAGATCAAATCCCCGAGTACGCGATTCGTCGAGGGACACGTCAAGGACGTGGCCGTCGACACGCGGGCGGTCGAGCTGGCGGACGGACGGACGATCGAGTACGACTATCTGCTGGTCGGTGTCGGCAGCGAGACTGCGTTTTTCGGCCTCGATGGGCTCGAAGAGCACGCACACACCCTCAACAGCCTCGAGGACGCACTGGGGATCCACGACGCGACCAGGGACGCGGCGCGTCAGGCAACGCCGGACGATCCCGCACGGGTCGTCGTCGGTGGTGCCGGACTGTCCGGGATCCAGGCCGCCGGCGAGGTCGCGCGCTTTCGGGACGACGTCGACGCGCCACTCGAGGTGATGCTCGTCGAAGGGCTCGACTCCATCCTGCCCAACAGCGACAGCGGGCTCCAGCGGGCGCTTCGAGAGCGACTCGACGAGCGGGACGTCCGGATCCGGACCGGCGACTTCATCCGCGAGGTCGACGCGGAGTCGATCACTGTCGGCGACGAGGAGATCGCGTACGACGTACTGATCTGGACGGGCGGGATCACCGGCCGGCGGGAGATGGCAAGCGTCGATCTCGAGAAGGACCACGACTCCAACCGCGTCAGAGTCGAGACCACGTTCCGGACGAACGACGAGCGCGTGTTCGCGATCGGTGACGCGGCGATCATCGAGCAGTCCTCGGGCGAACCGGTCCCGCCGAACGCACAGGCAGCCTGGGATGCGGCCGAGGTCGCCGGCGAGAACATCGCCCGGGCGATCCGCGGACAGCCGCTCCAGACCTGGTCGTACGAGGACAAGGGTACGGCCATCTCGATCGGCGAAGACGCCGTCGCACACGGCGTGCTAAACCTCCCGATCACGACGTTCGGCGGGCTCCCCGCACGCCTGCTGAAAAAAGCGATCGCCGCTCGCTGGATCGCCGACATCACGTCGCCGGGACGTGCGCTGGGTGCCTGGAACGACATGTAAAGGCAGGTCGTGAGACTTATTCCGCCCCGCGCGTAGGTAGGGATATGGATCTGCGGGTCATCGAGAAAGACGACACCGCGCTCTCGATCGAGATCGCGGGCGAGGACCACACCTTCATGAACGTACTCAAGGGCGCGCTGCTGGAGACCGACGGGGTCGCCGCCGCGACCTACGACATGAATCCCGAGCAGTCGGGCGGTCAGACCGACCCGGTGTTGACGATCAAGACCGAGGAAGGGACCGACGCGCTCGAGGCACTAGAAACCGGGACCGACCGCGTCATCGAGAAAACCGACGCACTGACCGACGCGTACGACGACGCGGCGGCCTGAAGACGCGATTTCTGGCGGGGCTCGATTTCTGGCGGGCTAGCAGTACGCGATCGTGACAGCGACGGAGTCGTCCGGCGTCGCGTGCGCGTCGATTCCGAGTTGTGCAACCTCGCCATCAGTGGTCGAGGGGTAGTCAGCCAGTAACTGCAACAACAGCCCCGACACGACGCTGTCAGCGGTCGCGTTCGCGCCTGCCGGGCGTGCGGCCCCGCCGAAGACGATCTCCTCGTCACACGTCGTGTCGAACTGCCGGAGCTCCGACTCGCTCGTGACGTTCTCGGCGCCCGTGTAGGCCTCCTTGACCGCGCCTCTGTTGAGGTACGTCGCCATCGCGTCGAGTCCGTCAGTTCGGTCCGGCGACCCGGTTCGGTTGCTCGCGAGCGCTTCAAACAGACGTGACTCGACTTCGGACAGGTCGACACCGTTGACGGTCGCCGGATCCCCGGGCACGTCGTCGATCGTGGGTTGCGCCTGGGGGGTGAGACCCGGCACGTCGACGACGCCAGTGACACCGAGTGCGGCGACGACAAGCAACGCCACGATTGCCAGGGCGGCCGCCAGTTCGAACCGGCCAGCGAGATCGAAGTAACTGGCGGAGCGGCCGGAGTCGTCGTCGTACGTGAGCGGTTTCTTCTCGAAGGTCGTCCCGCCACAGCGGCTACAGGGCGGGTTGTTGCGCTGGTGGTGGCGCCCACAGTCCGTGCAGGCCCAGACGAACTGTTCGCGGCCCTCCTCGGCGGTCGTCTGTGGGACGACTGCCCGCTCGAACGCGTGGTGTCCGCAGTTGTCACACGGCGGGTCGTTGCGCTCGTGGGGTTTGCCACACTGCGGGCAGCGCCATTTCATAGTGACCGTTGTACCGATTTACCGGCACAACTGCACGCCGTCGTACGGTCGATTCGAAACAGCCGGACAACGGTCACTATCATAGCCGGACGGGCACGTCACGCTCGTCCAGGTACTCCTTGGTCTCCTGAATCGAGTACTCGCCGAAGTGGAAGATCGACGCCGCCAGCCCGGCGTCGGCGTCGGCCTCGGTGAACACCTCGTACATGTCCTCGGGGCCGCCACAGCCCGACGAGGCGATCACGGGCGTCGAAACGGTGTCGGTGACGGCTTTCGTCAGCGGGATGTCGTAGCCCTCCTTGGTGCCGTCGGCGTCGATCGAGTTGATGAACAGCTCGCCCGCGCCGCGCTCTTCGGCTTCCTGAACCCACTCGATGACGTCCATGTCCGTCCCCTCGCGACCGCCCTTGACAGTGCACTCGAACCAGGCCGACTCGCCGTCGATGTCGACGTAGTGTTCGCCCCCCTCGTCGAACCGGCGGCGGGCGTCGACACTGATGACGATACACTGGTTGCCGAAGGCCCGTGCGCCGTCCTCGATGAGGTCGGGGTTCGCGATCGCCCCCGAGTTGATCGAGACCTTGTCCGCACCGGCCCGGAGCGTTTCCTTGATGTCTTCGCGCGTCCGGACCCCGCCCCCGACCGTCAGGGGGATGAACACCTCGTCGGCGACCCGCTCGACGGTTTCGAGCATCGTCGCCCGCCCCTCTGCAGAGGCCGTGATATCCAGAAAGACGAACTCGTCGGCCCCGGCCTCGTTGTAGCGTTTGGCCATCTCGACCGGATCGCCCGTGTACTCCAGGTCCTCGAAGTTGACCCCCGTGTACACCGCCGCATTGCCGTCCTCGTCGAGATCCACGTCGATACAGGGGATGATCCGTTTGGTGAGCATCGCTTGTCTTCGTTTCGACCGAAGCGGGTATGACGGTTTCGCTCGTTGGAGCCGTCCGACATCTAAAAGAGACCCCCGATCGAACGGCAGGTATGGACGAACCAACGACCCCAGAGGGGACGTACGATCCGGAAAACGTCTCGTTGCCGTCGCGAGCGCCACCGCTCCGGAGCACGGCACCGCAGAGCCCATTTACGGCCGGTCAGGTCGCGACCGGTGCGGTCGTGCTCGCGATCGGGCTCGCTGTCGTGTTCGGCGTGCCGCTGGCGCTGGCGTGATCACTGCTCGACCGGCGCGGACTCCCGATACTGCTCGCGGAACTCGCTGATGAGCTGTCCCATCTTGGCGTACCAGTCGTTGAGCACTCGCTGCATGTCGTCGGCGATCTGGTCCGGATCAGTCGGGTGATAGACGTGATAGTACCCACCCTGGTCGTAGTTCACCTGTTCTTTCTGGATGAATCCCGACGAGAGGAGACGCTGCACCGACCGATAGGCCGTCGAGCGCTCGCGGCCGACTGTCTCGGCGATCTCGTCGACGGTCAGCGGCTCTTCGGCATCCGACAGCGTCCGGAACACCTCCTTGTCGAGTTCCTTGAGACCGTGAATACACTCGAGAAGCCCCTCACAGTGCATATCCTGTGAGAGGTACTCGGTCATCGCTTCTGGCATTGTGACTAGACTATTGGCGGAGCCAGCCTAAAAGCCTTGTGAGTAATGTACACTACCGCTAAATCCGGGGGAAACGCCGTTTCGATCGGGAATACAGGAGTATCGGTGTGGCGGAATCGCGGCAGACGTACGGCAGGAATATACCCCGACCGCGGAAACGAATTAGACCTATATTGTAGTAATAGCGAATCTCCGCCGGTATAATTGGAGGTTGATAGACGTCCCAACTGGGATAGGCGGCCGTCAAAGGTCTGTTGTCCCCGAACAATATTGTACAACAAGGTCAAAACTATTAAGAAGTCTGGACGGGTAGAGAGAGGTACAATGAGTGAAGCAGACGACATCGAGGAGATCAAGAAACAGAAGATGGAAGAGATACAGTCCGAAGGAACGGAGACGGACGCGGAGGCGCCTGAGGAGCCGATTCACGTAGAAAGCTCCGATCACTACCAGGAGATCCTCGAGGACCACGACGTCGTCCTCGTCGACTTCTACGCCGACTGGTGTGGCCCGTGCCAGATGCTCGAGCCGATCACCGAGGACATCGCCGCCGAGACCGACGCTGCCGTCGCGAAGGTCGACGTCGACGCCCACCAGCAGCTTGCCGCGGAGTACGGCGTCCGCGGCGTTCCGACCGTGGTGCTGGCAGTCGACGGCGAGACGGCCGAGCAGATGGTCGGCGTCCGCGACAAGTCCCACTACGTCTCCCAGATTCAGCAGCACACGTGAACCCCCTCGGATCAAGTCCCGAGGCACTCGGCCTACTCCGCCTGTAGACCGAGACGCGGCCAGTTTCCGCGTCGGCCCATCGGACGAATTTCTGCGACCAGTCGTTTTTTGTGCGAACTAGCTGTAGCAGTCGTATGCCCCGCTATTTCGAGGACATCTCCGTCGGAGACACGGAGTCGTTCGGTGCCTACACGGTCACCCGCGAGGAGATTATCGAGTTCGCCCGCCAGTACGACCCCCAGCCGTTTCACGTCGACAGCGAGGCGGCCGCACAGTCCCCGTTCGGGGGGTTGGTCGCCAGCGGCTGGCACACCGCCGCGATGACGATGCGAGTGCTCGTCGACGGCTTCCTGGCGGAGAGCGAATCACGGGGCGCGCTGGGCGTGGACGAACTCCGGTGGTACGACCCGGTCCGCCCGGGCGATACGCTGACTGCGGAGACAGAGGTGATCGCCACGGAGCCCTGGGACGACAACTACGGAAAGGTCGAGGTCCGCGTCGAGACGCTCGTCGAGAGCGATGTCGTCTGTTCGATGATCGGGTTGATCCTGTTCGCAAAGCGGGAAATCTGACACGGATCAGTCGTCGGCGGGCCGTTCAGCTGTCGCGACGGCAGTGTCGACCGCCGAGGGGAGGGCATCGAGATCCGCCGTCTCCGAGCGCTCTCGGAGTCGCTCGTATCGCCCGCGGGCACGCTCGCCGGCGTGCAGGCGTTCGGCGAGCGGCCGCGCCTCGATCAGGACCGTCGACGGCGCGCCCTCGGCCAGATCGAGCGTCCACTGACGCGGCCCGATGTCGGCGTCGGCGAAGACGAGGACAGCGGCGTCGGCGGCCAGATCGTGTGCCGCCGCGATCGCGTCCGGATCGGCGGGACCGACTGCAGGCGTGGTCGCGACCGGGACATCGAGCGATCGTGCGGTCTCGAGTGCGAGATCGCCGTCTCTGAGAACGCCCGCGCTCGGTTCGTGGCCGGCGTCCCGGAGCGTCGCGATCGCACGCGCGCCGACCCGGCCACCGCCGACGACGTGGACGCGTCGGGCGTCGTCACCGTCGACTACTGTCCCATCGCCAGCGCCAGCGGTCACGGTCGGCGTGCCGGTGACGGGGTTGGTCGCCGTCGCCGTCGTCGTCTCGAAGGCCGGATCGAGCACCTCCGAGCGGAGGACCGACTCCGGTGGGCCGACCGAGCGGATCCCCCCGTCAGACAGCAGCGCGAGCCGGTCACAGAAGCGCGCCGCGAGTTCCAGATCGTGGATCGCGGCCAGGGCCGCCCGCCCCTCGCCGACGAGTTCCCTGACGAGTCGGAGGATCTCGACCTGGTGGTTGACGTCGAGACTGGCCGTCGGTTCGTCGAGCGCGAGCAGGGGCGTGTCCTGAGCGAGCGCGCGAGCGACGAACACCCGCTGGCGTTCGCCGCCGCTGAGTTCGTCGATCGGTCGATCCCGCATGTCGGCGGTGTTGGTCAGCTCCAGAGCGTCCTCGATGCGCCGGCGGTCGGTCTCGGTAGTGCCGAACTGCGTGCGCCGACGGTGTGGCGCCCGCCCCATCTCGACGATGTCCGCGACGCGAAACGAGAAGGAGACGCTGGTGTCCTGGGGCACGGTCGCGACCCGGCGGCTCCACTCGCGGGCCGAACAGTCGGCCCGTCGGTCACCGTCGACGCTGACCGTCCCCTCGTCGGGGTCGCGGACGCCGTTGATCGTCCGCAGCAGCGTCGTCTTGCCGGCACCGTTCGGCCCGACCAGTCCGACGAACTCCCCGCGCCGGACGGCCAGCGAGACCGAGTCGAGTACGCGAGCGTCGCCGAACGCGGCCGAGACGTCGTCAACCGAGAGCAACGAATCGCTCACAGTTCGTGCACCTCCCGGCGACGGAGCAAAAACAGGAAGAAGGGTGCGCCCAGCGCGGCAGTGACGATCCCGACGGGCAGTTCCTGTGGGTTCGCACGGGCGATCGTGTCAGTCACGACCAGAAAGAGCGCGCCGGTGAGGGCGCTGGTCGGCAACAGCAGTCGGTGATCGGGCCCGACGACCAGCCGCATCATGTGCGGGACGATGAGCCCGACGAAGCCGATGACGCCGGCGACGGCGACCGCGGCGGCGGTCAGGAGACTCGACAGTGCCAGCAACAGGCGCTTGGTCCACTCGACCGAAATCCCCAGCGTCCGGGCGTCTTCCTCGCCGAGCATCAGCACGTTCAGATCGCGCGCGAACGGGACCAACGCGAGAAAGAGGACGGTGATCGCGGGCAGCGTCGCCCCCACATCGGCCCAGCCGGCCCCGTAGAGGTTGCCCATCAACCAGTAGACGGCCTCTTCGAGACTCTCGCCGCTCTGGAGCAACAGAAACGACACGACCGCGCCGAGGAACGTCTGGACGGCCACGCCCGCGAGCAACAGCGTCGCGACCGGCGTCCGGCCGCCCTCGGTCGCGAGCAGGTAGACGACGAAGGCCGTCACGACCGCGCCGAGGAACGCGGCCGTCTGGAGCCCGAACGGGACGGCCATCGGGACGGCGATCGTCGCGACCGCGCCCACCGCCGCACCGGTCGAGACGCCGATGATCGAGGGGTCCGCCATCGGATTCCGGAAGAAGCCCTGCATGACAGCCCCGGCCCCGCCGAGCGCGAACCCGACCGTCGCCCCGAGGACGATGCGAGGCAGTCGGATCGACCGAACGATGAGCTCGCTCGTCGGGGCGATCTGAAACGCGAACGGATAGGCGTACTGCACGTCGACGGTCGGCCACGGTACGGACGCGCCCGCGACCGAGGCGGTGCCGATCGAAACGCCCAGACCGGTGGGGATCCCGACGGCGTTCAGCGCGGCCTTCGCGACGACGGGAGCCCGGAGTTCGACGGGCCCGATCGTCGCGCTGGCGAGCACGGCAGCGACTAACGCCGCCAGCAAGAGCCCCGACCAGACAGCGACTCGGTATCGGATCCGCATCTACTCCAAGTCCATTTGCTTTAGGTAAATATTTATTGGACTGTCCGCAACGAGCGAGGTGATGACGCGATCACGACTCGCGGTCGTCGCGATGGCGCTACTGTTGGTCGTCTCGACCGGCGCCGTCGGGGCGGTCACACCGACCCAATCAGTCGAATCAGCGGACGGAGCACAGGCACACGGCGCGTCGATCGCGCCGGAGATAGATCACGGACAGGTCCTGCAGGCACAGCAGTCGAGTTGTTCGTTTCCGGTCGAGGTGACCGACGCGACCGGCGAGACGGTCACCGTCGAGGAGGAACCCGACCGAGTGGTCGCGCTGGGTGCGAGCGTCGCCCAGACGATGTGGGCGATCGACGCCGAATCGAAGGTCGTCGGGTTGCCGACCGGGTACACGACGGCGTATCTGAACGGCTCGCAGAACCGGACGAACGTCCTCGGGACGAATATGAACCCGATCGTCGAGAACATCGTCGATCTCGACCCCGACGTGGTGCTCGCGGCGAACATCATCGACGAGGACGACGTCGAGACGCTCAGGGAGAACGGGTTGAAAGTCGTCTACTTCGAGGAAGCGGGCTCCCTGGACGACGTGAGCGAGAAGACGCGACTGACGGGCGAACTCGTCGGCTCGTGTGAAGACGCCGACGCGGTGGCCGACGAGATGGAATCGACGATCGAGTCGGTCCGCGAGAGCGCCGACAACGGAGAGAATCCGACCGTCTACTACGCGATGGGCGGGGGCTACACGGCCGGCCCGGACACGTTCATCGGCGACGTGATCGCGACCGCGGGCGGGGACAACGTCGCGGCTGCGGCGGACATTCAGACGTACGGCGAGATCAGCGAGGAAGTGATCGCACAGGAGAACCCCGACTGGATCGTCATGCCGGAGGGACGGCAACTCCGGACGAGTGCCGCGATCAACGCCACGACGGCCGTCCGGAACGACCAGATCATCAGGGTGAACGCGAACTTCATCAGTCAGCCCGGACCGCGCGTGACTGAGCCGTTGCAGGATCTCTCGGCGGCGTTTAACCCCGAAAACGGCACCAGTTCGACAGCAGACACACCGGGGACGACTGAGGCCGGCGACGGCTTCGGTCCCGGCTTCGGACCGGTCGCAGCACTGGTCGCGATCGTCAGCGCCGGACTGCTCGCGCGTCGTCCCTGAGATGCACGCGGGGTCGCACGACGCAGTCTCGTTCGATTGCTTCGGGACGCTGCTATCGGTCGATCAGCCGGACGATCCGGCCGCCGCGATCGCCGAGTCGCTTTCGAGTCGCGGGATCGATCCCCCGGATTCGGCCGTGCGTGACGCCGTACTGGCGGCGTTCGAGTCGCCCGTCCGGACGCGTGACGGCGCAGGCGAGGCGGTCGCGGCCGCCGAGCACGTCGGCTCGGTTGGGGTCTGCTCGAACTGCAGCGTCCCCGGACTGGTCGAACGCTCGCTGGAGCGATCGGCGCTCGACCCCGGCCGGTTCGACGCGGTCGTGACGAGCGTCGGCTGTGGCTGGCGCAAGCCCGATCGGCGGGCGTTCGAGGCCGTCGCGGACGCGCTCGGAACCGCGCCGGCAGACCTGTTACACGTCGGTGACGATCCGGAGGCCGACTGGGCCGCGCCCGAATCGGTCCTGCTTTCCGAGCGGTCGCTGTCTGAGCTGGCCGGGCGATGGAGGGGCGACTGATGGGGGCGGCTGCCGCGCTAGCGATCGGACTGGCGGTCGGCCTCGACGGGCTCGTCGGCGAGTTACCCAACCGGCTGCACCCGGTCGCGTATCTCGGCCGGCTCGTCGGATGGACGGATCGCGAGTGGCGCCATCCCCGGCTCGTCGGCGCGCTCGCGGCCGTGACGATCCCGATTATCGCCGCCGCGATCGCCTGGGGGTTCGTCACGGGCGCTGGGCGCGTCGGCTGGATCGCCGGCGCGCTCGCGGCCGGGTTCGTCCTGTTCGTGACGACGAGCCTGCGCGCGCTCGTCGAGACTGCCCGGGACGTGATCGAGGCGACGGAAACCGACCGCGAACGGGCCCGCGAGCGGGTGCCGGCACTGATCGGTCGCGACCCCGAGGACCTGTCGCCGTCGGAGCTCCGCAGCGGTGCCGTCGAGAGCGCCGCCGAGAACCTCGCCGACGGGCTGGTCGCGCCGCTCGTAGCGTTCGTCGTCGGTGTCTCCCTGGGCGGAGTTGCCCTCGGAGCCGCGGCCGCCGGCTGGGTCAAGGGCGTCAACACGCTCGATTCGATGCTCGGGTACCGATCGAAGCCGGTGGGCTGGGCCGGCGCCCGCCTGGACGACCTCGTGATGGTCGTGCCCGCCCGCGTGGCCGCCGTCGCGATCGCGCTCGCGGCCGGTCGGCCCGGTGCGGTCGTGGCCGCTCGCCGGTGGGCCCGCGAGCCCCTGTCGCCGAACTCGGGGTGGCCGATGGCGACGCTGGCGGTCGCGCTCGACGTGGGGCTGGTCAAGCCCGGTGCTTACGATCTCAACTCCGATGCGGCACTGCCGGATCGCGAGCGAGGCCGACGCGGCGTACGGGTCGTCACCGGGGCGGGCGTCCTGTCGATCCTCGCGGGCGGGGTGATCGCGTGGTTGTAGACGCCCTCCGCGGGGCGGTGGGCTTTCTCTCGCGGCTCCCGATCGGCCAGGACGACACCGCCTGGGAGGCGTTCCGGCACCGGCCCGCGTCGTTCCCGCTCGCGGGCTACCCCATCGGCGCGCTCGCGGCGGTCCCGCTGGCCGTCCTCTCGCCGCCGGCGACCGCCGCGGCCGCGTTCCTGGCGTGGACGTACGTCCTCACGGGGGTCGCCCACGCCGACGGGCTGACCGACCTCGGTGACGCGCTGGCGGTCCACGGCGACGCCGCGAAACGGCGGGAAGTGATGCGAGACACGACCGTCGGCGTCGGCGGCGTGCTCGCGCTGGCGATCGTGGTGCTCGCGCTGGCGCTCGGCGCGATCGGACTGNNCGGGACGACNCGCGGGTGGCCCGCGATCGTGGCCGTCGTCGTGGCGAGCGAAGTNGGCGCGAAGGGGGCCGTCGCGACGCTGGTCTGTCTCGGCACGGCGACCCACGAGGGACTCGGCTCGGCGCTGACTGCAAACGCGGGCCCCGGGTCACTGCTCNCCGTCGTCGGTGCGCTCGCCCCCGCGTTCGGCCTGGTCGCGATCACGCCGGCGGCACCGGTCGCGACGCTCGGCGCCCTGACGACCGGNGCGGTAGTCCTGTGGCTCGCCCGCTCGACGGTCGGTGGGGTCAGCGGCGACGTGCTCGGCGCGACCAACGAACTGGCGCGGGTCGTCGCGATACACGCGGGGGTGGTCGCGTGGGCACACTGGTGACGGGGCGCGTGGAGGTGATCCCGTGGACGCGCTCCTGATGTGCGGGGGCCGCGGGACGCGTCTGGACGCCCCTGTCGAGAAACCGCTCTACGAGATCGGCGGCCGACCGATGATCGATCGGGTCCTCGANGGCGTCAGGCCGGCCGTCGGGNCGNCCTACGCCGTCGTCTCGCCGCACACNCCCGAGACGGCCGCCCACGTCGACGNNCCGACGATCGAAACCCCGGGCGAGGGATACGTCGCTGATCTCGAACGGGCGCTTTCGACCGTCGAACAGCCGGTACTGACGGTGGCAGCCGATCTGCCGCTGCTGACTGGTTCGATCGTGGCCGGCGTCGTCGACGCCCACGAGCGGGGCTCGCTGTCGGTGTCCGTCCCGGCCGATCTGAAGCGCGACCTCGGAGTCAGCGCCGATACGACCGTCGAGAGCGAGAGCGGGGAACTCGCTCCGACCGGCCTCAACGTCGTCGGCGACGGGCCAGAGCGGCGACTCGTGCTGGCGGACGAACGGCTGGCGGTCAACGTCAATCGACCCGGTGACGCGAGGATCGCGGAGGAGTTACTATGACCCACGACACGAACGAACACGCGAGAGCAGCGATGGGACTGGTCGTCGGGACGACCGAGACGGCGACGATCGAGGGGATCAGCGCTGCCGGGGCAGATCCCGAAGCAATGAAACACACGCCCGCGGCCGACGCGGAGTTGATCGCCTACGGCGACGTGCTCGAAGCGCCGGCGGTGCCAGTCAGCCCGAGCGGCTGTCCGACCCCGGCGCTGGTCACCCGCGCCGTCCGGGACCTGGTCGGGTTCGACCTCGTGACGATCGACGCCGGTCTCGGCGTCGAAACGGCCGCTCCGACGGTCTCACTCGGGGAGCGGGTAGGAAACGACATCCGCAAACCGACCGCGGTCCCCGACGCGGCCTCGCTGTGGGAGCGGGGACGACGGTACGGCCGGCGGCTCCCGGCGGATCGACTCGTGCTCGCCGAGAGCGTTCCCGGCGGCACGACGACGGCGCTCGCGGTCAGCGAGGCCCTGGGCGTCGACCTGTCGGTCTCCTCGTCGCTGCCCGAGAACCCTATCGACCGCAAACGGGCGGTCGTGACCGCGGCACTCGCGACGAGCGGCTACTCGCCGGGCGAGCTGGCGGGCCAGCCACGAGAAGCGCTGGCGGCGGTCGGCGATCCCGTGCTGGCCGTCCTCGCCGGGACTGCGGCCGGCGCGCTCGAAAGCGAGACCGACCTGCTGCTGGCCGGCGGGACCCAGCAACTCGCTGTCGTCGGTCTGCTGCGGGCGGCCGGAATAGATCGGCCGGTATCGGTCGCGACGACGCCGTTCGTCGCCGAAGACCCGTCGGCGAACGTCCGGGAAGCGGCCGAGCGGCTGGAGGTGGAGTTGCTCGTGACCGATCCCGGATTCGATCGCGAGTCCGGGACCGTCTTCGAACGCTACCGCGCCGGCGAAGCCAAGGAGGGGGCCGGAATGGGCGGCGCGCTCGCGACGGCGGCCCGCGAGGACGTCTCGATGGAGCGGGTTCGAACGCGAATCGCCACACGCTACGAACACCTATGATCGGAGCACGGACACGAGTATGAACCGAGAGACAGCACACGGCGTCGGGCCGGTCGCCCACGGGAGCAGCGACGATCCGGACCTGCTGGATTTCAGCGCGAACACGAACCCGCGGACGCCACCCGGCGTCGACGAGGCCTACGAGACAGCACTGAACGCAGCGACGTCGTACCCCCCGGAACCGCCGAGCGAGTACCGCGAGGCCGCCGCGGCGTACGTCGGCGTCGCGCCCGAAGCGGTCATCCCGACTCCGGGCGGGCTGGCCGCGATCAGGATGGCGATCGGGCTGGCCGTCGAGCCCGGGGACAGCGCACTCGTTCCGGCCCCGAGTTTCGGCGAGTACGCCCGGGAAGTCCGACTGCAGGGCGGGACGCCGGCGTTCGTCCCGCCGGCGGAGATCACCGAATCGGATCCGGGCGATTACGCGCTGGCGGTCGTCTGCAACCCGAACAACCCGACGGGCGAGGCGATCGACCACGGAGCGCTGCGCGCGTTCGCCCGGCGGTGTCGCGAGGGCGACACGCCGTTGCTCGTCGACGAGGCGTTTCTGGGATACACCGACCGCCCGTCGATGGCCGGCACCGAGGGCGTCGTCGTCGCGCGATCGCTGACGAAGCTGTTCGGACTGCCGGGGATCAGGGCCGGCTTCGCCGTCGCGACCGGCTCGTTCGGCGACGCGATGGAAAACGCCAGACGCCCGTGGAATCTGGGTGCGCCGGCGCTGGCCGTTGGAAGCCACGCGATGAGACAGACGGCGTTCGTCGAGGCGACGCGAACGCGAGTCGAGCGCGAGCGTCGGCGGATGCGCGAGACGCTGGACGGTCGGTTCGACGTGCGCGAGTCGGCGACGCCGTTCCTGTTGCTCGACGTGGGTGACCGACCGGTCGGCCCGCTCGTCGCCGCGGTGCGCGAACGGGGCATCGCCGTCCGGGACGCCACCACGTTCCGGGGGCTGGATTCCCACATCCGGGTCGCCGTCCGCGAGCCCGAGGAAAACGACCGGCTGCTGGAGGTCCTGCTGGATGTTTGAAACGAAAATCCAAGAGGGAGTGTTGCAGCTCTCCCGGCCGGGGACGCGCTGGCTCTCGACTGGCTGGGACGGCGGCCGCTCGCACGGCGAGGCGGCCTACAACGTGACCGTCCCCAGCGGCTGGGAGCGGACTGACCTCGAACGCTACGCGGCCGGTCGGCTGGAATCGGCCGGCTTCGACGCCGACGGTCCCGTCCTGCTGACCGGCGTCTCCCAGGAACACGCGCGGCTCGCCCGACACGGACCGGTCGTCGCGGTGGCCACTGTCGGGCTCTCGAACCCGGCGGCGCTGGCGGTCGATCCGGACGACGAACCGGCCGACAGTGACGCGACGACAGAGCGTGGTCGCGCGCCGACGGGGACCTGCAACCTCTTCGTGGGGACGACCCGGGATCTGGCAGCCGGAGCGCTGGCGAACGTCCTGACCGTCGCGGCGGAGGCGAAGGCGGCGACGCTCCTGTCGGCAGTCGGATTCACGGGGACGACGAGCGACGCCGTCGTCGCGGCGTGCGATCCGGCGGGCGAGCCGGCGGCGTTCTCCGGCAGCGCGACGCCTGTGGGTGACGCCGTCCGGGCCTGCGTCCGGGACGCCCTGACAGCTAGCCTCGAGTCGCGGTACGCCGACGACGCCCCGCCGGCGAGCGTCGCCGACGCCGACCACGGAATCGTCACGACGACGACAACGGAGGTAGACAAACTATGACAGACAACGACCGAGGGGACCACGCACAGCAGCCGGAAACGCCGGGCCGGGGCGTCATACGGTCGGTTGTACCGATTTACCGGTCGATCGCCTCCCGGCTCCGATCGATCCGGAACAGACGTACAACCGACCGTATCAGGCCCGTCGCGGAGCCGATCGAGGCAGCTGCACCCGAGGAATTCGGCCGCGTCCAGGCCTGGTACGGCGACGGGAAAGGCAAGACGACGGCCGCGCTCGGGATGGGGCTGCGGGCGGCCGGTCACGGCTACCGCGTCCACGTCCTGCAGTTCATGAAGGGCGGGGCCGACAGCGTCGAGGCCGCCCGCGGCGAGTACAACGCCATCGCACAGCTGCCTGGCATCACCTACGAGAACAGCGGTCACTACGGCTGGCACGGGCTGCTCGACGGCTCCAGCGACGACGAACACGCCGCCACGGCCCGGGCGGCCTTCGAGCGCGCCCGCGAGCTCGTCGACGCCGCGAGCGAGGCGGATCTGTCCTCGCCACTGCAACTGGACGGCGAACCCGACGCGGGCGTCCATATGCTGATCCTCGATGAGGTGCTGTACGCGGCCAACCGGGGACTCGTCGATCCCGCGGACCTGCTGGCGTTGCTCGAGGACCGTCCAGCGGGCCTGGAACTCGTGTTGACCGGCGGCCACGAGCGACCCGACTACCTGGACGGACACGTCGACCTGCTGAGTCACGTCGCCGCCGACCGCCATCCCTTCGAGGCCGACGGCCAGCGCGCACGGAAGGGGACAGAGTACTGATGTCCAAGATGACGACCCTCAGATGACGACGACAGTGCTCGTCGCCGGGACGGCCAGTCACGTCGGCAAGAGCACCGTCGTCGCCGGGCTCTGTCGGCGACTGGCCAGCGAGGGGATCGACGTGGCCCCGTTCAAGGCCCAGACGATGAGCAACAACGCCCACGCCGCGGCCTGCATCGGCGACGACGCCGCGTACGGCGAGATCGGCGTCGCCCAGTACGTCCAGGCTCGCACGGCCGGGGTCGTTCCGACGACCGATCACAATCCGGTGTTGCTCAAGCCCCGCGGCGACGCCGAGAGCCAGCTGCTGCTCGACGGCCGCCCCGTCGGGCACGTCCCGGCCGGGGAGTATTACGACCGCTACTGGGAGCGGGCACGCGAGACAGCGGTCGCGGCCTACGAGCGACTGGCGGCCGACCACGACGTGATCGTCGCGGAGGGCGCAGGCTCGATCGCGGAGATCAACCTCCAGCATCGGGACCTGGCGAACGTCGAAACCGCCCGCTTCGGGAACGCCGAGATCCTGCTGGTCGGCGATATCGAACGCGGCGGCGTCTTCGCGAGCCTGTACGGAACGCTCGAACTGCTGCCCCCGGACATCCGTGATCGGGTCGCGGGACTGGTCATCAACAAGTTCCGCGGCGACCGGTCGCTGCTGGCCGACGGGCTCGAGGAACTCCAGGATCGGACCGGCGTGCCCGTGGTAGGCGTGCTCCCCTACGAGGATCCGGGACTGCCCGAGGAGGACAGCCTCTCGCTGCCGGCCCGCGAGGAGTCGGCGGTGCGCGGTGGGGATGACGGCTTATCCGAGTCGCGATCGGTCACCGTCGCCGTGCCGCGGTTGCCGCGACTCTCGAATGCGACCGATCTCGATCCCCTGGCCCGGGAGCCGGGCGTGCGAGTCGCAGTCCGGCCCCCGGACGCGGCGATTTCCGACGCCGATGCGGTCGTCCTGCCGGGGACGAAAAACACCGTCGACGACCTGCTCGCGCTTCGGGAGGCGGGGTTCGGCGAGCGACTGGACACGTTCGACAGCCCGATCGTCGGGATCTGCGGCGGCTATCAGCTGCTCGGCCGGGAACTGCGCGGGGCCGACCGCGAGGGGACGGGCGAGCGCGACCGCCTGGCGGGGTTCGGGCTGTTGCCCGTCGTGACCCACTTCGACGAGGAAAAGACCATCCGCCAGGTCACCCGGACAGTCGAGGGGCGCGGGCCGATCGAGGGCGCGAACGGGACCGCGAGCGGCTACGAGATCCACGCCGGCGAGACACGCGTCGACGGCGAGATGCCAGCCCCGATCGGGCCGGACAGCGTCGCGACCGAACGGGTGCTCGGCACCTATCTCCACGGGCTGTTCCACGCCGAGTGCGTCCACGAGGCGTTTCTCCGTCGGGTGTTTGCCGGAGCCGGTATACAGCGACCCGACACAGCCAGTGGATCGTCGTCGTTCGACCGCGCCAGTGGGCTCGTCTCGGAACTCGACCTCGGTACACTCGGGATTGGTGTCGCTGGCACGTCCGAGGACAGCGACAGTGAAACAGCGCACTCGCCCGACCAGTAAGGCGTTTACGTCCGGCCCGCCCACCAGAAGATATGGTCGAGAACGTCATCTGGCCCGCGGCCCTCGACGCGACCCGGACCCGCAACGAGGGGCGCCGGGTCGCCGAGGACCTGGCCGTCCCGGAGCCGACGGTTGAGGAAATCGCCAAGGCCGTCCAGCAGGTGGGCTACGACGCCCGGATCGAACGCGAGAAGACCTACCCGCGGGAGTACGAACCGCGCGGGCGGGTCGTCGTCACGAACGCCGACGACGCGAGCAAGAGCGATCTCCTGGGGGCCGTCGCGGCCTACCTCCAGGTGCTTCGGGACTGATGCAGCGCGCCGGCACTGTCCGGGAGATCGCCCAGAGCGTCGCCGTCGTGCGCTGTCCCGGCGACGCCCATCCCGACCTCGGAACGCCGCTGCTGGACGACCAGCTCGATACGGTCGGGCGGGTCGTCGACGTGTTCGGCCCGGTCGATCGGCCGTTCCTGGCAGTCTCGCCGGACGACGGCGTCCGGCTCGCCCCGCTTCTGGGTGAGACGCTCTATTACCGCGATTCCTGATACCGTCGGGCGCACGATTGGGTCGAGCCGATCACGAGTTGGAGGCCGGGTCCGACCGCGACTCACAGGAGTTATTCGGCTCGCTGGCGGATGGCCGCCCATGGAACAACGGACGCGAGCGGCCGTGGCTGCGCTTGGGATTGCGATGATCTTCCTGCTGGTCCAGCTCGGTGCGCTGGCGCTGGTCGGGCCGTTCGAACAGGCGGGACTGCAGGCGACCGAGGACCCACAGAACGCGACCAACAGCGTCGTCTACATCGGCGCGTTGCTGGTGATGACCGGGTTCATGCTGCTGGCGTTTAAGTACGATCTCGACATCGTGATCCGCGGGCTCGTCGTCTTCGTCGGCGGCTACATCGGCTTTATCGTCCTCGCGTCGATCGTCCCGACCACAATCGTCCCCGTCGCCGGTGCGAGTGCGCTCGCCTGGGCGGCCGCGGGGGCGATCGTCCTCGGGTTGGTCGTCCACCCGGAGTGGTACGTCATCGACGCGGCCGGGACCCTGATGGGGGCCGGGGCGGCGGGCCTGTTCGGGATCTCCTTCGGCGTGCTCCCGGCGCTCGTGTTGCTCGCCGCGCTGGCGGTCTACGACGCGATCAGCGTCTACGGGACCGAGCACATGCTCACCCTCGCGGAGGGCGTGATGGATCTCCGCGTTCCGGTCGTGCTGGTCGTCCCGCTGTCGCTGTCGTACTCGTTTCTGGACGCGGACACGCCCGACAGCGTCACCGAGGCGGAATCGGAGAGTGAGGGCCAAGAGGATTCAGACAGGGTAGACGGGGACGACTACAGCGAGCAAGGCGCAGACACGGAAACGGACGGCGACGAAGAGCCGCTTGACCGGGACGCATTGTTCATCGGGCTGGGCGACGCGGTGATCCCGACAGTCCTGGTCGCGAGTGCGGCCGCGTTTGCCCCCGCATCGGTCCCGACGGTCGCGGCCGGCGGGCTGGCGGTGCCGATGACGGCCATCGGCGCGATGGTCGGGACGTTCCTCGGGCTCGCCGTGCTGCTTCGGATGGTCCTGCGCGGGCGCGCCCATGCCGGACTGCCGCTGCTCAACGGCGGCGCGATCGCCGGCTACCTCCTCGCCGCACTGGCGAGCGGGCTCTCGGTCGCGGAGGCAGTCGGGCTCGCCGGCGTCTAGTCTCGCGACCCAGTTGCTGACGAGCTTGTTATAGAAAGCTTCGCACGCTCTGCCTACTGTCAAGACTCGCGTGCGAGATAGAAAGCGCTTATCGGCCACCTGTGTGCTCTTATAAAGGGTAAGGAGAACACCCGCGCCTTTAGACTGGGATGAGCCGATGCAGTGCCCGACTACCTGGCAGCAACCGTGAACGCGGAGAGGGATGTCAATTCTTTTCACTCACTTGGGAGACTCGTAATAATCGATTCAGTGAGAGCCGGCTCTAGTCCAGTGTCCCGGTATCCCGCTGCGAGGTTGACGTCGACAGCCCAATACTGGCCGTCGCCATCTTTGACCAAGTCAACCCCGACACCCCGAAGGTCAAATCGTTCAACAAATTCTCGGAGCGACGCTGCAAGTGCTGGCCTGATCTCTATCTGGCCGATGAATTGTTTCTCCCCGTGGAGCTTCGAGGTGACGCGCCGCCCCGCGACGTGTATTTCTGACCCGTCGTTGACGGCATAATACTTGTAATCGACTGGTTCCGTCGGAACCAGCTCCTGATAGAAATCTCCCTCGCCGTTGAGTTCGGGTTCGTCGTTCCAGATGTAGTAGCCTTTAGCGACGTACTCACCATCAGGTTTCTCGAAGGAGACTTCAGGTGTGAGAAATCCCATCTCCGAAAGCGCTCGAAGACCGACAAGCCGTGAACTGAACAAAATCACCGCCTGCAAGTTGTTCCACAGCACTATCCCCGTCCGTCGAGCATGCCTGAGAGCTGGGAGTGCACTCGGGAGTGTTTTCTTGTTAACGATCAACGAGAGGTCGGCGATCTGTTCTGGTGAGAGGGGTGATTGGGGATGGAAGAATCGAACCTGAAAGCCTGCACTCCGAAGACGCTCGGCTACGTCGCTGAACACCGGCTTGTGCTTTTGACACAGGATACCGATACCGCGATTACGTTCCATACGGCTCTACGGTGGTGTTCAAGCGCGAATTTGAATAGCATTCGGGTGTGTAGCGATTTCAATGAGTGGGGATGGCCCGACAGATGTGAACACACTGGCCAGTCCTATCGACTCAATACGGCGGGCGCATTTATTGGTGCAGGCTGTGTACTACCTTTTGTATGCCTGAAGAAGTACTGTTCAAATCAGAGAGCGACCAGAGTCGAGAAGAGATTGCATCGCACCTACGGAAAGTCGCGGACACCCTCGACAGCGGCAACGCTATCACGCTGAAAGCAGGCTCCGAATCTGTAACGCTGAATCCCCCTGCCCGACCGACCTTCGAAGTCAAAGCTGAACGCGAAGGCCCGGCTGGCAACATGACTGAACGAAGTATCGAGTTCGAACTCGAATGGGACGAGAACGACGGGGAGGAGGGTGGCGGAAGTGATCAGTTAGAAATCGAGTAGTCACTTCGGACGCACGCTGAGCAGCTGATTCAGGGGAACAGGTGTGGAGCAAATGTGGCCTCTGTGCTGACTTGGTCTCCTACATCTTTCATAATGGATTGAATATGGTTTGAGACTGACGGATAGATTAGGAACTGATGCGGAGGTGCGCTAATCGACTGTGAGATGTCTTATGAAACGCTATGCTGGCGTTTAGTCCATCGCTTCGCTCGCGGGGGCGAACGAGATCGACTCACCGAGATCGCGATCGGCGGCCTTCTCGTAGAGCATATGAGCAGCAGCGACGGTTTCGATCGCAGTGCCGCCGCTGTCGAACAGCGTGATCTCCTCGTCGCTGGTTCGGCCCTCGGCGGTCCCCGCGACGACGTCCCCGAGTTCCGCGTGGACGTGGTCGTCGTCGACGGCGCCCGCCTCGCGAGCGAGGATGAACGCCCCGGCGTCCTGTTCGATCCGGGCGCGCAGGTCCGGGACGTAGGTCGCCCGCTCGACGGTCCGCGCGTCGACCTCACGTTTCTCGGGGTGATATTGCCCCATCGCCGTGACGTGCGTGCCGGGTTCGAGCCGATCGCCGTCGAACACCGGCTCGCCGGATTTCGTCGCCGTGATGACGATGTCTGCGCCTTCGACGGCGGCCGCGGGCGAGGCGACGGCGGCGACGGTCGCGTCCAGTTCAGCGTTCATGTCGGCGGCGAAAGTCTCGCGGTGGTCGGCAGTCGGCGAGTAGACGGCCACCTGATCGAGGTCGCGGACGGTCGCCGTCGCCCGGAGCTGCCCCCTGGCCTGGATGCCGCTGCCGAACAGCCCGACCGTGCTGGCGTCGGCACGGGCGAGCGCGTCCACACCGACGGCCCCGGTCGCGCCGGTCTTGCGCGGATTGAGATGCGCTCCGTCGAACACCGCCAGCGGTCGCCCCGATTCGGCATCGTACAGCGGTAACACGAAGTGCGCGTCCCCATCGCCGAACCCGGCGGCGTACGTGTAGCCACCCATTGCCCTCGTCTCGGGCAGAATCGCGAGATACCCCGTCAACATCCCTGGCGGATCATCCCGCGTCAGCGCGGTCCGTGGCTCGGCCGGGGCACCCTCGCCGCGCTGGCGATACCCCTCCCGAACCGCCGTGACGTACTCCGCAGGCGTCGCGAGCTCCTCTGTCTCCTCGCTCCGATAGAACGGTACTTCGACCATACGAGATGGGTTCGGTCCCGACGGTTGTATACCTGGCCGTCGCTGGATCGCGCCGGTCGAAACGGAGTTATCGGGCGTGATAACAGAGGTTGGCAGCCAGTAGCAGCCGGAAGAGCGTAGGCAGACCAGTACAAGGGTGGCATGTGGAACGCTCCGCAGTCAGGCAGTTTCAGTACCTGACGGCGAGATTTGTTGTTTTATCGAATGATAATCAGGGGCTAGCCCTTATACGAGAGGGATCCCCAGTTGAAAGTAGGCGGACGGTGGAACAAAACCCCGTCCACACAGGACAATGGACAGTGATGCTACGGACGACACGGCCGGGCTAGCGGGGGACGACGACCAGTCTCAGCGATACGCCGAGCTGACACTCGACGACGAGTTCGTGATCTACGACCGGGAGAACCACGAGGCCTGGATCCAGTCGACCGTGGCGGTGTCGATCGAGGACTATCAGTAAGGGTCCGTTTTCGTGCGGCGTTCGTTTCGCAGTCGATCACCCGCCGTACAGCCACGCGATCGTCATCCGCCAGGGAACGAGCAGCGCCAGTCCGACGCCGATCGAGACGGCCACAAACGTGAGCGCGACGCCGCCGGGGACGAACGGCAGCGCGCGAATCGCCATCGTGATCAGGACGGCCATCACCCAGGCTGGAGCCGTCCACGAGAACGCCCGAAGCGGGAATTTCCACGCGTCCGCCGTATAGAGACCCCCGACGAAGGCGGCCAGCAGCCAGCCGAGCAGGAAGGGGACGAACGCCTCGATTGCCGCGACCGGGGCGTTCCACGGCGGCGAGCCGTGTGTGAACTCCCCGATCGCGACGAACAGCCCGATCAGGACGACGTCACCGGCGGCGACCAGCGCGGACAGCCCCGTTCGATCGACGCGGCGATCGATCGCTCCGACCACCTGTATCATACCGGTAGCTCGGACCCCGAGCCTATGTGCCTTCGCGTTTCGAGGCGACACCGGCGACCGTGTATCCGAACCCGCCGTCGAGGAGGTGCGTCTCGAAGCCGGCAGTTTCGAGGCGGTTTCGAAGCTCGTCGGGAGCGACAAAGCGAGAGTCGAAGCCCACGAGTCGTTCGCCGACAGCCAGCACCCGGCCCGGGACAGTCGTCGGGTCGAAGTCGCTGACGACGATCACGCCGCCGGGGGCGAGCACGCGAAACGCCTCTTCGAAGAGACGGTCCCACTCGTAGATGTGATGGAGCGCGTCGACGATCGTGATCGCATCGACGGCGCCCGTCGACAGCGGCATGCGGCCGGCGTCCCCCTGCACGCTCGGAAGCGTCGCCTGTTCGAGCATCCCTCTGGACGCGTCGAGGACGAGTCGCTGTTCGACCGCGAGCGGCCGCGCCGCACGCCCGGTCCCGCCGCCGACGTCGACCAGTCGCCGGACGGGACGGTCGGCCAGTTCGAGCCCGCGAGTGAGATGAGTCGCCTGTGCGCCAGGCATAAACAGATCGTAATAGCGCGCGAACCGATCGAAGAGAGCGACGTCGCCAGTGGACATGCTACAGATAAGGCCCGGGACGATCAAAAGGAACGCGGAGCAATACGTCTTTGCCGCCGGGCGCCCTGGCCGACGTATGGAATTCGAACTGCTCGGCTGGGCCGACGACGGGCCGACGCTACGGCTCGACCACGAGCGGTTCAGCTACGCCGGGAAGTTCGTCATGTCGGCGACCGGCAAGGCCGTCATTCGCGACGGAGCGATCGTCGCCGCGGCGGCGTTCGACCGCGACCGGACGGACGAGTCGACGCTGCGGATCCGCTACGTGACGGTCCGGCGCGACCGCCAGGGTGAGGGGATCGGATCGCAGCTCCTGCGGACGATCCGGGAGCGGGCGGCCGCTCGGGACTTCGAGCGAGTCGTGATCGCGGTGAACAACCCGTTCGCCTACGAGGCCGCCTCGAAGGCCGGGTTCGGCTACACGGGCGAGCAAACCGGGCTGGCCGAACGCGTCATGGCGTGGCCCGCGCCGGATCGCTCGGGACGGTACCGCGAGGGGATCGAAAGTTTCCGTGACGAAGAACTACCGCCGGAAGCCAGTGCGTTCATCGACGCGCGCGAAACGGCCCCACCGGTCGTTGATTCGTTTCCGGACGCGTAAGTCGGCGTTCGACCGTCGATTCGTTTCCGGACGCGTAAGTCGGCGTTCGACCGTCGATTCGTTTCCGGACGCGTAAGTCGGCGTTCGACCGTCGATTCGTTTCCGGACGTATAGGTCGGCGGCTACAGCACAGCGAGACGAAACAGCGCTCGTTCACGCCGACTGTCCGTCGATCGGCGCGGACTCGAACAGCCGCGAACCACACTCGTCACAGTCGACGGCTGCGACCTGATAGCTGCCACAGCAGGACTCGACGGTCTCGGTGTCGAACACGACCGGCGTGCCACACTCGGGACAGGTCTCCAGAAACAGTCGCAGTCCCTTGAGCAGGCGGCTCCGGTCGGCAACCGGCAGATCGTGCCACTCCTCGAGGCGGTCTTCGAGCAATCGAGCGGCGGCCAGATCCGCGTAAAAGGCCGCCTGTGACTCCAGCGCACCGATCAGCGCGCCGTCGACGGTGATGCGAAACGCATCGTCGACGGCCTCGAGTTCGACTTCGCCCGCCGAATCGATCCCCATCACGTCGATCAGTTCCTCGCGGTTGGTTCCGTCGCTGGACTTGACGGCCGCGATCTCCGCCTGCCAGGCCTCGTTGAACGACGAGGTGACCTGCAGATCCCCGGATGGCGCTTCTTCGAGGGCACCCGCCGCGAGTAACTCCGTCTCGGGATTCTCGACTGTCGGCCCCCCGTCAGTGCGAACCCGCCGTCGTGACGACGACTGTCGGTCTCGATCGGTCATACGCCCGCCGATTAGACACCGGGGCTTGTAAATTAATCCACTCGTGTCGTCGAACGCACGTCCGGTAAGGTGAAACCGCTGTCGGCCTAACGGCCGCTCGATGGGAAACGCAGCGCTTCGCGATCTGGCGGTTATCGAGGACGTGCCGTTCGCCGAGTTGCAGGGCTCGGTCGTCGCGGTGGACGCCCACAACTGGCTGTACCGCTATCTGACGACGACCGTCAAGTGGACCAGCGACGACGTGTACACGACGAGCGACGGCGAGGAAGTCGCAAACCTCGTCGGCGTCGTGCAGGGGCTCCCGAAGTTCTTCGAGCACGATCTGACGCCGGTGTTCGTCTTCGACGGTGCGGTCACGGATCTCAAGGACGACGAGGTAAAGCAGCGACGCGAAAAGCGCGAGGCGGCCGAACAGCGCCTCGAGCAAGCACGCGAGCGCGGTGACGACCTCGCAGTCGCTCGATTGGAGTCACGGACCCAGCGACTGACCGAGACGATCGTCGAGACGACACGGGAGTTACTCGAACTGCTCGACGTGCCGATCGTCGATGCGCCGGCCGAAGGAGAGGCCCAGGCAGCGGTGATGGCCCGCCGCGGTGACGTCGATTACGCCGGCACGGAAGACTACGACGCCCTGCTGTTCGGCGCGCCGCTGACGCTCAGGCAACTGACCAGCAAGGGCGATCCCGAGTTGATGGATCTGGACGCGACGCTGTCCGAACACGACCTCACCTGGGAACAGTTGATCGACGTGGCGATCCTCTGTGGGACCGACTTCAACGAGGGCGTCTCCGGGTACGGACCGAAGACGTCGGTCAGGGCAGTCAGGGAACACGGGGATCTGTGGGGCGTCATCGAGGCCGAGGGGATACAGGTCGAGAACGTCGACCGGATCAGAGGGCTCTTCCGGGATCCACCGGTCGCCGAAACGCCGGCGTTGGATCTCGATATCTCGCCCGACGTGAGCGCGGCCCGCGAGTACGTCACCGAGACCTGGGAGGTCGACCCCGGAGAGGTCGAGCGCGGGTTCGAACGGATCGAGCAGTCACAGGTCCAGACCGGGCTCGATCAGTGGTCGTAGCCGGGGTCGCAACACTCACCAACGGTCCAGTCGGAAGGTACGTGTATGTATCAGGTGCGTTCTCCCGGGGCGACAGTCCTGTTCGGAAGCCGGACGATGGACAGCGACGGATACGCGCTGGCGATGGCGACGGACCGAGCGACGACGATCGAGGCGACGCCGTCGGAGGCGGTGACAGTCACCGCAGGGGGCGAAACCCGGACGTTCGCGACCGACGAGACCGACCCAGTCGGCGACTGGACCGACCCGATCCGAGGGTGTTATGCCGTCCTGGCGGAGCGCGGTTTCGAACCCGGCGGGTTCGAGGGGACGATCGACGGGGAGCTGTACGAACGCTGGGCGGAGGTGGGCGATTCTGGAATCGGCGACCCGGAGGCGAGGGTGAGCCTGGAACTCGCGGTCCTGGCGTTGCTGGGCGCGGTGTCCGACCTGGATCTCGATCGGGCGGACATCGCCGGATTGGCAGAGCGCGTCGAGGCCGAGTTCTTCGGCCGCGAATACCGGACCCCGTTGCCGTCCGCGATTGCGCTTTCGAAGGCCGGGTCGGTGCTCTTTCTGGACGGGAGTAGTGACTCACAGGCCCGAATGGCCGTCCCGGAGCCCCTGGAGTTTCTCGCCGTCGAAACCGACGGCAGCGGGACACACGCTGACGACGTGCGGGCAAGCGTCCGGCAGGCACTGGACGAACTGGGCGTCGATTCCTCGACGGCGGTCGACCTGGCGACGCTCTCGCGGTTGGAGGGGGCAGACGCCGAGGACCTCGGCTACGTCGTCCGCGAAAACGCCCGGGCGCGCCAGGCGACAGTGGCCCTCGACGACGGCGAGTCCGAGCGGTTCGGCGCACTGCTCGACGAAGCACACCACGACGCGATGGAACACATCGGAGTGGGGACGGCCGAAGAGAGTCGAATCATCGAGACAGCAACGGAGAACGGCGCGTACGGTGCACGAACGACCGAGACAGGTCTCCTCATCGCGGTCGAGGGCGCTCGTACGGCCGCAGTGAGGGAGGCCATCGACGAAGTCAGCACGGACGGACGAGAAACGATACGTCTCGACCCGGCCGACGGCGTCGTCGTCTCGGAAGACGAATAGCGGTTACTCCGGGTCGCTCCGGGCTTCGTGACCCAGGTGCTGTTCGACCGCCTCGACTTTCTCGCTGGCCTGCTGATCGGTGGTCCGCTTGTCGTCAATCTTCAGGAACGTCTCGACGCGGTCGGCGTCCACGGCCTGGTGGGCCGCCTGTGCGGCCGCGAACAGCTCGTCGGGATCGTCGGTCTCGATGATCGTCCCCATCGGCGTCGTCTCGTAGCTGACCCCGAAGTCCTCGAGGGCGGCGACGGCCTTCGCGACCTCGCCGGACATGCTCCCCTCGATCACCGGTGCGACGCTCAGAAACGCGATCAACGTCATATCTGAATGCAGCGGAGATCAGGAAATAAAGGTCTCGATGCGATCCAGCGCCTCCTTCAGGTCCGACATCCCGGTCGCATACGAGACGCGGAGATGGCCCTCGCCGCCCTCGCCGAAGGCCGTGCCGGGGACGACCGCCACGTGCTGGTCTTCCAGCAGTGCCTCGGCGAACGCTTCGCTGTCGTCCCAGGGCGATTCCGGGAAGGCATAGAAGGCACCCGAAGCGGGGAAACACTCGATTCCCATCTCCTCGAACCGCGAGAGCACCAGCCGACGGCGGCGGTCGTACTGCCGTCGCATCTCCCCGACGGCGTCGTCACAGCTCTCCAGCGCCTCGATCGCGGCGTACTGGGCGGTCGTGGGCGCCGACAGCATCGTGTACTGGTGGATACGGTTCATCGCCGCGATGGCCTCGGGCGGGCCGAGCGCGTAGCCCAGCCGCAGCCCGGTCATCGCGTAGGCCTTCGAGAAGCCGTTGAAGACGATCGTCCGCTCGCGCATCCCCGGCAGCGTCGCGATCGAGGTGTGGTCGTGTTCGTATGTCAGCTCCGAGTATATCTCATCGGAGAGGACGACCAGATCGTGCTCGCGCGCGAACTCGGCGATCGGCTCCAGCTCCGAGCCGGTCATCGTCGCGCCGGTCGGATTGTTCGGATAGCACAGCACCAGCGCGTCGGCCTCGTCGGCACCGGCCTCATACAGCGCCTCGGTCGTGAGCTTGAAATCCGTCTCCGTGGTGGTCGGGACGGGCAGCGGCTCGCCGCCGGCGAAGATCACGCCTGGGACGTACGAGACGTAGCTCGGCTGGACGACCGCGACGGTGTCACCGGGGTCGATGACCGCGCGCAGCGCCAGATCGAGGCCCTCGCTTGCGCCGGTCGTGACGAGGACTTCCTCGTCGGGATCGTACGTGAGGTCGTATCGGCGATCGGCGTCCGCGGCGATCAGCTCTCGGAGTTCGCGCCGGCCACGGTTGGCGGTGTAGGAGGTCTTGCCGAGTTCCAGCGAGGTGATCGCCGCTTCGCGGGCGGCCCACGGCGCCGAGAAGTCCGGCTCACCGACCCCCAGCGAGATGATCTCGTCCATCTCCTCGGCGAGTTCGAAGAACCGACGGATTCCCGAAGGCGGGACGGTCTCGACACGCTGGGACGGTTCGATCGTCATGGTGAGATCGAAAGCCGGTCGTCGTCGTCGCCGTCCCCGAGGACGATACCCTGTGTCTTGTAGGTGTCCATGTGGTAGTGGGTCACCGTCTGGGTGATCTCGGGGATGGGCGCGATCTTGTCGCTGATGAAGTGGCTCACCTCCCGCATCGAGTCGCCCTGCACCTCCATGTCGAAGTCGTAGTCGCCGCTGACCAGCCGTAGCTCCCGCACTTCGGGGAACTGGACGATCCGATCGGCGATATCGCCATAGCTCGTCTCCCGATCGAGCGTGACGTTAAGTTCGACGATCGCCCGAACGCGCTCGCGCTCGGTCTCCTCGAAGTCCACAACGGCCTGATACCCGCGGATGACCCCCTCCGACTCGAGGCGCTCGATCTCCGCCTCGACCTCGTCTGGTTCGGCGTCGGTCATGCGGGCGAGGTCGTCGATGCTGTACCGGGCGTTCTCCTGGAGTAACTCCAGGAGTTCCTCGTGCAGGTCCATATCGGCTCAGGGGCCACCGCGAGCAAAAGGATTTCCCATCCGTGAGACGCCTTGTCGATCGACCATTAGCCCGCCCCAGATAGATGACACCGAGATCGACGACTGTGTGTCGTCGACAATAGCCATGATAAAGCGTGATATTTTGGCCGTGGATCCGGATACAGGGCGGCGTGAATCGAATTTCAATCCTGAAAGTGGGATTTCTCAACCTCAGAAAACGGTAAAACACCCACGGTCTTTATACCAATACAATCGAATAGCACTGCACACGCACGCAGAAGCAGCGTGCAGGTGAACGACAATGAACCCGAAACAACTCCTCACAGACGACGACGCAGTCAGTCCGGTCATCGGCGTTATCCTGATGGTCGCGATCACCGTGATCCTCGCGGCCGTCATCGCCTCGTTCGTCCTCGGACTCGGCGACTCAACGAGCACGACGCCGACCGCGGACTTCAACTTCGACTACGACAACACCACGAAGAACGTGACGGTCTCACACAGCACCGGTGACAATATCGACGCTGATCGAGTCGAAGTGCTGATTGACGGTGATCCGGCAGCCGTGCAGTTCTCGGGCGAGATATCGTCCGGCTCTTCGATCTCGTTTAACGAGACTGATGACAGCACAGGTATCACTGGCGGCGAGACCATCAAGGTCACCTGGCAGTCAGAGGATCAGGAGTCCTCGAGTACGCTCAGCGAGTACACCGTCCCGGACAACTAACGACTCTACGTCCACCCGCATTTTGGGTGGCTCGTTTCGAACCGTGGAGAGACATCGAAAGTGGGCGATCGAGCAGTGTCGAGACGCTCAGTTTCGGCCTCAAGAGAGCAATTCTCAGCCGTAGAAATCGGTGAAGCATCGATGGTATTTATAACAGCCCAGGTGAATATCACTGACTACGCACGCAGAATCGGCGTGCAGGTAAATACTATGAACCCGAAGAAACTCCTCACAGACGACGACGCAGTTAGTCCGGTCATCGGCGTAATTTTGATGGTCGCGATCACCGTGATCCTCGCGGCCGTCATCGCGTCGTTCGTCCTCGGACTTGGCGACTCGACGAACACGACACCCTCTGCGAGTTTCGATTTCGATTATGACAGTGCTGATGGGAACGTAACAGTCACACACGACACTGGTGACAATATCGACTCCGAACGTCTGAGCGTCGTGCTCAACGGTACGTCGAAGGACTGGCCGAGTAGCGGTAGCGGCGACACCGTCTCTTCCGGCACGACAATTGTCGTCGGACAGGGCGGTGACGTTTTCTCAGGCTCGAACCTGACCGCGTCGTCCGGTGACACTATCAAGATCGCCTGGAACTCCGAAGACGGCGAGTCTTCGAGTACGCTCAGCGAGTACGACGTCCCGGACAACTAACGACTCTTCGTCCACCCACATTCCGGGTGGCGCGTTCCGAACCACAACGACCGAAGAGATTGCTTGCTGCCGGAATGTAGCCACCGTCTATCTTGACTCGGCAAACGGATAGCTTGCCGAGTGTGGCGTGTGATTCCGTCTGTTCGGATCTCGATACAGACGTCGTGACGGACTATTTCATCCACCTTCAAACATTTTCAGATATAGAAATCTAAGAAAGATTCGGTGTATTTATTACGGTGCGACTGGTCGTCACCGATTGCACACGTGAAATCGGGTGCAAAGAACATCATGAATCCAAAGAAACTCTTCACAGACGACGACGCAGTCAGTCCGGTTATCGGCGTTATCCTGATGGTCGCGATCACCGTGATCCTCGCGGCCGTTATCGCCTCGTTCGTCCTCGGACTTGGCGACTCGACGAGCACGACACCGACCGCAGATTTCGACTTCGAATATAACAACAGCGGCAACGGTAACGTAACCATCACGCACAACACTGGCGACACACTCGATGGCGACCGAGTGTCGGTACTGATTAACGGAGAGGAAGTGAGCTCGACATATCAGTTCGGCAGCGGTGACATTTCGTCAGGTTCGAGGACTGTGCTTGATAATAGTAGTGGTGGTCTCTCGGACAAGATTAAAGGCGGCGACACGATCAAGGTCACGTGGACGTCCGAGAGTGGCGATTCGTCGAGTACGCTCGGCGAGTACACCGTCCCCGATAACTGACGGCTTCTGACGTCCCACCTATATCCAGGTGGCCGTTTTTTCACGTTCGATAGTAGCGACTGCGTGGTGCCTGTTGTTGAGCGCACGCAGAGTGTAAATCCACTCGGTGACATAGCTGCTGCTCGCGAGTTTGCTCGCAGCAAAACAGTGGGCCAAACCGGGTTCGATATTCCCGATAGTAACTGCACTCCGTATGGCGTTTTTCCCGCTGTTCATGGTTTCACCGGAGGTACTTGCGGCGCTGTTCCATCTTCTCGCGTTCAGTTCGTCGATCATAGTGTTGGTCCAGAATCTGCTGGGAAACGTTCATTCGGTCGCTGACGATCTCGATAGGAACGTCGTCCAAGAGGTGAGCGGTGATCGCACCCGAACGGATGTCGTGTGGAGATCGGGACGACGGGCACGTGCTCGCGTGTGGTCGATCCATCGCTTCACACGTTTCCGGATCGCGGCCGTGGGGGCACTCGACGTACTGGCACGGGCGCGTCAGCGTGTAGATAGCCGAACGGATACACGAGCGCGATGCGCGCCCCTGACTCGTCGAAAACAGTGGGTTACGACCGTAATCATCGGTCGTGTCGATCCGTGGCCCGTCAATGTAGTCCTCAATTATCGTCGCAGTCTCTCCTCGAAGGGCGACCCACCGCTCACCGCGTTCCTGATTCTTCAGCGGTGTATCTGTCTCCGGACGGTGGACCAGCTGGATACCCGGCGAGTCCCGATCGTAGTCTTCGATGTCGAGCGCTCGCGCGCTTCCCATCCGAATGCCCGTGTTCCAGAGTAGCGTCAGCAAGACGTGATCCCTGCTGGCATACTGGAACTTCTCCAAGTGGTCCAAAATCCGATCCGCGCGGTCCGCCTCGAGGGTCGTGCGACTAGCCTGTTCGCCGTCAGAGACTGTCGGAAGCAGGATCTTCTCAGGGAGAGACTCCGGTACTGCATCAATAGAGACACAGAACTTCAGGAAAACTCGAAGCGTGGAGAGTTGTCCCTGAAGTGTGATCGGCTTCAGATCGTCCTCTTCGCGCCGATCAACGCGGTAGGAATGCAGTTTCCGGCCGGACAGATCGTTCAGGTTGTGGATGCCGTTCTTCTCACACCACTCCGTGAACGCCTCCAGACGGTAGCGGTGTGACTGAAGGGTCTCTGACGACAGTTCGCCCTCCCGGTGGTCGAGATACAGCTTCACGGCGTCTCCCGGGGCCAGCGGATCGAGGGCCTCACTCATCGCGATCACCTCGCGAGTAGGCACACACGGGACACGCGGGCGCCTTGAGGACGGCATCGTAGCCAGCGGCCTGCCGTCCGCAGGTGCAGTTCCCGGGCGCGAGCGTGTCGGGCTGGCGGCTCTTACTCATCGAGCATCGCCTCCTCGGCAAGTTCATCCCAAATCGCGTCACTCAGCCCGCTCGCATTTCGGAGTAGGACTCCAGAACTCGCTTGTGGACCTCTGGTATCTCGACCGGCTACGCGGTCGACTATGCTGCGTACAGTGGGGAAACTACTTTTCCCCGGCGTGTCGTAGTCTGTCATGGCATCACAATCGTGTCAAGCGGATGGATGCCACGTCTCGGGTGCTGTAACACCCGGGACACCTTCTGACAGGCGTCCGCGTGGCTTCCAATTCAGATATGGACTTCCTGTCACAAGTACTTTGCTGTGGATTGCACAGATATAGGAGTGTAGTTTGGGTGGGATACAAGTGGTTGCACAGATAATAGTAAAACACCGATACTCCTATGAGTTCCACAGTCGCACGACCAAACGTGCCCAGACAGCGAGCGGAATGGATGACCCAGACCGATGAGGCCATCCTCGAAACAATGCGCGACGAGGGGAACATGACTCCGCAAGCGTTGTCTGACACCTTCGATGTCGCTGCCGCGAACTACGCTCGTGATCGTCTCTCGAAGATGCGTAATTACGGGTTGGTCGAGAAGATCGGTCGAGGACTCTACCGCCTGACTGACGACGGCCGCGCTTTTCTCGATGAGGACCTCGACGCTGCGACCCTCTCGAAGGACTGACTCCACTTTGTGTACCAGGGATTTATAGGCAATCGCGTTCCCTCTCCTGATTGGGTGGCTCGCCATCGATTGTTTACCCCCCACCGATTGAGCCACCCCACCCCCCTTCCCACCTACGACCGTTTTCATGCCGACCCTCCTGCGAGATCAGCGAGCCGCGCTCGCACCCAGGCCGGCGGCTCGCGATCCAACTCCTGGCCGGCTCGGAAACCAGTCGCCAACGTAATCTCGCCGTCGGGCTGGACGTCGACGTACCAGCGCTCGGGGCCGCGTTCGAGACAGTACCGCTCGCCGTAGCCGGCATATCCGAGCGGCGTGATCTCGGGCTCAGTTCCGGACATTGTCACACCGTCGCGAGGCGAGCGACGACATCGTCCAGCCACTCCGGTTCGTCGAGATCGGCCAGCTGGCCGTCACGCCAGGTCGTGACGATCTCCGTCGAGCCTGAGCGCGATACGTCGACGCGATAGCGTTCGCGAGCGGTTTCAAAGTCGAAGCGGGCGCCGCCGTTCGCGAGCGCGTCAATGTGCGTGGCTTCGATCTCGGTACCACGGATGGTCAGGGTGTCCGAATCGGGCATACACTGCTGACCGACGTGGGGTAGATGCTAAAAAGGGGGCTGTATTTCCGGAAGTCAAATGTGGTTCAGACGAGTTCGTCCCACGTCCCGTTGACGTTGAACTTGCCGTAGCCACCAGAGTCGATTTCTGTGGCACTGGTGTAGACTGCAGATCTAATTGCCTCATTACTTGGATATTTTCCCTTAAATCGGAGATCAGACAGTAGTGATGCCAAAAGCCCTGCAGAAATAGGGGTGGCGAAACTAGTTCCTGACTGGATTTGCACGTGACTATCTTCTACAATGAGGTCAAAAACGGGGGCGAGTATATCCGGTGCAGTATTATGAAATGACACATTCCCTCCCCAGAGCGTTTCTTCACGATAGTCCTCGCATTCACTGTTTCCAGCGCAACCTGTTTGCCCACAGAATGGTCCCACTACTTTTTCTTCCTCGTCATCTTGTAACCACCACTGGCTTGCTTCCCCATCTGTTGTCGGCTTGTGGCGACAGTACGGTGCATACCCTCCGACACCGATAACTGCATCTAGCATCGCTGGGCAATGTACTCCAACTCTCTTACCGGAATCATCGTTCCCAGTAGCTGCGAATATAGTAACATCATCAACGTCTGCCACTAGTTCGATTTCACGACTGAGGCTGCATAACCCTCCGCATTCATGTGGCAGTCCAAGGGAGAGATTGAGGATGTCAACACCTTCATCGCCGGCGTCAGTAACAGCATCTATGACGTCACTAGGATTCGCAACTGGCTCCTCTTCGCCATTTTTCTCACCCATTTGGAACACTTGATATGTACTGTAAGTGGCGTCTGGGGCAAATGATGTTGCCAAGTTCAGTACTGATGTACCATGGCCGTGGGGATCATCCTCATCAATAGGAACGTAGTCATCATAAACTTCGGTGACATCGTGTTCTGTGTGGAAGGCTTGCGGTGGATCGCCCAGTGTATCGACAACACCAATATGGATATCTTCACCAAGATGGTCAAAACGTGGCGCGTTAAGACTCAATAAGTACGACGTATAGACGTGGTCAATAAATTCGTCTACATCACTGAAGCCGGGTCGTGGTCTAAATTTCCCTCTTGAATATAGACATTCTCTTCGTCGAACTCGATGGAAACAACGTTATCTATCTCACTCACTGCCTTCAGCTCTGACTCCGGCAAGTGCACGAGATAGGTTGTTCGACCGACTTGCCGTTCAACGTCGCCCCCCAAGTTGGCGATCTCTGCTTTGAAGTCTTCATCGTCCCCATCAACCCCAACCAGTAATTCGCGCTTCTGTGGGCTGTTGCTCCCGAATTCGGCTTCCACATCTGGGGCGATGAACTCAACCATATGCAGGTATTGAGACTGGAGTGATTTGAAAGTGGCTATTCGTGAAATATCTCCAATATGTGTGTGGTGTGATTACAGTACCCACTGGCTCAAGAGGGGACTGAAACGACACCTGGGGTAGTTATCCTTGGATCGGTAGCTTCGTATATACGATCTCGGCTTTGTCCCTCAACTTCGATAAGGTCGTACTCGACGAGTTTTGTGAGCTTGTTCCGCCTGGCGCGCTCCGAGAGTGGTGTCCGATCGACTCCCGATAGTGCAGCCTCGGCGATCTGTTCGTAGCGCTCGTGGAGTTCGCCCGCCTGCAGCGGGCCCCAGCGCCGGACAATCTCGTAGATGACATGGTGGTGGATCGGCAGCGACTGAAGGTTCGACTCCCGAATCCACCGCCGTGCTCGCTCGTAGGCATCGTCGACGTCCGGCTCCCGAACCTGTGAGTGTCCGCGCTCGCCAGCCAGCTCGGCGGCGGCCCGCAGCGACTGGATCCCCTCGCGAGCGACGCCGGCGACCTCATCGGCGATCTGTTCCAAGTGCTCGCGGCTGACCGACGAGGGTGGCAGTCCCAGTCGCGCCCGAGCCTCGAGGATGTCCGCAAGCTCGTCGACACCGTACCGATCGAGCCCGAGCTCGTGGCCGGCTAGGCGCCGCCGGACGCGATCGTCGACGCGGGCCAGCCAGTCGTCGGGGTCGTGGGTGATCACGACCACCGACAGTAGCGGGACATCCAGCAAGCGCCCTAATGCGTCTGTCGCCGGCAGGCCGTCGGCCTCGTCGAGGACGACCACTACAGGCTGGTTGACGCGTTCCCGGAGCTGTAGATCAAGATCCTCCAGTGGTTCGTTGCCGACCGGGTCGGAGCCAGGCAGATCTTCGAGGACACCCCGAAGAATATCGCCCGTAGTCTGGCCCAGACAACGGACGTGGGCGGTGTGGACGCCAGTCAGTCGGTGGAGAGTGTGTTTCGTCACGGCTGTTTTGCCAACTCCTGACGGGCCATAGACGAGAACATCCTCACCGCAATCACCGTGGCGTGTCGGCGCCCAAGCGTGGGTCAGCGTCTCGACGGCACCCTCGCGGTGATACAGACGGTTTGGAAGATGCTCATCATCGAAGACTTCCGGTCGCGTGATCATGATATCGAACAGTGACGACGATCGGGAACATAAATGGAGGCTGTATTTCCGGAGAGAATGTTAATTATAGAATCCACCACCGGCCACTGAGTAAGCAGCCGGCTCCCGATCAAGACAGAGCACTACCAGTTTCGGGGTGACAGCCTCACGGATATCTCGTACTCAGTCCGCTCCTGCCTGCGAGACATAGGATTCTACCTCGTCGTGATAGCGTAACTACGCGGGCTCGGCCGATGCATCGATCCGCTCGGCATCACTCAATACGTCAATCTGGAATTCAACCCGTCGCCGGGCACCCTCTCGGATCTCAACGGTTTGCTCAAATCGGTTGAGAACGTTCCCGTTTCCATCCAGCGTTCGCAGCTCAACCCGGACATCACCCGTCCCGCCTTGATTCTCGACAAGGGCGTACGCGTCGAGTTCGCCGGAGAGAATATTTTCGCTGAGGCCACTGCTCATATCAACGACGCGCGGATCCGGGCCGCCAAGCAATGTCTGTACTTCACTACAGCCGGCAAGGCCGGTTGCAGCAACGATACTGCTGGACGCGAGCACGCGTCGGCGCGTCACCATGCTTTTACCCCATTCTCCTGCACTGGTATTAAACCCACCTTTGGTAACTCACGTACCCTCTTCTTGGGTATGTTCCATACACTTTTTGCCACACCACGACCCCACTAAGGGTATGTCTCTCTTCGGACCGAGCGTCGAAACCGATGAGTACGTCCAGTCGGGCGAGACGATCTATGCTCAGGCCAGTGCCGACCGCCACTCACTCGAAGACGTGTCTTCCGGGACACTCACAGTTACGGACAACAGACTCGTGTTCGTCGATGGCTCACAGGTGATTGATCTGGATCTACAGGCCATTGACGAGATCGTCTATCATCCAGCGTATTTGCCGGAGAACTACATTATCGGGACGGCGCTCTTGACTCTCGCGTCACTCCTCGCGTTCGGCGGCCCACCCCTGATCAACTTCGGGCCAACGAATGTATGGACAGTAGCTGCGATTGGAGGAATAGTCTCTGCGGCCGCGCTCGGAATCGCGATCATCGCTGAGTATGGTGCTCGAATCACGATCAAGACGAACCAGAGCACCTACCAGTTCCACGGCGACAACCTCGCAGACATCCCGCACGCGATCCGCGGTGCGCGCGACCGATAAATCCCACCCGCATCCGGGCGGGGTTACTCGGCACCTACTTCGACCGCGGCCTCGACCTCAATTGACAACGTCCCGGGGATCGACAGCGTCTCGGCGATCTCCCGCTTCTGTTGCGCAGTCAGATCCTCGCGCTCGAGGACCTCCTCGATCCTCGGCACGAGCCGCGGGGCCAGATCAGCGCTCAATAGCAGCGCTCGTGTCTTGTTACAGTCCCAAAAATCGGCCGCAGTCTCGATCGTTCGCATCCGGTGCTGCTTGTCACCGTCGGTCCGGATTCGCATACGCCGATCTCGTGTGTACGACATCAAAAGTCAAGGGTATATCGAGGAACGCAAACCGCGAGGGTATATAAACGCGGCTTGACTCACGGCGAGATCTCGTCGCCGACCGTCCCGATCAGGCTCACGACCGTCCGAATGTGCACACGCTCGCGACGACCTCGTGTGCATATTCGCGATCGCCAATTTCTCGACGTGCAACCCCTGCCGGTCGTGCCGAAATTCGGTCTGTAGGTGGTTCCCCTCCATGTCTTTTACCGGATCATGAAAGACGGACGCCCGTATGTCAACAGAAACTAGACATACGGCAGTTGGACAGTGCGACCGATGCGGCACGTTGGAATCGCTGCACAACGTGCTCGGTGAATCGGTCTGTAAATCGTGCGCGCGTCGTGTGTGGGAGGACCGATGACCGATCTCGCTCTCGACGGGAACGATCTCCTGGCGCTGCCGGTGTTCATGCTTGGGAGCCTCGGACAACTGGGCTTTCTGAGCCTCAGCGTCGCCGGGATCTCCCTCTCGACCGTGCTGTACTCGGTCACGGCTGACGGCTATACTACCCAGATCTCGCTGGGGCTGATCCTCTCGATCGCCGCACTCGGGTACGTCATGTGGACGAACGATCTCGGCTGGCGCGGCTGGTCGGGCCTCCAGATCTGGCTCGTGATCGTTGTCGTCTGGCTTGTGTTGAGCCCGCCGTTCGTCCCGATCATGAAGACGCTCTTACTCGGATCGACCTGGGGCGGATTCGCCGCGTTCGTGCTTCAAACGATCGGCTTCTCGACGCTCAGTTACCTCGGGTGATCTCCGATGAGACGGATTTTCTCGCTGGCGCTGGTGCTGTTGATCGTTTCCTCGCCAATCACGGGTCTCCTCGGTGCTGCTGGCCCGGTCGGACAGGCGTCGGCCACCTGCTCTGGAATGGGTGTCATGGTCAGCGACGACTGTGGCCCTGACAACGACCCTTCGAACACAGAGATTGACGAGTCACAGGATCACCTCGCGCTCTATCAGCAAGGTGTCTCCATGATGTCGATGTCCAAGAGTTACACCGACACAATGGGCAACTACGTCAAAGACACTGAAGACATTGCCTGGCTGATGGCTGAGAGAGCGGTCGCGCAAGCCTACCAAAACGGCGCAAATGCCTCAGAAGCGAAAGTCGCTGCAAAAGAGGCAGTGAAGGACTATTACGCCGTTCGGCAGATGAACACGCTCAACGCCTGGGATAACCATATGGCGGCGTTGAAGTCGATGAAAAATCAGACTTCAACGTTCACAGATACCCCGTCTGATTTCGTCTATATCACTGACGGCTCATTCGGACTGTATAATCCATCATCCAGTGTGGAATATGGTGATGCTGATACTGGCCTCCGTAACTTCGAGGTTGTAACCAAAAATTATACTCTAATCAATGGTTCAACGGTCGAAGGCTATCAGCTAAAAGCAGTGGCCCATGATAGGCAATATGGCAACAAAAGAGGAGATGCCTACTGGGACCCGCTCACTAACTCGATCAC
>JGI12329J12844_1000019_pt1 | contig 37120 bp, 47 predicted proteins | sample A23E3SouthBayCA_FD_12844 | JGI IMG/M metagenome (IMG submission 12844)
TGGGTCATCGAAAGGCGGAATGGGGGTGAGGGGATCGGGTGAATGGGGGTGGGTGTGGGGGGAGCTACGACGCAGGTGAGGGGTGTGACGGTTAGACGTAATTCTCCGGTGTCGAGGTGAATGTCTCCTTGCAGCCCTCGGCACAGAAGTAGTACGTCTGACCGTCGTACTCAGCTGTGGCCGCCGCATCACTTTCATCAACGTCCATTCCACAGACTGGATCAGTTGCCATTCGGTTTCACCCACATCATAGGTACGAGGGCCTGAACCAAGCAATTTGTTCTTAGTAATCCAAAGTCGGGATACATAGCGATTTGCGCCGTGCTGCACGGTTTTGCTTGTCCGACTCCGCAATCAATGATTAGTACCTCACAATCACGAACTATCCTTCGAGTATACCAACGGATTCCTATCTGTGTCCTATATAAATACTGGAGTCTGAACCAATTCTAAATCTATGGGTCACGATCCACCACACGACAATCACGAGCGGTGAAGATCCCACAGGTCCATCCAAATTCGTGGATGCTCAAGCGTCGACATGACGATTTGATTCGTTCTTGCGCCGTGCGAGTAGCAGTCAAGTGGCCTCTATTTCCGCAACGAAGATAACGTGTTGCAAGAACGGCAGCGCGTGGTGAGCCTTCCTCACCTGCTCAGTAATCGCTGCGGGATCGAGATCATACGCTCCTAACAGTCGTTCAATGAGAGCCCGGAGGGGGCTCGTGAGTAGCTGGAGGTACAGCGTCGTCCACTTTTGGAAGCGTCCGACGCTGTGTTTCGTGATATCTTCGACCGCTTTGAGCTCAAAGCTCGTCTCGTCGAGAGCGGCATTGTATCCTTCAACAGTACCCAAGGACGGCATATCCCACGCATCCGCAAATGAATCGACCAATCTCCGTTCTGTTTCAGTCACGTCTGACCGCATCACGAGATCGGAGACTACGAGAACCCCCTCGGGTTCGAGGGTATCTGCGACTGTAGCGAAAACGCGATTCCGCTCGGGGAGGTATACGAGCGCGTCGATGGCTGTACACGCGGTAAACGAATCCCTGGTAAACGGGAGTTGTGTCGCGTCACCGATGATGAACTCGGAATCGAGGTGCTTACCCCGTGCGTTCTCGGTTGCCATCTGGATGTTGTACGGAACGAGGTCGACACCAGTGACGTTGAAGCCGAACTGATCGGCGAGGTGGAGGACTGGACCCCCCCGACCGCAGCCGACATCGAGGAGGCGCACTCCGTCGGTTGTGGGTAGATGCGACGCGACCCTCGAGCCGACTTCCGTGACGAGGCGACGTTGACTCGAACCGGCTATATGTGGCTGGTACCACTCCGAGTAGCCGAGATTGAGGAACTCGTCAGTATCGAACAGGAGGTCGAACGCCCGCCAGATATCGGCTCGCTCGCCGCGGTAGGAGAACTGGTCGGTGATCCGGTTGCGTAGAGTACTTTGATCCATCGGTCACCTACTCGAGTTCGGAAACCTCCGAATAGCAGTACTCGGATTCGTCGCAGTACGCGAGGTCAGCACACCCGCGAGGACGCTGATAGTCGATTCCTTTGTGCCGTCGGAGATACGTCACGTATCCGTCGTCGACGCGGTCCAGGATGTCGTGACAGATCCACTTCTCCCTAACCCACGTAGTGCCCAGATTTCGGTACGGACACAGGAAGATCGTCCGTTCGACCGAATCGACCTGTGGCGTCTCGACAATCCGAACACCGACAAGGCGATATGCGATGCGAAGACGGGTGACGACCGATTCTGGCGTATTCGCGCCGAGGAAAAGGACGTACGCAAGCACGTATCCGAGATCGTGGAGGAATCGTCGAATCATCGTTCAGGCTGTCGACTGCCGTCCCAAAGTATCTTGACCAGGTGTTTTCTGTTCAGATTTCGGTGTACACGTCACCTGTCTTTCCGCCGCCGAGTTTGTAGACGGTGAATGTGTCGGACTTCGTCCCGCCCATTCCCGGCGATCCAGCCGGCATCCCGGGCAACGCGATGCCGTCAATCGCCGGCTCTTCCTCGAGCATCGTCGCGATAACCTCGGCAGGAACATGTCCTTCGACGACGTACTCGTCGAGGACGAGTGTGTGACAGCTCTGTAGATCCGATGGAATACCGTGTTGGCGCTTGAGATCCGTCACGTCCTCGGTTTCGGTTTCCCCGAGCGTCGTGTCGAGCTGTTCCCGCAGGTACGACGCATATTTTCCACAACAGCTACAGCCTGGTGAACTGTATTGTTGGGCGTTCGTCACCGCTAGCGTTCCCTCGATATCCCACTCATCCCCACTCGATGATCCCAAACAACCGGCGGTTCCGAGTGCGACTGTCGTCGCACCGACCCGTAGGAGTTCGCGACGAGTTACGGCCCGTTCCATATGCTCGTCACTTGGCTCGGAAGTATTCAATTGTACGTCGACCTTTCCTGTGTATTGAGAACGGATTCAAGCACGACGGGGAAGGTGACTTTCAGTTCTGAGGAGGAAACCCCAAAGGTCAGAGTCCCGTAGTCGTCTCCATGTGGCGACCCTCATCGGTCGAGGGTGCTGCCGTGACGGTTTTCCGTCAACGAGCATATCGGCCTTAAATTGCGCCCAACATGACCCAGAGCATGACTCGTCGCACCGACTCCGACACTTCACTCCTCGAAACTGTGGGAAATACGCTCTCGTCGAACTGATGCGACTCCAAACGACGTCTCCACTCTTTTCGAAATAGGCGTGCTATAGCGAGTTACTTGCGATAAAAGCCTCAAGTCACCACCCCAGAGACTGTTCTCCCGGTTTCGATTCTTAACAGAAAGCACGGTAAATCGTCGTTACGTATAGATATGTATGAACTCCCCCAGCCATCTAGAAGTTCGAGAAGGTGCGGACATCAACCTGTACAACCAGATCCTCATTCCACTCTACGGAGCTGATATAAGGGACTCAGTGGTCCAATATGGTCTATCACTTGCAGAAACGTATGATGCGGCTCTCCACGTATTATCTATTCAAGATGAGGAACGCACGGAGGTGGAATCCGACCAAGTCACTAAACAAGAGGAATGGGACGCAGCAGCGGTAATTGAACCCGTGGTGGATCAGGCCCACTCGCTCGGACTCAATGTGATACCAGCAGTGGATAGTGGGCACTCTCCAGGTGTTATTCGGGAATACGCTGAGGAGAATGATATCGATTTGCTTGTCCACCAGAAACCTACACAGACTAGATTAGCACGAATTCTCCGGAGAGACGTCTCCAGCCACATCATTCAAAATATCTCTCTTCCTGTCTTGACGATACCTGATATGGATCCCTCTGGTCCGGTAGGAGAGTTATCTACTAGTCAGTTCACAGATATTCTCGTGCCTACGGATGGATACGACGAGGCATCTGTGGCCTTCAAACATGGGCTACAAATTGCTAAACGGTATGATGCAACCCTACATGGACTTTTTGTCATTTCCGAACAGTCCTATTCGAGTCGGCCTGGATTCACGTGGGAAGAGGTCACTGACTCTTGGGAACAGCGGGGAACTCGGCTCTTGGAGGACATTACGGAGAAGGCAGCGACCTTGGACGTTCCTGTCCGAACTACGTTGAGCTTTGGTCAACCTCAGCAGGAGATTCTCAAATACACTGAGGTGACTGACATCGATCTTGTTACAATGGGGACACGAGGATTGACTGGCATTCGTCGGCTATTACAGGGAAGCGTCGCAGCTCAAGTGATCGAGGAAGCAGATTACCCCGTTCTAACGATTAACCGGGGGACAGCTGAATTGAAAAAACACCCGTACACCTTTCTTCGAAAGACAAACCAGAATCGGAAGTCAAGGCTATATTGAAATATTATTTGTAGTATACTAATTTCAGTATTAAATTCGTAAATTTCAATTGCGTATTGATTTCCGTTTCTTCTACCAAACCAAAGAGTGTTAAGTTCGTTCTGCTGAATAAAGCGTGCGTACTGACCAGAAGGAAAACCAAGAAACGATAGGGCTACTCCTGAAAATCGTATTTGTCTTCACGTTTAGGTACATAAGATGGACGTTAGTGCGAGCAACGCGAAAAGTTAACTGGCAAATGGCTCCACGGACTGAGTTGTTGAACTAGTCGTCCATGCCGGATGGGGTTTGGCCCGTAGTCGATCCCGACGGTGCCGACCCTGCGGCAAACTTGTAAACGGCGACGAGTCCCCAAATCACCAAGCCGAGCAGGATGATGCCCGCCCTAATGTCGATGGGGACCACTGCAGCGTGTTCGATTGCTCCCTCGCTATCGACTGGGTGCCCGGCTCCCAGTAGCATGTCGAGCAGGCCGATCACGACGACGCCCAAGACAACCAGGCCACCGCCGACGTACATGGCGATTTGGTCGGCCGTTGATAAGTCACTCATTGGTAGTCACCCGAGGAGTTTCCGTAATCGCGTGTTCTCGAACAGTTCCATCTCACGCAGGCGGTTATCGACTGCCAGGACGCCGCCCGCTCCAAGTGCCACAATGGTTCCGAAGACCATGATCCCAAGGAGTTCACCCGTGACCATACCGTTGGCCCAGCCGCCACCGTAGCCGTTGATGAAGTAGAAGAACAGCATCATGAAGGCACCGAAGAAGGCGGCGGTCCTCGTGAGGACACCGAGTATCAGCCCGAGACCGATGGCGGTTTGCCCAAGCGGTACCGCCACGTTGACGAACGCCAACAGGATGCCGTCGCTGAACGGCGTGACGAAGGGGGCGAGAATCGTGCCCTGAGCGGCTCCGCCGACGAACCAGCTGGCGTCGAAGGGCCACGCCCAGATCTTGTCAAGGCCGGCGTGGAGCATCCACCACCCGGCGGTCAGCCGGAGCAGCAGGATCCAATACGACAACCAGGCTCCTGAGACCGAGAACGACGTCTCAGTTCCGAGAAATCTCGTTCGAATGGATTGTGTTGACATGGCATACTTCACCTCACGACTGGGTTTATCAGAAGTGGTAAAAAGATTGGTGGTGGTTCGTGATCTCTAAGAGTCGGGGCTCATTGCAGGAACGCGGGTGTCAAAGGTGAGTTGGATGATCCTCAAGAAGGAATTCGGTCACCCTCAACGCACTGATTGTGTGCTGGGGCATGTAAGCAGGAGCACCGATGAATCTGAGCCCACCGATTTCTGGATTTCGGAAAATTCTGTTTGAGGGACTGAATTCATCTACTGATCTAATCCTTTGTACTTACCGATCCTCTCAGTAGCTAACAGATTCTGAGAATTTAACTCGAGTGGATATCAATCAATTAACTCCCACTGGTTAGTCATTCCTCCATAGACACGGTTTAAAACTCGTCGTCTCGAGAAAATACGGGCAAATAAAACAGGGTGGCGGAGGAGACGCAGTAGAACTGTACTCGGAGACCGGTCAACGTCTTCAATATCGATCCCGGCAGCGGCACGAATTGCTGCTCCCAGAACCTTGGGATTACGAGTTTCAAGAAAGTATCTCACAACTGTGGCGAAAATGTACTCCGTTTTCATCCTCTGATATAATCTATCAGGATAATTGTGTAATTGGCCTCTGTTAGCCAGCTCTGCGGCCAAGAATCCCGATTCAATGGCCTGTGAGATCCCCTTTCCGGTGAGTCGGTTTGCTATACCTGCAGCATCACCCACTCGTACGACTGAATGCTCCGGTAGATGGGTTCTGTCGGGATCAAGGCTTGGTCCCTCGGGAATGATTGCGACGTTCGTCCGTTCCTGCGACGGGACTGGCCACCCATTCCGCTCACAGGCTTCCCTCAATGCCTTCATATAATCATTAGGCCGGTCACTGACCGTCCAGCCGATACCAACGTTGGCTCGTTGCGATGTCTTCGGGAATGCCCACGAGTACCCTGTATAGTTCTCCAGAATTATCCGGCTGTTCGGGTACAACTCGGTGAAGTCCCCTTCGACATCACTGTTAAGCGCTACCATATATCCTGAATACTCGTTGGTTGTTCCGAGCGCTTTACTAGAGAGTGATGGCTGACCGGTTGCATCAACGACGAGATCATACTCATCGGTGAACTCGTGGAAATCTGTCCGTGTGATAGACTGGTTTTCGTGGATGTCAACACCCTTCTCTGAGAGTTGTTCTGCCCAGGACTGCTCAACGACATTTCGGTCCGTTATATATGTATCCGCAGCAGGAAAGGTGCCGGCTCCAGTGCGGTGGCGATCGGCGTCGATTCCGTCATACACCTCCACTTCCATCGCTGGCAGCGGGTTGAGAAAGCCGTTCTCTACAGTCGGTTCGAGTGGGATCTTCGATACCGCTGTCATCGCTTCTCCGCAATTAACGCCTTTGCTATCGTAGGACTGCCGCTCATATAGTTCGACGACGAATCCAGCGTCGTCGAATCCAGCAGCTGCTGCAAGCCCGGCCATCCCTCCACCTATTACCGCAATTTTGGACGTTCGAGTCATCGGTTTTTGCCAATCTTTGAGGCCATCGTTAAGCTCCCAACAGCATCCGAAGTGACCCACGAACGCCCATCGGGAGTCCGATCGCTCCGATGAAGAACGTCATAAGCCACCACCACGTGTGATTCATCTCCTCTTTCGCATCGGCGAGATACCACACGATGCCGACAGTCACGACGAGTTTCAGCACGAACGTCGATCCGGAGAATCCAGTCGCCTGGTACACGAGATTCGTCACGACCAGCTTTGGGGAGTAGCCGAGGAACGTCACACCGATGAGATTCTGCGCAGCGTCCCACAACTGGCCGAAAACGGCCAGCAGAATTAGCGGGTGTCGAAGGTGGGTGATATTGGCGAAACTCGTGCCCCAGTAGTAGAGTGCGGTTACGCCGAGCGCTATCCCCGTCGTCGCGACAGGAACCCATAGGCGGAGTGGGGTCGATGTCGAGAGGCCGTGCCAAACAGCCCACCAGACGGCCCCGACAGCCCACACCGACCCGACGAGCCCGACTGTTAGCGGGATAGATCCGATATTTTGGTCACGCAAGAGTGCACCGACACCGAGCGCGAGGATGGTGACAGCGGTGACGACGATGTAAATCGATGGCGTGATGAACCACACCGCGTAGTCCCCGAGCAGCCCGAGATCCTCGAGGGCGCGCATCGCCCCACCTGCGATGATGATCGGAGCGAACCCGTAGGCCAGTCGTGCGTCGAACGTGACGTCGAGTTGGTCGAGATACGCACGTAGTCCGGGGAGGCTGTATACGACTGCCGCGAGGTAGATTACCGTGTTCACCGCGTTGTAGCCCTGGACAGCACGAATCCCCTCGTGCGTGACTGGCTGACCGGCCGCATCGGCGACGACTGGTCCCCAGAGATACTGCCAGATGAACCGGTCGTAGACCAACGTCGGAAACACGAGGATGCCCCCACCGAGAAGGACGAGCGGGGCCAGCAGGTACAGCGCCCACCACTCGCGTGAGCCGGTCTCCGGAAGGACAGTCTCGACGCGGCGGGTGACAGTACTCACGACCCGTTCACCTCCAATCGCCACGTCGTGCTTTTCGAGCGCCCCCACTGTTCGAGTGAAACGATTGTGAGTTCGTCCTGGAGCTGGCTGAGGTACTGCGCGACTGCCTTGGGAGATCCGTCGAGGTCGCTGGCAATCTCGCGAGCCCGGAGGTATGTCGGTTCGCTACTGGCTGTCTCGACGAGGTACCTTCGAACCGTGTGCCGGGAAATATTCGACATTGATCTAGAGGTGACGGTTAGCGAAGAAATCCGAAGAGCTTGTAGTCGTGATCGGGGGTGTACCGCCGGAACAGGAGACTGTTCGTCAGCACCGACACCGACGAGAACGCCATTGCTGCTGCAGCGAGCACGGGCTGGAGGAGGCCGAGCGACGCTAACGGAATCATCGCCGTGTTGTAACCGAGCGCCCACACGAGGTTCTGTTTGATCTTCTGGAGTGTCGCGTCTGAGATTCGGATCGCCTTTACCACGTCGAGCGGGTCGTCTCGCATCAGCGTGACGTCTGCAGCTTCGATGGCGACGTCGGTGCCGGAGCCGATTGCTGTCCCGACGTGTGCGACCGCGAGTGCCGGAGCGTCGTTGACGCCGTCACCGACCATCATCGCCTGCCGGCCCTCGTCTTGAATACTGTCGACCGCGTTGGACTTGTCCTCAGGAAGGACTCCTGCGCGGACGTTCTTCGGGTCGATACCCACCTGTTTAGCGACCGCACGGGCAGTTCGCTCGTTGTCGCCCGTAATCATCATCACGTCAACTCCCCGCTCCTGGAGTGCTGTGACAGCCTGCTTGGAGCTTTCCTTCACTGTGTCGGCGTCGGCGACCACACCTACGAGCTCCCCCTCGTAGGCGACCAGCATCGCCGTCTTCCCCTCGTTCTCGAGGCGTTCCATCGTCTCCTCAGCGGGAGAGGGGTCGATCCCGTTGTCCCGCAGCAGCTTGCGGTTGCCGACCAGCACCTCGCTGTCACCAATGACTGCTTTGATCCCGTGGCCCGGAACGTTCTCGAAGTCGTCAGGCTCAGTCACGTCCAGGCCGCGTTCTTCGGCCCCTTCGACGATTGCACGGGCGAGCGGGTGTTCGCTGCCGCTTTCAGCTATCGCCGCCAGTCGAAGCACATCATCCTCTGAGAGGCGCTCACGGGTGCTGAGCTGTCCACCATCTGGGGTCGGCTCGCCACCGTCAGTCACCACATTTCCATCGCTATCAAAGACGACCACGTCGGTGAGTTCCATTTCCCCTTCGGTGAGTGTGCCCGTCTTGTCGAAGACGACTGTATCGACGTCTTTCGCTCGTTCGAGGATGTCACCGCCCTTGAACAGGACGCCGTTCTGGGCACCAATCGTCGTCCCGACCATCGTCGCTGCGGGCGTCGCCAGCCCCAGCGCACAGGGACAGGCGATGAGGATCGAGGACGCGAAGACAATTATCGCGAACTCGAAGACTGAAACGGTCCCACCGACCGGGGCCGGGCCGCCAGCAACCTGACCCCACAGCGGGAGCCAGTCGACGAAGCCAGCGAGAGCCTCGGGGAACAGGAACCAGACGACACCCCAGAGAAGGGCGTTCGCGATGACCGCAGGCACGAAGTACGCGGAGATGCGGTCGGCGAGATTCTGGATGTCGGGCTGGCGCGACTGGGCCTCCTTGACTGTCTGGACGATCTGTTGGAGGGCCGTGTCTTCTCCAACCTTCGTCGCCTCCACGACAAGGACGCCGTTCTCGTTAATCGTCGAGCCGACGACCTCATCGCCCTCCTCTTTCTCGACAGGCACAGATTCGCCAGTGACCATTGACTCGTCGACGGCAGACTGACCGTCGACAACGACACCGTCTGTGGGAATCTTCTCACCTGGACGGATTTTCATCCGGTCACCAGTTGTGACCTCTTCAAGCGGAACTTCTTCTTCACTGCCGTCCTCGCGGACAATGGTCGCCGTTTCGGCTTCCATTTCGAGGAGCTTTCGGAGGGCCTCACCCGCTTGGCCCTTCGACCGAGCTTCGAGATAGTTACCCAACGTGATGAACACGAGGATGAGGGCTGCCGTGTCGAAATAAAGTCCACCTGCAATGAGTTCAGCAAGGACTGCCACAGAGTATAGATAGGCCGTTGTTGAACCGATCGCAATCAGCACGTCCATATTGGCGCGGCCGTTCTTCACGATCGCCTTGTACGAGTTCTTATAGAACGGCCAGCCGAGGATCGCCTGTACCGGCGTGGCGAGGAGGAACTCAACCCAGCCAAGTTCCACACCGAAGACGGCTTCAGGGACGATCGCGCCACCGAGCAGATAATTGTCGATGAGGAAGAAGAGCAACGGTGCCGATAACACTGCCCCAAAGAGGGTCAACCTGAGTTGTTTCCGAGTTTCGGCTTGACGGGCGGCATCTCGTGCGTCCTGGCCCGACTCTTCGTCGGCACCATCTTCGCGGACGGGCGAGTAGCCAGCCTCCTCGATAGCATCGTACAGCGCACCAATAGATACTTCCGCAGGATTGTAGGTGACCTGTGCTTCGTCGGTTGCGTAATTGACCTCCGCATTAACGACGCCCGGAATATTTTCAAGAGCGGTTTGGTTGGTCTCGGCGCAGTTGGCACAGGTCATATCGGAGATGGCAATCGTTACCGTCTCAGAGACTGCGCCGTACCCGGCCTCGTCGATCGCGTCGTAGATTTCTTTGAGCGATACCTCTTCAGGGTCGTAGGTGACGGAACCCTCGTCGGTGGCGAAGTTCGCATCCGCCTCCGATACCCCGTCGAGCGATTCGAGAGTGTCCTGGATCGTCGCCGAACAGTTGGCGCAGGACATTCCCGTGATATCAAGATGGATTGTTTGGCTTGTCATGCTTGTTCTACTATACGGGGTCTAGGTTTAGGCGATTTACTGCTTCGAGAGGCGGGGTTTCGACTGCAGGAAAATTTGGATTCCAAAGACAGCGTTACGCTCCCTCTTCGAGTCGCTGATACCGATCGTCGAACCGTGTGAGACAGGACGGACAACAGAAGTGATAGATCTCTCCGTCGATTCTCGTCGTTTCACCTTGATTATCAACGGTATTGTTACATTCAGCACAGGTGAGTGCAAATTCGACGCCATCAACGGACGGCGTCCATTCAAGCTCGTCAATTAGCGTGACGGTGTAATCTGCTACATCGATCTCGTTAAAGAGTCCATCTACCCACTGACGTACGTTCTGGGCTTCAACACGGGCATAGAACCAAAGATCTCCTTCGGAGGTCGTGAAGACATGTTCAACGCCATCTGACTCTCGAGCCCGCTCGCGGGCGGCCTCCAACGACGCTGAGCCGATTTCGGCCTGAATAAATACCGGTACACCAGCTCGGAGATGAGCCCGGTTGACGTCAATCGTGAAGTTGTTAATGATGCCAGCTTCCTGTAATCGCTTTACCCGGTCAGACACGGCTGGCCCCGACAAGTCGACCTCCTCGCCAATATCGCTGAACGGGCGGCGGGCGTCATCAGCGAGTAACGAGAGGATTTCTAAGTCGGTTTCATCCAAATTGCGCATACGACCGCTTCGTCTCGCAGGATACATTATTGTTGCCCACAACACACCTTCGAAATCGGTGATCCAGGGCTGCGACAACATTGGATTCTAAGCAGAAAACCACATAGAATACTCGCCCCTATCTACGAATGGATATGACTCAGACAATCACCGTCGAAGGAATGACCTGTGAACATTGCGAGCAGACCGTCGAAGAGGCACTCGAAGAAGTTGAGGGGGTTACGTCTGCTACTGCGGATCGTGACTCAGAATCCGCGACGGTCGAGGGGTCCGCTGAACGGGATGAGCTTGTGACTGTGGTCGAAGACGCTGGATACGATGCCTCTGCGTAACAAATCCCGATTCTCGTCGAATCGGATTCGGAGAGGGATTGATACGACTGCCAATCCCAGGTGTAGATACTATGACTGATACACTTCCGTTCGATGCCGTCCGCGAGCTCGACGTCGACGGGACGACGTACAAGATGGCCGATCTTCGAGCACTCGAAGAGCAGGGGCTCTGTGACCTCGACACGCTCCCTGTGAGCATCCGTATTCTGCTTGAGTCGGTGCTCCGGAACGCCGACGGCGAAACTGTTACTGCAGCGGATGTCAAGAATGCTGCTGGCTGGAAGCCAGACGTACCGGACGCAGAGGTTCCGTTCTCTCCATCACGAGTCGTCCTACAGGATCTCACTGGCGTGCCCGCAGTTGTCGACCTGGCGGCCCTTCGATCCGAAGTCGACCGCAAAGATCGGGACCCGACCCTGGTCGAACCAGAGATCCCTATTGATCTCGTAATCGACCACAGCGTCCAAGTCGACTACTTCGACTCCGAGGACGCCTACGAGAAGAACGTCGAACTGGAGTACGAGCGCAACGCCGAACGGTATCGCGCGATCAAGTGGGCGCAGAACGCCTTCGAGAACTTCAACGTCGTCCCGCCGGGGACCGGCATCGTCCACCAGGTGAATCTCGAGCATCTGGGCCGGGTCATCCACGCCCGCGAGCGAGACGGTGAGAAATGGCTCCTGCCGGACACACTCGTCGGCACGGACAGCCACACCCCAATGATCGGTGGCATCGGTGTGGTCGGCTGGGGCGTCGGCGGCATTGAAGCGGAAGCGGCAATGCTCGGTCAGCCGGTCACGATGAAACTTCCCGAGGTCGTCGGCGTCCGCCTCGAAGGCGAATTACCCGAGGGCGCGACGGCGACGGATCTCGTGCTCCACATCACCGAACGGCTCCGCGAGGTCGGCGTCGTCGACCGGTTCGTCGAATTCTTCGGTCCTGGTGTGGAGAATCTCACAGTCCCCGACCGGGCCACGATCGCCAATATGGCGCCCGAACAGGGCTCGACGATCAGTATGTTCCCGGTCGACGAGCAGACGCTCGAGTATCTCGAACTCACCGGGCGTGACCCCGCCCACATCGACCTTGTTCGCGAGTACCTCGAAGCGCAAGGGCTATTCGGAGAACAGGAACCGGAATACACCGAGGTGGTCGAGTTCGATCTTTCGACTGTTGAGCCGAGTCTCGCCGGACACAAGCGGCCACAGGACCGGATTCCGATGGGGGACGTGAAACAGAGCTTCCGGGGACTTCTCCACGGGGAGTTCGAAGACGACCTCGATGATGTCGACGAAGACGCCCTACAGCGGTGGCTCGGCGAAGGTGATGCAGCTGGTGCGGAGACCGACGGCGGTGTTCAGGTCGAACCCGAATCGGAACTGCACCCGTTAACCAAACGCGTTGAGGTCGACCTCGACGGTGAGACAGTGGAAATTGGACACGGAGACGTCCTCGTCAGCGCCATCACGAGCTGTACGAACACTTCGAACCCGTCGGTGATGATCGCTGCTGGTCTGCTTGCCCAGAACGCCGTCGAGAAAGGTTTAGATGTCCCGCCGTACGTCAAGACGAGTCTCGCACCCGGCAGTCGCGTCGTCACGCAGTACCTCGAGGAATCGGGCCTGCTTCCGTATCTCGAAGAGCTCGGGTACGCGGTCGTCGGCTACGGCTGTACCACTTGTATCGGGAACGCCGGACCACTTCCCGATCCCATCGAGCAAGCGATCGACGACCACGACCTCTGGACGACGAGCGTCCTCTCCGGAAATCGGAACTTCGAGGCGCGTATTCACCCGAAGATCCGCGCGAACTACCTCGCGAGCCCGCCGCTCGTCGTCGCCTACGGCCTCGCAGGGCGGATGGACGTCGACCTCGAGAACGAGCCGCTAGGCACCGACGAGGAGGGGGGATCGGTGTATCTGGCGGACATCTGGCCCGACGCAGCGGACGTGCAGGCAGCAATCCACGAGAACGTCTCTCCTGAGATGTTCGAGGAGAAGTATGCCTCTGTGTTCGAGGGTGACGAGCGGTGGGCTGCTCTCGACGCGCCCACAGGTGACGTCTACGAGTGGGACGACGACTCGACATACATCCGAGAGCCGCCGTTCTTCCAGGACTTCCCCCTCGAAAAACCCGGCGTCGCCGATATTGAGGATGCACGCTGCCTGCTGACACTCGGCGATACCGTTACGACCGACCACATCAGCCCTGCTGGCCCCTTCGGATCTGACCTCCCTGCCGGCCAGTGGTTGCTCGATAACGGCGTTGAGCCGCACGAGTTCAACACCTACGGCGCGCGCCGGGGCAACCACGAGGTGATGATGCGGGGAACGTTCGCCAATGTCCGCATCGAGAACGAGATGCTCGACGATGTCGAGGGTGGCTATACGATCCACCACCCAACCGACGAGCAGACGACCGTGTTCGAAGCCAGCCAGCGCTACCGCGAGGAGGGAGTCCCGCTCGTCGTGATGGCAGGCGAAGAGTTCGGTACCGGCTCCAGCCGGGACTGGGCGGCGAAAGGAACGGACCTACTCGGTGTTCGCGCAACCATCGCCGAGAGTTACGAGCGCATTTACCGCGACAACCTCGTCGGCATGGGTGTGCTCCCCCTGCAGTTCGATGATGGCGACTCGTGGGAATCTCTCGGTCTGGATGGGTCTGAGATCTTCACGATCCACGGCCTCGATGACGGGCTCGATGTGATGGACGAACTGACCGTTATCGCCGAGCGCGCGGACGGGTCGACTGTCGAGTTCCCGGTCACAGCACAGGTCGGCACGCCGGCCGCCGTGACCTATATCGAACACGGCGGCATCCTCCACTACGTCCTTAGACGGCTCCTCATGCGATAATCTCTCTCAACTGACTCTATTTCTGGAAGCACAAGCAACACGAAAAACTTTGAGTCCAAATTAGCGTTTCAATCGTGCGTAGACTCTGTTCGGATGATGCCCGCTACGTTATCCATCTGAGCTGAAACGTGTGCGCTCTCACCAGCAACATGCGTAATTAAATCGTCCAGAGTGATCATCCCGATAACGCTCCCGTCTTCAACAACCGGGACGTGTCGAGCACCCGCTTCGTTCATTTGTCTCAGGACTTTTGGAATCTCAGCATCTGCTGGCACAGTAAGTGGGTCACGCGTCATCACGTCAGCAGCTCGTACGTCGTCTCCACTCGTCTCGGCTGTGAGCACACTTAACTCGCTTTCCTCGGTGAGCAGGTTAGCAATCAGGTCTCGATCGGTGATGATACCAGAGATCTGATCGGATTCTTCGACGACCACGTACCTGGCACACCGCGATTGGGAGATCATCGTGTGAGCGATCTCGGCAACCGTGGCGTCAGGCGTGACACGGGCGACCGACTCATCAGCAATACGACCAATATCCATCCGGAGGTCAGTTGGTCTGGTACCCATGCTAATCAGTACGACTCATAACAGGAAATAGCTTAGCATCAGCTGGTCGTCATAGAAATCCTCCACTCTTCAACCGTGAGAGACGACAATCTCCAAACTTTGTGAAGTTACAAAAAGTGTTACCAACTACGCCACTATCCAAGAGCGCTGGCTTTTATAATCTAGTCTCAATAAGTAAAGAGAAATGTACGATACGGTTTTGCTCTCGACTGACGGGACAGTTGCTTCTGAGGAAGCTGAATCCCATGCTATCGCGCTAGCAGAGGCCCATAATGCCGATCTTCATGTTCTGTATGTAGTCGATGAGGACGTCGTAACAGCATACAGCGGTGACGAGTACGTTGATGAAGCCGAAGGCCCAGAACATGGCCTCGAAGAACTTGGAACGGAAACAATCGCAGACATCCAATATAAAGCGAAGGAGGTCGGTGTCAATGTTGTCAAAGCAATTGAGCACGGCCGACCGGCTGAGACGATTGTACGGTATGCTGATGCCGAAGATATGGATCTACTTGTACTTGGAACGAAACACCGGCCGGAAGAATACCGGGCCTTGCTCGGAAGCGTGACCGACCGCGTCCTTCGATTGACGACCCGCCCAGCGACCGTCGTGAAGACGGAAGTCGACGAATAGGGGAAGAACAGTCAGTAACGGCCGCCGTCAGGCGTGAGTCGGGCGCGCCGGCGTTCGAACTCCTCGTCGTCGATTTCGCCGCGAGCGTACCGTTCCTGGAGGACAGCGAGTGCGCTATCCTCGGTGGGGCCGTCCGATGGCGACCGCGTTGTCAGCCAGTAGACGATGTAGACGGGAAGGGCGATCAGAAGTGCCATCCACAGCAAACCGATCAACATCATCCCCCAGCTCCATATTCCCCACCCGGCCATGTGACCATCATTCCACATCCCGTCATGCCAGTCCCACATCACTGTATCTGGAACAGCAGCGTGCGTCAGAGTCATTCCAATGATGACGGCTAGCGTCAGTGCTCCGATGACGATGAGTCCCAGAGAACGAATCCCGCGTGCTTGAATTGGATTTTGCATTATTGTACTCCTGAAGAGAGTTCGGCGTGGTTAGCCGAGGATGTATTCGAGGGCGGGGTAGCGCTCAACGAGCGTCTCGCCACCGACGTCGTAGTTCTCGATGTACTGGTCGAGGCCCAGGATGCGGCCCGCGGCGAACGCGGCGACCGCGAGGAACACGAGCATGTACGCGAAGTCCCCGTTGATGAACCCGTGGCTCATGTCCCAGTTCCCGAAGTAGAACATGAGCATCATGAGCGCGCCGAAGAACGCCGCGAGGCGGACGAACGCGCCGACGAGCAGGCCGAGGCCGATGAACAGCTCGCCCCACGGGACGGCCACGTTCGCGAACTCGACGAACCACGGCGTACTCCCCATCCACGCGAACATCCCCGCGAGCGGGTTGCCGTTCGTCGCCGCGACGTTCGTGAGGTAACCGCCCGCGGCGAACTCGCCGGTGATCTTCGTGAACCCGGAGTACGCGAACGCGTAGCCCATCATGAGACGGAGCGCGAGCACGAACCACGCACTGAGACTGTGAACTTTCCCGCCGACGGTCAGACCGCCGACTCTGCTCTCGAGCTGATTCATGCCGGAGTCGAGTGTGGACATAGTTATTGCACCTTCAACTATCAGTACGGAGGCAGAGACGATATAACGGCGAGCCGGCGTTCTGGGTCAGAAAATCGGCGGGCTATATTACGCTCCTGTCGCGAGTAGAGACGTGTGACTGAGGAGGCCGACCCGTCGGAAATCTTCGCGACACTCGACGACGAGTACGCCCGCGACATCCTCGTGGCGACGAAGACCGACCGCCTGTCTGCGAAGGAGCTCAGCGAGGAATGTGACATGTCACGCCCGACCGTCTCGCGCCGTGTCACCCGCCTCGTCGAGCAGGGCCTCCTCGAGGAGTATACGCACGTCGACCCCGGGGGACGGCACTACAGCGAGTATGAGGCGCGCCTCGAACGCATCGAAATCCTCCTGCAGGCGGAGGGCTTCGACGTCAACATCGACATCCGGCCTGACCCCGCCGACCGGATTACGACCATCTTCGAGGAAATGCGGGGAGACTGAATCATGGACCACACGCTATTCGTCATCGGCAAACTGTTCACGACCGCGTTAGCACTGGTCATCGCATATCAGGCCTATCGCGGGTACCAACGACATCACACGCAGTTACTCCTGTACGTCGCCGCCGGCTTCGCATTGGTCGGGCTTGGCGGCCTCCTTGAAGGCGTCCTCTTCGAACTCCTCCAGGTGTCGATCTTCGAAGCAGGATTCGTCGCAGCACTCGTCACCGCAGCCGGGATGCTGTCTATCCTCTACGCCCTGTATGCCCCGAATCCATAAGGATTCAGGACGCCCATTCGACAAGCGGCCTCTGCGCGTCGTGCCCGGTTCGAAGCCGCTACTGTTCGGACTCCCCTCGTTCTCGATAGTGTAGCGTCGCAGTGGGAGTTATATCCATATCGGTCGTACCATATCGTATGATTCGAACACTCGTCGGTGTCCTCGGCGCTATCTCAGCGCTGTTCCCGGACGAAATCGTCGAGCTCTTCGAGAAACTCGCCATTTCGAATCCAGACGAGGGAACAGTGAGAGGGTGGATACGTCCAGCAGTCCGGTCGGAGGGTGTTCTGATAGCTGCGCTTTCACTCTTTAACGGGCGAGCATACGCATTGCTGATGAATCTTACCGGCGTGTTCGGTGCGATAGTCCTCTTATTTCCCGACCTGTATCAGAGATTTGCCACCGCGTTCCTGTACGAGCGTCCAGAGTCGATAGAATGGAACGAGCGATTCCGCTTGGGCATTCGGGCTATCGGCGCACTCTATGTCTTTTTAGCGGCGAAGACGTACAGAGAGCGTCACAACGATACTTGAGCCACCTCGCTATTGACACCTGGCGCATCCGATGTCTAGTTCGTTACGGCCGCAGGTATCACTTTGAATCTAAAGTTTGAGCCCCACGATATCAGTATGATCGAAGGGGAAATCCGCTAAAGAGAGGAGGCCGTGTGTATCCCTGTATGACGACGACGATCATCGTGGAAGGCATGACGTGCGGTCACTGTGAGCAGACGGTCGAAGAGGCCCTCGAAGAGGTATCCGGCGTGACTGACGTGACCGTCGACAGGGAGAGCGAACAGGCGAGCGTCGATGGTGAGGCAAATGTCACAGCTCTCGTGGAGGCCGTCGAAGACGCCGGGTACACCGCTTACGCCTGAGAATCGCGCGGACCACTCCGAGACAACGGCCAACCGTTGTCTTTGAAGCTTCGCTACGCTGGTCCTGCTGTACAGTTTCAGTGGGGAAGATTCAGGGGGCCAGCGGATCCACCTCTACAGAGAATATGGGCTATGGACGACCACAAAGATACAAATGAGAATCCCCCTGGAGGGGAACACCAGCAGGACGACAGCAGTCACCAGCACGAACACGGCGAGCAGGATGAATCGGACGCCGAGTCGGACGAGCAGCGGGTAGAACAGGAGCTACTGGAAGAAGAGGCACACCCTGCTGCGGAGAGTGAGACGGTGCTCGACGAGCAGCACGAGCACGCTGGACACGAGGGCGACGGGCACGGCCACGGTTCCCATGAGGGCCACGGTGAGGGGCATGGCGGGATGCACGAGGGCCACGAGCAGATGTTCCGCCGGCGCTTCTTCGTCTCGACGCTCCTGTCGATCCCAGTCCTGCTATACAGCGAAATGCTGCAGGAGTGGCTCGGGTTCTCCGTCCCCGCGTTCCCGGGCAGCGAGTGGATCAACCCCGTCTTCGCGGTCATCGTCTTCGCGTACGGTGGGATGCCGTTCCTCCAGATGGCGGTGCCGGAGCTGAAAGACCGGTCGCCGGGGATGATGACGTTGATCTCGATGGCGATCACCGTCGCGTTCGTCTACAGTCTCGCGAGCGTGGTCTTCCCGACGCAGTCTGCGTTTTTCTGGGAACTCGTCACGCTGATCGACATCATGCTGCTTGGCCACTGGATCGAGATGCGGTCGGTCCGGCGGGCCTCCAGCGCGGTCGACGAACTGGCGAAACTGATGCCAGACACCGCCGAGCGTATTACCGACGACGGAGAAACCGAGGAGGTTCCCGTCAGGGAGCTCTCGGAAGGCGATCTCGTGCTCGTCCGGCCGGGCGCGAGTGTCCCTGCTGACGGCACCGTCGAGGAAGGTGATTCGGACGTCAACGAGTCGATGATCACCGGCGAGTCGAAACCTGTCTCGAAGGAGCGCGGCGACGAGGTCATCGGCGGCACCATCAACGGCGACGGCAGTCTCCGTGTTCGCGTCGGTGCGACGGGCGAGGAGACAACACTCGCGGGCATCATGCGCCTGGTCGAGGAAGCTCAACAGAGCAAGTCCAAGACGCAAGTGTTGGCCGACCGCGCGGCCGGCTGGCTGTTCTACGTCGCGCTCGGGGCGGCAGTCGTGACCGCGATTGCGTGGACGGTCGCAGTCTCGTTCGACGCGACGGTCATCGAGCGAGTCGTGACGGTGCTCGTCATCGCCTGTCCGCACGCCCTCGGGCTCGCAATCCCCTTGGTCGTCGCGATCAACACCTCACTTGCAGCGCGCAACGGGATGCTCGTCCGCGACCGAATTGCGATGGAGGACGCGCGGAATTTGGACGCCATCATCTTCGACAAGACAGGGACGCTTACCGAGGGCGAACACGGCGTCGTGGATATGGCGACCGTCGACGGCGTCGACGAGGACGAGGCGCTCGCGCTGGCGGCAGCCGTCGAGAGTGACTCCGAACACATGATCGCCCGAGCGATCCGTGAGGCCGCCGACGAGCGAGATGTAACTACTCCTGACGCGACAGCCTTCGAGGCGATCAAAGGACGAGGGGTCCGGGCGACCGTCGACGGAAACGAGGTGTACGTCGGTGGGCCGAACCTGTTGACCCAGCTCGATAGCGAGATCCCCGACCACCTCCAGCGCTTCGCTGACGAGGCCGGCCAGAACGCTCAGACCGTGGTATATCTCGTTCGTGACGGAGAGCTAATTGCCGCCTTCGCGATGGCCGACGTGATCCGCGAGGAGAGTTTCCGCGTCGTCGACGCGCTCCACGATCTGGGCATCGAGGTGGCGATGCTGACCGGCGACTCCCAGGATGTCGCCAACGCCGTCGCCGACGAACTGGGCATCGACACGGTGTTCGCGGAGGTTCTCCCCGAAGACAAGGACGAGAAAGTCCAGGAACTCCAAGACCAGGAGAAGCTCGTGGGGATGGTTGGCGATGGTGTGAACGACGCGCCGGCGCTGACGCGAGCCGACGTCGGCATTGCGATCGGGAGCGGCACCGACGTTGCGGTCCAGTCGGCCGACGTCATCCTCGTCCAGAACAACCCGATGGACGTCGTTCGGCTGGTGAAGCTCAGTAAGGCGAGCTACCGGAAGATGCAGGAGAACATCGTCTGGGCGGCGGGGTACAACGTGTTCGCGATTCCGCTCGCAGCAGGCGTGTTGGCACCGATCGGGATTCTGCTGTCTCCCGCCGTGGGCGCGCTCCTGATGTCACTGAGTACGGTCATCGTTGCCATCAACGCTCAGCTGCTCCGCCGCGTGGACCTGTCCATTCCCGAGCTTCCGGGCGGGACACCAGCGACTGACGCACAACCTGCAGACTGAAACGCTCCCGAACGCTTCGGAGCTTCTTTCAATTGAGTCCGGTTGGTGGACAGCAAATGGCGACACTGCGTAATTTCGGTGGGTATCGCTACGCGGTCACCGGTTCCACAGTTTTCCCGAAGGGTGCATAGTTCGGTATACACAGACGCTCGTCTGATGGGCTACATTGCTGCGTCAGCACTAGGTTTATACCGTTAGACGGGTTTCTTTCCAATATGAGCCTCGAAGAGACGGTTGACTACCTCGCCGAGGAACTCGACCTCGAGCGAAGTGAACACGTCCGTGAGGTTGGTCAGTCAGTCGCCGAGCTTCGCGACTGATCAGAACATTTCTCTGAAGTCCCGTTCGACCAGTCCGTCCTCCAGATACGTGATGAACTCTTGTTTCGTTGGTCCTTGACGGTCGAGCAGATCGTCCCGCTCTGCTCGTTCGAGAACTGACTGTGCAAAGTCCGTACAGTGGGATTCGTGCTGGTCAGCGTACTCTGAGAGAGCCTCTCGCCAGTGCATATCCAGCTCAAACTCGGCTAATCGGATTTGGATCCCGTCTTTCCGTTCGACGACGTCGACGTCTAGGTCTTCGAGTTGCTTGAAACGGAGGTTGTTCCGACGGACCGTGATGAGCCGCTTAGAATCAACAATATAGGGATCAACCCACTCTCGCCAGGTATCGTCGTCGACGTGCGTTCGTGGCATCTCAAAATCCGGCTCCACACTCTCAATACAGAACTGCAGCATCGCGATGCCAGTTCGGTGATTCGCATTTGGGAGGGAATGTCGGAGGATCAAATTCGACATCACCTCTCCAGCGACGGTCGGCAGTGGTGCTCCCCAGGAGACGTGATCGAGTGCCTGCTGGATCTTTTGCGGTTCGAACTCCTTGTAGAGCCGGAACTCATCCTCATCTCGAACATCGACCGCGGCTTCGAGCAACTCTACTAATCGGAATGCGACAACCTGCCCAGCACGGGGAAGGTCACGAATACGGTCGCTCAGCCATTCCTGATCGAAGTCGATGTCTTGGGCAGATTCGATCTCTGAATCGCCTTCGTAGAGCACATAGACCGGTGTTTCAAAGGGGTACCCGATGAGCTTTGTCGACTCGTCGGATTGCTCTCGCTGAGACCGGATTTCTGCTACCGATGTCGAGCTATATTTGAGTGAGAAATTCTCGGCCTGTGGGTGATGATAGAAGACGAGCCGAGCCATCTCAAGATGTATTCGTGAGAAGTGGGTAAAGCAGTCCCGATTTTATAGGGTTCTATCGAGTAGTAGCGAGTATGCCACTCGGCACATCCACGGGAGAACATTGGCCACGACCGCCTAGCTGACGAAACGCAGCTTGGTGGGAGTATCGCGGTTAGACTGACTGGTAGGCTCTGCGACGACTGGTCTGCCCCGTCTCGACCCGGGTAGGGGAAAATCGTGACGGGGAATCAAAATGGAACTCGAAACAAAGAACGAAACCTACGCTGAAGGACACGCACTCACGAACCTCTTCGGAGAATCGGCGAAGCCGAAGATCATCGCAGCGCTGCTCAGCGAGAGTGACGTCGACGTGAACGTCACCGATATCGCTGACCTTGCCGGCCTGCACCGCACGACCGTCTACGACCACATCGACGACCTCGAAGCCCTCGGCGTCGTCGAACAGACTCGAACCGTCAGCGGCAGCCCTATGTACCAGATCAATCGGGACAGCGACGTCGCAGAAGACATCGCGAAGCTCCACTGGGACCTCCTCGACGTCGTCGCCGAGGAGTGACTTGCGGACATTTCGCAGTTACTACAGTGAAGCTACTCGGTGTGCTCGTTAATTTTCGGCGGTGGAAGTTCGTTGAGTGCCAGTTTTCTTGGCTAACCAACCACCAACCTTCGCGCCGAGCAGCCCGACGATGCCAGCGAACCCTAGTAGTATTGTCGTGAAGGCGACGATTAACATCGAAACTGCAACAATGCGGAACCAGAGCGGATTGGGCAGCGTGATTGCACTCTTGAGCAAATCGACCACCTGCCACAGTCCTGGCAAGCCGCCGACTACGCCAGCTCGAAATCCGACGCTGGAACCGTCTGTGTCTGTAGCTGCCGCTTTAGCGAGATAGCCGGCTAGGAGTCCGCCAAAGAATACTATATTCAGCGAGAACTCGTCGCCCATTCCCGACAGCCAGTATAGACTAATCGTGAACGGAAGAGAGGCTAGTCCACCGATGAGGGCGTACTTCCACGTCTCAGTCACGCGGGGGAGGGGACCAATTTGGACCACAACCAACACTTCATAACTCAGTGACAAAAATATTACCGTAAGGCGACCGTCAATCGGGTGGAATACTCAAAAGCCATGCTGGATACGCATCTCTACTTACTGGCAGCCGTCCTCTGATGGAACACAGCGTGGTACGCAACCACGTCAGCTAGTCTTGAGAAGATCCACGACCAAAGTGCACGTTTGAATGTCCCTCACCACTTTATCAACCGGTGTCTTTCGTTTCTGTATGAATCGGCGACGGTACCTCGCGGCGGTCTCGGCTGCTGGCGTCGCGGCGACGGCGGGCTGTAATGCAGTTACAGGGAGTCAGACCTTCTCTGACCCGACTGTGAACCAGGATTCACCAGGCAGGAAGGCAATCATATTCACCGGAAATGATGGTGAAGTTGGCCATTTCGGCGTCGATGGGCGCGTCGAATCGAACCGAATCGGTCTCTCAACCGAGATTTGGCATCAAGAGGGGACGCGTGTGAACTCCATCAAGTTGCGACTCTGGATGCCAGAGATAGCAACGGAATCTCCTGCGGAGGTCGCTGTCTCCTCCCCTGTTGAGGGGGACAGCTCTCCGCCTCCATCAATCTCTCTCTACACACCTAATCGAGATCCCGGAACAGTCATCGAAATTACGGATATAGACGACCTCGCAGATGAAACCATCAGCACGCTCAACCTTATTGTTATTCCGAGGTCAGAAACAGCCACCAATCTCAATATCCATACAACTATCAAACTCTCTGGTAGTAGCGTTCTCAGCAGTGACTACACGCTTCGTGGTGAGCTCCAGTTGGCGTTTCCAGAACTCACACATTCGTAGTGGACGTTTCCGAGTATCCCTGTAGGGGAAATCGAAAGATGACATGGAATTGTATGGGATTTTGTGACCAACGGCTCTGTTGAAACCTTCAACGGCTACCAGAGTCTGGCATAGATCGGTAAGTACAGTATTGATATTACCCATCAACGCGCTTATTAAATTCCTGATAGACGGTCTCCGTATGCACCGATTCATTCGGTACAGTATCGCATTGGCCGTGGCTAGCGCGATCACCGCGGGCGTTGCGACCCAGTCTCATTCCATAGTTCTTCTCGCCGGAATCTTCCAGGTATTTGCCCTCACCGTCGCAATCGGGCTTCGATACCCTAAGCTCATGCTGGACAGCGAAAATGAGAATCGATGGGCATCAAGTATATTTGCCGGTGGACTCACGTTTGGGTTTATCTCCCTCACGCAAAGCCAGGGTGACGAGTTCCAGATCGGCGCCGGCATCCTTGGATTCGGACTCGCGTTATTCGGCGTCGCAACGGGGTTCTGGATGGCTGATAGCAACGCGATGTGAACCGTACGAAGTTGGCTGTCTTCCAGCGCCACGAATCGGTTCTCACGTATATGAGTCTCCAAATGAACGGCATACCTTAGTGAGACAAGCTTTGCATCTATACATATGCTTCCAGCACCCCGTATGCGTGATTTAATCGTTGTGGGCGCAATTCTTCTCTATGTAGTCGAGACTGGAAACCTCATTATTGGACTTGGAATGGCAGCAGTTCTCCGGCTACTAGAGTCGTGGCAGAAACGACAACGGCCAAATTAAGGCTGAAAACGCTAAACGGGATGATCTGGTCCGGTGTATGGGTTTTGTCATGCGGTATGCCAAATGCGCCGATCCGATACCTCACGAAAACAGTGTACTGGACTTACTACGTATCTAATGGTTGATTTTCTTTCTTAGCCACTTCGAGACGCTCTCTCAAACCCTTCAGGGTTGATCAGAGGCCGGAGGACAACCGTACCATCCGTCTGCTGATCAATTCGTAAGACCAGGGCCGTACTGACCACTGTCCGCAGAATACTATCACCACAGTTTTCAGAATTGGATTGGAAATACAATCGATGCCCTCCAACAAAGCGACAGCCGCGGCCCCGATAGCAACTGGGATCCTTCTCGCCGGGACGGCTACACGAGAAGTCGCACAGCACGGACTCGAACTCTGGACGACGCTGGCACTCGCCGGTGGCCTCTCCGCGGTCGCTGTCGGTCTCAGCGTTCTGACCGGTCGTGGGTTCGACTCCGACGACAACGTCGACGGACATCACGACCGGACAACAGTCGCGCTCGTCGGCCTCGCACTGACGAGTCTCGCCGTCGGTGCCGGGATTGCACTGGCGTGAACCGCGGGGTCAAGCCCCGAGGCGGTTCACGTTGGATAAACGCCTGCGGATGGGTAAACCCCCAAATTTACCGAGCGAAGAACAAACAGTCCCGCAACTGCCGTTTGCCAACCTGTCTGTTGCTCACTTGGACGCTACAGCCAGTCACTCCCCGCTCACATAGAATTTGCAATCCATCCCTCAAATCAGGGTACAAACGGAGACTAACTAGTAAGACGGATACAACTTCACGCACGAACAAAGAGTATGACCGGTGACGATGGACCCCGCCCGGATTCGACATTCCTTCCGGATGCGAAGACCGTCGAAGTCCTCCACATCGATGACGACTCGAGCTTTGTCGATCTCGTTGCGACGTTTCTCGAACGTGAACACGATGCGTTCACCGTCCACACTGAGACTGATCCCAGAGATGCCCTTGCAGTCCTTGAGACGAGTGAGCGTTCTGTTGATTGTGTCGTCTGTGACTACGATATGCCGGGCTTGGATGGACTGGAAGTCCTCGAACGTGTACGAGAGACTCACCCGGGCCTACCGTTCATTCTCTACACCGGCAAAGGCAGCGAGGAGATTGCCAGCGAAGCGATTAGCGCAGGTGTCACCGATTACCTCCAGAAAACCGGTGGCACGGAACAGTATAGCGTCCTCGCCAATCGGATTCTGAACGCTACCGAGGGATATCGGGCTGAGCGATACCTGAATCGTGGCCTCGAAGCCATCGAAACCGCACAGGACGGCATCAGTATCCTCAACGAAGACGGCTATATCGAATACGCGAACACTGCCTGTGCAGAAATGCTCGGCTACACGCGGGAGGAGATTATTGGTCTCCACTGGGAGACGTTCTATCCCGACGACGATGTCGATGCCGTCTACGACGTGCTCCTCCCGGAAGCACGCGACGGCCGCTGGCACGGGACCACGACGTTCGTCCAGAAGAACGGCGAGAAAATCAATATCGAACACACGCTCTCGTATACCGAAGACAACTCGCTTATTTGTACACTCACTCCACCAACAGCGACTGACACAGACGCGACGAATCTGGCGGCGAAAGAGCAAGCGATGGACGAAGCGCCTATTGGGATCCTCCTGACCGACCCCCATCAAGAGGATAATCCAATCATCTACGCGAACGACGAATTCACGGAACTCACTGGCTACGAGAAACGCGACGTTATCGGTCGTAACTGTCGGTTCCTCCAAGGCGAGGCGACTGCGGATGAACCAGTCCAAAAATTGCGGACTGCAGTTGATAATCGGGAATCGGTGACCGTCGAGTTACGGAACTGCCGGAAGGACGGCACTGAGTTCTGGAACCGCGTCCGCGTCGCACCGCTATTTGATGACGACGGAGAGATAGACCTCTTTGTTGGGTTCCAGGATGACATTACGGAACGTAAACAGTACGAGGAACAATTGCAGTCCCACAGCGCACGACTGGAGGCGGTGTTCGAACACTCGCCGGACATGTTTGCAGTCCACGACATCGACGGCGTGATTCGGGATGTTAACCAGCGGATGTGTGACGAACTCGGCTATACCGAATCAGAACTTCTCGGACGAAAGGTCTGGGACATCGACCCGACAGCGGACCCCGATCGGGCGTCGTCGTTCTGGGAGACGCTCCCACCGAATACCCCACACCGCTTTGAGGGCGAACTCGAACGAAAGGATGGGTCGACGTTCCCCATCGAGGTGCATCTCATCCGTCTCAACTTGGACGGGAAAGACCGGTTTGTGGCGATGGACCGCGACATCAGCGACCAGAAGCAACGCGAACGCGAGCTCGTCCAGCAGAACGAACGCTTGGACCGGTTCACGAGCGTGGTGAGCCACGACCTGCGAAATCCATTACAAGTCGCGGAGGGACGCCTCGAGTTACTGCGTGAGGACTGCGACAGCGACCACATCGACGAGATTGACCACGCGCTAGGCCGCATGGATGCGTTAATCGAGGATTTGCTGGCGCTCGCGCAAGCAGGCGAAGAAGCGATGGATCTTGAACCCGTCTGGTTGCCGGAGCTTGTCGAATCCTGCTGGGAGACACTCCCGGAGACGACGGCAACACTAACAATTGAGACGGAACGGACTGTCAAGGCCGACCGCGACCAACTCCGTCAACTCGTGATGAACCTCCTTCGGAACGCGATTGAGCACGGCGGTTCAGATGTGACAGTAACGGTCGGTGATACAGATGACGGGTTCTACGTTGCCGACGATGGAGTTGGACTCCCTGAACCAGTGAGTGGAAGCGTGTTTGAAGCAGGCTATACAACTGCTGACGACGGAACGGGATTCGGGCTCAGTATTGTCGCGGAAGTTGCCAGTCGACACGGTTGGAAGATTTCGGCAGCAAACGGACGGAACGGCGGTGCTCGCTTCGAAATTACTACTACTTGCTGATTCGACGGTCTTGGTGAGACAGACGAGAAAACGAGTTCAGAAACGTCGTTCACTCACGAAGCCTGACACCCCGCTGGGCTAATAATACTGTGAGGTGCTATCTATCAAGGGCCATCCATCGGCTCTTTCGATGTCGTAATGTCCGATGACTTGCATCATGTTCGTTTCTCTCGGATTCCTTCGCGGCTGCGAGTCATGTCTTCGCAGTTCGGACAGACACGTGGCTCGTCGATAGAGTCCGGGGTGAATACACGGACGTAGACGTCTGTGACGTGGCTGCCACAGTTCTGGCACTCCGGCATACCAGTAGCAGTCATCTTATCGGTCATAGGCTTTCTGTCAGCGACGAAACGACCGAGTAGAACTGCAGAAGCGTCCACAACCGTTCCAGACTTAGTCTTGGGAAGCTCACAACTCAATACCTTGTCGCATAGATCGCCTGGCTATGGAGTGACACATTTGGCGCTGTTGAAATCCTATTGGTCAGATACTATGTGCGGTGAAACAGCCGGTAAGTGAGGATGCGAACGTACTACCGAATCTTCTGCTGAGTTCCGTTGATGTTCTCTGCATACACTGCGTTGATGTTCTCTGCATACCACTGAATACAGGGCGCGCATCTCGCAGGGGATTTATGGTTGGATTCTGGCTCTAAGAAGGGGTGGGAGGATGGGATGCTAATCCTTGAAATGAACAGTCGTGCCGCCATCGGACATTGTGAATTTAAAGTATTTCCCACACTTCCCACACTTCCGCCGAACCGTAGTATTCTGAGCAGCTTTGACACCATCGGCATCTAGTGTATACTCCAAATTACAGTGAGGGCAGTCGAATGATCTCTCACCGAGATTTTCTGCCAGCCTACTAAAGAATCCCATATCGCTTGAACGAATTACATTATTATAGTTATTGGGTTGGGATTATTTGCAATAACAATTATCCGATGGGTCTAACGGAGGGTAATGGATCAGGCCTCTATATTCAGCAGGCAACTAATGGCATTGTTCGGACGTATCAACCTCCCGCTCCGGTAACTGCTCACCCTGTACTTAGCGAGAATTACACGCTAGCTCCTTAAGGCCAATAGCTGGGACAACCGTCCGTAGACTGGGCTGAGATGGATATCAGGGACTGGGAAACAGTTATACCGGCGAGCGCGTAGGTTTAGTTGAATTATCTATCGCTCATCGTGGGCGACAAAAGCCGTCGCCAGATCTCTTCTGGCGAGTAATCAAATCCACCAGTCCCAACCCACGAGTAATGCCAGCATTCCCAACCAATTCTCCGCCGTCCAGAGCTACGAGTATCCACCCGGTCAGTCTACGTGGAGTCAGTACGCCACTACGTCGCGTCAAGCGACGTGAGGCCGCTACTGGGGACGCAATTGCTCGCCAAGAATTCGGTTTCACTGACGTTGAAGCCCTTGACGACGTGACAATCACCCACTACGGCCCCGGGACAAATCAGGCGATCAACTCGATTCTTGTCCCAATCGCGGGCGGCCCGAATAGCGATGCTGCTGTGACGCTCGCCAGCAGTATCGCCTCGGAGTGGGCCGCGTCAATCACGCTGCTGACAGTCATTCCCGAAGGCGCAGCCGATACTCAACGACAGGCAGCCAACAAGCGACTAGAAACGTACGCTGAGAGTATGGCTGACAGTTCGGTTGTGACAACTCTCGTTCGTAGCGACGATGTCGCCTCGGCAATCGCAACGGAAAGCGTCGCGCACGAACTCCTTGTCATCGGAGCGTCCGAACGGTCACTGTTCAAACGAGTTTTTCGTGGGACAATCCCCGAACAACTCAGGCACGAAACACACGCACCCATATTCGTAATCAGTCGGTAACCCACCACCGCTAACCACTGCCGAACGAATGGGGCCCCCAAATATTCCCCTCGTTAGCGACAACCCCTTGGTATGGTTGAGTACTGTGATAAATGTGGGACGGAACTTGACTCATCTCAGGAACGCCACCAGCGGTACCGAATCGAGCATCCGTCGGATTCGGTCGAGACACTGGAAGGGCGTCTGTGTTCGGATTGTTTCTGGGAACTCAAGGAGTGGCTCGAAACGGAGGAGGTCACGTAACGGCGTTCCACTGATTGAGCGATACAGCGTCTGTCCTTACCAATCTACGCTCGGATCTAGTAGCCGTTGAGGGTCTCACCAGCGCCACACATTCCCACCCGCCGTACTTTAAGTGACTTGTCCGACGAATACTCTGTATGAGCACGCTCGCGGACACGATTCATATCGAGAACGTTGTTGCATCCAGTGATCTCAACCAAGAACTCGCCCTCGACCAACTCGCCACAGACCTTCCCGGCGCCGAGTACAACCCCGAGGACTTTCCGGGAATCGTCTACCGCCTTCAGGAGCCGAAGTCAGCCACGCTGATCTTCCGATCGGGCAAAGTCGTCTGTACCGGCGCGAAAAGCGTCAATGACGTTCACGAAGCTCTCGGCATCGTTTTCGATGACATCCGCGAGTTAGGGATCGATGTCGCGAGTAATCCGCCGATTGAGGTGCAGAATATCGTCTCCAGTGCCGATCTCAAGCAATCGTTGAACTTGAACGCGATTGCGATCGGTCTGGGGTTGGAGCAAATAGAGTATGAACCCGAACAGTTTCCTGGCCTCGTCTACCGCCTTGAGGACCCCGACGTCGTCGTTCTCCTCTTCGGGAGTGGGAAACTCGTGATTACTGGCGCAAATGAATCTGAGGACGCCCAGCACGCGCTGGCACACGTCAAAGACCGCCTCACTGAGCTCGGCTTGCTTGAGTAATCCCCCGTTTATAGAACGACTACCACGCGAAAGGAACTGTGTTGCTGGGGCGAGTGGCATCGACCTGTCCCTGATCGCTGAGAACAGGGGTGTTACTCGCTGAAGTCCACGTACTGGGATTCCCAGTCACGACGAGCAGCAATTTCACGGCGGCCACGCTGTGTGAGCGTGTACACGTTCGTGCGCTTGTCGAGTTGTCCCTTCTCGACGAGGCCTTTGTCGACGAGGCCGTCGAGATTCGGATAGAGTCGGCCGTGATTGATGTCTTGCTCGTAGTAGTCCTCAAGTTCGTCCTTAACTGCGAGCCCATGTGGTTCGTCGAGCCCGGCGATCACATACAAGATGTCCCGCTGGAATCCTGTTAAATCGTGTATTCGTCTATTTCTCTTCTTTTCGCGGGTTGATTAAGTGTTCTCTGGTGCTCGGAGGGGAATATTCGAGACTATTTGGCGGGAATCCACGGTGAGAACTTTCGAACCTTTATCTGGTGGGCGGGCGAAACCTGCGATGGAATGTCTGACCTCATCGTCAAAGCAGCCGTAAAGGACGAACTTTCGGAGCACAACGTCTCGGCCGATTTCTACGACGCCCTCAACGAGGAAGTCGCTGAACTGCTCGATGACGCCGCCGACCGTGCCGAAGCGAACAACCGGAAGACGGTCCAGCCTCGCGACCTGTAGGCCTGTGTAACGCAGCCAACCCGGCACTCGAACGTAGCTTTTTGAGGTTCCTGTTCAGAAGTTAGGAAACGGAGATGGCGGACGCACCGGACACCGGCCGGTAGGCGGTCGAACCCGATGCGAGAGAGATCCTTAGCGTGCCCCAACTGAACGACCGGATCGCGTCGGTTGTCCAGGACACGCCTGCCCTCAACGGCGTCCGCTGTATCGGGGAGGTCACTGACCTCCATCAGAACAGTACGGCGCTTTACTTCACGCTCACCGACGGCGACGCCGAGCTCCCCTGTATGATTTGGGCGCACCGCTACCGGGAGATGGACGCCGACCTCAAGGACGGGACCGAAGTCATCCTCGAGGGCGATATCGACTACTGGGTCGAAGGTGGGAAGATCGACCTCAAACCGTGGGAGGTGATCGTCGTCGGCGACGGCGACCAGGCGGCTGCCGTCGAGCGACTGCGAAGCGAACTCGAAGAGCGTGGCTGGTTCGACGACGACAACCATTAGCGTTCTCAGAACAGGGTGGCGTCGTCACGTCCCTCCGAGGGGACGCCCGGTACGACATCCAGAGCACGACCATTCCAAGGCTGTCGGCACCGACGTCCGTTACGAACGGTATCTACTAATTCAACTCTCGCTCTTGTCGGGATGAGGAGGGCGATCGTAAGGAGACCAGATATTCAGCGCCGAATGGACCACGCCGTTGAGATTATTTCTCTGCGCGGCGGTCTTCGATATCTGCGATAAGGGCTTCTGCTCGTTCTTCTGCAGTTTTGGAGTGCTCACTTGTGGGCTCTGTTCTCTCATCTCGATCGATACTGGGCACTTCCTGTTCCCAGCCCTGCTTGGCGTAGGCGTCGTCAGGCGCCTTCTCAAAGAGTTGAACGGCTGAATCGAGCGATACAAGTCGTTGCTTTATCTCGTCGGCCCGATGCGGATCGATATAATAGATTGTTTCTACTCGTTCGACGAGCCGATCCTCGAAGAGGCGAGCCATCGCTTTTGATGCGCTTGCCTCGCTGAGGTCTGTTCGAGCTGCGATTTCACTGGGCGTGAAGCCGTACTTGTGGTGTGCGACGAGGAAACTGAGGACTTCGTACTTGTTCGTATCCGGCTTCACCGGGAATGGGTCGTTATTTGTGAGCTCGTCGACGGGAACTGGCATCCTTGCTATTATGTGTTACTAGTTGCCATTACGGTTTTCGGAGCAGATATTGAATCGGATACTATTACGTGATTCTCGATGTTCCACGTCTCACGACACTTAATGACCGGCAGCGGGATGCGTATCGTCATCCCGATCACTCTCAATCGGTTCATAGTCGGCGTCTTTGCCCACGGGGGTGAATCCTGGGACGTAGCTGAATCGTTTCCCTGGCTCGTTGTAGAACATCCACGGGATTGAACCTCGGTCGTCGCGAGCGCGGTACTGTGGCCGCCATTCCCGGAATTCTGCCGTTGGCCTGGCAACCTGTGGGGTAGGCAACTCAGCACGTTCGAGATCCGTTAAATCCAGGATTCGCACTTCGAACTCACGGGCGAGTTGCTCGGCTCGCGGCGTTAGCTCGGTTGTGTGGCAGAGCACTGGCATCGCCCGGCACGCGAACGCCACGGTACACAACCGGAAGAGGACTGCTGGCGTGATCGGATCGCTCGTCCAGTCCTTACATTGGGCGACGATCCAGTCGCTTGGCTCCTGTTGTTTCTCCCTCCGCGTGGCGACGATGTCGACCTCGAGGCTGAAGAGGTGTTGGCGGGTATCTGCACGGTATCCCCACCGTCCTAGTGCTCGCTCTAGTTGGTACTCGAGCCACCGGCCGTCACCATCACCACGCCCGCCAACGTGTGGGTCGACCTCCTTGAGACTGAGGTCCGCTTGGTCGGCAAGTACTGGGCTGTCTTCTGGGACTGATGGGAGGATGTCTCTGAGTGCGGTAGCGTACTCAAGGGCTGTTGTGAACTTCTCAGCGGGTGGTTCGTCGTAGTGATGGGCTGCGGGTTGCGTTGCTTGCAGTGATCGAATTAGCCAGCACAACTCCTGTTCGATCTGGGTGACCAACTCCATGTAGTCGCTTGCCGAACTCGAGGACCGTTCGTCCGTCGCTGCATCAGCTTGGTTGGGCTCGGGGAGGAGAGATTTGGCCTCCTTGATTGGCTCGTTCGCTAAGTACAGGAGTCGGCGGGCGAACATCTGCTGGTCAGTGGTGAGCGTATGGTCGGTCTTGAGGGTGTCACGAACGGACTCGATCGCTTTCGTGAGCCCGCGCAGGTGTTCGTTGTACCCATCTGGGAGTGGGGATTTATCCGATGTCATCGTGTGAGTGGGCTGGGAGTGAAGTGCTGTCGCGTCAGCGGCGTCTCTGAGAGCGACTGGAGCGTCGGCTGGCCTTGCTGTTGGAGATGGTGGTAGAGTTCGTTTTCGTCGGTGACGGTGACCCATCGGTGGCTGTCGGCTTCTCGGTACCGGAGTTCACCGTCGACAGCTACGAGGACGCCCTGTTCGGTGGTTGCCGTTGCATCGAAGACGAGGACGTCTGGATCTGGATTCGTCCACTCGCCTCGAATCCACTCAAGCAGCGTGTCGATCAACGGCGGGTCCACAGGATTTGGGTAGCGTCGTTCCGCCGGGGCGCGTATCGCGACGTCGTCGACGGTGTCACGACTACAGACACGCCAGCCGTCTCCCGTCCATTCGAGTTCACGGCGAGTCCAGGTGTCGCCGTCTTTGGGATCGAGGACGAGCTGTCGGGGTGGTGTACCGGGCGGGTTCCACTGAAGCACACACGTTCCCCCGTTTGGGAGTGTTCCGTCGTCGGTTCGATGCTGGTGTTCGAGTAGTGCAGCGTCGATCTGAGCGCGAGCGCGCCGCAACGTGGCAACTGGATCTCTGACTGGTGTAGCTGCTGTCTCGTCAGCGGTGGCGACCGCTTCTAGGTGCCGGTGGAAGCTAGCGTTGATGTCTCGAAGCGCCGCGAGTGCGTGCTGGTTGTTGTCCGTCATGTGGTTTCCTCTGATTCTGGCTTGTAGCACGCTGTTTGGAGCCGGCGGATGTATTCGGCGAGCGGCTCGGTGGCATCCGTCGCGGTCGCAGTCTTCGAACGGCTATCGTAGTCGATGGCACCGCACTCATCGAGTGTCTCAAGATGCGATTGGGTAAGCGTGATGTAGACCGACGTCCGGTCGTCACTGCCGACTTTGCTGGGGTCGATTGAATTTTCGATGGCCGCGATTTCGACGGCGAGTTCGTTGGCAGTGAGCTCGCCGTGAGTGCGTGACAGCGACAATACGACGCGGCGACGTCGACTGTTTGAGATTGCGTTGAACGCGGCGTCAGGATCTATTGGGATGGCGAGCGACGCCGTGTCGCCGGTTGTATCGTCCATTCAGACCGCCCCCGCAGTGGGTATGGTTCGTCGATGCGCTTGACGAATTCTCGACGGGGTGTCTTCGGGGCGGTGTTCGCCGGTGCCGTGCGGGTGCCATGGTAGATACTGTGATATCGGTTCGCGTAGCTGGGTAACTGTGGGACTGCTGTCGTCGGCGGTGTCAGTTCGCTGGTGAGAGAGTAATACGACTTGGTGCGTCAGTGGGTCGTGTTCAAGAGTGGCGCTCTGTGAGACAGAGTTATCACTGTTGACCCTGGTAATTTGGCTTGCTGTCATCGGTGTGGCAGCACGATTCCTCCGGCGTCCCTGCACCGGGGAGATTCCGCTAGAACCGTGCTATTCTGGGGTAAGAACGATTATGACTTTTATATATGCGTCACAAATCGCTCCTATTGAATTCGCGTCTTTGAATGCCTTTACCGCGGGAATTAGTCTGTATCCTTAATGGCCTTTTAAGTCACACTTCACTACCAACGGTAGCTAAAAACAAGTCTCTCACAGCTCCCACTCCCCGCGGTACTTCACGTTGGGGTTGCGAGTCTCGTTGTGTTGTGAGGGTGCAGTCTGTTCCGTTAGGATGGCTCGGGCTGTTCTGAGTATAGTTGTAGAGATTAAAATTGCGTATCTTAGTGCCTACTTGTTTGGCGGCCGTAGATAATTTGGTTTATTTTCACCATTAGATGCGAACTTAAATAGGGTCGACTGGTTTTCGGGATGGTTTTCCAACCGGTTATGAAAGGTTGTGTGTTCACTGTGCGATAGCAACTCGAGATTATTTGGTCGATTATCGAATCCGATCTTCGTTTGGTGGTGGACGTCACGGTTATACATCGCTTCCGTCCCATGTTCAGCGACCATGACTAGCTGATGAATGTCGACTGATCTATGTGATCCAGAGGCCTCTTCGTTCCCATCAGTATTCGTTCGGAAGGTACTGTGTGTGGTCCTTTGCCCGGGTCCTCGAGTTGGGAGCATGTAGTCTTTCATTCGGCGATGGACCGTTGTTATAGATACCCCGGCCTTGATTGCGATTTCTTTAAGCGTCATTCGGTTGTCCCAATACATCTTTTTTAGCTGTTCCTCCGTGTCCCAAATCCAGATCTTACGATCCATCTGGAGGGTCTGTTGTCGTGGATCATCCGGTTCCATGTTATTCTCTCTTAGAGGTCAGTGACGAGATAGTATAATATTTCCGCCATGTTCCAATCGATTGATGGGTATTCCGAGTTATTTATTGAAATTGGACTGTTTCCTACAAGATATATTCCTATAATGGATTAATACGCAGAATCCCCTCCCGATCATCCACTCCCTTGCGATATGAAATCCCCGGTAATTAGGTTTCTTAGACAACAATACCAAATTCCAATACAGACCCGACCCACCCCATTACGATTTGAACTATGCCGTTATGACCACTAATACAAAAACTTCCTGACATTCAAAATCCTGTCCAGCGAGAAACCGCGTCGCTCGCGGCACCAAAGACGTTACAAACGAACCACAGGTGATTCGCCAGTATAGACCACGTCTCTCGATCGTGAATTACACCGCACGCTAATCTGAGGGTGGTTTGTGAGCCGGTTCGTAATTGCACTCTCGTACTGGTGAATATCCCTGAAATCAACGATGTCGTCGCTCAGCTGCTTCAATTTGGTCCGAAGGGTCGTCCCCGTTAACTCCCCATCTTGAATGAGTACCCACAGGATATCGTGAACGAGTGACTCCAGGGCCAGTTGCTCTTCGTCCGTCCCAGATTGACAGACACGTGAGGCCACGCTCGGAACATCGTCAGTGCCGAATTCGATACGTAGCGAGGATATCTCAGACGGGACTCCATTCGCAGTGGAATCGTATTGACTGGAATCTTCACACGGGGAAACTAACTCCGGTGGCTCACACGATTCTACTAGGTCATCGGCCGAAACGTGAGATGGGTCAACTGCGGTAAGTCGGTACAATCCTCGATGCACGCGATCAACGTATCCTTCATCTTGGAGATGCCGTAACCGCTGACTTACATACGACTTGTTTCGGGTAAGCTCATCTGCTAAATACCGCGGGGTGCACCTACCCTCTCTGAGCTTCGCTAAAATCAGCTGGTCTGTCTCATTCAAATCCATACGGTAACGTCCCCACCATGAACTAATGACTAATTAGTCATTAGATATTGCGGTCCTAGAGTTGCATCTAATAGATAGTTAGAAGAGACGATAGAGGGTATAGGAGCCCGCAATTCAACGTCAATCCGCATTTCTATGAATGATTCACCAATAAACAGAACTTACGCGACCGCGACTTCCACGTAACCGAGGCTGGGCGCGTTAGCCATAAACCCGTAATCTCTGATGACACTGAAAACTCCGATGAGGGACTGCTGGTTGAACGAGGATCACAGATTTCGTCTGTCCACTCTTCAGTCGCACCAACTCAGAGACCAGGACAACCACGATAGACGTCTAACGCCTCTACAGAGTCGTACCGGAATATCGTCAAAGTCATCACGAGCGTCCCCCGATTCGGCCCCCTGTAATCATCACATTGGACCGAGGCCTTGCTGTTGTCTCGGTCCGCAGAGCGTTGTAAACGATATGGAGAACACAGACCATCCAAATCAGTGTCCCCGGCGAGCAAAAGCGCCTGAGCCGAGGCCACACGTATTAGCCACGTGCCTGACTTGGCCGTGGGACCTGGGTTGACAATCCCGTTCGCTGAGTCGAGGCTCCCTCATTTTGTCTGCCGACCCAGTCTTGTTCCAGTTGTTGTTTGTCGACCCCGGCTACTCCCCGCCGCCGCGCCCATCACTTGGCCCCGCCCCGACCTCCCTCTTGGCTCCGCCCTGAACAGTCCGCCCACGGCAACGCGGGGAAACCATCCACCCCGCCCTCTACACCAACCCCCACCCACTATCCTTCTCGCTCCCCTTCTCCCGAGTCAGAGAAGGGGTCCGCCGCGCCGACGTCTAGTGCCGTCGCCCGTCGAGAGCTGTCCCTCCTGCTGTCG
>JGI12329J12844_1000021_pt1 | contig 35825 bp, 38 predicted proteins | sample A23E3SouthBayCA_FD_12844 | JGI IMG/M metagenome (IMG submission 12844)
GACGGTGAGAGTGGCTCTTCAAAGAGCGCCACGTCGGCGACTGAGACGATATCGGGATCGCGTTGCCCTTCATCGATCATCCGAGCGACGGTTGCAGAGCCGTGTACCTCGATTTCAACTGGGACATCCACAGCAGGCTTGAGTCCGTTAGCTAGTGCGTTCTGGAGGCTGCCAGCTGCGAGGATGGCAACCGTCGTTGGTTGGCTACTATCTCGACTGCTCCCACTTGTACAGCCCGAAAAACCTGCGACAGCCGCCGTCCCGGCGGTCAAAAGAAACCGCCGTCGCGTCGTCAGAGATCCATCATTCATCCATACGAGATAGAAAACAGTTTGAGAGAAAAGCTTATCTCAAACACATCTGTTTGACTCTGTGTGAGCTCTACTGCATCAACGACATTGACCGACCGGCAGGTGGAGGTACTCGAGCTCCGAGAGCAGGGTCATACGCAACAAGAAGTGGCGGACCAATTGGGGACGACCGATTCGAATATCAGTGCTATCGAACGAGCGGCAGAACAGAACATCGAGAAGGCCCGTCGGACATTAGAACTCGTTCGGACAATCCGGTCGCCGATCCAGTTTTCCGTCTCTCTAGGGACGAGTTTTGATGATTTAGTTGCCAGCGTCTATTCACACGCAGACGAAGCTGGTGTCAAAATTGCATACTGTCGTCCGGAACTCTATACACACCTCTATGGGGTCCTCGAAGAGTGTACGAACCAGAATGAACTGAAGACGACCATCGATGTCGGAATTACCAACCAAGGCGAGGTGAGAGTCTTCACTGAGGACTTCTGAGCGGGGTTTGGCCGGTGAATATCGTCGAACTGTGTCCCGCCAAAACTGGGGCTGCTGTCGAACAATTCTGCTAAGAGCGCAGAATGCAGATATCCTGTTCCGTACGAACCAGAACGGACGCTCCTGTCAGGGGCGACGAGGACAACGAATAAGGTCCATACAATCGGTCCCGGCGGATTTTTCAGTCAAAGAAATGTTTCAATTTAGGACACAGCGCACGCGCACATCACGAACCAATCTCTTAATCGGTATAGTTCGAAAACGAATGGGCCGTGAGCGAGGAATTACGGCGATGAACTGGGTCCGAAACCAAGCTCCAAACGGCTGTTAGACGAGTTTCAGCGTGACTGGGCGCCATGAGCATAACTGTTGTATGCCGTCCGAGCATCAGACCTGCAATGAGCGACCAGAGTCCTGACTCATTTCGCTACGACGCACAGGTTGATCCGGGCGAAAAGCGACAGTTCCGCTACGAGGTGGGGGAGACGTACCTCGGCGACCCCGTCGAGATTCCGGTGACAATCATCAACGGTCAACACGCCGGACCCCGGGTGTTCCTGACGGCCGGGATTCACGGCGACGAACTGAACGGTGTGAAGGTGCTTCAGGAGATCGCCGCACAGTTCTCACCCGCTGAGGTACATGGAACACTGGTCTGTCTGCACGTCGTGAACGTCCCTGGGTTCCAGGCCCAACAACGAGATATTCCCATTTATGACCAGGACCTCAACCGCTCGTTTCCTGGACGTGAGGGGAGCAACACCGCTGGTCGGATGGCCCACCAGGTGTACAGTCGGTTCATCCAGCAGTGCGACCTAGGAATCGATTTCCATACTTCAACGCGCAATCGGACGACAATGTTTCATGTTCGGGCAGACACGTCCAATCCCGAGGTCCAGCGGCTCGCGGAGGCGTTCGGTGCCAACGTCGTCCTGGCAGGTGGAGGTGACGTGGGGTCGTTGCGGACGGTCGCCACTGCCGACGGCATCCCCACGATCACCGTCGAAATGGGGAAGGCTCACCGCTTCCAACGGCCGCTCATTGATCGAGGGATCGTCGGTGTCGAGAACGTCCTTGCGGAATACGACCTCCTGCCGGAAGCGGCGGTCACGGAACCAGCTTGGCGGAAGGTACTCGGCGGCGACCAAGAAAAACGCTGGCTGCGCGCGGACACAGGCGGGCTCGTCGAGATGGAGTGGGGACCCACGCCGCTGGTTCACGAGGGCGAATCTATCTGTACGGTCAGCGATCACTTCAGCACCGAGGAGCACGTCGTTGAGGCACCGTTTACGGGCATCCTTGTCGGCGTACTGGAGAATCCTGTTGCGCTGCCCGGCCATCCGCTGTGTCACCTCGCACGTATTGATAGCGAGACCCACGCCGAGATCGAAGCCGAGATCGAACGCGGCGAGTTCGACGGTTACCGCGCGTTCGGCCTGCGATGGATGGGGGACGGCGAGGAAGCGGAGTAAGCCATATAGAAATGGAACACACTACTCCCCCGTCTCTCACACACGAGGTGTAGCTCCGGAACCGCCCTCGCCGTCCCTACTGGCTAGCTGCGGGAAACTCGAACCCGCCGGTGTCGGTCTGTGGCTCCTCCGAGTCGGTAGTTTCTGATTGGACTACTTGGCGGACCTCTTCCAGTTCCTCATGGCGGTCGTCGACGTTCTGGTGGATGCTGATGTCGTGTTGCTCGCAGAGCGCTCGCTCGACCGCGAAGGTCATCTCGTCGAAATCGACTGCCGTGATGTCGACGTCTTCCGGTGAGGGCGTCTCATCAGCGACGTCGATGTCTCGCGACCAGGTATCGGCCGAAATGTCGCTGGTCGGGAGCCGCCACTCGTCACCCTCGAGCTCTTCACGCAGGTACTGCGCGAACTCCTTGTAGTGGTCGAGCGCGATGTTCTTCGTCGCTGAATCGGCCAGCAGCGCGATCGCGAGTTGATCGATGCGGGCCTCGTCNGCCTNNGGTCCCCAGTCGAANCCNCCAGGGGCGCGGCGNANGACGTGGAGGTGCTTGTCCAGNACGTCGCCATCGGGCGTGTACACCAGCTGTCCACCCATACAGCGTTNACCGCGGTACGCTCGGCCGNCGGTCATCGGAACTCACCCTCCCAGTGGCCCATACCTCGTGGTCGTTCCGGGCGCTGGCGGGGGAAGGAATCCGACGGCCGACGGGCGGTATCTGGACCGCGTCCGGCTCCCTGATTGCTTCCACTCGCGGCCTCGGTTGGTCGGGGCCCGACGTACATCGGTTTTCGCGCTTGACTTCGCTCCGTGACGACCTCCCGATGGAGCATCGTACAGAGCTCCATGACGCTCTTGGCGAGGTCGAACGCCGCTGCTCGCGACCGGAGGTCGTGCTGGCTGAAGAGGATCGTCCCATCGGCTCGATCGACCCGGACCAGCCAGTCCGAGGGTTGCTGGACGTGGCAAAGGACGGATTTCGAGAACTCGTAGGCGAACACGAAATGGTCGTCATCTGCTCGGTGTTGCAACCACCAGTTGTCGGGAGTGATCTCGCTGTTGCTCTCAGAACTCATCGGTAATCCGGGACGAATGTGTCGTCCCGCACCCCTTGCGGGACGAACAACAACACCAGCGCTCACGTCGTCGGGACTTCGTCGCCACCGTCGGCAACGTATTTAGTTATAGCAAGATACTGTCCAATTACATTCGGATGGCTGTACTGGACGACCTCTCGGGATTCGAGTTCGAGGACTTGATGGAGGACGTCTTCCGCAACCTCGGCTACGAAAACGTCCGCCAGGCAGAGCGGACGGCCGACGAGGGACGGGACGTCATTATGGAGGAGGTCGTCGACGGCACGCGACGGGCGATCATCGTCGAGTGTAAGCACACCGGGACGGTCGGCCGGCCGGTCGTCCAGAAGCTGCACTCGGCCATCGCGACGTTCGACTTCGACGGTCCAAAGCGTGGGATGGTCGCCACCACAGGTCGATTTACGAACCCTGCTGAGGAGTACGCTGACCGGCTCCAGCGGAACGACGATCCTTATCCCATCGAGCTGATCGACGGCGAGGACCTTCGGGAGATCGCCGACGAAATCGGTCTCGATCTCTACAACGGGCGCATCGAGATCCTCTGTGACGAGACGCTCCGACCGTACGATCCGGCGGCGGATGTCGACGCACCTGTCCAGGAGGCGTTCCGCGACATCGAGAACATTGAGGCCGCGGATCTGCCGGTGCCGCACTCGCAAGTGACGTTCCGACCGGTGGTTGCGATCACCGCCGACACGAACGCTGTCTTCGAGACCTCAGTCGGTGTCATCCACCGGATCAACGACCGCACACAGTTCGTTGTCCACGCTGGGCGCGGCCATCCGAAGGTGGCCGACGACGAAGTCGCGACGCTGGTCACCGAGAATTTCCACGCGACGGTTCCCCTCGATACCGGGCAGTTTACCGAGGTATTCGACGACGTCGACGAACGACGGTTCGGCCAGACCCAAACGGAGTACAAGGAGTGGGCTGTTGACCGCCTCCAGGATTACCACACGACGACGGTGACCTACACCGGCGACAATAACGTCACGTACAACAAGACGTGTGAGCCCAATCTCTCGGACATCTCAGTGCAATCGATTGAGCCGGTGTATCTACCTGAGGTTCGGCAGACGACAGAGATACTGGAGTACTCGTATCCGTACGAATACTATGCTGCTGGCCCCTCACGGGTCACTCTGGAGGACGGGATTCATCGCTGCGTCCACTGCGAAACGAGCGGCGTCGACGAGACGTACACCTACTGTCCGAACTGCGGGGCGATCGCCTGCGACACCCACATCAAGACCGAACGGCTCGAAGGGGAGCCGGTCTGTACCGGCTGTGCGGTGACCGAACGGTTCGCGCTGAAGAGGAAGTACTTCTACGACGAGGGGAACCTCGGCGCGTTCCGCAAGGAGTACGCCGAGATGCCACTCCACGAGAAGGCGATGGAGAACAAGCTGCTTGCTGGAGGGAGCGTGGTTGCGACGCTGCTACTCGTCGTCGGACTACTCGTGATCGGCGGCATCATCTAACCCGTCGCAATTTTCCGCCAGACTGCGGGGTTGGTGTTACGAGACACCGTACTGCTCTTTGAGTGCCATATATTCGTCCTTCTTTGGGAGGATGACTGGCAGATCATCTGTTCTGTCGAAGTCGCCCTGAAATGGCCGATACAACGCTTTCACAGTGGGTTCCAGGTCGTACCACTGTGCGGTCTCGACGAGTGTCTCTTGATCGATATCCTCTGCCTCGATTAGCAGCATCGAATAGCTGACCCGCCGAGATCCGCTATCCAGAAGGAGCGTATGGCATACGACTTCAGCAGCCGTTAGCTCCTCACCTGGAGCATACCAGAACGGAGGCTCGCCGGCGAGGAAAAACTGTAGACCATACGCTGCAAACCGACCCAGTCCGGTCATCTCCCAGTCCGGAGCTGCTTGGAGTGCGTCCGTATCCTCAGCGGTCTGTACGCGGACGAGGGATCGGTTCGGATCGCACCACGTGATCGTGGCGCTGGGGGCGATTTTCCGGACTCGGGCTCGATGTTCGTGCTCTACAGTAGCCCGGGCGAACGCCAACAGTGGCGAGACTTCGTCATGAAGGGCGTACTTCGAATCGGATCTGGAGAGTAGTGCTCGGTGCTTGAGCGGTGATAACGCGCTGTGGACACCTTGTCGAGTGATTCCGAGCCGGTCTGCGATATCAGCGATGTGTCGTGGTCTATCGAGATACCAACACACGCGGAGTGTGGCTGGGGAGAGCAGTTCCGTCCAGTCCACGTGGCTGAACTCCGACTGCAGCGTTCGATACGCTTCGGTAACTGGATGTTCCGCGATGCGGACACGACGTTGATTGCTGGACCAACGGGTTTCTGTGAGCAATCCCGCTGCGAGCAATTCGTCGAGTACGTCGTACAGATGGTCTCGTGAATATCCGGTTTCGGCCGCGAGTTCCGCCGGTGTTGCTTCACGGCCGGTACTCAGCGCGTCAAGCACGGCGAGTCCGGCCTTCGAAATCATCTGGGTCTTTCTAAACCCCAACTATATAAATACGATTCGGGATTTTACTTGACGACTGCTTCGTCCCGGACCAGTTCTGCGAGCGCGTCCTCGAGCGACCCGTGGAACTGCCAGCTCGCCTGCTCGAAGGCCTCGTCGGTCGGGCCGTCCCAGCGGGGGAACGCGGAGTGACCGCTCACTTTGACTGTCCACTCGGTCGGCTCGTCGAACGGGTTCTCCGTCGGGAGTTCGACGACGTAGAGGTATTCCTCGTCGCCGTGGATGCCGTCGGTCGGATTCTCGACGCCGTGGCCCAGCAGGAACAGCGGCTGGTCGAGATGCTCCATGTTGGCCGGCTCAAGGAGATCCGCTGGCTGAGCCGCGTCGATCGTTCGTTCTGGGTCGCCATCCAGATAGAGGTCGACCGTCGAGAGCTTGTCGAGGAACACGAAGGTCGCCGCCGTGTAGCCCGGTCCCCGCTCTGCGCGGGTCGCATCGAGAAGCTCTTTCAGTTGTTCGAGATCCCGGAGGACGCTCCCGGGGTACCCGTCCGAATGCCGGTACACCTGCGCGACGCGGTCGGCGCTGCCATCTGTCTCACCGGTCTGTTCGACTCGTTGGACAAATCGGAGTTGGCTCCGTGTCGACATCGGTACTCGCCGGCGCGTGTGCGCCGGCACCCATCGCCGGCGCTGAAACAACACCACACAGTCGTAGCGGGATTGCAATCCGCTACGCGAGATGTGACACCTCGTCTGGTTCCTCCACGTCGTCGAATTCACCACGCTCGACCGGCTCCCAATCCTCCCCAGGTGCTGGACTCCACCAGTCGACTTTGTAGGCCTCCGGTGCGCCGAGGATCTTCACCCGTGCCGAGCCGTCAGGCAGGTCGCGACGGAGCTTCTCGTCGACGTGAAGGTTCCACGTCGAGTCGGTGTCGAAGCACGCGAGCACAGCCTCCTCGTAGCCACGGTTTTCTCGGGATTCTCGGAGGACGACCTGCGTGTTACAGTTCTTGCAGAACACTCCCTCGAAGGGAATGTGGGTGAATACTTCCTGCCCGCAGACGGGGCACCAGAGGAACTCGAACAGTGCCTCGCTGTGTCGGTCGAGTACTTCAAGACTCATTGTTGGGCCGACCCGGTTCGACCGGGTCACTCTCTCCGCCCCGGCCGAAAAACACCCTGTGTGCGTACGTTCTCAGCGTTTAGGGCCGTAGACGATGCGCGAGGGGGCTTCGTACCCACAGTCCGGACAGTCGTACCAGCGCTGTACCTTCGCTCCATCAGCTGTCTTCTCACCGACCAGGACGTCGTCGTTCGGACACTCCGGACAGTTCAGTTCGGGCGTCGGCCGCTCCCGAAGCGCATCCCGGAACGTTGTCGCCTCCTTCGTCTCGAAGCCTCGCGACCAGATCGGGTAGCCGTCGACGAGGATCGCCCCGCGCCACTTGTACCGGTATGAATCCGGAGCCCGGTGTAGAACAGCTCGCGCTCCAGTCTCGGTGTTTCGATACGCGAGTGTTGGTGTACGACTCTCCCGGGACCAGTTTGTGATTCTGGGCATTGTCAATCAGAAGTGGACGTCTGCGGGGACAATCCAGAGTGTCTGGCTGTCTTCCTCTTCCTCGAGGACACGATCGAGCTGATCGCGATGTCGAATCCCCATCGCGTGCTGGTCGTACATCGGGACTGATGGTCCCTCGTAGGCGCCGACCTGATGGAAGGCGTGTCGGGCGAGGTCCTCGTCGCGCATGATCGCCTCGTCGCTGAGCTCGTCGAGCGACTCTTTCACGCGGTCGAGATTCCGCTGGAACTCTTCCTTTGTGGCGTTCCAGGCTCGGTCAAGCAGTTCACCGCCCTCCTCTGAATTGATGGGTGCTGCCGTCGGTAGGTCTCCCCAGCGATCCTTCCCGGCGACCGTCGTGTCGTCTTCGTCGAAGGTCACAAAATAGTCGAATACTGCGCAGGAATGCGGCTCAGCGCCAACCAATCGATTGAACACCGTTTTCCCCGCAGCCAGTGCTTCGTTTTCTGTCGATGCCTCGACGAGCGCGTAGATGACCATATGCATCTGAACCACTCCGACGCCCGCCAGTACGGTCACCGACGCGCGCCACTCTCTCGCTGGCGCGAATAAACAGCTACCAGAGGAGAGGATGGTTCAGGAGACCCTACGAAACCGGTGTCACTCAGTAGATAGATTCGTTCAGTACAGCGGACACATTTTGCAGAACAGTCAGAGCCTGTCAGTACAGAATCACGCTACGGTTTCAACGCCGAGGATCTCGAAGCGAGCTCCACCGGTCTCACTCTCAGTCACCTGTATCTTCCACCCATGTGCAGCAACTGTCTCGGCGACGATAGCGAGTCCAAACCCGGTCCCTTCCTCGCGGGTCGTATACCCCGGGTCGAACACGGACTCACGGTCACTCTCAGGGATACCGGGCCCATCATCAGCCACGTAAAATCCCGGCCGGTCAGGAAGCACTCCGACGGAGACCGTCACGTCCGGGCCGCCGTGATCGATTGAATTCCGAAACAGGTTCTCGAACAGTCGTTGGAGCCGTGTCGGGTCCGCTTTGAACGTCAGGTCGTCCTCGACGCGTAACTCGGCAGCGTTTGTCTCAACCATCTCCCAACTGTTCTGTGCGACCGACGAGAGCAACACTGCATCCCACTGCTCGACTGGTTGGCCATCACGGGCGAGCGAGAGAATTTGCCTAATTAGGTCCTCCATCCGAGTTAGCGCCCGTTCGATGGCTGCTGCGTGTTCATTCTCTGCAACCTCCTGGACATCCTCGCGGAGTAATTCGAACCGCCCTGTGGCCACGTTGAGAGGATTACGGAGGTCGTGACTCACTAAACTGGCAAACTGTTCGAGACGTTCGTTCTGTCGCACTAATTCCTCACGGTACCGCTCACGGTCAGTCACGTCGGTCAGAAGGATGGTTCGGCCGAGCCCAGCTTTTGCTGTCCCATACGGTGTCTCTGTAACATGGTAATACCGGGGGCGGTCCTCTTGTTGGAGTTTCAAAATAGCGTCGTCGCTGTCAAGACAGTCAGCTACTCGTGGAAGTGTCGTCTTCAGAGGGGTGCCCTCGGCACCGTCAAGGTCAGGGAAGAGGGTCTGCGCAGCGTGGTTCATGTCTCGAATGTGGTTGCTCGCGTCAAGCGCAATAATTGGCTCGTCCCGTTCGCCGGCCAATTGGATGGCATCGAACTGGTCGATATAGACGAACGCGACACCAACGGCGAAGACGGCGACCCCGAGCGGCTCGTAGGTAATATCGATGAGGTAGGGCGTGGTGTACCCGATGATATCGAACACGACAGGCAGGCCGGTGATTCCAACGAGAGCGAGGAGCGCTCGTGTGTCGAGATCGATCTCGGTGAACAGTTCCAACAGCATGAAATAGCCGACAAAGGCGAGTGCATACGAGAGCCCCATTGTAGTCCAATGTAGCGGCCCTGTGTACACGGACAGATGAGGGAACGGGGTGGCGACGGCTGTCGTCGTGAAGTATCCTTGGTGGAGAGGATTGGTGACCTTCACCGCGACAAGTACGATGTAGACGGCGATAGCAAGGCGACGGTATGTCGGATTTCGATGGTAGGTCCGACCAGTATACGCTGAACAGAAGTAGAGCCATGCGCCGACAGCTGCGAGTCCCAGCACGAGCCCGAACGTATACCACGCGAGTTTGAGTGATATCGTTGGAGAGACGAGAAATCCGGCGTGAGCGGTCGCCCACCCGCCGCTCGTCAGGAGGAGTGCCCACAATCCCCGTCGCGTATCAGCATTTGTGATACGTTGAAGGCGTGTGAGACTTATAAAACAGGCCAATGCAGCCACGACGAAGAGACCAACATAGAGCAGAAAGAGAGGAGATGTCGTCGAGACAGCCATATTGGACCGTCCCGGGGGCCAGGGTAATACTTTATGAATCTGTAAGGTGACGATGTCTTGATAGCGCGTGATAGACGCGCAGCTCTCATCGATCGGCTGTTTCAGGTGAGAATTTGTCTGAAGAATAGGATTTCAACAGAGCCAAATTGCTCAATAACGATCTTAAAAATTGTCCAAGCTGTTCTTGTTCTCTCTACTCCCGTGATGGTGTCGGCAGATGAACCTCGATTGTTGTCCCTCGATCGAATTCTGTGACTTCGATCTTCCCATCTAACGTCGTGATGATCCAATAACACAGCCACAGTCCAAGCCCCTGTCCGTGGACGAGTGGTGTCTCTTCGCCTGTCTCTAAGACACCCCGTTCTGTATTCGGAAGTCCCGGTCCGTCATCGCGTATTTGACAGATTACCTGCATATCGGACACATGCACATCGATATCGATAGATACAGGACTCCCCCCATGCTTCGCGGCGTTCTCTACAAGTTCAAACAACGCCACTTCGATGCGTGGAAGCGTCTCCGCTATCGCTTTGTCCGGCGCGTCAACAGTTATTGAGACATCCGAATACCGTGTTTCACACTCAGTGACAATCCGATCGACCAGCGGCATGATGTCCATCGGTTCCAACTCGGGCGAAATATCGCGGTTTTCCTCTATTTGCTGTGCGGATTCTGTCAGGTCAAGCAACCGCGTCGCAGCTGCCCTGATAACCGTCGCTTTGGAAGCCTGCTCGCCGTCCATCTCTTCGGCAAGCATATCGGCCCACCCTCGGATCACAGTCATCTCGTTTCGTACGTTGTGCCGGAGTACTCGGTTGATCACGCTGATGAGTCCTTCGCGCTGACGACGTTCCGTTGCATCACGGATCAGTAGCTGTATCCCGACGATGTCGTCCTCTGAGCGTTCCGACTCGGGCACGCCCCCGTCATAGACAGGGACACCGCGAATATCCGTGTAGACGATGTCACCCGATTTCGTTTGTAGTGGCAGATCTCGGGCTTCGGTCGGCTCCCCGCTCAGTATCTGTGAGCGACCTTTCAGCGCCCGATCGCTGGTCTGTGCGTCCGGATGGGTGATCGTTACCGGTTGACCGATCAGTTCTGCCGGCGAATAGCCCAACAGGTCCTGGACGCCTTCAGAGGCATACGTGAACCTTCCGTCGGTATCGAAGCGAAAGACGGAGTCGAAACTGGCGTCGATGACGGCTCGGTATATCTCTCGCTGTTCGTTCAACCGTTCTTCGCGCTGTGTGAGTTCTCGTTCGTATCGTCGTCGTTCGATGGCTTGCCCACCGAGTCGCGCGACCAGTTCAACGAAGAACCGCTCTGCGTCAACGAAGGGATCGTCGCGTGGCTCCGTATCGGCAAAGCACGCCGTCCCATACACCTCACCATCGACGATGACTTTTGCGCCGATGTACGCGCCTAAATCAAACGTCTCAACAGCGGTGTCGGAGATCTCTGGGGACGCATGAGCGTCTTCGATGGCGAGTTGGCTATCGATTTCGATGGTTCGACGACAGTACGCTTCGTTGAGCGGACAGCTCTCGCCGGGCTGGATCAACGGGTGATCTCCGGTCGCGTGAAGGATTTTCTGCGTACCGTCAATAATACGCGTAAAAAAGCCCACAGAGAGGTCGAGAAATTCAGTACCCGTCGTGAGTGCCTGCTTAATTTGAGTCTCAAATTCGGCGTTCGGATCGGCAAATATCTCGTAGATTTGGTCTCGATACGCAACGGACTCCATATCGGAATGCACCTCGTCAACTCGTATGAAAGTTGTGTGGCCCAATCAGCTCGCACTATCTCCTCGTAAATTCGGGTATACATCACCGAAAGGAGTTCAGGTGCAAGATACCTGCATCTTGCACGGCTATCAGAACATCTCTCTGAGGTGGTAGAAATGTCAACAGCTAATTCGCAAGTACACTGTGTGGCCAGTTCAGCAAAAAACACCTAAATACAACACCGAGTGCCCTCTCTTAATCAAATAGAGCCAATCTCCCTGAATGAGTCGATTTTCTCGTCCTCGTCAAACGTACAATATTGACGTCCACCTCGAATTGAGGCTCCTCCACGCTGGACGCGAAGGTCCACGAGAGTGACTTACGGGTTTGTGCGCTGTTCGTTGGGATTTGGCCCGAGTTCGGGGGCGTCTGTGGTCGAACGCCATTCGTGATTATCCCACTGGAACCGCACGGGCCGCGCCATCGGCCTCACTTGCTGCTCGGTGTTCTGCCGGAGGAACGTCTCTGCGGCTGTGAGATCAGCGTGTCCCTCGAACCCACATGGACAGGTCAGCGTCTCCTGGTGCCGAACTGTTTCAGCTTGCTCCCCGCACTCCGGACACGTCTGGCTCGTCCATGCCTCGCTCTTCTCCGCCACCTCTATCCCATACTCCTCACAGACGGACCGCAGCTGATCGACGAACTGCTTGAACGCCCAGAAGTTCTCTAGCTTCTCGTTGATTTCAGGGGACAGCTGGGTTTCGATGACACCGGTGAGATCACCGATGTACACCGTTGCGATCCCCTTGTCGTGCAACCGTTCGACGAGTTCACGGATCAGGGCCTTCTGGGCGTGGCTCCGCCGGCGGGAGCGTTTGCGGTAGAGCCGGCGGATTCGCCGGCTTGTGTCCTGCTCCGGCGGCAACTTCGATGACAGGCGACCGATCTCTTCGGTCGTCGCTCGGAACTGCTCGAACAGGTCTTCGCCGTCGTAGAGGTACTGCTGTCCGGTGGTGGTCGTACACGCGACGAGGTTGTTGACACCGAGATCGAGGGCGGCTTCCTCCGAAGCCAGCGGTGAATCCAGTTCCGATTCGTCGATCGTCACTGGTTGATATGCCCGATAGGTGTCTTCGACCTCGTCGTACTGAATCTCCAGCTCACCCTGCTCGCCGGACCACTTCGGATCGCCACGGACCTCCAATCGAAGCCGCTCGAAGTACCCCATATCGTACTCGTCTTTGAGGTCCTGGCCGACGGGGACTTCGACCCGCGAACAGTCGCCCCACTGGATTTCGTACGAGTCGTTCCGGACGAACAACCGGAGGTCGCGCCCGTCCTCTGCGTTCCCCCAGTAGCCGGGCGGGGACGCGTCCTCACCGCGTTCCAACAGCGCGAAAAACGACTTCCAAGCGGCGTTATTCTTCCGTGTCACCGTCTGGACCCCGACCGCGCCGAGCTGGCCTTTGTACTGCCCGCGAAACTCATCCGTCTTCCAGATGCTCTCGTCGTCGAAGAACCGCTGCCGGCGGGCATAGGTCAGCTCGTTCCAGAAACTTGCCGTCGCGTCCATGACCTCCCGCAGGAGGGCCTCATCCGACTCCGAGCGGGGACGCACTTCGAAGGTGTTGGTCCGCTTCATCGTTGGCTCGCCTCCTGCTGGTCGGGCTGACCCCACCGACGCGGGATGTAGCCCAGACGCTCGATTGCGGCGGCCTGTTCTCGGAGAAGCCCGACGAGGACTTGCTCCGGGACGCCTGCCTGCGCCTGTTCGGCCAACAGCCTCTGGAGTGCTGCACGAGCGTTCTCGATGGCCACGGGATCGCTATCGTCCATCGATGCGCTCCCGGGTATCCCCGGTTTGGTATTTGAATGTTGGCGGGGTGGCCCCTCTCCGAGAATTACGCTGCTTTTGTTCAAACACGGCGCAGCCGTGGGGATTCGCCCCGACGAGACGGTCGAAGACTGCTTTCCCTTCGACTAGAGCGTCGTGCCGTGTCGGTGCCTCGACTAACGCGTAGATGACCATATGCATCTTTGTTCACCTCGGAACGCCGACGCACCGGGCACTGCTCAGCTTTGTCTGCTCGGTGCGCCGGCACCCATCGCCGGCGCTCGAAAAACTCGCTTCGAGAGACCGGGTTCAGGAGTCGCGTGTCCGCTCGACGGTGATCGTCAGATTGCCCGACTCGTAGTCGGCCTCGAAATCGACGCTGAACGCATCCGATTGGTATGCGGCGTGGTAGGCACGGTGCAGTTCGAGCGACCCGGTCGCCTTGAAGTGGAAGAACGCAGCCGAGGTGTAGGGCTTGCTCTGGGTTTCGACCTGCGTCTCGACAGAGGCCGGGAGCGCGATTTGTGGTGTGTCCGTGTCGATACTCGCAGCGAACGCCTTCGCTTCCTCGACGGTCGCCTGCGAATGTGCGGGCGTCTCACCGGTGAGCACGTTCACGGGTGTCTCCGTGTCGTCGGTGAACAGGACATCGTGGAAGGTGCGTGTCCCGAGGACTGCGTCGGGACCTAACTCGCAATCGTGGAATGGGTCGTCGTCTGGTTTCTCGGGCATCCAATCACGAGCCTACGGTGGGGCTCAGTCTCTACTGCCCCAAACAAACTGCAAATTGTCTCGATATAGCGAAGGAAAGTCGCGAAAGAAGAGCGTCCTGACCGCACTTTCCGCGTGCAGAGTCAGGCGTCGACGAATTGGTCGGGTTCGATTCGCGACAACCGCATCGCGTTTCCGGTGACGCCGAGGCTCATCCCCATATCACCGACAACGACCGCCAACGCAACGCTGACCAGCCCCAGCGGCACGCCCAGCGCGAGCAGGAACTTCACGCCGAGACTCGCCCAGATGTTCTGCCGGATCACGCCGTTGGCCGTGTGCGACAGGTCGTACAGGTACGGGAGTTTGCCGATGTCGTCGCCCATCAACGCAATATCGGCCGTCTCGAGTGCGGTATCGGTGCCGGCCGCACCCATGGCGATGCCGACCTCCGCGGTGGCGAGCGCGGGCGCGTCGTTGATCCCGTCGCCGACCATCGCGACCTCCCCGTACTCTGCCTGTAACTCCTCGACTGCGTCGACCTTCTCGTCAGGCAAAAGTTCGGCGCGATACTCATCGACACCNACCTGCTNGGCGATAGCGCNGGCGGTGCCCTCGTTGTCGCCGGTCAGCATCACGACGCGCTNGACGCCCAGCTCGTGCAGGCGTTCGACGGCCCGCTTCGAGGCCGGGCGCACCTCGTCGGCGATGGCGATCGCACCCAGNAGTTCCGACTCCGTCCCGACGATAACGACCGTCTTGCCCTCCTGCTCCAGCGCGGTGAGTGCATTCTCGGCGAACGCCCCGTCGTCGGACTCGGCCGCCTCTTCCGCCATGACGCCGCCGTCCGTCTCGCGGCGTGCCCGTGAGAGATCGAAGCCCAGCTCCTCGAAGAGCGCGGGCTTGCCCGCATAGTACGTCTCGCCGTCGATCTCGCCGCGGATACCCTTCCCGGTGAGGCTCTCGAAGCCCGTCGGGTCGGGCAGGTTGCCCACGCCCGCCTCCTCAGCACGGGCGAGAATGGCTGCTGCGATGGGGTGTTCGCTCCGCCGCTCCAGTCCGGCGGCGCGACGGAGCAGATCGTCCGCCGTGGTGTTACCGACCGGAACGACGTCGGTGACGGCGAGTTCGCCCTTGGTGAGCGTCCCGGTCTTGTCGACGGCGACTGCGTCGACCCCACCCATCGCTTCCAGATAGTTGCCGCCCTTGATCAGGACGCCGTTCTTCGCGGCGCTGGTGATGCCCGACACCACCGAGACGGGTGTGGAGATGACGAATGCACACGGGCAGGCGATCACCAGCAGGGTGAGCCCCCGGATGAACCACGTCTGCCAGTCGCTCGCGAAGGTGAACCCGTATCCGGCTAGGTCCACCGACACCGGATCAGCGATAACCAGCGGCGGGATAGCGGCGGTCAGGATTGCCAGCACGACTACGAGGGGTGTGTAGTAACCGGAGAAGCGGTCGACGAACTGCTCAGACTCGGTCTTCTTCGCCTGTGCGCCCTGTACCATCTCGATGATGCGCGAGAGCGTCGAATCGCCAGCGGTCGAGGTGACCTCTACCTCGAGGTACCCCTCTTCGTTGATCGCGCCGGCGTAGACCTCGTCGCCTGCGGTCTTGTCGACGGGGACGCTCTCGCCCGTGATCGGCGACTGGTCGACTGCACTCTCGCCGTCGATGACCGTCCCGTCGAGCGGAATCTTGTCGCCGGGGCGGACGACGACGGTCTCGCCAACGTCGACCTCCTCGGCGGGAACGGTCACTTCCTCACCATCCCGAAGGACGGTCGCCTCGTCGGGCGAGAGTTCCATCAGCTCGCGCAGGGAGTCCCGTGCCCTGTCCATCGCGTAGTCCTCGAGCAGTTCGGCGATGCTGAACAGGACGGCCAGCGTGGCGGCCTCGACGAAGTAGCCGATACCGGTCGCCGCGATGATCGCCGTCCCCATCAGCAGGTCGATGTCCAGGCTTCGGTTCTTCGCGGAGTAGTATCCGCTACGGACGACCGGGATGCCACTGGCCGCGACGGCGCCGAGGAACAGGACATCCGCGATGTGGAGCGGGTACTCGAGGACGCTTGCCACCGTGATGTTCTGCCCGGTGAGGAGGAACTCGAAGAGGAGGCCGAGCGTGACGAACGCCGCACCGAGCCACGTCTTCTTCGCGCGAGGACTCGTCCAGACCTCCGATGGGGGCGCGATGTCGACGCCATCGGTCGCCTGGTTGTCCTCATCATCGCTCTCGGCGTCCGAGCCCCCGACGACCTCGTAGCCGGCGCCTTCAATCGCCTTGACTACGTCGGCTTCGCTGGTCCGATCAGGGTCGTACGTGACGTTGGCCGTGCCGGTGGTCGGCTGGAGCGTGGCGTTAGTAATGCCGTCGACACGCTGGAGGCTCTTGTCCACCTTTTGGGCGCAAGAGGGACAGTCCATTTCGGGGACGGCGAGGCGGGCGGTCAGCTCACGTCGCTGTCCGCCGCCGCTCGTTCCCCCGGCTGCGTCCGGATTCTCTGTCATCACGTCACGGTAGGAGCGGGAGTTCGATATGTCTTTGTTGGAATATTCCAACCGAGGGCGTCAGTGCGATGCCAGCCGTTCTTCCGCTACCCGCTCGCCGGCGATATGTTCCTTCGCTAAATGTTCTTCCGCCCGGCGGAGTCGGTAGGTGAGTGTTGACCGTGGTACGTCGAGATGCTCGGCGAGCTCGCCGACGTCGACTTCGCGGGGCGACTCGTAATAGCCGTGTTCGACCGCGGCCTGTAGCGCGGCCTCCTGGGCTGGCGGGAGGCCGCCCGGTGTCCCATCGCGTCCCCCAGCTGCTGTCGTCGTGTCCGCCGTGCGGAGCATCTCCATTTGTGCACACTCCCCGACGGCGACTTCGAGAGCGTCGAAGAACGCCGCCACGTCACCATCGCCGGAGTGGATGAGTCGCCACGTGTAGTGGCGCCCCTCGTGACGGGTCTCGAATAAGACGCCGTCGCCGAGGTGATCGCGAGCGATGTGGGGAACTGAGGCGCAGGTCGGGGTGCGCTCCCAGTCGGAGTAAAGGATGAGCGTGTCGTCCGTGCGGTCGAGGACACGGGTGGTCTGGGTTGCGCCACAGTCCTCGGTGGCGAGACAGTCAGCGTAGTAGTCGCCGGTGAGAAAGGCGTCCTCGATGGCGTCGAGCGCCTCAGGAGTTCCGGTGGCGTGGTCGACCCGCCAGAGACGCTCGGCAGTGGCGTGTAGCGAGAGCGAGCGGACGCGGGCGTCGGGGTGGTCGGCGAGGGCGTCCGCCATCCGGTTACAGCCCGGCTCGTATTCGAGGGCGAAGACGAGTTCGCGCATACCCTGTGTACGGCCTCCTACGACATAACCCATGGCCCGGGGTGATGTCTACTGGCGGGTATCAGATCACGTCGTCCGGGTCGTGGACCTCCTGCATTCGCTGCGCTTCGGCCGCGTATTGTTCCTGGAGGTCGGGGTCATCGACCGTGCCGAGATTGTCGGGTTCAGCATCGACTGCTGCCGTCGTATCTCGGACGTCGGTAAATGAGGTTAGTGCTCGTTCCTTCCGATAGTACTGTTTCCCATCGGGTGTTGCGTAGGTGAGGATGATCAGGTTCTGCTCGTCATCGGAGTACGTCCGTTCGACAAGCCAAACACGAACGTCATCTTCAGACTGATTTGCCATACTTAGGCGTCCCCCGATATCCACTAAGGGATTGGTGTTACGGCTTGCTGAGACTCGCCGTCTCGAATGGAGATTCACCAGTCGGGATGAGCAGCTCCTGTCGGTCTCCGACTCGCTCGGCCAGCTTCCGTTTCAGGTACTGTCTCGCCGTCGACGGCGTGAAGACGCCCTTGTCGAGCATATCGCCAACGACGTCTTTGAGGGCTGCGAACTGTCCCTGGAGGTGGCCGTCGCCGACCGGCTCGCCGTCGTACCAGCGCACCGTCGCGAGCGCGCCGTTCCCGACGGTCTCTCCCTGTTCGACCGTCTCCGAGTCGTACTGGAGCCCGAACCACAGCGTCCGATAGGCGGTCACCTCGAACGTCGTCGACACCACGAAGAACGCCTCGTGGTGGAGGTAGTCGAGGTGGTCAGCGACGATCTCGTCGAGGGTGAGCCCGGTGGCACGGGGCTTCGGCTCGACGACTGTCGACGGTCGATCCTCGTCAGCGATGTAGCCGTCGACGGCTTCTGCCTCGAGGCCATCGGCCAGTTCAGCCAGCAGTTGTTTCGCCCACTTGGAGTCGGTGTCGTCGCCACCGAACGGCGACTCAGCAGAGATTCGGTGCTTGAGCTTCAGGTTCGCTGCACCCCAATGGCTGTAGTGGAGTGTGTACTGTCCGTCCGTGCGTTCGTACGCAACGAGTGCGCGGTGTCCCATCGAGCAATCACCTCACGGGGCGACCGCGACTGGATCGCCCCGCACCCCTCTTGGGGGGTGATAAACCGACACTGGAAGTGCCCCTGGCGTCGACGGCGATGACGATCAGTCGTCTGTTGGGGTGTCTGGTCCGCTCCCGTCCTCTGGTCGCGTGAGTAGGCTCACTTCTTCCAGGAGGTCTCTTGCAGTCTCGACCCGCTCTCGGTCCGCGTCGTCCAACTGGTCGACGTCGAGTCGGCTGAGATTGCTGAGCACACGATGCATCCGATAGCCTTGTTCGACTTGCTGATTCATCGGAAGCGCCTCACCACTCGCCGGCGCAGAAAGACTCCTTACGAAACTGTCGTCGGCGCATCAGAGTCGCCACAAGTGCTCGTCGCGACGCGTTGCCGCCAGGATGTCACTCTCACACCCGTCGTCCAGCATCGTGTCCGGGATGTGGGATGCCTCGCCGGTCGGCCGTAGTTCTACAAAGTCAGAATATCGGTTGTACATCGGTTGGCGCATACCTTCTGTCGGTATCGCATTTCAACGTCCGGACGGCTTCACTCAAAAGACACTCTTGATTATGCGAGACAGTACAAACATATATGAGAGTAGGGCGCGAACACTGTCCCAAGAGGTGCCACCCATGACCGAATCCCCGCGAGATGGGGTCCAATCGTGGACTGAGTCGATGAGCGCCCGCGACCGCATTCGGGCGGTCGCCGAGTCCCTTCGCGAACCCCGCTCAGTTAACTGGATCAGCGAGCAGGCCGACGCCGCCTGGAGCACGACTAACGAGGAACTTCAGGATCTCGTCGACCAGGGCCAGCTGCGTCGCGTCGAGGCCGGCGAGACCACGCGCTACCAGCCGGACTACACGCGACTGCTCTTTGAGGAGATCCGCACGCTCATCGAGGAAAACACCCGCGAGGAGCTGCGGAGTGAATTGGCCGCGATCACCGAAGAGATCGAGGAGTGGCAGGCGACCTACAACGTCGAGACGTGGGAGGAGCTCGAACAGTCGCTCGCCGACGGCGACCTCGCAAGTGCGGAGCTCCGGGACCGCCGCGACGTCATCGCGTTCTGGCGCGAGAACGAGGAGGATCGCCGCCTCATCAAGCACGCACTGGAACTCTACTCCGACGTCGAAGCCGCCCGCGAGCAGATGACCGACGTAGCTGACCGCGCCACGAGCTAACCCTCCTCTCTCACAGAATGATCTTTCTTGCCGGTCGCGACCGCTATACACAGCGGACCCTCCTCCGCGACGTTCACGACCGATTGACGAACCAGCCAGGGTGTGAAGAGGTCCGCTATCGCCCGTCTCGACGCCGACCCCGGTACGTCATCGCGGATGTCGATCCGACGACGTTCCTGAGTGACTCTTACGACGCGGCGACCGCACGTTTGGAGATTCGCTTCTGGTACCCCGCCGGCGTCGACCACGAATACTACCGAATCAACTGGGTCGAACCGGACCAAAATCTGATGCTCGGCTTCCACCAAGACGCCGACCATCCGGACCTTGGCCCCTGTCACATCCAACTCAATTACGAAGACACGCCTGTCGACCGGCATAGCGCGACGTTTCTCGATGCGCATCCACTCGCCGTCCTCGATGACCGACTCCAGCAGTTCCCGCCCGCGCTAGATGCGATTCACTGGAAGAATGGAGCACCCTCGCTCCCTACCTGGCCCGTCTAGACAGCGAGTTCATCGAACCTCTGGTGATGCGTCCAGGCTATGGTCGGCGTGACGTTTCCGGACTTGGCGATGTCACGGTGCGTTACCTACTCCCCCTGTTCCCGCCCCGCTTTGTAGAGACAGGCCGCTGCGAACCTGCCGAATGAACGCCCGCCGTGACTGACCTCGGACTTGCAGGTACTCACCGTGTTAACCAACAGAAGCCATCTCTATCGGAGACTGTTGGTTAACCGGTGAGATTCCTACTGCCCTATTCGGGAGCAGGCCCGTAGCGACCTGTGCCACACACTTGGCACTCCCAGATTGGTTGGCCCGTCCAGGTCTCGTCAGGGAGCGACTCGCGTGTACTGAAGCGATGTTCTGTTTCTTTCGTACAGTGCTGGCACTCGAGGGCTGTTACGGTCGGGATTTCAGCTCTGGTACTGGTGGATTTCGTTTCGCGGGGTACTGTTTCCACAGCGATCGCTGGGACGATCCACAGCTGATCGCTGTCGTCGAGCGTGTGCTCGAGGGACGACTCATCGCGAATTCCTTGGCCACGCTCGTCATAGACGCGTGGAATCTCCGTCTGAGAACGATCGCTCCTCTCGTTCCACGCTGTCCGCTCACGGGCCGCTGTTAGTAACGCGTCGCCAGCCGCTGCGGTCACCTCAGTAGCAGCGGGGAGCGTAGGCCAGCGCTCGGTTAGCTGGGGTGCGGGCTCGTCGTCGAGATCGTAGATGAGCGTACAGTCGTCGATCGGCTCGTCGTGACCTGACGTGAGGAGTTTCGCTGCAGCTGCTCCCTTTGCCACGGCGCCGTAGAACGTCGACGACTTGACGAGGAACTGGATCACACCACGGAGTGTTTGCTCGGCACTCGCAGCACCCGACGCTGACGCGGCGTCGAGTTCGTGTTCGAGACAGAACCGGCATTTTCGTTGCGACGCCGGGATCGATGCGCCACAGGAGACACAGGCTCGGTCTGTGTCGGTTGTTCCATCCGGATACCCACCCGAATGCGCGGCTTCACGCTGGCGGGTTGGCTGGCCGTCCGCTGGCTGATCCAGTGCTGGGTCCGGCACCAGAGCGCCTTCCCCGACAGGTTGGAACGCGTCTCGGTCTGAGTTGTGGTCAGTCATCGATTCGGTCCGCGTTTCCCCCGGTTTGGTATTTAAACTCAAGGGTGAGAAAACGCGGGAACGGATTCGGCGACGACGAAATAAATCTGATCGCCTGAGACGGAGTCAGTCTCGGAGCTCGGCGACCGCTCGACCAACCTCGCGAACGTGCTCACTCCGCTCGATATCGAGCTCTGTCGACAGATACTCGACAGTCTCTTCCAGATCCATACTCCTTGGTAGACTCTCTTCCTGTATGTAGGTGCTCCTCTACTTGAGGCGTCTCAGATCGCTTGGAGTTCGTCCCGCCGGCTTCGGAGCGTCACGACTGACACCTCTGCTGTCGACGCGACGGTGGATTGGGTAATCAACGCGCCCTGTTCTTGGGCGGCCAGATAGACGCAGGCGGCCGCGACGCCCGATGGCTGACAGCCGTTCGTGAGGGCTGTCCCTTCGGCGCGTTCTGCGAGTTCGTTCGCGCGGCGGCGAATGTCGTGGTCTAACCCCAACTCCGAGATCAGCCGCGGAACGAACGATGTCGGGCGCATTGGCGGTGCCGGCAACTCCAATTCGCGATTCAGGGTTCGGTAGGCGTTGGTGACACGAGTTGACTCGACCCGGGCGGCGTCGACGACATCCTCGAGGAGGAGCGGGTGTTGGTTACATCGGCAGGTACCGTAGATGCTCGCTGCGCCGATGGCTTCGATGGATCTGCCACGAAGCAGATCCTCGCTCTGAGCGCTCCGGAAGAGCTGACAGGCTTGGTCACGAATCGACTCGGAGAGTTCGAGCGTACTCGCCAGCCGGCGTACCTCGCCCAACCCGTGTGCGAGATTCCGTTCCGCTTTGGATTGCCAGCGACCACGGGTCTGCTCACGTCGCATCCGGGCCAGCCGCTGGCGTTTCTGGCTGGAGAGTTCGTTCCCGTGTGCATCGGTTCCGTGGCCGATCTCCGTCGAGAGGCCTCGATCGTGGCGGGCCGCCGTTAACGGTGCGCCTGTTCGCTCGCGCTCGTCTGCATCGTATGCTCGCCACTCCGGCCCGTGATCGATACGTTGCTCTTCGATGACGAGGCCACAGTCCTCACAGACCGTTTCCTTGACGTTCGTAGTGACGTGCCCGTTGCACTCGGGACACTGGTTCGCGCTCGATTCCGTTTGGACGTCTTCGTCGAAGCCAGTTTCGTAGATGTCTCTGATTGCCATTGTTCTCACCGTGTTCAGGAACTCGCCAGTACGGCGAACCCCTCATCCATTAAGGGGATAATAGAAACTATTGCAGTACTACCTACGGTAGGGATGGGTGAGTCTTCACCGAGTTCATCATCGTCGAAGTAGCCTTGGATCGGCTGGCTACGAGTTGAGTGACCGGCGTGACAGACTCCAGGTTTCGAACTCTCCTGGGTCATTTCCTTCTTCTAAGAATTCTACTCCCTGCTTGAACGTCTCAATCGTGTGTATTTCCCACTCCTCTAACTCATCTGTATCCAACTCAGCGAGACGTTCCTCAACCGTCGAGAGATCCAAGAATGGCTCAAGCCATCGTGGATCGATGTAATCGATACTGCCGCGTTCAGCGACGGACGCATAATTTCCTTGACGGATGAATTGATTCACAAACTGTAGCAGATCGGAATCCGATTGGGTGGCATCTTCTGCCCAGTCCTGTGGTCGGTCTGTTTCTGACCATTCCTCCCACCGCGACAGTACAGTATCCATGTGCGGTGTTGTCAATAATTCGCCACCATCTGCTGTTTCATCAAATTTCTCTACCGCAACTTCCTGCAATTTTTCAATCTCCTCATATTTAAGGAGCTGCTGATCTTCGTCAACCCCGTCAGCTCCGTACTCACCATGTTCCTGCATGAGGACTCCGATAGTGTGGCTAGCAAGGTAGGGTGAATTTCCGTCAGCAACCGCTTGCTGCAGTAGCGAACACCGATCATCTTGGTCGACTCGACGCAACAGCTCCCGCAGGATACCAAGAAGGAATCGCCTGCTCCCGTTGTCTAACATGCTCTCTGACGGATCAACTGCACAGAGCTGATCACCTGTATCGAACAGTGCCACGATGACATCCTCAACATCCTCATCCGGAAGATCATCTAAATACTCAGAGAACCGCTGAAGGAACGTATTCGCTTTCGATCGCCCAGCTTTCCCCTCCTCTTCAGATAAGCGACGTAATTCGTCCGCAAACGACTCAGTATCATCAGTGAAACGAAGAATACTGTCAAGCTCAGCAGCACTAAGTTCACCACGTGGAACTGTCTCGCGGAAGTAGAAAGGAAACATATCTGGATGACAAATACGCCGCCGCTTCCGGAAGGTATCTCTATTCTCACGATACTGCCGTGCCTTCCGGAACTCCTCGCCAACACGTGGAAACAGATAAGAAAGCAACTCCTTCACTACCTCTGTCTCTGCATCATCTGATAGAACTTTGTCAAGAAATGTAGCATAGTCCTCATCGTCCTCACGTCGCCGTGAACGATATGCCCGGTTGTTCACGAACCGGGCTGGTTCACTTCGAACTTCTTCGTAGACATCGCGGTGGAACACACGAAGGGTTTCGATCGCAACTAAGTCAACGAAGTTGATATTCTCCTCTAACGACGCAAAGCTGGTCTCAATCGCATTACAGAGCCGCACAGCATCCCGTGGGGTTTCCAGTGACGGCAGAATACCCTGCTGGTACACAGTCTGCCAATGCTGCGGGTCAAAGACTGGGTCGCTTTCAAGCAGTAATCGCTCAAGACGCGTCGCAAAAAAATCCTCTAAGGCACCCTGTTCAGGAATCGGTACATGTTTCGGTAATTGAATGATTTTATCCAGATACTCTTCCCCACTATACATCCCTTGTTCGCCTTCCAGAGCGTTGATCACGACGTTCTGGTCAAAAGCTAAGATGTAGGTGATATTCGGGAAGTCAGCCACACTCTTAACCAGGCGAAACATCTGCTTGATCTCATCCTGGGTAAGCCGATCGATATCGTCAATCATGATGACTATCCGCCGATCAGCATCACGCAACTCCTGCGAGATCTCCTCCTTCAATCTATCAAGGTCCTCTCCATCAGTCGCTAGAGCCTCACCGGCCAACGCCAAGACTTGTTCTGCCGGGACACCGGCTGCCATCGACACTGGGATATTCGACAACGAGGACGCGAAGTCCGAGAGCTTGTTCCGAACATCCTCAAACCGGCTATCTGCCCCGAGTCCGGACTCCAGCTGGTCGAAAAATTTTCTGAGGAGATCTGCCTGCCCAGAGAACCACCACGGATTGAACCGGATGATCAAGGGTGACACATCCTGCTCCTCAAGATAATATTCGACGAAATTCAGAATCGAACTTTTTCCTGATCCCCACTGACCATAGATCCCGACGACAAAATCCTGCCGAGGGATACGCCTCTCGATCGTCTCGGCCAAGTTCTCAGCAAAATCAGCGTACCCTAACTGATCCTGCTCCGGATCTTCAAGTGAGGAATCTGAAAGGAGGACGAAGTCCGCGTCATCTGACGTCATACATCCACGTGGGGCGAAAAACATCTTAATAGTACGCCACCCATCGCCAGTCCGCTCAGCCTTCAATCACGGCGTGAGCAGAAATTTAACGATACAATCCTCAGTAACCGGTAATATGCATCTCTTTTCGGACATCAAGTTCCACGACTACAAGCGCCAACGGGTTGAGGAAATGGAAGACGAAATAGACGAGCTGTCTTCCGACGAACTTGAGAACAGTACCGATGCCTTGGCGCTGATCTTCGCCGAAAAGTACGGCCACTCTCAGCTCCGGGTTCATGACCCGATCAAGGAGGACGGCGGCGAGGTTGAGAAAGATGTCAGTGATGATCCCCGTCGCATGATCATCGATAGGAGCACCCCGACATACAAGACGGCGCAACGCATCTCGGTCAAGCTCCCGTACGAGGGACCGAAGCAGATGCTCAAAGTCCTCCCGAAATCACATACCATGAGCCTACCAGAGGCGGACCGCGTCACCAACTCTTATATCATCTTCAATGTCGACTTCTTCAGCGACGAGACAGACGCCGACGAGGTCCAGGACAAAATCGACAAACGGATCTCAGAGATCAAGTCCTACGTCTCGAAGGCCAACGGTAGTATCCGCTCTCTCAACGACCACTTAGAGACGAAGGCACGGGCAGCGATCGACCGCCGCCGCGAGCAGGTCGAAGCCGCCGCCGACATTATGGACGAACTTGGTGTCGACCGTGATACCGAGACACCGATGGGTTACATCAAGCCAGAGAAAAAACGGGACATCGACATCACGACCACTACCGATGATGGGATGTCTCACGACGTGCTGCCGGACACCACGTTTCGGAATATTCTTGAGATTGTCGACGAGTTCGGCGTCAGTTTAGAGCGGAGCGCACCGACGGTCCGCAGCCTCGATGAAGAGTCCCTCCGCGACCTCTTCTTGAACGCTATCAACACGCACTACGGTGGCCTTGCCACCGGTGAGACCTTCAACCACAATGGGAAAACCGACATCCACCTCCGCCACAACAACGAGAACCTGTTCATCGCCGAATGCAAATTCTGGAAAGGACCACAAGGCTACCGTGACACCATCGACCAGCTCCTCAGCAACCTTACCGTCCGGGACACCCATGCCGCCGCCATCATCTTCTCCCGCCGCCAGAACTTCGCCGCCGTCCAAGACAAGATTCAGCAAACCATTACAGACCACGACAACTACGGTACCACCCTCACCACCTTCACCGACCACGATGTCTACCGCTTCGAACAAACCTCCGGCACACCAGTCAAAATCGCAGTCAAAGCCTTCGACCTTTTCACGTGATTTATGACCGCATCCTTACCCACCCTGCAACAAAAGACACAGTAGAGCCTATGAGTCAGGATCGTCAGCCAACCAAAGAATTCGAGGGATTCTCGACAACAGAGGAAGCACGGAAACAGATCTGGAACATCAAGGATATTGCGATTACTGCGTTCCTCTTGGCGTTGGCTGTCAGCCTGATCGCCGCCGGTATCCCAGCACTTCTTGAGGCATACCTCGGTCCCGTACTTACCTTTGATACGTCCTGGATCACGGCCGGTCTCGGCGTTTTTATCCTCATTGTGGCAGGGGTGTTCATTTTTGAGCAGTACCGGCCGCAGACCACGTTGACAAAGCGGATCCACGCCCCGTTGTTCTACCTCGTCGGGGAGGGCGCCGCCTTCCCAATGACAACACAGTATTACCCTCAGCAGATGGCCAAGATTGCGTTCCCCGCCCTCGTCGAGACAGACCCGGAACTAAAAGAACAGATGCAGGACGTCAACCCCACGTTCCGGAGGGACCGTAGCGTCTTCGCTGAATTCTACGAGTTCCTCCTCATCTTCTGGCTCCACACCAACCTCCATACGCACGACTATCGAGACGGCATGCAGGACATCCAGAAAGTTGAACCGTCGGATTTTGACGAACGGCTACAGGAGAACACGTTTATCGACTTCTTCACCGACTTCGACGGCGACGATATGTCTGCCAGGCAGTTTACCCAACTCCAGCCCCGCCTCCCCGAGGATGTCGACCTGGTTTACCGCGGGCCTGACGACCTAAATCAATCCGGTACTACCACGAATTCCTTCGCCATCGAACTCGACGCCGACTGGTGCTCACTCGAAATTCTCGTCACCTGTATCCCTGGCCACACAGTCTCAGCTATCGGCGGCGACGGCTACCAAGGAATGCCGCTCGACCCACTTGATGTCCGCAAAATCCAGCATTACTCGTTCAATGACCAAGGACCAGTGGCACGGGTCAACACCCACGTTGATGTCACCGTCGACTACACCTTCCGCCACCTCCTTTTCAGCCGTCGCTATCCCTACGATCCGAACGCCTACATTTCTTGGTTGGAAGCCACCGCACAACGACTCACTGGTGGCCACATTATGAGTGGCTGGAGCTGGAACGCCACCGCCCAAGGACTCCAAGACGACCAACTCGACGACATCCACCAAGCTATCACAACCATTCAACGCTCGATCGACCAAGTACCAGACCCCGACACGATCGACGAGGACTTCTTTCACGACCACCTCACCGCCATCGAAGAACAATGGCAAAGATGGCAACTAAACAACGACCCAGATACTGAGAGGTGAATAGATCTCCAACGACTCCCTCCAACACTTATCACGTGTCGTAGACTATCTTGTATCGACTGTCTGGCCCGCACCAGTATCCGAACGTTCGGCCTTCGATATTCTCCACCAAGGCCCTGTTTTCCAAAGCGTTGAGTCGTTCAAAGAGATAATTAGATGACTTCTATGAACTGAGTATCTGTGTCTACTGGTTCCGTCGTATCCTGGCTCGCTGCATAGATCGCTCGTAACCGTTCACTGTGCAGGATCTCGATACCCTTCTCCTCAAACTCACTTACCACATCGTCATTTAGCTCCTCCGGCTTCTGAGGAGTAGCCACACATGGAACCGTTTGCAGAGGTTGGATTAACCCAATATCCGTCGGGATATGATAATCGTCAATCACCGAACTGATTGCCTCTGTCCGGTCCAGAACCTGCTCCTTCTCAGAGATATCCTGGTTAGTACATTCGATAAAGAGGATCTGTGTATTCTCCGGGTGATACGCTATGACATCAATCTCCTGGTACTGAGCTCTTGGAACATCTTCGGAGAAACTGGGGATAACGAACGAATCATCCCCGTACCACTGGACAAGCCAGCCTGCCGTACTCAAGGCGTTCACCACCGCCACCTCGAAGTAATCGGCATTGTGTCCCTCCAGATATCCCTCTAAGTTGTTGTCTTGGTCGAACGCCTGTATAATCTCGTAGCGAGGGTTCTCTGGGACTACATCGCCCGTGTTGTGTTCGACCATATTGATCCTCTCATCCTCAAGATACAGGACTGCGTAGAGCTCATCGATATCATCTAAGTCCAGCTCCTCGGTGTACCGTGACCGGCCATCTTCCATCGACACCAATTGTTCCTTATCCAGCTCAATCTGCCAACCCTTGTGTTCGTCGTACGGCTTCTGGGGAAGCACGCTGACGAACAAGTTCTCGAACAGGTTTGTAGGGGAAACAACCTCAAGCGTACCTGAGTCATCAATGCTGAATTCCATCCCTGAATCAGCGAACAACAGGATGGCCGGGTTCTCACGGTCCGACCGGAAGATGTAGTCGAAGTAGTAGCCTTCGCAGCGTCCAAGATCGTAATACGGTTCTTCTGCCCGCATCAACTGGTCGTCTAACTCATCGACTACCTCAGAGTACTCGTCCTCAATTTCCTCTGGGATATCGATACTGACAGCGGCGTTGACCTCCATCCTGGGACGGGTTTCTCGGACACGGCCCTCCCGTACACCATCTTGGAAATAATTGCTGGGGTTATGTCGGCGGAGCTCGCTTTCAATCTCAGCTGTTCCCTCGTCCGTGAGTATCTCCCCGTTGATTATCTGCTCCAGCAGATCGAATGGAGAGGTGGAGTTAACCTTGTAGATCGAAAGAGCGCCCTCACGGTACAGGATTTCCGTACTCTCCTCGCCAAGTTCTCGGGAAAACTTGAGTTCTCCATTCGGGATTTGCACTCCGTCGATTTCGACACTTGAGAACGTGAGAGTGGCTGACTGCCAGATATCACCGAAGTGTTCCCGGTACCACAGTAGATCGTCGCGATCCTCGATGTACGGCATTGTTGAATCGTATTCGCTCATCCAGTATGATAAACGCCCAGCAAACACCGTTAGAACCGAAGGACACCGACCACTTACAGCCCAAAGCTTATGCAAGAATACGTGAAATATCGCTGGTAATTCAAGAAGAGATGTCGGGGAGTCTACTTGGCGATCTCTGGCAAACAGGAAAGTTCGCCGTCGGATACTACCGGGGAGACAAAGGTACCCTTATCTCACGAGGTATCGACGAAGTATCACCGCTCCTGTTCCTTCTCGTAGCGGCTCTAACCGTCGGCCACTACTACGGAGTCGTCCCAGCAGCTGATGTTCTCCGAGTACTCGGCATCACTGCCTTGATCGGGGCAGTCGACCTCGCCCTGATACTTGACTTCTCTATCCTCCTTGACCTCCTTATCGGAGACATTCTTGGCTTAGCTGGGCTGAGAAACCTGCTTACCGGGCTTGCAGTCTTCGGACTCGGCGGCCCAGTCGTGAACTACTTCAAAGCTATCCGCAACCAGTAACCTCTTGCTCTCCGCTCGGATCTAAAACAGTTTCACCCGACTAGACAACAGTACGGTCAAGAAAATGACCTCGTCTGTATCCGGCACTGACTAAGTCGTCTTCAAAGCTGTCGGCATCGCTGGGTAGACCCCGAAATGTGTCCTCCACCTGATTTATATCCCGGCGTCACAGCGTGCTCAAAACGATATCTGAGGATACCCGTCGTACAAAGCTTGATACTTGCCGATTAGAAAAACCACGGCTGAGTGACTCAGGGATGACCGGAGCAATTATCAAATCCGTATTCGTAAAAACAGTTCCCTCAGAAATCGAAGACGACGACAACCTAGGATATGAGCTACAGAAAGTCAGAGATGACTACGAACACGCTATCATCATCCAAGAAACGGAGATGCGGAACGCAAGAGGTAAACGATACACACTGGTCAGCAGTGGCCGAGTCTTTCCCGAAGACGTCCAAGCCACGATCAAACCGTACCTCGACCGGGCTGACTTCGATCATCATCTCAATCCGGGAACCTCCGACACTGTCGAAGAACAGGAAGTACGTGTTATGGTCGAAACAACGGACGGAGAAGACTATCACATCCAGAAGCTTGACGAAAAACGGTACTATGTATCCCGCGAGAACAAACCAGTAAAACCGCCGCACGCCGTCGACCAGAAAGCAGAGCAGGTGTTCCCTGACTACGAACCGATGCTGTAATCCATTCTAGCACAGATCACGTCTCGGCTACCTTCTCTATAATCAGTTCGTGCCTCTCTTCCGTGGTTTTCTTCTGACCTTCCGGTATCTCTGTCTCGTCTAACAGGGTTTCTGCCGTCACTGGGACACTCTGTTCCCGGTAGAAATCGGCGGCCTCCTCGACGTACTCCTACAGTCACGCTCCGTATATACGATTACTCCTCTAACAGATGGTCTACTCACTCTGCGGAATTGTGAGGGGAAATGGCTTAGTGGAAATATTCTCCATTCGTTGATAATGGGTTCAGAGACCTCTTTTGAGGACCGTGCGAAACGGTTCATAAGTAGGACGCCAGGAGATCACGACCACGACCAGACGATACAGTTCATCAGCGAGATATTCAGAATAGAAAGCCAGCTCATTGCCTTAGAGAAGCGGTTGGACAATCTCAGTGCCGGAGTCTGGAGCAGCGAGCTCGCCAGAATAAATGACGAACTCTCGGCTCTCTCCTCTGACTTCTTTGAAGTACAGCGTGTGATCTCGTCGCCGGAAGACCATCTACACGAGCTTATTGATATACCTCGAGACGAGGTAAGTGAGAAAGCGGTCAGCGAGATACTGACCCAGCTCGGCTGGGAATGGTTCCCCAGAGAACTGAACAGGGTGTATTCCGTTCAGGAACGGGTCTACAGGAAGGCCGATGCGAAAAGCCAGCAGATGCTGACCAATCGGATCATCCTTCTGTCCTTCTTGGCGTTCGTTATTTCTGCATCCACCTTCGCCATCCAGTACATATAGATCAGTGAGATCGAATTGGAACCGTCTCTCCACCTACACCAATTATCTTTCTTCAAAAGAAACGCACTTGACATTCAATGAAAGCCGTATTTCAGGGAGAATTTCACATCTCTTCTACGGACAGAGAATCACTTGACTCGCACTTAGACGCAGATGCAGATGCATTGTTCGTGGAACAGAGAGAAGACCGTGTCAGCCCGGAAAACTGGTCAATCGGCTACCTCTCCTTCCTGATCGGGGCCCTCACACTGTACTGGCTGCAAGCAGCGCTCTACGAGGGGCCGGACATCAAAGAGAATGCAGAGATCCCTGTCTACGACGAAATCGACACCGATCTCCCAGAACTGTACCCCCGATTTCCTAAAAGCTGGATACTTGGCTCAGGGGTGATCTCCGGCTTAGTCTTCGCTGCCGGATTGTTTGTCCCGGTCTATCCGTTTCCATTTATTGATGCTCCAGCGGTTGCCTCCCTCGCATTCACGGCAGTGGTCAAACCAATAATGGTGATCGGGGCACCGCTTTTGTTCTCTTTCTTCTTGATCATCCTCGAGGAACGACGGCTTGGAACCCGTGACCAAGATATGGTGGAGGAAATCCACAGAAGCTCCAAAGAAAACGGGTACGATACTGTTGTCGTCTCCTGCGGTGATGCACACCTCGACAGTCTTCCGAACTTGTTAGAGGAGAAAGGGTGGGAGACAGAAGTTAACGAGTCCGACCACAGCTGGGCAGCCTAAATCTGGCGCTGGTAACCCTAGGTTTAGTTCTCATACCAAGCATCTCAGAAAGGACTCTCGACCTCGTCAAATTGGACGACTATCTCTTCCGATTTTAATTTCCCAACCACATCTGCTTCGGAGATATCACCGGCTTCCAATCCACGAAGCATCTTAAACAACTCCAGCGAGGTAACCACTTGCAAACCGTTCCTATCCAGCATACCATACCGCTCTTGATCTAACTGGAACACTCGCTTATTCGGCTCAGTTAGCCGACGATGGTTCACCACTAACAATCCCGTCACATCCCTTTCAAACTCGTCTCCATCTCTATCCACCCATTTAATCAGCTGAGAAATATTCTCCTCAGAAACATCTCCTTCCTGCCCTTTGATCTCCAGTAGGATTACGCGGTCATCCAATTCAATAGAACCGTCACGTCGATTTTTCACCTCTCCACCAACAGTCAACCCAGCATCCTTGAACGCCGAACGAACCGCATTTTCAAGCTCATCATCATACTCCCAGAGAAGATCCTTCCTCAGCCGTTCCTCCTCAAGTTCATCTTCTAGCTCCCGAATCTTCCCCAGTAATTCCTTTTCTCGAGGTGTAGCGTACTCGCTCAACCAATCCGGATGTCGACCTACCGTCTCCAGATCAACCTCAGGATAGAAATTGTCCACCACTTTTTCTGCAACATCATCGAAGCTATGACCTGTCTTCACCAGCGGAAGAAGATACACTGTTCCCTGATTAGACTCAGAGCCAGTGGGGAGCATCCCTCCCTTGCTTTTTACCATGATTTCCGCAGCTAACGCCTCACCATATCGATTGCTAACTAAGGAGTGGAACTGGTATTCAACGCTATCTTCATCGGGGATATGGTTCTTAAAAGAAATTTCCCAGCTAAATTGGCCGTCAAAGTACCACTTCCAGCCATCGTCGATACTCCCCTCGTCAACTGACTTTCCAGGCTCATCACTCACTTCCAGCCCGAATGGAAGCCACGAAAACAAATTGAGAATAGGCGTTCCTGGGCGTATCAACGCATCATCGGGTATCGGTTCCTCCGGTTCCCACTCTTGATCTTCCGAAGGCTTCACTGATGTAGTGGTTGGAAGACAAACAATCAGGTCCCCTCCAGATGTTAGAAGCCTCAGAACGTCTTTAGGAGTCGGGAGATTGTACTGACGTTTGTACCCCGCCGGAACGTAGGAATGTAGGAACTCATCCTTTCGCTTCTCCAAGTCCAGAAGGTCAACAAATACAACCTCGTAGTCTTTGATATTCGTCGTTTCATTCCAATCAACATAATCCGCAAACTCGAGTTCAGTACCAAGCGATAGGAGTTCAGACATTCTCTTGTTGACCGCTTTATCCTCTATTCCAATATACTTCTCCCAACTGGGTGACTGCCTATCCGATTGCCATTCAGTCAGCTACTCGTTCAACACCCGCCGGCTACGAGATTCACCGTATATCGAGTCGGAGCGGTGATGCCCGCTCCCAGAGATGATGGTGTTCGGCACACACCGTAACGAGGTTATCCAGCCGGTTGGCCCGCTCGAAATCCACCTCACTCTCGTCGTCGCCGAAGGCGCTTAGCGGTCGGATATGATGTACGTGGAGTCCTCTTGTGAATGTCTCGAGATGCGCCTCCTGCGTCCACTCACAGCCCGGTGTTTGACAGGTGTAGTCGTCGCGTTCCAGCGCTTTTTGTCGTTGCTCGTCCCAGTTGTCCCCGTACTCGCGCCACTCGTGAACTGGTTGCTCCTTCCAGTTGTGATGGTCCGGGCCTGCAGGCCGCCCGACCGGTTCGTAGCCGGCGGCGCGAACGGCCGCCTGCCAGCCGTTCCACCGTCTGATGTAGGGTCTGTGCGAGAACTCGCCGTGGGCACGCATCTCCTTGGCAGTCGGGACTTTGCCAAGTTCCTCCGTGAGTCGACGGATCTCCTCGAGGAGTTCGCTGTTGGGAATCTCGATTCGCTGATGAGGGTCATATCCCGCCGCTCTCAGGGCATCGTTCCAGCTCCCGAATCGATCCTGTGCGAGGGTTACTGAATACTCGCCTTGTTCCTGCATCTGGGCCGAGGTTGGAGGTTCGCCCAGCTCTGTCGCGAGTCGAGTAATCTCATCGAGAATTTGGTCCAACGGAACGCGATATTCCTGTACTGGTTCAAACCCGACTTCGCGGAGGGCCGCAGTCCACGATCCGAAATGGTTCTTGTACGTGCCGGGCGAGTATTCCCCCTGTGTCCTCATCTCGGCTGCTGACGGTGGGCGACCAAGGTTCTCGCTGAGTCGAGTTATTTCCTGTAAGAGTAATTCGTCTGGGAGGCGTTCTGTATAGCCGTCTCGATACGTATCAGCAGGGGACGAAGTGGCACCATCACCAGTCATAGCTGAGGGTAGTGTCGGAAACGCGCCTGTATCCATACTGGCGCGAAACGACACGCTGATTCGCGCACCGATTCCCCCGGCTTCACTGATAAACGTTAGACCCGTCCCCGAGGTTGTGGCTGCGCGCGCAGCGACCGGAGGGAGCGAGCACGGAGCGGTGGGTGGGGCGGCGGGGCCTGGGCCGGTCCGGCACGCATCAAAAAAGAAGGGGGCATCGGCCCCTACGCTTCCCACCAGCGGTCGTCGCGATCCGGGAAGACGATTATACTGTCGTAGGTGACTGCGAGGGAACACCGGCCTTGGTACCAGTTCTTCTTGAGCGCGCGCATCCGCACCCGTTCACCCTCTCGGACGAACTTTGGCTCTGAGGCCACCCAGGACGTCCACTTGATTTTCCCGGTGTCATCGGCTATCAAGCCGACTTGAGCTATGGCTGGGTCGGAGGGATCCCACAGCTCGATCACCTCACCTTCGATGCTCACCTCGTCCGTCTGCACGTCCGGGACGTCCTCGATCGGGCAGATCGCGCCGGGGGCCGCCTTGAGCGCGTCCATCGTGTCGAACACTGCTTTGGTGATGTCCTGCCCCTTGGCGACCCGCTTTGCGAGTGCCCGCGAGACGGCCGCCCGACTGTGACCGGTGCGAAGCCGCTGTGCCATCCGGTCTGCTTCCTGGTTCACCTTCGCCAGCTCCATCCGCGAGAGGCGTTCACGCGGATCCGTCCGTTCGGGGGTGCGTTCTGCCCGCTTGCGCTGCCGCCGTTCGGTGACGACCTCGCGAGTCCGCTTCGCCCGGCCCTCCTGGGTGCCGAGTTCCGCCTGGGCGCTGATGTGCTCCAGTTCGGCCTCCCGGGCGCAAATCTTCTCTTCCTGCGCGAGGGGCAGGTGCGAGAAGTCTTGGACGATGCCGTCTGGGTGGTTGGAATCCACCTTCGCCTGCGTTTCCTGCTGGACCGTCGCCCGGAACTCCGGCTGGTCGTCGACGACTTCGAAGCCGTCCTCGTCGACGCCGGCGTCTTCGGTTCGTTCGAATGCCTGTTCATCCACCGTAACGACCTTGCGACTCGAGTTGTTACTAGACATTGGTACACTCCTTGTACCGTTGAAGGCGCTCGCGCGCCGCCACCGCGATGTCCCAAGCATCGCGGTTTTCCGACGATGTCGACGTCCGATAGCACCGACTGCGCGCTCTCGCTCGCGCCTTCGCGAGCGCCCTACCGGGCGCGAGCGAGAGCGCGCCTGCATGAGGTGGCCTTAACCAGCACCGCGCGCCGACCCGCCCGGAGCGAGCGGCCAGCGGAGAAAGCGGGGGGGTGAGCAGCTACGCCGCGCAACCCCCCGCGCTTTCCCGCTGGCGTCGAGGGCACATTCACTTTAGCCCGGCAGCCCGCCCGCTACTGCAGGCAGGCAGCCCGGAATGGTCGGTCGCGAGCGACGCGGAGGGCGGCAGCGGCGAGCGGGGCGGGCCGTAACGTACACACCTATCCAGCCGGCCACATCACTCGGTGAGCCATCTACAGTCCTGGCGGACTCAGAAAGGGCGAGGCCGCCTCGGCCGTCCCCCGACCCCGCAAGCACCGCAGCCACGAGGCGCGCAGCGGCGGTCGCGGGACGTCGAGCGGCCGAGGGCTTTCGAGTGTCTTCTTCCACCGAACCAACCGAGTGATCAGTCAGCTGTCGCCGGCGACCAGGTCTTCGATGAACCGGAAGCCGTTCACGAACGTCACCGAGTCACCATACCCCTCACTCGCGAGGACGGTTTCGGCCCCCTCGCCGGCCGCGATATCGGTCGTGTAGATGTAGACCTCGGTTGCCGTCCCCGCGTTGAGATGCTGGGCAGCGAGGGCGGCGAGGGC
>JGI12329J12844_1000026_pt1 | contig 32639 bp, 35 predicted proteins | sample A23E3SouthBayCA_FD_12844 | JGI IMG/M metagenome (IMG submission 12844)
AGCCGAACGGTTATACCCCGCAACCGTTGTGACCGGGTATGGATCTCTCTATCGTCGATCTCTCTCCGGTCCCGGATAACGGAACTGCGACTGCTGCGTATGCGAACACCATCGAGGCCGCCCAGCAGGCCGAACGCCTCGGCTATTCCCGTTTCTGGGTGGCGGAACATCACGGGATGGGGGAAACGCTTGCAGGGACAACACCCGAGGTACTGCTCGGCAACCTCGCCGCCGAAACCGACTCGATCCGGCTCGGGTCAGGGGCGGTCCTCCTCAACCACTACAGCCCGTTCAAAGTCGCGGAACTGTTCGGCGCTCTCGACGCGCTCGCTCCGGGCCGTATCGACGCGGGGCTTGGACGGGCTAACGGCTCTCCGGCCGTCGACCGGGCGCTTGGGACGGACCGACGTGTCCGGAACCCCGACGAAGACCACGCCGAAAAAATCGAAGCCGTCGTTTCGCACCTCTACGACAGCTACCCGGACGGACACGCGTACAGTGATCTAGAAATTCCTCGTTCAGATGCGGACACACCTGTTCCGTGGGTGCTCGGATCAAGTCCGTCGAGCGCGGCGCTGGCCGGCGAACTCGGCCTGCGCTACTGTTTCGCCGCGTTCATTCGACCGGAGTTGGCCGCCCGTTCGTTCGAGAAGTACCGGAGCCACTTCGAGTCCTCGCAGTTGGCCGGCGGCGTCGACGAGCCACAGGGAATGGTCGCGGTGAACGCAGTCTGTGGCGAGACCGACGAGGAAGCGGCGCGGCTCCGTGCCGTGGCCGAAGCGTCGTTCAAGCGGATGGAGCGAGGGGTCGTTGGCACGACTCCATCTGTCGAAGAAGCGATCGACGAACTCGGGACCGTGCCCGAACCGACGCCTGCCACGCTGGACGCCGGTGCGTGGCCGCGGGCGATTTCCGGCAGTCCGGACACGCTCAATGACCTTCTCGAACAACTGTCTGATCGTGTCGGAGTCGATGAGGTGATGATCCAGAACGTCGTCAGCGACCACGCTGACGCGCTCCGATCACACGAGTTGCTCGCAGACGGTGTCGGTCTCGCACCGCGCTAATCCCTTCTATCGGAGTGAAATGTAAACGAAGCGCCTTGATGCAGTCTCAAAGAAGGGGTTTGTGCCAGCAAACGTGTACTCAATACATCCATTTGTGGCCATTTAGTCTTTTATCCGTCACATATGGGAATATATTTCTGTTTTTGTATTTCTACCCGGTATATGGGTTCTAGATGGGCCGCTCTCTGCTGTGTATCCCAGTATCTAACTGTACAGAGTGATAGCAGCATCCCGAAAATCGCTGATCTACAGCGGTTTCAGATACCGCCTGTGCGGACCAGCTTAGTCGTCGGCGGCCGCAGGAGCGGTCGTTTCCGCCGGATCGGCTTCGGATAGCTCAGACACGGCCGACCACTCCAAGTCATGCTCGTACTCGAAGGCACGGTGGTCCTGCGTGGGATCGACGACTGTCAAAGAGAGCCAGTTGTTGTCGAGTAGGTCTGCCAGTTCCGGGTGTTCAGCGAGGACGCCGTTGACGCGGTCGACCGGAGCGTGGATGACCGTCGAGAGGCGGAGCGGCTGGTGGTACGGGTCGTCGTCGGCCGCCATCAGCGACTGGAGCGGCAGGCCGGTCATCAGGTCGCCGCCGTTGCCCTGGTAGACGCCGACGTTGCCGACGGGGTTGTGGGTCACCTTCGATCCGCTCCCGTAGACGGCGTTGTCGACCGTCGAGAAGTAGTACTGGGTGTTGATCCACTGCGTGACGACCATTGGTCCGGTGAGTATCGCTTCCAGGGCCTCACCATCAGGGTCGGTCGACCAGTCGTACGAGTGGAGGAATGCGCGGCCGTCGAGGTCGACATCACTCGTCAGTTCGCGGGGACCGACGACAAACCCGGCGTTGCCGGCCAGTCCCCATTCGGGACGGGTCTCGGCCCAGTCGGTGGCGCGGCGTTCCGTCTCGCTGACGCCCGAGGAGCCGTCGGCACCCATCGACTCGGCGCGCTCGGCGGCCGCGTTCTCGCGGGCGGTGGCGAGGTCGGCGCGTAACTGGTCGAGATCGGTAGCGTGGGTTTCCGGAACGTCGCTGTCGTACAGTTCCACTTCGTCGGTCGTCGTGTTGTGTTCGCCGGCGAGGAAAACGGTGTCTTCGGGGATTTCGAAACCGCGGTCGCGGAGCGCGGCCCTGACCTCGTCGTCGTTGCAGATTTTCGCCAGCACGCGGGCGTTCGGGCCGCCGGGGTTGCCGGCGCAGGCACCACAGTCCAGACTCGAATCGTAGGGGTTGTTGGCCGTCTCACTGGCGTGGCCGGTGAAGACGACGAGGCGGCTGAACGTCTCCCAGCCCATCAGATCGAACGCGGTGGCGGCGTACTCGACTTTCTCCTCGGTGGTCAGTCCCACCGGCAGGTCACCGGCGTAGGTGTGCTGGTGGTGGACGAGCGGGTCACAGAACTCGTGTTCATCGGGTACCGAGTCGTCGACCGCGTCGAACAGGTCATGTACGCGCCCGGGGACGAGCGTGCGGGCTGCGAGCGCGAGGCCGTACCCGCTCCCGGCAGTCTCGACGTAGCCGTAAGCTGTGGCGGCGTTGGCCTCTACCGTTTCGATGATTTCGTCGGCGGTCTCGCGGATGCCCGACAAGCGGTCGTGGCTCGCCTGGGTGTCGTCGTCGGTCGGCACGTCGGTGACGTGGTGCTGGGGGTCGAGGATCGGCGGGCAAGCATCGACCGACACGTCGTCGTCATAGCCCCGGTACTCCATCGGAATGCCGAAGAATCCGGCGTACCCATGGGTCTCGTAGTCGCCCGCGGCCTCGATGTGGCGGCGGACGATTTCCGAGCGGGTGTCGATACAGAAGACCAACTGCGCGTCCGGACGGCCCGACGTGTCGCTGTCGGCGATTGACTGGCTCTCCGCGGCGACGGTCTCGACGAGGTCACCGCGGTATGTCGCCTCCCAGGCGCGCAGGAACGCCCCGGCGAGTTCGGCGGTCGGGTCCGGATCGATGCTGTCGTTCGAGGGGGCGATATCAGCACCGACGGCATCTAGCAGGGCCAGACGCGCCGCGAGGTACCCAGCTAGCGAAATCGGGTACGCTGACTGCCACGCCCCCTCGTCGTCGGCACGCTGCTTGATGAGGCCCGTCCAGCCCGGAAGGGCGGCCAATTGCTCCTCGAAAATGGACACCCACCGGCTCTCCGGGTACGGCGCAAGCACGGTCTCGATGGTCTCAGTCGGCGTTTCAGGCAGATCTGCAACGATCCCCTCGTCGGGGATTTCGCCGTCGTGCTCGGCCACTCCGCGGAAGGCGGTGTAGAACCCCGCTTCGCGGTTCGGCATCGACCAGTGGGCGCTCCCCTCATCGAGGAACGCCGACAGCCATTTCGTCAGCACCTGGTCGACGCGGTCCGTGGCGGTGTCGGAATCACTGTCCGTCGCGTCGGCCGCGTTAGCCATGTGATCGAGCAGTATCTCGGGCTCATCCTCATAGCCGAGTTCGGAGAGTTCGGCGTCGAGAGTCTCCGGGTCTATCTGGCCGCGTTGTAGCGCCGCACGGAACGTCTCGGCGCTGGGGTAGCCACGGCCACCCAACAGGTCGGCTGCCTGCGTGACCGCCTCACTGAACGGCTGGTCCTCGAATCCCGCGAGAGGGTTTGCCGTCACGAACGAGTGGATCGGCCAGAGGGAGCCGACGGTGGTCGCAGCGGTGTCGATACTGTCGTGGATGGTGGGTTCAGTACTCATTGTAGTCCTCCGTCGCGGTCAACAAAGTGTCGGCTGCCGGTTGGCCGGCGTTCAACAGCGCCACGTAGAGGCGCTGGCTGCGCTCGTGGATCCCGGTCTCGATGCCGGTGTAGATGCCGACGAAGACGACGGCGATGATGCCGTGGAGCAGGGTCAGTTCGGTCGTTTCCGGGCTGACAGGCATGAGTCCCGAGACGCCTGTGTAGACCGCAGCGTAGATGACGATGGCCGGGAAGAAGACCAGTGGAACGGCCCCGTAGCGGGCTGTCGTCGGAAGCGAGGCGTGCTGCACGGCGCTGCGGGCCGCGTGGAGCGTCGTGAACACCACAAAGAAGGTCAGCAGGAGGCCGCTGTCGACCTTCGTCCCTTTCCCTGTCAGCACCGCGAACACCGCGCCGCCGGCGACGCCGGTCAGCAGTGTGACGACTGCGCCGACGATGCTCGTCGTCGTTCCTATCGTGTGTGGCGTCCCCTCGCTCGGGCTAGTGTGTTCGACCTGTCCGCCGGCACTGAGGAACTGGTAGGCCTTGTAGAAGCCGTGCAGGATGAGGTGGGTGATAGCAGCCCCGAAGAAGCCGAGGCCGGCCTGCATGATCATGAATCCCATCTGGCCGACCGTCGAACAGCCGAGTTTGCCCTTGATATCTGTCTGGACCGACTTCAGGAGTTTCCCCCCGATGGCGCTGGCTCCACCGACGCCGACGATTGCGAGCATGAGGCCGGGGTCCACGGTGATGACCGGCGCGAAGCGAGTCAGCAGAATGCCGCCGGCGTTGACGAACCCGGCGTGCATCAGCGCCGACGCGGGGGTCGGAGCAGTCATCGAGGAGAGGAGCCAGCCGTGGAACGGAAGCAGGGCGGACTGAATCATCGCTGCGAGCACGATCGCGCCAGCCGCGACCAGCCACACCGGGCCACCAAGTGAGTCGGCAGCCGCCGTAATCCCGGAGACTGTGGTCGCACCGGTCGCCCACCACAGTGCCGTCAGCGCGACGCCGAGAAGCGCGCTGCTGGCGATGAAGTACTTGCGGGCGACCGTGGCAGCAGCCTGCGCCTGGTCCCAACCGCTGACGATACCGATGAGCTTCGCCATCAGCAGCCCCATCGCGAGCCACAGTGCCCCGAACAGGGCGAGGTGATCGGCCGCGACAAGACCCATCACAACCACTGTGAAGCCGAACACGGTGGCGAAAAAAGGCGTTTTGAGCTGACTACCCGCCATGTAGCGGCGCGAGTAGCTGTGAACGATACCGCTGAAGAAGGTGACGACCACCCACATCAGAACCGTCAGCCCGTCGACGGCAACAACCCCGGGTATCTCCCATGCGAACCCGGTTCGGATCCGGACGGCAAGCACAGCGATGCTCGCGGCCAACATCGTCCACACGAGCCATGTGAGTGCGACGGGCACGAGCGGCGATTCCACCGTCGTGTCCGGGAGTGATCCAACCGTCGTCGTTGAGTTGCGTCCTGACATCGTTGTTCGTGACCCAGCACGGCAACCACAGAACGTGGTCGACCGATTCTGGTTGTCTTCACACCTAGTGCGAACGGACTGGTTATTAAATCCTTCTATACTACCAATTTGTTCCTAAAGAGGTGTATTATAGAACATTATGTTTTTGAGATTGGGGTCGGGCGAAACCACTGACAGAGGACTAGACAAGTACCTCAGAACCTATACCGGAGAAACGACCCACCTGCTCACACGTACCTGACTCAGATTATCGGGGCTGATCGGGCGGTATAAGAACCAGATAATACCAGACCGTTCGATACACTAGATTAGAAACCCAGTTCGGTGTCTGATTCGAGCCGTTTCCTCTACTAATTTCCTGAATCGGGGCCACAGTACACGCAGGCGTCCAGCCCACAACTCCGCAACAGTACCACCGTCCTAGGCTAGGTACCGTTCTCGGAATCGAACTTGCCGAAGGGCGTCGTCTCGTGACTTCGGACGAGTACTTCGTCGGCCACCGTCAGGCCCATGTCGAGAAGTGCCTGCGCGACAGGCGTGATATCGCTGTCGGACTCACCGACAGCCGTCACGAGGAGGTTCTCCTCGCCAGTGACCAGTTCCTGCACCGAGACGACACCGTCTATCTCCAGGATTTCGGGGATTAAGTCACCTCGTTCGGGAATCGACGCAGTGCAGTAGAGCAACATCCGGAGCGGATAGCCCGCCTGCTGATAGTCGACATCAGCGCTGTAGCCTTTGATGACCTCGCTGGACTCGAGATGGTTGATACGCTTGCGGACGGTGCTGTCCGACGTACTGGTTCGCTCCGCGATGTCTCCGGACGACATGTTTCGAGCATCCTCCTGTAATGCGTACAGAATAGCTCTGTCCACATCGTCTATCTCCTCATCAGCCATACTAGTGTGTCCACAGTAAGGACACTTTACTGTTGTACGTTACTCGGCCCATACGCCGAGTTCGAGTATTTCCCACCGATAAGAGCAGACGGCGAAGCCCACTCAACAGCGTCCTACATCGCATTTCCTGGCACGACTCGAACTGTGTCTGCTCCTCGCCCATCCGCCCCTGATCGATGACCGCGTGGGTACCGGACCGGTGTTTCTGAATGCATCCCGGATATTCCCGTTAGGAGGGAGTGAAAGTAGTCGAATAGCTTTGCCGTCTTGCGAATAGACTTGGAAAGACTTTTACACAGATTCGAGTTCACATTTATTCAGATGTCCACAGCTACCATACGAAACGTCCTCCGCGGTGACGGCGACCGGTTCGTCTACGTCGTCTCCGCGTTAGCCGCGCTGAACGGACTGTTGTTCGGGTTCGACACCGGGATCATCTCGGGCGCGTTCCTGTTCATCCAGGACTCGTTCGTCATGTCACCGCTCGTCGAAGGGATCATCGTCAGTGGCGCGATGGCCGGGGCCGCGGCCGGTGCAGCCGTCGGCGGCCAGTTAGCCGACCGCCTCGGTCGCCGTCGTCTCATCCTCATCGCGGCCATCGTGTTCTTCATCGGGTCGTTCACGATGGCCGTCGCGCCGAACGTCCCCGTCCTGGTTGCCGGGCGGCTTATCGACGGCGTCGCTATCGGCTTCGCGTCGATCGTTGGCCCGCTGTACATCTCCGAAATCGCCCCGCCCGCGATTCGTGGCGGGCTCACCTCGCTCAATCAGCTCATGGTGACCACCGGAATCCTGCTCTCGTATTTCGTCAACTACGCGTTCGCCGACGCGGGCGCGTGGCGCTGGATGCTCGGTGCCGGGATGGTCCCGGCCGTCGTGCTCGCCATCGGCATCCTGAAAATGCCCGAAAGCCCGCGCTGGCTCTTCGAACACGGGCGGAAAGACGAGGCCAGAGCGGTCCTCAAGCGGACCCGTTCCGGAGGCGTCGAGGAGGAACTCGGCGAGATCGAGGAGACCGTCGAAACACAGTCCGAAACCGGCGTTCGGGACCTGCTGGCTCCGTGGCTCCGTCCAGCGCTCGTCGTCGGGCTCGGACTCGCCGTCTTCCAGCAGATTACCGGGATCAACGCGGTCATTTACTACGCCCCAACCATTCTCGAATCCACCGGCCTAGGAAATGTGGCTTCGATCCTTGCGACAGTCGGTATCGGGACTATCAACGTGGTGATGACCGTCGTGGCGATCATGCTCGTCGACCGTGTCGGCCGGCGCCGACTGCTTCTTGTCGGTGTCGGTGGGATGGTTGCGACGCTCGCCGTACTCGGTACCGTGTTCTACCTTCCCGGTCTCGGCGGGGGCCTCGGCATCATCGCCACGATCAGTCTGATGCTGTTCGTATCGTTCTTCGCAATCGGTCTCGGTCCGGTCTTCTGGCTGCTGATCTCAGAAATATACCCGCTTTCCGTTCGCGGGTCGGCCATGGGCGTCGTCACCGTTGCCAACTGGGGAGCGAATCTCCTCGTGTCGCTGACGTTCCCTGTGCTGACCGACGGAGTCGGGACGTCCGCGACGTTCTGGCTGTTCGGTCTCTGCAGTCTCGTCGGACTGTTGTTCGTCTACCGCTTCGTCCCCGAGACCAAGGGGCGGACGCTGGAGGCAATTGAAGACGATCTCCGGCAGAACATCTCGTTGGCTGACTGATCCAGCCATCGGAACGACGGACGAACCCACCGCCTTCGGCTTTTCACACCTATAGAGTGTCTACTGCACCGTCGAGCTGTCGGTCCATCTTCGCATAAGAGGGGTATCGGTCAACTCTGGCCGCTCGAGGGCACTCGGTCACCTACGCGGAGCGGTCAGCGGTGTCACTGAACTGCACGACGAGCCGCTCCGTGGCGAGAGCGTACACCGTCATTTCCGTCCCCTTCTCCGAGTACCACGTCTCAACGGGTTCGATGAGGTCAGCCGTACAGAGACGGTTGAGGTGATAGGAGACACTCTGGAGCGAGCGGTCGACGGCGTCGGCGATATCCGATGCGGTCCTCGGTTCGTCTCTGAGCGCTCCCAGTATCTCCTGTGCGGCCTCGGACGAGAGAATCTGGAGGACGTCGGTCGGTTCGGTACCGTTGACTACGACGTTCGTCTGCTCTCGGGGTACATAGTCAACCGGCGGGTGGTGGGGGAAGACGCTTGCCATGGGTTATGTGGAGGGATGTTACCGGATATTTTCGTTTGTTCGGCTCAATCCGAACAAACCAATCAAACAATTTAATACTTACGGAATCTATAGACACGAATATGATGCAGCAGGGTACGCGGCAAACAGGGCAGTCAGTTCGGATATATGAGTGATGACGACAGCGCGGTCGCACGCGAACGAGTGATCGAGTCGATGGAGCAATCGGCCGAAGTGTACGGCCTCAGCCGAAGTGCCGGGCGTATCTACGGCGTGCTGTACTTCGCCGCGGACCCGCTCTCCATCCCGGAACTGGTCGACGAAACAGGATACGCGAAATCGACGGTCAGTAACGTCACACGGACGCTATCGCGTATCGGGCTCGTCCACCGAAAGTCGTCTGCAGGGGGCGGCAGGCGAGTCCGGTTCGAAGCCGAACGGAAGATCTGGTTCATTTTGCAGGACGTGTTCCAGCAATACATCCAGCGGGAAGTCCAGACGACGCTCAGGACCATCCGCCGAGCGGAAGAGCAGGTGCCAGCAGATGCTCACGAGCAAGAGCACATCCAGAACCTCCGCGAGACGTACGAAGAGTTAGAAGAAATCGTGCAACTCGCGTCGGAGTATTCCGCCACGGAACTCCGAGAGGCGCTTGAGACTTACGAGCGGTAGTCACCGCGTTACCAGTAGACGGTGTACGTACACGTATCGTCTCCGTTCCGACGACACGCCTCGCCCGTCTCCTCGATAAAGACGAACGCGTCGACCGGTGCGTACTGCTGGGCGACGCCCCGGATGAGGCCACGGTCGAACGGGCACGGATACGGGTTCTCACACGCCACCTCGCCGGTCCGCTCGCCAACGGATTCGAAGCGGTAGCTTCCGATTGCCCCGCCACGGTGGTTTCGCTGGTAGGCCGCGTCTATGGACTGGAGTCCCTCCGGAACAGTATCGAAATCGTTCGGCCAGTCAGCGACACGCGGGATCTGTTCGCCGAGCCGGTCGAGGACGTGCGGTTGCAGATCCTCGGCAATCGTTTCGAACGCGTTTAGCCAGGCCTGTTGCGGGTACCACTCGTCGGCCGCTGGCTCGGTGATTCCCTCCGCAGCGAGCGCCGTTAGCGCCCGTTCCCGGTACTCGCCTGAGAACTTCCCCATCGCCTCCTCGACAATCGTGAGGACCGTTTGACCGTTGATTTCGACGTCCCGGTCAAACGCGTCGTAGGATGCCATTCTGTCCGAACCTTCGCGGGGAAGGAAATAAAAACCGGCCATACACACGACACACGGCACACTTTCGGCCCATCGAGGGAGTGCCCGAACCCCAGATTCGGCTCTACTTCTGCAACGCTCGGTCTCTGTACTGCCTAATCTTCACTCTCGTAGGGTTCGCCCAGTGCCGACGGCATCCGCGTCGAACTCCAGACCGTGAGTACGACGACAACGGCGGCGTACGGGAACAGATTGACGAGCCGGTTCGGGACCTGGATACCGACGGTCTGGAACTGAATCTGGAGCATGTCGAGACCGCCGAAGAGCAGCGCGGCGGCGGCTGCTCCAAGTGGGTTGTAGTTGCCAAACAGGTAGGCGACGATACCGATCCAGCCGCGGCCGTTGACCATCGTCTGGCCCGTTCCCGTGAACGACCCCGAGTGGGCGAGCAACACGGCACCGGCGAGGCCGGCCATCGCACCAGAGAAAATCACTGCCGCGTACCGGACGCGGTTGACACTGACGCCGGCAGTGTCCAGCGCCTCGGGGTTCTCGCCGGCGGCCTGCAGCCAGTAGCCGTAGCGGGTCCGATACAGGAACACCCAGGCACCAATCGCAACGAAGATTGTCAGCAGTACAAGCGGCGACGTATCGAACAGGACCGGACCGACGACCGGCAACTCGGCGAGGCCCGGCACGGTCACGTCAGCCATACTCACGAGACCAGGGCTGTTGCGGTTCCCCCAGACGAGCACGGCGGTGAACGGGCCAAAGCCCAGTCCGATGAACCACACGGCCAGCCCAGCGACGATCTGATTGGCTTTGTACCGGATGAGCAGGACGGCGAACAGAGCCGTGTACGCGACACTGAGTGCGACGGCGCGGGACGGAACGAATCACAGGGGGTCGGTTTCACCACGGCTGTGGCAACCAGCCCTTCCGTTCCAGCGGGAACTATGACTGTCCGGCTACGCTTCGGTTCCGGACCGCATTGACCCACGCCGGCCGATTCACCGTCGCCTGGCCCGACTCGAACTCGAAGGAGAGGTCGTACGTTCGCGGCGCGTCGCTCGTCAGTCTGACCAGGGCGGACTCCGCGTACGTCCCCGCAGGAACCGTCTGTTCCCAGGTGACTGTCGCCGAGCGAACAGCGGTCGTGTCGGGGGCTGTCCGCACTTCGCCCGTAGCCGCAGTCACGTGATATGTTTCGATCCCCTCGTACCACCCGTTTTTCGGTTCGTAGACCGACGGTCCCGGTTGTTCGTCCGCTTTGCGTTCGTACCCAATGGCAGCCAGGCTTCTGACGACCACCGACGCCGTGCCGTCGATATCGTCCGCAATATCTCCGGATTCTCCCTTGACGATGAACGTAACGGCCTCTTCAGTCCGATTTTCTCGGAGGAGTTCACGGTCGGTATCGCTCCGGATCTGGGCTCGACGTTGGTCGATACTATTCCGACCGTCGACGATAATCCGCTCGTAGACCGGGCCATCCGGTGCCGCCTGGTACTGTTCGGTTCGAACAGCACCTTCGTCCACGGACTGGTAGCGCCGGCCGTCAGCGGTCACAGCACCCTCGAATTCGAGCGCTGTCTTCCCCTCAACGACAATCGCTCCCGTCGACCGGTATTCGTCAGCCTCTGGCACTGCGAATTGACTGTCGACCGGATTCTCCGAATGTGGGCTTGCAGTGCTGAATGGATACACAGCGGCGAAGACAAGCGCGAGACAGCAGAGCGCCAGCACGCCGTTCAGTAGCCTCGCAGTACGACGGTCCATATCCCAGTACCAATACTGATCACGAAAAGCTATTCGGAAACCGCGATACAATCGACAGTGTTCGAGCAGACTGTCGCAGCCGGGTGTAAAGCAGCCAGGCGACGACCCCTCCAAGGGATGGTGAAATCAATGCCGGGGTCAAAGAGGAAGAACTCAATCGGCGTAGCCGACTTTTTCGTCTACTTCAGTCGCAGGCTACTTCTTCGGGAGGGTCGCGACGAACTCGTTCGGTCCGATGCGGTCGACGGTATAGCTCTCGGCATCGAACGATTGTCGCTCCGCGGCCATCTGGTGATAGAGCGGCGTCGGCTCGTGGTCGTTGACTATCGTCAGTGCCTCTCCGCTGTCCAGTTCTTCGAACGCGTCGAAGATCTTCGGATGTCGCTTCGGCGGTGGGATCTCTCGGAGATCGAGTTGTTGTGCTGCCATTCTAGTCTCACAATCGATGGCTGACGTGGAGAGAGTTTGTGCGAATATATTCAGAACGGGTGCAAACCCGAAACACCTGTGTCGCGGAGACAAGACGGCTGAACGTTGGCCTTGGAAGCGGCCGGCCTGGTGGCGACGGTACTCTTCGACGCACTCACCGTGGCGAGCGTCCTGGGCTGGTCGAGACATGGCGCGACGGCGACCTCACCGAAATCAAAGTCGACATTGACGAGGCTGGCGTCGAAATATCAGAAGGAGGAGATTAACAGCGGTGCGTAGCGACACCTTTAGCGCTACCCAGGAGCCGACGAACGATGTGCGTGGCGAGTTCTCCAAAGATCGAAGTCAAGAACGCGTGCCCGGCTTCGAACTGGGGAGAGTGTGACATCCTTCGGGTGAACTAATGCTTTCGGGGGAGCAATGGTTACAATTGCTATGTCCTCGGAACCGAACCGGAGTCAGGAGTCATCGTCGCCGCTCTTTGCGGCTATCTACGATCCAGCGACGGTGTTCTTCGAGCGCACGTTCTTACGACCACATCGTGAGTTCCTGGTGGCGGATCTTGATGGAACAGTCTTGGACCTCGGCGCTGGTACCGGCGCAATGTTTCCGTATTTCGATGGCGTTGCGGCCGTGACGGAGTTTCACGCTACCGAGCCAGACCCACACATGCGGCGACAGGCAGCAGAGAAAGCCAAAACTCTGGCCACGCCGATTCGCATCGAGTCGTCTCCGGCGGAAGCCCTGCCGTACGACGACGCCACGTTCGACGTCGTCATCGCCTCGATGGTGTTCTGTACGATTCCGGATATCGAGTCCGCGATGAGTGAAATCGCCCGGGTACTCAAGCCCGGCGGTGAACTGCGTTTCTTCGAGCACGTCGTCGACGACAGGTGGCGCGCGCGAGTACAGTCGGCCCTCGAACCGCTCTGGAAGCGTCTCGCCGGCGGTTGCCACCTCACGCGACAGACAGGGTCACAGCTCGTCGCTGATCGGTCGTTCGACGTCGTCGAAATCGAGCGGCTCAATCTGGGCGTGACGCCGATCCGTCCGTTCGTCCGGGGAAGGCTCCGCAAGCGAGCCGCGTCGGCGACGCGATAACTCGACGGTGACTAGCTCTGGCTCTGGGTGACGGACCCCTCCTCGTTCGGTTGGATGACGACGAACCCGTCGTCGCCGGTGAACTCCATCTGTATCGATTCCCCGGAGGTCTGGCCGATTTCGAACGTCTTGTTCATCTCGATGGACGGCGAGAGGTTCGAACTCCACGCAACGGTGGCGTCCGGATCGGTGAAGACCGGCGGCGTGATCACCAGCGGGTCGCCGTGCGTTGTCAGCGCGACTTCGCCGGGACCAGTGAGGTAGACGTTCGTCAGGCCGCCGGCGGCCACCCCGGAGAGACTGCCGACGGTGTTGATCTCGTAGTCGATTGTCGATTCGAACGCGAGCACGTCGGTGCCGTTGACCGATATCGACTCCCCGTCATCGAGGGCCAGCACTTGCACTTTCTTGCCGTTCTCGGCCACATAGAGGTGGCCGCTTCCTTCGGCCTCCATGACCGGCGTCCCTTCGCCGCTTACGGCCTCCTTGACAAAGCCCGTGATGCCGCCTTCCGCGGAGGACTTGCCTGTGAACGTGACCTCGCCGGTGTACGCGACCATCGACCCGGCTTTGACCATCACTGTGCCGTCAAGCGGGATGTCGAGAAGCCTGTTGTTCTCTTTCTGGAACCCATCACCGCCGTCTTCGGGGGCGTTGGAGCGGACAAATTCCTGTACATCCATAGCTACATCGAGACATTCGATAGGCCATGCTCATAGGCTTCTGGGGAGGATTAAAACGCATTTTGTGTGAAGCGTTCACATATCGATGACAGCCATACAGGTACCGGACAAAGAAGAAGCCGAAAACTGGTATAGCCAAATAGCTATTTTCAATAGCTATACATTTGATGAAACGTCGGTGGTGAGACCATCTATGGGGAGCCGTTACTGACACGTCGGCGAATCCGGTATAGGCGTTTATAAGGGTGTTATATAGCAGTATGCGACCGAACGTATGCACGCCACCGACTATCGAATCCACCGGTCGCTCGTCAGCTCCCACGAGCAGGGGGATGGTTGAGGGGGGCTCCTACTTTTTGTGTGATGCATCTCAAGCAGCGATATGCCAACGAATGGTCATTACCCAGCCGATACGTTGCGTCCGGCAACGCCGGTGGGCTATCAGCCACCCCAGCCGTTTGGATACTCGCCAGTGTGTTACTCGGTCTCGTGGTAGTGCTGGTACCGCTCGCCACAGTGGTGTTCGGTACTTCGCAGTTATGTCCAGGAGCAACCCCCGCTGATACCACCACCGACGATGCCCAGGTCGTGTTTACCAGACATTTGTGGTCGCTATGCCGGTGGCGTCACCCAAAGGCATAGCTCAACCCTTCTTCCGGCGGATAACGACAATTACCGAACGGTATATCGACACGGTGGGGACACCGTACCAATCGTTGTCAGCCGGGCGGTTCTGCCCGGGTCTCGATAGCAATATTTCTGACGGGTTCGCGCTGTGCGTCGGCCTCGTCACCGAACGCGACCTCCCAGTCCCAGGGCTGGTCCGGTTCGAGTCTGTCACGGCGTGTGGTCGCGCTGAAACGCTGCTCACCGACATCACCCGAGGCAACGATGACGCAGTTCCTGAGCGCCGACGTGCTGGTATTGCGAGCCGTCCCACCGACACCGACGTTGACCATCGTGCCGTCAATTGGATAGCTCGATTCGATGCTGAGCGCGTCTGAAAGAGGTGGGAGGTCGGTCGTTGCCGTCTCTCGCTGCACGGCGACAGTCGCATGGCGAGCCTGGAGGCCCCAATCGAGTATCACGGGGATTTCGGCGGGGCTCTCGTCGTAGAACGGGTCGATAGTGCTGGTGTGTGTACGACGCTCGCCGACCGGCACGGCGACTTCTACTTCCCCAGTGTCGGAGAGAAGCGTGTGCCCGAACTCCGCGAGAAAGCGGGCGTCGCGGTCGCCGTCGTTGGCGACGGTGAACGACGCGTCGAAGGACTCGCCGACCTGCACGCTGTCAGGGACCTCGATACCGTCTACGGTGAACTCTGGAGTTCTGGAAAGCATCTCGACGGTGGCATCCGGGACCCGCCAGCGGGCGGTTTCCTCCGCTGATTCAAGCACCACCGCAACGGTTCCGTAGTCCGACACTGGAAGGGGGAACCCGATGACACCCGCAGTTTTCCTGTCGGGGCGGCCGACGAGTGACAGCCGGTCAGTTATCGGCTCCCCGTCCGAGACAACCCTCACTGGGATCTCTTCGACTCTGGCATCACCTGTCTCGGCATCCAGCAGGAGAAACTGGCTCCCATGCTCAGCACGGACATCCACATGGACCCCAGCGTCACGTATCGATGCACGGACCCGTGGATTGGACAGCGTGACTGTATACGAGCCAGCCGACAGCGTGTTTGGGGGTGCGGGCGACCGTGTCCCGGAGGAACCGCCTGTCAACGATTCGGCTGGAGAGCGATCCTCGGTCCCAGCGGTGTCGGTTTCGTCCGCGAAGTAGTTGTTACACCCGGCGAGACTGCCGGCTCCGAGCCCCACAGCGGTAGCGAGATACTGTCGTCGGTCCATACCTTGCTCTCTTGGTGGACGGGTAAGTGTCTCCGGGACGGTCAAACTGGATATTTAGCGACTCGTTCGCTGTGTGACTAAGGCAGGCAGGGGAAACAATACAAATCTGATCGCTGAGAGCCCCCTCGACAGCCTACCCGAGTTCGGCAACGACCCGCGGCAGACAGCCCTCCTCTGGTTCGAAGTACGAGTAGTGATCAGCGACCAGATCCGAGACATCCACGTCCTGATAGCCGTCTGGAAGCGGCCCAGCGTCGCGGGTTCCGGCGTGACCTACGGCGTGGGTTCGGTCCGACGCGCGGTAAACCCACGAGAGAACCATGTCGTTGTGGCTGTAGAAATTCGACACCGGGGCGTCTACAGCCCCGATAGCGTCGCCGTATCGGCCGTCCTCGGTTACGCTGTCGTAGGGGATAGCACCGCCGATCAGTGACACCGAAGCAAGTGCGTCTGTCGCCCCTTGCTCGGCCAGCACGTGAAGTGTCTCGCCGATCACCCGCGCACCAAGCGAGTGAGCGAGCAAATGGACCAGCCGGCCGTCGGTTTCGGCCCACTCGATCAACCACTGAGCGAGGTGGGTACTGTTGGCCTCCGCGTTGGCCTTCGCTTGCTCCCATTCGACGTTAGAGTCCCAGCTGTAGGCAACAACGGGTGCGGGCCGTGTCCCTTCGAGCGCTACCTGGGCCGTATAGGCGTTGTCGCGAGCTGTCTCAGCGCTGGTACTGAATCCGTGGACGAACAGGAACACTTCGGACGATTCGTCGAAGGACCACGTGCCCTCGGTCTCGAAGACTGGTCCCTCGGCTGTGTCGAGGCGTCCCCGCGTGGTGACAACAGGCTGGGATGCCGGCGCAGTGTACCCCCCGGAGTCCCCCTGCAGCGACCAGTACACGTAGAGACCACCACCACCGAACAGACCGAGGGCGCTTCCGAGGCCGATCAGTAGCCGCCGTCTGGTCACACCGTTTTGACTAGCCATAGCAATTCCTTTGCGGGTAGTTCGCAAGTGCACCGATAAGTCAGTTGAGATCGGCGCGTCCGGAAACGGAACACAACTCCGGGTTCGTTGCTGCAGGTGCCGAACTGCAGAGGGACATACCACGTACCGAGACTGGCCTCTGTCGCCGCTACACAGTCCGAACAACGACGCCGTGCTGCGAACAGTAGCGCTCGACTCGTCGCTGGAACGAGCCATCGCCGGGCCATTCAGCAGGTGCGCACACCGCCTTTGGGTCCCCGATATAGCAGGCGACTGTACCACTGCCGTCAGCCTGTGGAATCGACTGCTGACAGTACAGGCCACGGTCGACGCCCTCGTATTCGTCGAGCGCCTCGACGTTCGGCGTTTCTAGTATCCGACCTGCGGTCGTGCCGCCGGGAGCGAGCGTCGGATACCGCCCGTCGATGCGATGCAGTCCCACGAGTTCCGCTGGACAGCGGTACTCGTATTCGTCAAGCACCGCGTTAGCGGTCGTGTGCTCGGTGAGCGTCCCGTACACGAACACGTCCATACGCGGTGTTGCGGCCGAACTCTCTTCAACCCTCTCTGCAGCACCAGCGCCGAAGCCGACAGGAATTTCAAGCGGCAGCACCGCCTCGATACGAATACGATGGTCTCGGAAGCAGAGATCGGGCGGCTCCGGCAAGAGGCCGATACGATTATGACCCGTCTCCAGCGGGTTCAAGAGCGGCTGGACGAGGCTCGCTCGGAAGCCGGCGACCACTGGGAGTCAGGGCAACTAGAACTCACGCTCGAAGCGCCGACGGGAGAGTCGATAGACGTGACGCTGGACATCGACGATGACGCTCCGGAGAACGCGCAGGCCAGATACGAACGGGCCAAAGAGCTCGAAGCGGAACTCGAACGCAGGCAGCAGGTGGTCGGTCAGCTCGCCCCGCTCCCGGTCGACCCTGTCGCCTATCTCGTCTGCTACCATCTCGATGCCGTCGACGGGAACTACCCGGGCTCGATGGCCGGCCATCTCGATTCCGAACGCGGCCACGTCGAGGAGCTCTGTGAAAGGATGGAGACTGCAGGCCTGCTGGAACGCATCGAATCCGGGACGGTCAAGCAGCGCAACGTCAAGGCGAAGCTGGCTGACGAGGTCCGACAGCACCACACCTACTACCGGCTCTCCCGCGAGGGCGACCACCTCCTCCGGTTCCTCTCCGAACGCGACGGCAAGCGAAACGTCCTCCGTCATCTACCCGACGGCCAGCTCATCGCCTGCCGACTGGCTCGCGGCGGGCCCGATTACCCGCGAATGACCGCCGACGAACTCGACATGGCGTTCGAGTACGTCCGCCACCTCTACCGCGCCTTGCAGCGGATCGGACTGGTCACGGTGTACAAGGGCAGCACCATCAAGGGGAGCGAGCGCAGGCTCAAGCCAAAGGACGAGACACACAAGAAACACACGTACTACGTGACGACACCAGTGGCCGAGGAGCTGCTGCGAGACGTGACTGATTCGTGACTGTCAGGCGCGACACCGGCGGCACAGGCTTCATGTCCCGGCCGGCGGTTATCGGAGCCATGACGACCTGGGACGAGCGATACCGAACGGGGTCGTACCCGCAGCGTCCAGACCCACACCCGGTGCTGGAGCGATATCTGCCAACCTTCCCACCGGGCCGGGCGCTTGATATCGCAACCGGGACCGGCCGAAACGCGCTCCCGGTCGCAGCGGCCGGGTACAGCGTCGACGCGGTCGACCGGTCGCGCGAGGGGCTCCGAATCGCTCGCGAAAATGCCCGGGAAGCGGGCGTCGAAGACGACATCGAATGGATCCAGGCGGACCTCGAATCGTTCGCGTACCCGGCGTCGACGTACGACCTCGTCACGATTAGCTTCTATCGCGCCGTGGACCGCCTGCCCGACATCATCGAGGCCCTCTCCGACGGCGGCTATCTGTCCATCCAGCACCACCTCCGAACGACTGACGGCGTGGACGGCGGTCCCTCCGGGGACCGCTACCGGTTCGCCTCGAACGAACTGCTGAGGGCCGGACTCGGGCTCACCGTGTTACACTACGACGAGCGCACCACGACGACGGACGGGACGACCGCAGCCACCGCCCAACTGGTCGCCAGAAAGTCACAGGGCGGTCGGCAGTCATACCCGGATATTTCGGAGTAGGATAGCGGATGGAGGCAGGGCGTCATACAACTCTTCGCAAACTATGGGTTTCAGGCAGTGTGGCCTGAACAAGCTGCACAGTAGGTCTGCGAACTCATCAATCGTCGTCACTCCGATACGCGTCACCACCGCGTTTGCGAATCCGCAGGACATAGAGAATCAGGTTGGTTCGGTCGACGCGGCATCCGAGCCGAAATGGCCCAATACGGAGTTTTTCGTGTGGCGCACCCTGGAGTGGTTCGAGATGTTCTGGTGGGTCTCGCCATTCGTCGGTAACAATCTCATCGAGTTTGGTGGCAATGCGGTCTCGAGCGTACTCGTCAAGGCCGTCGAAGTCTCTCCGTGCTGTGTCGGTCAGTTCCCAGTCCCACTCACTCATCGCTGTCGCGTGGTGTCTCGTCGAGACCGTATTCTGCCTTCACGTCGTCGCTACTGTGAGTGCGACCTTCGCGAATCTCAGCTTCGCTTGCGAGCATCGCCTTCAGGTCTGCGCGGTTGAACTCAGGATGCTTGAGCGCATCGCGGAGCACGGCCCGGATGAACTCACTGCGACTGTTGAATCCGTGTTCTTCCCACGTCATATCGACATCTTCTAAGAACGTTTCTGTCATCCGGATGTTTACCGTCGTTTTCTCGGGTGGAGACTCTGCTTCTGCCATACTTTGTATTGAATTTGTGTATGTATAAGCATTACGTAGGTCAACACCTTCCTTGTACTGACCGTTTCAAAGTGGGTGTGACAACGGTATTATAACACCTTAGATGAGACCGTGGAACCACGAAGAAAGGGACCACAAATGGGAACCTGAACCGACTCGAAGATCAGTCCCCAGTCGGTTCGTCGCCGCCGTCGGTCAGCGCCGGCAGCCGCTCACGCTCGAACCACGCGAACTCCCGCGGGAACTGGTCCGTTGCCGCCAGGTCCCAGGGGTCGCCGTCCGTGACCAGTGATCCCTCCAACCACGAGGTCACGAGGTTCCAGACAAAGATGAGCTGGCCGGTGACCAGCAGGACGACGCCCAGCGTCGCCAGCTGGTGCAGGAGCGTAAACAGGTCCACCGGGCCAGCGGTCAGAGCGTACGTGGCGTACCGGCGGGGCATTCCGGCGTAGCCGAGCAGGACCATCGGGAAGAAGGTGACGTTGGTCCCGATAAGCGTCAGCCAGAAGTGCCACTTCGCCAGCGAGCGCTGGTACCACCGACCTGTGTAGAGCGGGAACCAGTAGTAGATGCCCGCAAAGACAGCGAAGGCGATCCCGCCCATGATGACGTAGTGGAAGTGAGCGACGACGTGGTAGGTGTCGTGTAAGATGAGGTCGACGGGGATGGCGGCCTCGAACACGCCGGTGACGCCGCCGATGATGAAGTTCCCGACGAACCCGACACAAAAGAGGAACGGCGCGGTCGTCCGCAACGCGCCGTTCCACATGGTCGCCATCCAGTTGAACGTCTTCACTGCGCTCGGGATGGCGATGGCGATAGAGACCGCCATGAACGAGGCCCGCAGTCGGGGGTCCATCCCGGTCGCGAACATGTGATGCGCCCAGACGCCAAAGGAGAGGACTCCGAGCGCTAGCGTCGAGTAGACGACGAACTTGAAGCCGAACAGCTTCCGCCCACAGAACTTGGGCAGGATGTAGCTCACGAGTCCCATCGGCGGCAGGACGAGGATGTACACCTCGGGGTGGCCGAAGAACCAGAACAGGTGCTGCCACAGCAGCGGGCCGCCGCCGTCGATCGTGAAGAACGTCGTCCCGAGGTTCCGGTCGAGCAGGAGCATGACAAGCGCACTGCCCAGCAGGGGGAAGGCGAACAGGATCTGTGCGGACTGCACCAGGACAGTCCAGGAGAAGATATCGAGGGTGGCCCAGGTCACGTCCTCGCTTCGCTCGGTGAAGATAGTCGCGATGAAGTTGATCGCCCCCATCGTCGCCGCGACGCCCGAGAGGTGGAGGCCGAGCAGCATCAGGTCCACGCCGGGGTTCTGCTGTTCGATCGACAGCGGCGTGTACATCGTCCAGGCGGTCTGTGCCGGTTCGATGTTTTCGAGGAACGGCCCGCCGAGGACGCCGCCCCAGATGAGCAGGGCGGCCGGCGGCAACAGCCAGAACGCGATGGCGTTGATTCGCGGGAACGCCATGTCGTCGGCCCCGATGAGCAGCGGAATCAGGTAGTTCGAGAACGCCGCCAGGATGGGCGTGCCAAAGAGGAACAGCATCGTGATGCCGTGGGTCGTCAGGAGCCCGTTGTAGGCACTGGCGCTGAGGAAGTCCTCAGCGGGGTACATCAGTTCGAACCGCATCAGAACGACGGCGATACCGCCCCACGCGAACGCGACGACGGCGAACACGCCGTAGAGAATCCCGATGTCCTTGTGGTCGACCGTCGTCAGCCACCGGAGAACCCCGCTCGGTTTCTCCGCGTGAGTGGGTTCGTGAGTCCCGTGGCCGCCACCTATCGCAATCGTGTACGATCGCCAGTCTTCGATCCGTGCGAGTATCCCCGCGATACCGACGAGCAGTACCGCCATCAGTACTGTCGTCGCCAATGCGCCTACAGACACCATTTGGAGGGTCTTTATAAGCACTACCCGTGGTTCTTATCGGGAAGATGTTCGGAGACGGTTATACACATCCCGGGTGCGGACGGTAGCGACTGCGGTCGAAGCGGTTCGGGACCGAGACTTTCCGTGGTGCGGTCGGAACTCCTTGCGATGAACCCACGAAACCGACAGCGAGCGAGTGTACTTAATCGCCAGCAGCCGGCTCAGAATTTCTCGATGCGACGCGACTTCCGCCCGGCGGTTCTTCGAGAGTGCAGTGACGGGGAGGACGCACGATGACAGCGACTGATTTCGACGCTGTCCGAGAATACGACGACGACCAGTTCTCGGCTGTCGAAGTGTTCCGCAGCGACCGGATGAAAGTCGTCTGTGGCTACTTCGAACCCGGACAGTTTATTCCGGTACATGCGCCCGCGAGCGACGTAGCGATACACGTCCAGTCCGGGACCGGCGTCGTCCGTGACGGGGACACGGAGCGGGCTGTCGAACCGGGCGACGTGGTGGTCGTCGAGGCCGACACCGACCGCGGTGTCAAATCGGACGAGGATGGTCGGCTGGAGGCGTTACTGGTGACGGCGCCGCCGCCCACCGACGCTGAACACGACCCGGTCCGGAAAGGGCTCAAGCAGAACGAGTTCGACCCGTAGTCATCGACCGGAGCTATGGAATCAGCCGTCCCGACGACCGTGGCCCAGCATCGGAGTCGTCGGTCGGCTTCGCACTGTTTCGCGCGAGGCGACGACTACAGGTGTTCGATGAGTTCGACACGGACGCCGTCGGGGTCAGTGAGGAACGCGATCCGAAGGTCACCAAAGGTCGTCGGGGCCATGACGAACTCGACACTGTCGCCTGTGAGTTCCTCGTGGGCAGCATCGACGTCCGGCACGACGAAACCGTAGTGCAGGAAGCCGGTCGGGACCGATTCGAAGTGTCCGGCGGCTTCGTACGGAGCCCGGTCGAACAGATACACCAGTTTGTCGGCGACGTCCAGCGTGACGTGGTTCACAGCGGTCGCACCCTCGCCGTCGGCAGCGCTTCCGCGTTCGACGACCGCGGCATCGAAGTGTGTGCGGTAGAACGACTCGCTGGCGTCGAGGTCGTCGGTCTTAATCGCGACGTGGAAGAATGACTCCGGCTGCATACCGGACGGTCGCCCTGATCACACAAAAGCGTGAACCGACTGTGTAGCAACGGGACGGATCGCCGCACTGTCGGCGCTTTCACTGCTCGGCAACGAGGAAGACGAGCCCGACACCGAGCACAGCCATCGCGATGGCGTAGGCAAACGCCGCGCTGTAGGCCCCAGTCAGGTCGATGAGGAGGCCCGCAATGACCGGGGCGCTGAACGCGCCAGAGATGCCGGCACTGCCGAGAATCGAGAGCGCGGTCCCCTGGTTCCCCGGCGCAACCGCTTCCTGTACGTAGCTGTAGACGACGCCGAACGTGAGCTGTATGACCAGTCCACCGACGACCAGCAGGCCGACCAGCGCCGGGATAGACGTACTCACTGCGAGTAGGACCATCACCGGCGTCGCGACGACGAAGGACCACCTGAGGACGGGGAGCCGGCGGTGACCGAACAGGCGGTCCGAGATGACGCCGCCGCCGGCTCGAGAGATGACACCCATTGCGGGGAACACCGCTGCCAGTAGCCCGCTTGCGTCAGCCGAGAGCGCAAACGCCGACGTCAGGTACGACGGGAGCCAACTGTTGAGAAACAGGTAGAGCGAATACGCCGCGAAGGCGACGACAGCGCCCAACAGGACCGTTCGGTTCCGGAGGACGGTGGCGAAGCGTTGCTGTGTCGTCTGGTCCATGGTCACGTCGTCCGTGTCGGGCTCGTCACCGTCGTCCCGGCTTCCCGTCGTGCCGCCGATACTGAGGTGAGCAGCCCCGAAGGTGGCGAGTCCGGCGGCGCTGAGGAGGCCACCAGCGGCGAAGATGGCGGGCCACCCCGCTGTGGCGGTGACGCGCGGGCCGAGGACCTGCCCGGCGGCGAAGCCGGCCGGCGCGCTCGTGGTGAACACACCCAGTGCCGTCGCCCGGTGTTCGACAGTGTACAGTCGGCCCACGAGCGTCGTGCCAGCGATCCATATCGCGCCGATGGCGACGCCAGCGACGACCCGCGTCCCGATGAGCAGCCAGAACAGGCCGTCAGCGGCGGCCAGCCACCCGGCCAGGGCTATCCCGACCGCCACCGCGCCGCCAGCGGCGACGACGCGGACGTCTCCGATGCTGTCGATGACGACACCGACACCGACGTTCGTGAGCGCCCACGAGACGAAGACGGCGCTGACGAGCCAGACAGCCGTGGTCTGTGGGACCCCGAGCCCATCGGCGACCGTCGGCAGGACGCTCGCCGGGACGATGACATAGACGTGGACGGCCGCTGTCAACAGCCACGCGCCGAACAGGTACGCCGTCGACTCACGACGCCAGACCGGGGTCTCAGTCACTGGGTGGGTGGATATTCTACCAGCTCTGATAACGCCACCGGTACCCGACAGCCCTGCCACAACTGGCGGTTCGAAACGGCAGCAAAGCGACTCCTGCGTGATGGTTTCATCATGTTTCCTGAGACGAAGCTATCTGACATTCGCATTCTCGCCGGGGGTAACCGCCGCGCTCCTCCTCATCGTAGCCGTCTCCGCAGCCGCTGTCCCAGCGTTCGCCAGCGTCGCAATCGGGAAGCGGCTCCGGTCTCAGGTGTCCGGGACTGAAAGATGTCGGTGCTTCTGTTACTCACGCCAATCGGTATGATGCTCGGCCTCGGCATCCACCTCGGCCGCAAGCGAAGTCACTCGACGACGTAGGAGCGATGTGACCCGCGGGTTTCCACGTCGACGAAATGATGGCGCGTCGCGTTGCCCACGTCGCCGATAGCGGACTGGTTCGCGTCGTCTTCGCCGTACACGCTGTCAACCGGGAGCAGTTCGCGGTCAGCTAGCTGGTCGACGACATCGGTAGGAAGCGGTTCGCCGTCGCGAACATCGATGATAAGCAACTGGTCCGTGAAGCTCTTGGCCAGAAACGCGTCGGTAATCGCCGCATAGTCCGTGAGCTCCGCAGCCAACGTGCGGAGTTCCGCCTGCCGGTCGGTCATTGGTACCGGCTACGGCAGTCTCGCCGAAAGCCGTGTCTGCGAACATCTTCCCACCGACCGTCACAGCTCGTCGATGATTTCGTTAGCGAAGGTCGTCATCGCCGCTTCTGGCTCTGCCGCTCGAAGCCCGACGATAACGTGGTCAAGGCCGTCATCGTCGAGTCGTCGGAAGTACTCTCGGAACCACTCGACACCGGCCCGATAGCCCAGGTGGAGCGGTTCGGGCTCTGCCGTCGGATCAGCAGCGAACTCGACCTGAACGGCAATCGTGAACGGCTTCTCTGACGCGTGGCTCCGCCACGTGTCGAGGTACGACTCCAGCGTCGACTCGGGGAGGTGGTAGAATATCCATCCGTCGCCGTTCTCCGCGATCCACTCTGTCGACTGTCTGGCGTTACCAGTCGGAAAGAGCGGGAGCGTGTCCGTCGTCGGTTTCGGGAGGACATCGAGCTCGCCGTCGAGGTGACCCCAGGAGCCGTCGAGAGCCGGATATTCCTCGCGCCAGAGCGCGCGGAGCGCGTCGACGCTTTCGCGGACGAGTTGGCCACGGTTCTCGGGGTCGACGCCGAACGCCGGATACTCCGGGTCGCGGTCGCCCGACGCGACGCCCAGAACGAGGCGTCCGTCGGAGAGCCGGTCGACAGTCGCGGCCGACTTCGCCACGTGGATGGGATGGCGCAACGGGAGAACGATGCTCGCGGTGCCGAGCGCCACCGACTCGGTGCGGGCGGCGACATGGGACAGCAGCGACCACGGATCGAAGGCCCCGCCGGCGTCCCCGAACCGCGGCCAGTACGTCGGCACGTCTCGCGCCCAGAGCCCGTCGAAGCCGACTGCTTCGGCGTGGCTTGCAAGCCGGAGTTCCGCGTCGATATCCGGCGTCGACTCTTTTTCTCCCGTGAGCGGAAATCCGAGACCGAACGAGAGGTCATCCTGCTCGAACAGCCGCCGATAGCCGGCGTTCGCGTGGTCCACAGCAGTCATCAACCACCCTTCTCGCTGGAGGCGTATTTGCACACGGATGGGTTGCCCACTACGCGCCGTCGTCCGGGGTTTCGACTGTGATGGTCTCCGACGCCCCACTCCCGGGGAGTTGCCAATCGATGTTTTCCGAGCGCTTCGGGAACGACGGCTTCGCAACAACTTCCAGCGTGCGGTCGGCGGCCGCCGGCGTAACGGGCGCAGCAATCATCAGTCGGGCCACGTCGGCCCGCGAAACGCTGCCCCAGAGCTTCGCTCCGGGTTCAGCGACGGAGACGGTGTCAGTTCGCGGTCCGTTCGTGAGGACGCCCGGTCGGAGGACCGTGTGCCGAACCGGGGCCTCACGGATCGCGGCCTCGGCTTCTGCTTTGGCGCGTTGTATCGGCTGGATGACGACGTCAAAGGCCGCCGCGAGCGGACTGGCCGGCTCGTCACCGACGCCGATAGCGGATTCCATGACAAAGGCCTCGACGCCGGCCTCAACGGCCGCATCGAGGAGGTTGATCGTCCCCGCGCCGTCGACGTACTCGTCTCGAGACCAGACGTCCGTGATGTTCGAGCCGACCGCGCTCAGGACGACATCAACGTCAGAGAGCGCATCGGTCAGCGCAGTCGGGTTCAGCAAGTCGTCGACGACAACCTCGTCAGCGCCGGCCGCCTGCAGGTCGTCTGTTTTCGACGGTGTGCTGGTCAGTGCCCGGACCGTCGGCACGCGGGAACTGAGTAACCTGAGGGCCGCCCGCCCGGTCCCGCCGCTGGCTCCGGCGACGAACACTGTTTCCACGTCGGAAGGATCCATATCGTACCTTGGGGCTGCCGACACATGATTGGCCGGGCCTGTTTCGCCAGAGCCGGAGGAGGTATCTCTCTGTAACCGCTGACGTCAGTCGTCACACGGCGGCGACTGTGACGCTGCGGCTGTTTTGTCAAAACGGCGATAGAGCCGACGCAGCTCCATACGGATGGTCGCCCGCTCGATGAGAGCAAAGCCCGCAACGACGACCAGGAAGCCGACGAACGTCCACAGTGACACCGACGAACCGAGCAGTATCCAGCCCATGAGTGCCGCGAAAATCGGCACGACGTACGCGACTAAGTTTGCACGGACCGGGCCGATACGCTTGATGAGGCCGAAGTAGATGGCGTACGCGACCGCTGTCGACGGGATGCCCACAGCCAGGATGCTCGCAATCGTTTCTGGGCCGATGCCGATCACGGCTGTCGGTGGCTCCCCGAGCAGCAGGCTCGCAAGGTGGAGCAACACCGCGCCGACGGCCATCGCCCACGCAGTCAGGGGGGTACTGTCCATCTGCGGGCCGACACGCTGGAGGAGCACGCTGCCGAGTGCAACGGCCGCTGCCGCGCCGAGGACCAGAAGCTGCCCGACAGCGCTCGCGTCGGTGAACGTCGATGGCGACGGCTGCACGATGAGGACCACGCCGCTCAGCGCGATACCGATGCCGAGCGCACCGAGCCACGAGAGCCTATCGCCCAGCAGCCACCAGGCGAACACGGGGGCGAGTATCGGGTTCAGGCCGTACATCACGGACGCCGCTGCGGGCGTCGTCGCGCCCTGCCCGAGGAACAACAGCCCGTTGTTGAGTGCGATCAGGAACAGCGCCGCCATTCCGATGCCCACGAAGTCCCCGCGAGTCCGCGGCAGCCACGTCGACCGGGGCCGGGTGAGAGCGATGTAGCCAAGCAGCGTCACCGCTGCCAGGTCGAACCGGAGGCCGGCAAACAGCACCGGCGGAAGCTCTCGAAGCCCGGTTTTGATGGCGACGAACGAGCCACCGAACAATACGGCAAGCAGGACGAACAGCGCAGTGTCGCGGTAGCGGGCCGGGATTGAGGGACGATCAGTAAACGTGGACCGCAGCATCGGCCAGGTCAGCTGGACCACCCCCTAAAGCGAAGATGTCTCATTGCGTGTACAAGGGGTCGAAATGTGAAGAGGGCTGTGGGAGAGGTAATGTCACGGACCGACAGTCGTATCGGCAAAAACGACTGGGAAAGCCCGAAGCGGCTCAGTCCCAGGCGGCCGGCGACCAGTCCGGATCAACGCGTCGGTCGACCGTGTCAATGCTGTCGATACGGTCGATTTCGGCGTCCGTCAGCGACAGGTCGAGGCTCGCCAGGTTGTCCGTGATGTGAGCTTCGCTCGTGGCCTTCGGAATGGCCGTCACGCCCTTTTCACGGAGCCATGCGAGGCTGACCTGCGCCTCGCTCGCGCCGTGGTCGTCAGCGATGGATTCGATAACATCGTGACCGAACACTTCACCGCGTGCCAGCGGGGAGTACGCGACCAGTTCGTAGTCCTGTTCCGCCGCGTGCTCGCGCAGTTCCGACTGCTGGAGGAACGGATGGGTCTCGACCTGGTTCGCGAACACCGGTGCATCGAGCACGTCCATCGCCGTTTCGACGTGGTGCGGTTCGAAGTTCGAGACGCCGACGTTGTCGATCAGGCCGCGGTCGACGAGTTCGTCGAACGCCGGGAGCGTCTCCTCGGGTTCGTACTCGCCCGCCGCCCAGTGGACGTACAGCAGGTCGACCGAATCGACGCCGAGTTTGTCGAGGCTCTCCTCAGTCGTCTCGATCACGTCGTCGTGCGAGAGGTTCGAGATCCAGACCTTCGTCGCCAGGAAGATGTCGTCGCGGTCCACGTCAGCCGCAGCGATACCGTCACCGACGGCGCTTTCGTTGTCGTAGGCCTGCGCGGTGTCGATATGTCGGTAGCCGGCCTCCAGGGCCGTCCGGACGCTCTCGGCGCACTGTTCCGCGTCGTCGTTCTGCCACGTTCCGAGACCGAGCATCGGCATGCCGCTCGTTCGTGGACCGCCGTCTGTCGAGGACTGTTGCTGAGTCATACCGAACCACCAGTGCTTGTGACTTTAAGCCGTTTGGAAGCCGGCGGGTAGCGCCGACTATCGGACTATCTGCATATAATCCGGCTGTTACAGATCAAAGAGAGACTGTCAGAAGCCGTACGAACCGAAAACCCAGAGCGCGACGATGGGCGACGTGGCGAGGAACGCGCCAAGGACGACCGTTCCGAGAACCGTGTCCCACCCCAAGCCCCGCACCGACCTCTCGTACCGCCACAGTTGGAGCGCAACGTAGACACCGGCGATGACCACCCCCCCGAGCATCAAAAACGGCGGAAACCCGAGTGCCGGAATCGGTGGGAAACCGACCGCCGGAAACGGGTCCGAACCACTGGAGGCCGCGAAATCGAGGCCGATGCCGACAGCGCCGACGGCGGTGGCCGCGACGACATAGGTGATGCCGGCGGTGACGTGCCGGAGTGCTGCAGTCAGCGCGAACGGTTCTGCGTCGGTCGGCAACACCTCCGGAGCCGCGTAACTGCCGATTCCGGTGTAGAGGAACGGGACGGTTAGAACACCGACGGCGACGGCATACGGAAGGACCGACGAGATCGCGACGATGAGAACCGCCATGGTCAGGGCGTATGTGCGTCCGGTCGCGTCCCCGAGAACCAGGGGCGGCACGAACAGCACAGCAGCTGCCACCACAGCAAACAGACAGATCGGGACGGAGTAAGGCCGGAACCACCCGACAAAACGGGAGAGAGACATGCCAGGATCGTTTCGAACCCAAGCGCATAGGTTTTCGGCTCTCCAGTGAGACTCGGAGTCGGCATGCTTTTGCTCTCCGTTGCGGTATCGTGGCATCAGAATGCCACTATCGTTGGCGAAACGCGCTATCACTGAGTCCTGTCCGGACCGCCTCTACCCGCTGGTTGCTGGGCTCTACCGGACCGCGTTCCCACCCGACACGTCCGAGGGAGCCGCAGCGGCGACCGTTCTGGACCGAGAGGAAGCCGTCCCGGAGTCACTCCCGGCGGCAGAGCTTGAAAACGTACAACTTCTCCCCCACCGGATGGATCTCCTGGAACATATGCCGACCAGCGGGACCGCCGCCGAGTTCGGTACCGGAAACGGTGCTTTCGCTGAATCAATTGTCCGGATCACGCAGTCGGAGACGTTTTATCTGGTCGATGAGTGGGAAAGCGACGGGGAGCGCCAGGCTGTCGAGCGGCGCTTCAGCGAGCACGGGAGTGCCGTCCGTCTGCAGGAGGCTGAGCCCGTCTCCGTGCTCTGTGATGCCGAGACTGACTCGCTCGACTGGGTGTACATCAACAGTTCCCACGAGTACGAGGCGACGCTTGCCGAGCTCAGAGAGAGCCAGCGGGCCGTGGCGGCGGACGGCTACATCGCGGGCGACGACTACAAGATCGTGAACGGCGTCATCCCCGCGGTCCACCAGTTCTGTGCGGAGACCGACTGGCGGCTATCGTATCTCACGCTCGAAACCCATGGCCGTCGGAGTTACGCACTCTGCAAGGAGTAAGGACCGTCCGCTGTCCCGACTAACTCGGCGAATTTCCTCGGCATGGTCACCACACCTGCGGCTAAACCCAGTGACACGAGCGGAATCGTCGGCCAGACGGTTTATACGGCCGGACGGATTTGACCCTGTATGACAGACTTCGGATTACAGGTGCGGATGCTTGTCGTCGGTGCGATCCTGTTCGCGTTCTACGTTTTCGCCGGAACGGCACTGTCGGTACTGCTAAGCCTGCCGCTCGTCCCGGTGCTTCTCGTCGGAATCCTCGTCGTTCCGGCGATCCAGTACAAACTCGGGAAGTGGCTGGCTCTCCGTGGCGCGGAGGACATGCCGGACGACCAGCGGTTCGGCTACGTCCACCAGATGGTCCGACGGCTCTGCCGAGATATGGGCGTCGAAGAGCCACGGCTGATGGTGATGGACATGGGCGTGCCCAACGCCTTCGCCGTCGGACGGAAAGGTGCAGGTGTCGTCGTCGTGTCGAGCGAACTGATGCAACTGCTCGACGACGACGAACTGGAGGGCGTGATCGCCCACGAACTGGCCCACATCAAGAACCGGGACGTCATCACGATGGTCGTCGGCCAGTCCATCGGGATGCTCGTCGGCTACGTCGCCTACTTCGCGGTGCTGTTCGGCGGCGAGCGAAACATGGGCTCTTGGATCATGGCGATGGTCGCCTCCTCGCTCGCGAACGCGCTGGTCATGGTATTCGTGCTGGCAATCTCGCGGTATCGGGAGTACGTCGCGGACGCGGACGCCCGCCGCGCTATCGGCACCGGAGAGCCGCTGGCCCGTGCGCTCGAAAAAATATCTCGCGGTGCCGAGGGACGGGAATCGAACGTCGAGGACAGCATGAACGCCCTCTGTATTTTCAACGCGGACAAGGGGCTGTTCGAGAAGTTGTTCTCGACCCACCCGCCGACGGAGAAACGCATCCAGCGGCTCCGGTCCTGAACACCGGCATCGGGCCGGTCAGGTTGGTGGGCAGACAGCAATAACGCTCAAGGGACTGAGCGGAGAACACTGCCCATGGCTCACACGGAACGCGTCGCCGACACACGCGCTCACACGGGCGAAGGACCGCTGTGGCATCCCGACGAAGAGCGCCTCTACTGGGTAGACATCCCTGCCGGCCGGCTGTTTCAGTACGACCCCGCGACCGACGAGTACGCGGTCGCCTACGAGACAGACGGTACTCCCATCGGCGGGTACACCATCGAGTCTGACGGGGCACTCCTCCTGTTTACCCGGCGGCGGGTCGAACGACTCGTGCCCGGAGAGAATGAGACGCGCCTCGTCACCGAAATCGACGCCGAAACACGGTTCAATGACGTCATCGCGGATCCGAGCGGGCGGGTGTTCTGTGGGACCATGCCTGGCGAGGACCACCTCGGAGACCTGTACAGGCTCGACACCGACGGCTCCGCCTCGCTCGTCGTCGAGGACGTCGATATCCCGAACGGCATGGGCTTTTCGAGCCGTCTAGGAACGTTCTACTTCACGGAGTCCGAAGCCCATCAGATATACGCGTTCGACTACGACCGGGCGACCGGTGCTCTCTCGAACAAACGCACGTTCATCGATATCTCTGGCGAGGATGGTATCCCCGACGGGATGACCGTCGACGAGGACGACCATATCTGGTCGGCCCGCTGGAACGGCGGGAAGGTCGTGCGGTACTCTCCCGCCGGAGAGGCTGTGACCGAATTCGACCTCCCGGCACGCAAAGTCTCGTCCGTCACCTTCGGTGGCCCGGAGTACACCGACCTGTATCTGACGACAGCGCTCACCGACGGCGACAGAGCGACGGAGGGCGACGGGGCCGGCGCGCTCTTCCGTATTCCCGACGTTGGCATCGGCGGGGTCCCGGAATTCCGGTCGGATATTGCGTGATTGACAACCAATCGAGGGGCGTATCGGCTCCGTCAAGAAGCTACCGCCGCCCGTACAGATATCTGCTAACTGGCCGCTTATCCGCGTCGAGCCGAAAGTGTCGCTATGCCAGACACAATGCAAGCGGCGGTCGTGCCTGAGCCAGGGGCGGACTTCGAGGTCGTCGAACGAGACGTGCCCGAACCGGACCCCGGCGAGGTCAGGGTCTCGGTCGACGCCTGTGGTATCTGTCACAGCGACGTGTTCACGAAAGAGGGGACCAACCCGGACATCTCATATCCGCGGATCCCCGGCCACGAGGTAGCCGGACACGTGGATGCCGTCGGCGACGCTGTCGACGCCTGGGACGTGGGCGACAGGGTCGGCGTCGGCTGGCACGGCGGCCACTGTTCGACGTGTGACCAGTGTCGGCAGGGGAACTTCCTGCAGTGTGAGAACGGCGAAGTCACCGGACTGAGCTACGACGGCGGGTACGCGGAGTACATGACCGCACCGTCGGAAGCGCTCGCAAGGATTCCGGAGTCACTTGACGCGGCGGCCGCGGCACCGCTGCTCTGTGCGGGCGTGACGACGTTCAACGCGCTCCGGAACAGCGATGCGAACGTCGGCGATCTCGTCGCCGTCCAGGGCGTCGGCGGACTCGGTCACCTCGGCATCCAGTACGCTCACGCGGCTGGCTTCGAAACGGCCGCCATTTCTCGGACGCCGGAAAAAGAGTCGCTGGCGAAAGAACTGGGAGCCGACCACTTCATCAACGCGGCGGATGTGGATGCCGGCCAGCGACTGCAGGAACTCGGCGGGGCCGACGTCGTGCTGGCGACGGCACCGTCGAGTGACGCCATCAGTTCCATCGTCAGCGGGATCGGTGTCGACGGCTCCGTCGAGGTCGTCGGCGTCCCCGGCGAGCCAGTGGAAGTCAGTGCTATGCAGCTCGTCCAGACCCGTGGCGGGGTCGAGGGCTGGGCCTCTGGCCACGCACGCGACTCACAGGACACGCTGGAGTTCAGTTCGCTCCGTGACATCGCGCCGGAAATAGAAACCTACCCGCTCGAGGAGGTCGAAACGGCCTACGGGCGGATGATCGACAACGAAGCGCGGTTCCGGGCCGTGCTGGAACTGTAGTCGGGCAGGTCGCGATACCGGCGGGAGCACGTATTTCAGCGACACACCCAGCCGAAGCTACGATCTCCCGCCGTGATGTGCCGGAGAGCAACGCCTTTGTCTGTG
>JGI12329J12844_1000031_pt1 | contig 31358 bp, 29 predicted proteins | sample A23E3SouthBayCA_FD_12844 | JGI IMG/M metagenome (IMG submission 12844)
ACGACTGCATCCAGTGGGCCGTCTCCGTCGGTCCAGTCGGCTCGGACGTGGTCACCGCGGTCGAAGTCATACTCCTCGAAGGAAGGTGCTGTCGTACTCATGCTCTCCTCCGGCTCCGAGGGAGACACAAAATGGCTGCCTCAATCAATAGCTAAATCGGCGAATATTGCACCACTTCACTTCAGAGGGTGTGATTCGCATATTCTGACTTCACTATAGGCTCTGCTATTCGGTTACTACTGTGTATAGCTCCCCGAGACAGATGCTAAGTCAGTCATCGACTCAAATACCGAGATGAGTTAGTCGGACAAGCGGAAGGTCGACGGAATCAGAATAGAATCAACATATAGATTGAAGTAAGTCCTAATGAACGTATCTGATATCGTAATATGAATGCAGATGACTATGTGAAAAGTAAAGAAACACATCTAGCCACTGCAGATGTTGACCAAACAACCCCGACTCCACCAGTGACAGGAGCTGGGAAGCTCATTTGTACAGACTCTCGGTTAGTTTTTGACACAGCTAAATCAATCACGGATATTCGAGTGGATAGCATTTCTGAGATTGATTACTCTCCACCATCATACCTGAATAGAGCAACGGTCGTTGGTATATTGGGAATTGTTTTTACTGGAATTATCTGGCTTCTGTTATCAGCTATACGGCCGAACTCACAGTTCGTCTCTTTCATAGTGTTGGCACTCGGACTTATTTTCGGGATCGTCTCAATACTCGTTGGACTGTTGATGCGGAAGGCCACACTAGTAATTAAAACTAATTCGTCAAAGTACCGCTTCAGAGGAAGTGCTGCTGAACTCTCAAAACTACCTCACGCCATCAGAGGGGCTGACCGGAGTTAGAATTGAGTTTTTATACCAATCAAATTCATTTGTGACCGCTTTGTGAGCACTCTCGTCAAGCTTAGTTAACATTTGGAAATATGAACTAATCGGCCTCTCGACTAATTCAAACTCTGACTACCTCTGCTGTCTGCGGTGCTACGTCTATTAGTCGCTGAATCCACCACTCAGTTTATTCTCTCTCATAGTCGCTCCCACGGGAAGAAGCCATTCCGCTCGCGATAGGCACTGATCTGGGCCTGAAATTCCTGCTCCTGGAAGTCTGGCTCGTCGCCGTGGATGTCTTCGGGTGAGACGCCGTCAGGAAGATGCTCATAGCCCGTGACGTCCGCCGTGTCATCTTCCTGTTCGGGCTCGTGTCGGTGCTGCCCACACTCCCTGCAGGTCCAGATCATGCGGTCACAATGCGAGTGGCACTCGAACCCATCGAGCCCGTGAGATTCGTGTCCCGTCACGGCGCCACACTGGCGACAGTAGAACCCGATTCCGACTATCTCCGGTTCGGCTCTTGCCTGATGGCGCTTCACAACGCCGGGAACAAGCCAGTACATCCCATCAGCCTCCCGGAACTCATCCGTGAGCTGCTGGAACTCCGAGCGGTCGGTGACTGGCGACCCGTCCTCAAGATAGATCCGTGGCTGGACGTCGTCCCCATCCCAGTTGGTCTGTTCGTCGGCTGTCTCTAGAAGCGCCTGTCCGGGTTCCTCGTCGATCGTGGTTTCGGTCGGCAGGTCGGGCCAGCCTTGCGTGAGAGTGGCGGCTGGCTCGGTCCCGAAGGCTGCTCGGCACTTCACCGTTCCATGGGAGGTGTCTTCGCCGGTCGCGATGCTGTCGGAGTTAGTTATCGCGTCGGACAACAAGAAGTGCGGCAGCAACAATTATAATAAGCGCGGTGGCTGGAGTAAAGCCGGGACCAGACGCCTCTGTGATCTCAGTTTGTTCAGCCTTGGCGTCCATGGCAGACTCTTTAATTTGCTCCTGAGTCTGTTCCTCGGTTTCCGTCGGCTCACCGGTGGCCGTCGGCTCCCTAGCGCCGACAGTCAGGGCTGCACTGTCCGTCACAGCGGAGCCAGTAGCGGCGTACGGACTGTCAACATCCGTGGAATTATACGCTTTGTTGCCGTCGGCGTCGTGATGCAGCATTGCAACTGCAGTAGTGTCTCGATCCACTGGCTCGTCGAGCATGATCGCAACATCCTCGTAGCTGCCTGGGCTTAGATGTTCGGAGCGACCGATAACATCGCCAGACGCATTACCAGCGTGGACAGTAACGAAGCCACCAGTGGACAACTGTGCACTGCTAATAATGATCTCGCCGCGATCAGGTTCCTGGTCATCAAATCGTACCGTGCCCACGCCGACAGTTTGACCGTTTTCTTCGCTGGCGCTGATTTTACTGCTATCACGTCGGACATCAACTGTGAAATTCACATCGGCAGACTGGTCGCTGAAGTTCTGTGTGGCGGTGAACGTCCTGTCAGGCCTAACAGTGGTTTCAGGGCGGAAAATGAACGGATGGGTTTCGCTGTCAGATTCAATCTGAACTGTTACTTCCGACCCAGGGGCGGCCGTGGTAGTGCCGATGATTTCCTGTCTAGGAGCGGCCGATACGGTCACATGGTCGCTAATACTCGTATTAAGCGTTGCCTCAAGATCGATGGCACTGAACTCGGATTTAACCCCGTCAGCCGCACTGTCAGTTAGTGGACCTTCCGCACTGAAGTTTGCGGTGAGGTCATCGGTGTTGTCGTTGTGACGGAGGCTGGTACCATCTTCGTAGTTCAGCTGACTCGTGTCAACTGCAATAAAGTAGGTGTCGTTATTTGAGTCAGCGCTAACGTCAGTGTTCGAGTTGTTTAGCCTGAATTGCTTTTCCACACCGTTTGGACCCACGTTGGTCTTGTTGATCGTGAAACTGAATGGTTCGTTGATCGTCGTACCAGTCTCTGTTTCTGTAGCAGAAAGGAAGGCATCCGTCGCGTTATCACTGTCCTCGGCTGCAAGAGCGCCTTCGATACCGGATGCGGTGATCTGGTGGACGACAACGTCGCTTTCGGCGATATTACCTGACTGTGTCAGGTTCTGTCCGATGCGGTCGTAGACACTGATATCGTCATCAGTGACATCGGTACCCGACGGTGCGGTCAAGACCCGTACGTTCTCAGTCGACCTCTCATTGAGGCGGAGTATGCCGACAGCATCAGCGTTACCCACGCTCGGTGAGGCGCCAGCTGTCACATTCATACCGTAGCTGGCGGCTTCCAGCATACCGATCGTTTTCGGAGTATTTGCGAATCCGCCGTGCTGACCGCCCACATCAAGACTGTCGTCACTGTTCTCAGGCAGGGAGAGGACCGTGTCACCTTTCGTATCGCCGGCGGTGTAGCTGTTGAACTGAACGGTAATTTCGCCGTCATCGTCTTCATCGGTAAGGGTCGCATTGATAGCATAGTTCTCCTCATCGTCGTCGCCGATGAAAATGTGCGCTGTATCGGTGTTGTCGACCTGTACGGTGATGTTTGTCACGTCACCGCGCTCGTCGGTCACAATCCGGTTTTCGAAGGCCGCTTTACCATCTTGGGCTTTCGAGACGGTAATGCGGCCGGTGCTGGCTGTGGCGCCTGTCTGATTATCCGTCACATTAATTATATATGGCCCATCAGTAGCGTCGAAGCCGTTGTAGCTGCTGATATTGCCGAAGACGAACGCTGTGCTGTCAGTGCCTGAAAGCCGTTTTTTCACGAGCGAATCGACTTTGTTTCCGTCATCGTCGAGTAGGGCCGCGTTAGCCGGCTGGCCACCACGAGTGATGGTTACGTTAGCGCTGAGGTCATCTTCGTCGGTGGTGTCGTTGCTGTCAGCTTCGACGTTCAGGTTGTGGTCGTTGAGCCTGAAGCCAGCTTCACCAGCACTGTCATCTCTCGGCTGGACCGAGACATCGTACTTCTGACCAGTAGCGCGGTGTCCAGTATCGAAGACGTAGACCCGACCGTTGTCAGCATACGCGCCATCGAGGACAATGCTGCCCTCGTCCTTTTTAACGAGGACATTGCCATTAGTGGTGTCATTCACCACAGCAACGGCCTCGCCACGGTAGACCTCGGTGTTGTGCGATCGAACCGAGCTACTGCTGAAGGAATCAATTGTTGTCGACGTCACGACGATGTCCTTAGCAACGACCGTGCCGTCGCCACCAGTGAGACCAGTAATCTTGACTGTCAGGTTCTGGTTCGGTGTAACATCATTGTCAAGGCCGATTTGAAGCCGTCCGTTCGAACCGTCATCTGAGCCAACCGAAGCGGTTGTGTCCGCCTCTCCGTCGATGAGGACAGTGACTTGACTGTCACTAATGTCTCCAGAGGTGCTATCGAATGCCACCTCGATTGTACCGTCGTCGTATTCGACCGCCTGTTCAACGTTAATGTTCGCAGCGGCTGCTGCGCCATTAGAAAACGCGACGACCCCGGAGAATACCGTGAAGAACATCAGCGTCGCGAGGAACAAGCCGCGGATTTTTTTGCTTGTATCTGCCATAATTTCAGTCGATCACATCGATTTCCACTACGTTAGGCATTGAGAGGCGCAGATTATGTTCTTTTTCAGCGTCTGGAAGCTGACAGTCGGACGAACCTAACAAGCATCTGTACCGACAGGCAGACCACATAAAGGACGAAAAGCCCGATTAGCCCGAATACTACCAATGTATGCCGGAACCCTTCGCTCACGCTTGGACCGTTCTCCTTTGACTTAGTATTCGACTCTTGAAATTGTTCCACAGACCATCTGAAAGCTGAGAAGACATAGTGCCCTTCCCCCGTCTTATCGGCATACTTCGAGGAATACCAATATGCATCGGCCAAATGGTGGTTTAACTGAGAAACAGTTACCTCTGTGGACCGCTCAGTAGTTTCACCAGAAGTCTGTCTTCCTCCCACATCCTGTTTCAAAGTTCTAGCCCATCTGCTTTCTCTCAGGAGCAAACAACAATCGTGTGACGTTGGTGAGAGGTGACAGCGTAGGGGAATAGAGAGCATAATTAGCTAAAGAAACTAGTGAGTGTCCGCACAGCAGCGACGTTGCCACTCCACTCTCCAAGCATATATCGAACGTGGCGCCAACCATCACGGAAGCTCTCTAGTTTCGCTTCCCCGACACGCTGGTGATACGTGATCGGCACTTCCTCCACGGAGAGGCCCTCACGAGCAGCACCGATCAACATCTCAGAGGCGAATTCCATTCCCGTCGTTTGTGGATTCATCGCGTCGAGAGCCTCGCGGGTGAACACACGAAACCCGGAGTGAGTGTCTGAGAAATCGGCATCGAACAGCGTATTCAGCATCTGTGTCAGCACCGGGTTCCCAATGTATTGATGGAGCGGGGGCATTGCCCCTGGACGAATCTCGCCGGCCAATCGAGAGCCGATTACCATATCAGCCTCCGTTTCTAGTTTCGTCTGGATAAGCTTCGGTAGCTCGGTGAAATCGTAGGTGGTATCAGCATCACCCATTGCGATTATCTCTCCCCGTGCTTTGTCGAAGCCGTCGAGATAAGCCGCACCATAACCTTGGCACTCAGGCTCAGTGACGATAGCTCCATAATCGCGAGCAATGTCCGGCGTACGGTCAGTTGAAGAGTCGGCGACAATAATTTCGCTTGGCATATCTACTTTCCACAGTGCTCTGAGGACTGCCTGCAGCACCTGCTCAATGCCCTTCTCTTCGTTGAGCGTTGGGATGACGACCGACACAGTAGGATCAACCTGAGACGCCGAATCACAAAGCATGAACCGATCGCTTTCTGGCTTACCGACGCTCGCGCTAGCGGTGGTCTCGTTGTGGACTGCCGGCACATTGGGCACCAAGGCAGTCGAATCGGCTCCGGGATAGTTAGCCGGAATTTGGTGCGACATACTATAACCAAAGAGTGGTGGATATATTTCGAGGCATTAACCTCGACCTTACCCTAGAATGTATTGCGAAAACCATCGGCTGATACCGTCGGCTGTACGTCTGTACGCCATCTCGCCACCCGGGTGGCGAACACCTACACCAGTTACAGCCAACAGAATGAGCAGTGACCGCTCACAGGGCTCGTTGTAGGTAATCCCCGGATAGCGCCGGCATCGGGGCCCTGGTATACCGGTATATCGGTCTACCGATCCGTCTCAGACACCTGGGAGACAGAGGTGGACGACCGTTCCGTCTCCGCTTGCTGACTCAATCCAGATAGCCCCATCGTGGTACTCAACGATCCGCTGACACAGCGTTAATCCCATTCCTGTTCCGTCCTTGTCGGTCCGGCCGAGACGCTCAAACACATCGAATGCACGGTCGGCGGCATCACCGTCTATGCCAATACCGTTGTCCTCGATCTGTATATGTTGATATGAATCCATATCGCCGAGATTCACCTGCTTGGGTGGGTCAACATTGGCGATTGACTCGCCGCGTGCAATCCTAATTCTGGGGTCCGCAGAATCGTTGTACTTCAGCCCGTTGTCGATAAGATTCTGAAACAATTGAATGAGGAGTCGATTGTTGCCGTGTATAGCTGGGAGCGACTCGGTAGTGACAGTCGCGCCGGCCTCATTGATACGCACGGCAAGGTTCAGCTCTACATTTGTTATGACCTCGTCAAGCGTGGTAGATTCGAGGTCACCGCCCCGGGAATCAACCCGTGAATACTGGAGAAGAGCATTGATCATCGATTGCATCCGGTCCATCGCATCGACAGCATCTTGGATGAGCGTCTCCGCCTGTGCATCGAAAGTCTGGCCCTCGTCGTAGAGGTCATCAAGAAGCGTGAGATAGTTGCTGACCGATCGGAGCGGTTCTTTTAGGTCGTGTGAGGCCGCGTACGCGAACTGCTCCAGTTCCTCGTTAGACTGTTGCAGTTGTTTACGCGTTTCGCGGAGGTCAGCCTCGCGCTGTGCCTGTTCTGTGATGTCTCGGTCAAGAGCGATAAATCGAGCTTCGCCCTCGATTTCGGTCTTGCTTACCCAGACTTCAACTGGATATTCACTCCCGTCGGAACGACGATGCCGGCCCCTTGTTTCTAGGGTCTCTCCTACTGACAGTTCCCCCCAGAGGGATGCAAGTTCATCATCTTCGACTCCGACTTCCAGCTCTCTGACATTCATATCTAAAAGTGTCTCACGGTCATACCCGAGTGCAGAGACTTGTCTCTTGTTTACATCCAGAATACTCCCTTTATCGTTGTGAATAATAATATTGTCCGGCGATTGGTCGAACAAGACGCGAAGTCGTGACTGCTGGCGCTTGAGTGCCTGTTCACGCTGTTTTTGTGCGGTAATATCTCGATTCGTATAGACCGCTCCACCGTCCTCAAATACTGACAGAGTAATTTCCTGATGAACATCTGCGCCATCACACGCTTTGCCGACAGCTTCGCCGCGCCACTCGCCGTCGCGCTTGATCGCTGAGATTACTTCATCCTTTTTGCGTTCGACTTCCGCGTCAGAGTACAGTTGACGCCAAGGCTCTCCTACAAGTTCCTCTGGTTCGTATTCAAAAATACCGGCGTGTGCCTCGTTGACATACGTGTATTTTCCGTCTGAGTTTACTATCGAGATACCGTCCATCGAGGCCTCTATCGCCGCTTCCCGGCGTTCCAACTCAGCTTGACGATCTGTACGAGCCGTTGTATCAGTCACGACGGCGAGTGCCTGCCGCTTTTTCCCTGAAAGTTCAATCGGAACGACATTAGCGGAAAACGTCCGCCTGCAGCCATCGGCATCGTGCAGCTCTTTATCGTTAATCTGTTGTGGTTCGCCGGACTCGATTACCTCCCTGTCTGCCTCCTGAATGAGGGAGTCGGTATCCATTCGAGTGTACTTCGCGTCGGTCGCTCCTTCGAGCTGCTCGACCTGTACGCCATGTGCGGCAGCGGCGGCTTCGTTCGCCAGCGTATATCGCCCATCACTACTCTTCACGAACACTTCCTGCGGAATCGTGTCGAGAACCGCCCGGAGGGTCTCACGGTCGCGTCTAGCACGCTGCTCCACCAGCTGGTTACAACACGCATCCGCGAGCTTCGCATTCAACGGCTCAAGCGCGGCAATCATTCCGGGAGCCAGCGGTGCCCCACTCTTGATTATGACCAGCACCCCAAACCCGGGGAGGTCGAAAATATAGTACTGGGCCGTGCCGTACTCTGTGGAAAGCGGGAGCTGCTCGCGGAACGAGGCGGCAGCCTCCTCGTCATCATGGTCAAGGTTCTGTGTTGCCGCCTCGAATGCCTCGCTGTATGCCGGTTGTGTTGGAATCCCCTGGACAAGACGGTACGTGGGATGTCCGTCTTCGTTGCGTCGCTCAAAGATGCCACCCGCTGAGCAATTGAGTCGGCGAAGGTACGAGGATAACGCTGTCTGTGCGACTTCAGGGAGCGTTTCCCCACGACCAATTGAGAGAGCAATCTCATACAAGACCTGGAGTTGCTTTGCGGAGGTTGAAGACGAGCTGCTCATAGCGTATCAACGACCCCAACGACCGCCGTCTTGTTGTACAGTTCAAGCAACTCACGCCCGGAGTTGGCTATCTCTCCGATAGTAAGCGCCCCGACAAGTGGGGAGCTGCCAGCGTCCGCGACGGCGTTGAGTTCCCGCTCAAACTCTTCTTCTAAGTATAGTGCCCGCGAGATACAGTCGAAAAACAATGTTGATTGTGGGCCATTCGCAGGAGACCCAGCTGCCCAGGCGTCGTCTGCCGCCGCTCTTGCTGCCTCAATGAGCGACTCTGGTTCGCCCTTCAGAATGTGGACGAACGACCCTTGCGGCACGTCACCGAAACAACGGATCCCGCCATTGTCTGCTATCTCGAACGGATCGCGGACAATTTTCTCCGCGTCGAAGCGGGCCAGCCCGAGGGGGTAAGACTTGGCCACCTCAAAGAAATTGTCGGCCCTGATTTCGACCCCAGCATCTGGTTCAACGACATCACGATAGATATCATACGCTGGTTGATCACCAAGCAAAGTGACCACATTTCCCTCGGCACCGGTAACGTGGAACGGCCCAGCGAACTCCTGCCAACCATGTCGTACACCGAGGCTTCCGCGTGCGCGTGTGGCAGCAATGATGGCTCCGTCCTTATGCCAACCCGTCTCGGTCAGTAGGCAGGGCTGTTGTTCCATCAAGAGTGACCCTGCACCTCCACCGAGAACGTTCAGTTCGACGCCGTACGTGTTGAACAGCGCGCGGATAAAAGCATCTGTCTGACGGGTAAACGCATCGACAAGCACGAACGCCGTCTGAAACCCCCGAGTGAGAAGGTCTGAGAATTGAGTTGTATAATCTTGTTCTGTATCGCTAAGACTAGAAATATAGGTCACATCTGGTGCTTCTGACAAGCCGAGCAAGAGCGTCCCCTCGTCTCGGACTACTCCGTCACTGATGAGTCGGGGAAAAACGCCGCCAAACAACGTGAGGTCGGTTTCGCTCCCAGCTGCAGCTAACTCTTCCCGATGCTCTGTCGCTGACTCTGCGACGAGCGCGAAGGCTGCCGCGACGCTTTCTGACGCCGCTAACTCAGTAAGTGCTCTGCGTGTTGATTCCGTTGTCGAGACGTACCTTTGGTTCATTATTATTGGATATATAATCCATGGTGCGGACTATATTTGAGCCCACCGGGCTCTTGAGTCATTCTTCCGTTTCACTTGGAAAGTGCCGTCGCGTCAACGCTTGAACGGCCCAGTTCAGACCGCTGGGGTGCCAGAGAATTATCTAACACTGCCCGGTACACAGCGAGCGTCTGCGCCGCGATTCTATTCCAATCAAACTTTGCGGCACGCCGTTCGGGGCGCATCGTTGCCGCGGCTCCGGACAGCGAGCGAGAGAGCGCCCGCGCTACCGCCGCCGTCGTCGGCGGAACGACCATGCCGGCATTTCCGATGACTTCCGAGGCAGCACTCCGCGGGTGGTCGGCCCCGATTACCGTGCAGCCCGCCGCGAGCGCTTCGATATACGCAATACCGAACCCCTCGCGCTCGGACGGGGAGCAGAATACATCAGCGGCGTGCATATGTCGGAGCACATCTTCGTGTTCCGGGAGGAAGCCGACAAAGTCGATTCGGTCGCGACAGGCCGTTTCCTCTGCAAGCCGTTGGAGTGTCCTACGGTTGGGGCCGTCACCAATTATACCCAACCGAATGTCGGGATCATTCTGTGCAGCGCGGTCGAACGCCTCGATAGCCACATCCACGTTTTTTTCCGGAATCAGGCGGCCGGCGTACAGCACGTCGTACCCGTCGGTAGCAGCTTCCACTGTCTGAACCCCCGCCACATCGATTCCGTTTGGGACGATATGCGTTTGCTCGCGGGGGCACCCCACTTCGGTGAGCTGCTTTGCGGTTAGCTCTGAGATAGCGATTGGGTATTGATCAACCTTTGCTGTACACCGTTCGACGAGTTTTCCGAATAGAGAGAGTCGTCCGAGGTACTCTTCCCAGTAATCAAGCCAGACCTCGTGCCATGTTGTCACTAGTGGCGCAGTGTCCACTCGGCTTGCCGCTTTAGCGACTGCTGCTCCGAGAACAGGGAAGTACGGGAAGACCGACGCATGAACGATATCGTGGTCACGAAATGCACCCCGAAGCGACGGAATAGTGCGCACACCAAAGTCAAGTGCCTCTGTGATTGAGCGTCGATCATCGGTGTACAGGTCCTTACCGGGCGCAATAGCCTGGTAGGTGACCCCATCGCGCTCCATACGCTGGGGACCGTCCCAATAGTGCCTACTGTATTGGGTGATAGTATGCCCATCGGCGGCGAGTCGGTTGGCGATCTCGTGGATGCGTTTTTCTGCGCCGCCTTTCACCTCGGGATAGACTACGTTGGAGACAAATGCAATATCCATCTGAATCACTCCGTGTACCCGAGTGCCCGCAGACGATGAGCTACCTCCTCTTCTACATAGTCTTTTGCCGCCCGCTTGGTATCATCCGCTTCCGATTGTTCAGTGTCGGTTGCAGAGCTGTAGCCGTCAGTTTCAATGTGGGTGTCGAGAGCCGTCTTCAACTCGATTCGTGTACTGGTATCGAATTTTCGCTCACCTGTCTGGGTAGTAACGTCGGCGTAGACAGCACCGTCAGCCCCATATGCGGCATACCGGCGGACACCCGCATCCGCAGCCTCGCCACGCGCTTGTGCAAACACGACGCGATTGGAGTCAGACTGGTCAGCTGTCGCCGCAAGTGATTGCCCGGGGCCTGCATATTCGACGCCAAACACCGCCGCAACTGTCGGGGTAATATCGAGTGTGCTAACCGGCGTCCGAACTGGTTCCCTCGGGTGGACACCGGAACCAGTAGCAATGAGCGGAACGTGTGTGAGTTCTTGCGATAAGAACCGTGGGTGCTCATAATACCCGCGCTCTCCGAACGCTTCGCCGTGGTCGGCGGTAAGTAGAATGAGTGTCTCGTCTCTGATACCGAGTCTGGAGAGTTCACCCAGTAGCCGGGCAATGTTTGCGTCCAAATACTCTATTTCAGCATCGTAGAGGTCGATGAGACGTTGCCGCTCGTTCTCTGTGAGCGTATTCGGCTCGGCAACAGCTCGTTTGTAAAGCTGCGCCGCCTCGGCATCGGTGACCCGACCTGCGACATATTTGCGACGGAATTCTGCCGATGGCTCGTAGGGACCATGAACGTCCATGTAGTGTAACCATGTAAACGTCGGACGGCTACCCTCGATGGCCTGTGACTGGAGAAACTCGATACCACGATCAGTAATTGTCTGCGCTCGCGCGTAGTGCCGGTTTCGGAGTTTGTCTACAGCACGCTGTGCAAGCGCGGTTAGCCAATGTTCGCCTGCGAGCATATCGTCATCGAAGTGATCGAAACCATCACCGAAGCCGAATCCCCTTGAGACGAATGGGTTGGAGTGAATACCCGCAGAGCGAGCCGTCGTTCCCTGCAACAGATGGCCAATAGTCTGTGTGCGCCGTCGGAAACGATCGGTGGTAGCAACACTCGGATACTGTCCGGAGAGAAGTGCAGGAACAGCCTCACGGGTATGTGAACTCGGACTGTACGCTTGGCTAAACCGGACACCATCCGTGGCGAGCTGGTCAATAGTGGGGGATACATCGCGATGATAGCCCTGACAGCCGAGATGGTCAGCACGCAGCGCGTCAATCGAGAGAAGAATTACGTGTCTCGGCTTCGTGACAGCGAACTTCGTCGTGGACTGCTCGTGGTTTCGATCCTGGGTCACCGTAGAGGGGGCTGGCCCTTCGTTTTCACCAACCTGATCATCGTTGTCGGTATCAGATCCTGAGTATCTCCCCATACTTCAGGAAGGATGTCCGATAGTCAATGGTCGGTATGAGTCTGTGAGTAACGGACCAGCGTAACCTAGATCTCACTGGCACCTAGAAGCGCCTCAACCGTCCCAATACAGTCCATCGCGTTCTCTTCGGAAACAGACTGTGGACTGAACGTGGCCTGCTCGTAGTCATGGTGGAGCTGCTCAAGTGTGCTTGGAAGGGTAGACAGTTCAGAAGCTGTCGATTCATACGTCTCCAGTAGTGCCTCATAGTCGTCTGCCCCCGTTTTTTCGTCACTCGCTGATGCGAGTGCTTGTATTGCGAGTCCAACGCTCTGGTCTGTTGCACCATCATTGAGCGCTGATCTCGCGTCAGTGAGTCTAATCTGAGTGGGCTCGGAGGTATGAGCGGCTTCAGTAGCCTCACTCTCTGCGTTTCTATTGGTGTCGCTGGGCTTCGATCGAACAATCCGGGGCCGGAGCGTCGCAGGGTACATGGTTGACTCCGTCAGAGAGTTTGAGTGGCCAAAACGCCGGTAGAGGGTCACCCCGGTGAGCACAACCGTGGTAAAGAGAAGCAGGTCGACAACTAGGGGCCACCACAAGGTACTATTCGACTCTCTCTCAGGCATGGCTTTGATGATCCGTGGCGATGAGGCAGATTGCTGACTGCTGTCTCCTCTCTGAGCGGGTTCAGTAGCCGCCTCTACTGGCGTCTCGGAAGCGACCTCAGCGGTTCTTTTCTCCTCACTTACCGTGGTGGTCGTGTCGGTACTCACGTTCGGGTCTACACTGGCAGCCGTGGTTGTCTGATTACTCGACGATTCCGCCTGTCGGACCGAGACACGATCCTCGATAATGACTGTTTCAGACTGAGATACGGCGACTGGATCCGGACAGCTAAATAGCCAGCACCAAGTCTGGTCGATAACAGACTTCAGCCCTCGGAATAGCCCCATATTGTCGCTTGCAGCTCCCACATCTCCCTCATCTGTGTGTGCCTGTGCGACTGAAACCGTAGTCAGTGAGAGAGTTGCCGCCCCCACTCCAAAATGGAGTATAAGCAGGGATGCGAGAGCGACCGGCTTACCCCACTTCGTGAGGTACTGTCGCAACTCTACCGTTACTGTGCCGTCCTCAGTATCCGCACCATATCGCGTCATGTATCTGTATCTCTGAGATTTTCCCTTGGAAGAACCCACAGGAGGCGTACCCCTGTCTGGCGTTCGAGTTGCTGAAGCGCCTGTACCTCTGTCTCGGACAGGTCACCAACGAGCAACAGAGCCCCGACCGCACTCAGTCCGATTACACCACCAGCAGCGACCAGCGTGATGACGCCGGCGCTGCTGCCGGTTGCAAAGCGAACGATTAATGCTGACAGTATAGTGGCTAAAACGATGACTGTCGTCTCTCTGGAGAATGGATGGACACCGACCGTCCGGTAGATGACAGCCAATTCGAGCACATTGTAGACGCCGTAACCGACCGCTGTTCCTATCGCCGCCCCGACGATACCGAAACGGGGGATAGCCAGCACATTAACCACCACGTTGACGCCTACGCCGGCGGTCGCCGTCCAGAGTTCGATCCGTGGGCGGTCGATAGCTTTCACCAGATCACCGTCGAGTCCGGTGAACGCTCGGAAGAATAACCCCCCCGTTAGAACAGCCAGTGCGGGTGCCGCAGGGCGGTATGCCGCTCCAAACAGCACCACCACGACCGAGTCCGCGTAACAGACAAAGAGCAGCGTGATCGGGATAGTAGCGGTCACAATCCACTTCGTCGAAATGGTGAACAACTCTCCGAGACTGTCGAATTGCTCGTCACTGAACTGGCGGGTTGCCAGTGGGAGGAAGGCAAAGCTAACTGCTGATAACACGAATGTCGTGGACTGTCGAAGCGGCTGAATCGCGCGGTAGAATCCGACCTCCTTTGCGGTCGCAAAGACGCTGATCATCAACACATCCAACGTCGAGAGAAGCATGAACATCGATGCTGAAGCCGCGAGTGGCCACGCATGACTCCACACCGTCCACAACGTGTTGCTATCCGGATAAGCAACTAATGGTACGGTGCGATTCCGCTGTCGGAACAACAGGTAGCCGAATCCAAACAAGAGGATCCCGCTTGGAAACATCAACCAGTACGCTATGGCTCCAACAACACTCGCACCGAGTGCAGCGCTGACGGCCAAAACACCGATGCCAAGGAGCCGGGGAGCAAGATCACGGATGAGGACGGCTCCCTTTGAATTGGTATTCGAACGAATCGTTCCGAAGGCCACCTGTCCAAGCGGATAGAGTAATCCGAACGGGAGGAGCCACGGTAAGTACTCAACCAGAGCGGGTTCACCAAGCACTTCAGCAAGTAGATGCCGCAAAAAGTAACCGATTGTCACGAGCAATCCACCGGTGACGAGCGCGATGATGAGGCCACTGCCAACGACTGCACCCGGGGCATCGTACACTCGACTATTCAGCGTCCGGGCGATAGCATCGCCGATCCCGTTCCCGAGGAGGAGCCCGGTTGCGTAGATGAGCGTATAGGTAAGCGCGATAGCACCGTACACTTCGGGAGCGAGCGAGCGGGCGAGATACGCTTCCGCTGCCAGCGCAAGTACACTCCCAATGACGATACCAATGAGGATGGTCAATGCACTCCCTCCGAGTGGGTCAGCCGACCCCTCATCATCCGTTGCAGTGCCCATTTAGGTACTAGTTCTCCAGATAGGGCAGACACACACCGGTACCTCAAGATTACCTGCTCAGATAAGCACGAAACTATGCTATCAAGAGGTGCTACCTCAGGAAATAATCTGTTAGTTACCTTTAGGTTAATCAGCTACTAGTACTAATAGACTGTATCTCACATTAAGGAATAACATGGGTAAATCATGACCTCTCAGCCGAATCAAAACATAGCTGACTCTGTCGCCCTCAAATTACTCAGTACGAAATGGAAACCACAGATCATAGTCGAACTCCATGAAAACGGAGCAACAGGGTTTGGTGGAATAAAAGACCGACTTGACGGCATCTCAAATAAGGTTCTCTCAGACAATATTGATCATCTCATTGAGCGTGACGTGCTTCACAAAGAGGTACTTCAGGAGTCTCCTCGCCGTGTCAACTACACTCTGACATCCGCCGGGGAAGACCTATACGCTCTTATAGACGCTACGGCGGGCTGGGACAGTGAGTACGTTGAGAGCCGTGGGCTGCCACGGGTACTGGTCGTTGACGACGATCCACGACAGGTTGAGCTACTCAGTTCGTGGCTCAGTACAGAGTACGATGTCGTGACGGCAACTGATGGCGAAACAGCCCGTGAAGCATTTGATGACTCTATCGACGTGGCCATCCTTGACCGACATCTGCCGAATACAACCGGGGGGGAACTCATCGACAATGCTCGGCAAGCCGGTATCGCTCCCCCAACAGGGTTTTTGAGTTCAGCGGATGTGTCTGCGTCGGCTACTGAGCTCCCTGCTGACCTGTTACTCAGTAAGCCGACGACACATGACAGGATACTCGAAGCGGTCAATACGCTGTACCGAATGGATGACTTGTCGACTCTCGGACGAAAGGTTCGCGCTCGCGAACACCGGATCAAGTTTGTGAAGGAGACACAGGGCCCAGCCGTTGAGACGACCCCGGCATACCAACAGGCAAATGCGACCCTCAACGACCTGCGAGAGGAGTGGGAGAATAAGCTTCAAGATCGGGATGCATGGCGCTCACTGTCTGCAGCAGAGTCAATCGATGAGTTGCTTGCCGACAGCGATGTAAGCAATAATGAATAACCCACCGTGACAACCGACTCTACAGAGAGTACCGACCTACCGAAGGGGACACTAGCTTACATTGAGGATAACGACGCTGACGCTATGATGATTGAAACAGCGATTCAACAGAGCAATTGTCTCTATACCCCAAGCCGATACGTTGATGTGACAGCGTTTCTTGACCAGTTTGGTGCCGCAGGCGCTGACAAGGGTGTCCAACCTGGAGCCATTCTCCTTGATATCAACCTTCCAAACAGATCTGGCTTCGAGATCTTAGAGACTGTTCGACAAACATTTACACGTAGGGAAGTCCCTATTGCTGTTTTCAGTGGGGGTGAAAACAAAGCAGACATAACCCGAGCGTACAATCTTGGGGCGAACCTCTATTTGAATAAGCCAATGAATTTTCCGGAGTACCGCCGCCGAATCAGTGGTGTCTGTGACTTTTTCATCCGATTGAACCGATCCGTCAAAACAGAATGAGATAGTAAAGCGCACTGATTGCACCCAGTGGATAGATTGAGACCGCTTAAGCCAAGGTGTGAAGTTCCGTCATATGGCGTCAGACGGCACTGTCTAGTTCTGGATGACCTCAGCTGGCGTTTTGCCGTCAAGTGCTTGGTTCGGTCGTTCGTGGTTGTAGTGGTGTCTGAATCGTCGTAACCACTGTTTCGCGCTGGATTGACTGCCCCTCCAGACGGAGTGAAAGCGGTCGATGCGCATGGTCACAGTCTGGAACCACTTTTCGATGTGGTTCCGGACTCGATAGTCGAGCCGACCGCTCAAATTGTGACGTGAGAGGGCAGTCAGATAGCCGCCAGCATCGACGAGAAACACTGTATCGGCAACATCGTGTTTCTGAGTGAGCCGGTGCAGGAACGCCGCCGCGGGGTCAGTCCCGCGGCGGCTGAACACGTCAACTTCAAGCAGTAGTTTTGACTCGGTGTCGACAGCGGCGTACAACCACTTCTTTTCGCCGTCAACTTCGATTTGTTTCTCGTCGACCGCGACCCGCGACGGCTGCGCCGTCGGCGGGTCGCTCTGTGCTTCGGACAGTGTATGCACCCAACTCCAGACTGCTCCGTGAGAGCGATCGACACCCAGCAGGTCTAGGACAGCAACCGTCTCCCTAATCGACAGCCCCGCAGTATGGAGACGCACCCCAAACCGCCGGACGGGTGTCGGGGTGCGCTCATTCTCTCAAACGTCTTGACTGCCCTCATCCAACGTTTCTCTGAGGAGGTCTGCGAGTTGCATAGGCACTTCTCGCTACGACCTCCTCGCTTCTCAAACTCGCTCAACTAGACAGTGCCGACGGCAGACATCGGTCGCACTATTGACTGTACTCTATCACAATAGCGGAGCACAGCGATGAACAGGGTGTGTTTGTTATGCTGTTCTCCTTCCGTGTGTGGGCGGTATAACACTACTAATTGAATCGATGTCCACACTACTCGTACTGCTGTGTGAGACTATGTCTGGAACAGATGGTCCCAACGGAGTCTGTACAACGAAACTAATCCCGGTGGCTCAAACACGGTTCACGCCACGTACTAGACTGTACAAGCCGTCAAAACCTGATACGAATCTGCTAGTTACTCTGATCACACAATACATCGTATTCTGAATGTTATTCTATTGACTCACTGGTAATGAACAATACTATGCTATGTTCACGGAGACGACGATATACCGACGTCCTGGTGTGAAAGCACTCATCACGAGCGGAGAGAGAGTGCTTATCACTCGCGAACGCCGGGGCGACGGCAGCATATACTATTCGCTCCCCGGGGGTGGCGTCAAGCCAGGAGAGTCACCCCATGAGGCGTTGGCTCGTGAACTGATCGAAGAGCTTGGCTGCACGGGAACCATCGGGAAGCAGGTAGGCACCTGTTTCTATCGCCATCGAAGTATTGAGGTTGCGACCAAATATGATGTGTATGCCGTCACGTTAGGTGGAGAGCCAACACCCAATTCGGATGAAAGGATTGTCGGAGTGGAACTTCACTGCCCGTCAGCACTTCCTGAGCGGATGCTCAAACCACTGGCTTCACTGGTAAGCCAATGTAGTGCAGTGACGGCATCCGAACGTGCGGTCCAGACGTTTTCCAGCCAAGTTCTGAACGACTCATAACCGGTATACCGGGCACCCCGTGGTACTCCGGGCGTGATACCTCAAAGTTACTCTGGGGTATAGACAGGCGGGTCACTACCTATGTTATGAAGGATACTCTGCGCATCGGCGTGAATGCCCGAGCGCTTTCTGTTGATGAGCCAGGTGGTGCGGTGCAAGCAGCTGTCCAAATGGTACGGGCATTCGCTTCTCGTGACGATGCTGAAGTCATTCTGTTCGGTCATCAACGTGTGGGGCGGCACTTCCCAGACCTCCCACTGGATTCGACAGGGTATGTCGTGGACTCACAACTCTATGGGGTGCTATGGGAGCGAGCGGTCCTCCCACGACGGGCCTCGCTCGCTAACGTCGACGTACTTCTAGCCCCAAACGGAAATGGACCTGTACATGAAACACCATACCCGACTGTAGTATGGGTACACGATGTAAACGCGGTTCGAGGCTACTCAGCGGGCATCCATCGACTGTATAGGAAAGCGACTGTCCCTCGAGCTGTGGCGGCTGCAGAGGCGGTCACAACTATTTCTGAGTTCTCGAAGAAGGAAATCAGCAAGTACCTTCCAGTCGACCAGACCGATGTACACGTTATTCACAACGGCTTAACTGAGCCATATCTCGATGCGGCTCGGGCGGAGCCAGACACGCCGTCACTCTCCTCAACTCCGGCTGCAGATGGGGGGACTACCTCTTTTAAAACGTCTAATACTGACATCCCGGAACAGTACGTACTGTTCGTCGGCTCAGCCAATCCACGCAAGAATATTGCAAGGCTGATTAATTCGTTCGCTCAACTGAGGCAAGAAACGACATTACCACACGAGTTAGTGATAGCTGGACCGTCGGCAAAGCGTATTTTCAGTCAGATCGATGTTGATGCCTCAGCTAAGCGCGATGCAGCAGTCACTTCGGTCGGGTTTGTCTCTGATAGTGAACTTCGAGCGCTATATCAAGGGGCAGATTGTTTCGTGTTTCCATCACTGTACGAAGGCTTCGGGCTCCCACCACTAGAGGCGATGGCGATGGGAACGCCAGTAGTCACGAGCAACGTTGCCTCACTGCCGGAAATTTGCGGGAATGCTGCGATGTACGTCGACCCAGAGCAGATTGACGATATTGCGGACGGAATCAGGACAGTGTTACGAGACAAGGAGTTCGCGGCGAAATGTCGTGCACGTGGCCGCGACCGTGCCTTGCAGTTCACCTGGAACGCGGCCGCTGACCAGTTTATCACCATTGCACGCAATATCAGCATGGAAAGTTCGGTCTAAAAGCCACATCGGTCACCGAAAGAATAAGACCGGCAACACTGATACCCTCATTTTGCGAATTTTGAGCGGACAAACGTACCACACTCTGGGGGCCCAGCGTTGTAGTTCGGCGATACTCGTGTGTTCGATGCTTTGCCAGGAATATATGCTCTAGTGACTGATCGCGTCAACGAGATATCTGTACTGTCAAATATGACTGACACGTTTGAGGGCCGGGAGTCACCCGTCTCTGGTCGCCATACGGTCAGGAGTGACTTACAGGCACCCTCTCCATGTATCGGATTACGATAGTTGTTGTCGTAGGCGACCCATAGACTCCGTTCGGTACCGAGAATCGCCCCCGAGTAATGACGTTCCGTCCACTGGCTCGCCCCAAACTGAGCGCTTGTGTGGTGCCCTTCCCCAATCACTGTTTCATCCGGATTCGTGTAGAGAACGTGTGGGTTGAACGCAGCCACTTGGCTTAGTATTAATGAACCCAAGATAACAACTACTGCGATACTTCGAGCAGTATGGACGCTACGTTGTGTAGCCCCAGTTCGGGGCAAACTATCCGCTAGCCAAGTTGGCAGCTGAAATCGCAAGAGTACGCTAAGCGTTGGGGGCGTAATGGTCGCAACAAGGAACAACAAGAGTCGGATCGGGTCAAGCGGAACGACTCGGCCACCAACGAGTGATAAAAAATACAACACTGCAAATATCCCGGCGGCCCCAGTCCAACCGACCTCCCAGTAAGCCGCTTTATAACGTGTCAGAACGCCGAATGCAGTTGAGACAGCCATCACCCCGAAGACGAGGATTGCCGATCGGGACGCAAGTTGTCGCGGTGGAACTCCACTTATCGAAAAGATGCCGCCACCGCCTCCTGACTGAACCGGGGCTGCCGTCTGTTGCCCCTCAAAAAGTGCTCCATAAGCTGTGTTCACGAGGTCTGTCGTCACCTGTGGAGCGAGAAAAAGAAACACCGCCACAACGCCGAATCCCACAACAGTGGTGCCAGTGGTTCCGATGCCGATCTGAGTTCCTCGCTGTGGGTGGAGCCGGCGGGCCAGCACACCTGGCAGCGGAACGCGCTCCACAAGATTTGCGGCGAGCGTGCAGACGAGCAAGATACAGAAAAAGATGGAGGTAGCATGGTGTGTTAACGCCAGTGCGGCGACTACAACCGCCAAGCCACCGACTGCCCGTCGCTTGCTTGTGGTCAGCGTGAGATAGATAACTGCAGTAAAAAACAGTAACACGGCGACTGTTTCGTCCACAAACTTCACCTCGAACAGAACAAGCGTGCGCGTGGATGCGACGGCCATCCCGGTGTGGAACGCAATACGTCTGGTAGTAAGAAGCTCCACACCTGCATAGACGACGAACGGAATAGCGACAACGAACAGGGGGAAGTACTTCGAGAGAAAACCAATATTGATGCCAGCGAGCTGCTGGAACGCGAGCGCAACGGCGTAGAACGCTGGCCAGTCACCGTCGGCGTTGACGAACGCTTCGACTGAGGCACCGTTTCGGAGGTACTTGAGTGCAGGAATGCTGAACGAGTACGCGTCGTAGCCGAATAGACCGACTTCGAATGGGTCAATAACGATGAGGATGGGGAGCAGTGGCGTGGCAAAGAGAAAGAAGCTCTCCCACGCGGATGTGAGGTGCTCTCGCTCAGCCAATATAAGCGGGATGACAAACAGCGCGAACAGGAAGGCGTACCCAGTACTTTCCGGGACGAGCGAGCCAGCGCGAAAGACGATAACAGCAGTGAGCAAATATAGTCCGAGATACAGCGCAACCGCTCCGAGCGGGGGCGGTGCCGGTCGCTCCGTAGCCAATTGTTCGCCTGCCATCACCGGTTAAGCGCTTGTGGCTCAGTTGGCCCGCTTGTGCCACGGACAGAAGCTACATAGTGTGCCAGAAGGCGGTCAAGGTGAGTGGTGAGGGTGAGCTCCGCTGCTCTCTGATACGCCGCTTTACTCTCTATGCGTGGCGACGTCTGACACACAGATTCGATAGCGGCGGCCAACGATATCGGATTCTCGGGCGGAACGACGCGCCCGGTAGTCTGCGCGGAGTCGTCTGGTGTGTCGATTAGTTCGGGAATTCCACCCATGTTGGTCCCTACAACTGGTGTGCCCCGGGCTAGCGACTCGTAAATCACCATCGGGGAGTTATCGTTCCACCGAGACGGCACAACAGTGACCGTCGCCTCCCGGTAGCACGCTGTGAGCGTTGCCTCACTTACGAACCCATGGAACGTTACCCGACTGTCGCCGGCTGCCTGTGCTTCGAGTGTTTCCCGGGCCTCACCACGACCCACAATGTCAACCCGAATATCTGAACCGAGGTATGACAGCGCGTCAAGCAGTACGTCCACTCCTTTCGGGCGAGCGAGTTGTCCGACAAAGAGGACGCGAAACGGGTCAGTAACGACCTCTGGTGCCGATTGCTCGTCACGAGGCACACCGAGTCGAAGTACGGCTGTCGGTGTCTCATCGAAGAACCCTGCCTGCCTGTGTTCGTCGATCATAAACTGTGAAGGTGCCAGCACCCGGTCGAGATAGGGCTCGACGGCTCGGCGGTTGTATGCCCGAAATGGGCGCATCAGCGTATCGAGGTTCCGCTGTGCGCCACCGACGAACATCCCGGGGTCGACGTGGAGGAGGCGGTAATCGTGAAGCGTCTGTACAACCGGGGCGTGGGCGGCTGCCGCTCGAAAGATGGCCGGCGAGAGCCCGCCGAAGTTATGCACGTGGACAAGGTCAGGTGCGAGATCAGTGAGCAACTGATTCACTATTCGGCCGGCCTGTGGGTTCCAAAGGTCGACGAAGTGCATCAGCGGCTTCTTCCAGCCGGGTTGCTCACGGTACTCGAACGGTGTGTAAAGATTCCACGGCGTGAATCGGTGGACTGAAACGCCATTCTGTTGCTCGCGGAACGCTCCATCGCCGGCCCGAGCATCGTTGCTGGCGGCCGTGGTAATAACAGAGATCTCGTAGTGACGCTCAACGAGGGCTTCGGCGATTGTTCGAACGTATGTTTCGGCTCCGCCGATTGTCTCTGGTGGATAGAGGTTGGTAATGAAGCAGATATGCTGATCATCGAATATCTTCGATTCAGCGTGGGGATGTTGGTCGCTCATTTAGAATCACCGGTAGCCAAGTGCCCGTAGTCGGGCCTTGATGTGACCCTCCGCCTCTTCTGTCAGAGCGCTCGAACGTGCTTGGCTGGTGGGTGCACGTTCACCCTTGTCAACACCGGTCGTCTCGAACCACGGAACCGTTCGCAGACCGTTGAACGGCATTGACTCGGGATGGCCGTACAGGCCGTACTTTCCCATCATGTTGCCGTGGTCTGAGGTAACTACCACGCGCTCGCTGTCGATACCGCACAGAAGTCGATTGACTTCCCCGAGCGCAAGCAGAAGGTTAGCTCGGTAGCCATTCCAGACTGCTTCGATATCCACATCGCCAGCCTGTAACCGCGTCCATATGTCACGCTTCGTTGCGTCGGTGAAGTTGTCGGCCACTTTGGGAGTGGCAATCTCTTGGCGATCGATAAATGGACAGTGAGGTTGTATATAGTGGACGAGGAGTCGCTCTCCGGTATCGAAGTTTACCTCACGGCTGGCGGCGAGTGCCCGATCAGTCACTGTCTCGGGTAAGACCGTCCCATTGTCATCGTTCCACCCATCATGCCAGACGGGATCAAGCGATTCGAACCATGTTTCGTCGAGTTCCTGTGATGACCATGGGTTACTTACAATATAGTGGGTCTGTGCGACACCGCTGACTGTAGGGCCAAACGTGCGACACATCCAAGGGCGAGTCGCACTCTCAACGGAGCGCGTCGCCGCGAGCGAGCCACGGTCGATGAATCCAAAGTCAGCAGTGGGCGATGATACGACGGAGGCAAACAAGTCGTACCGGCAGGCATCGAGGACGATGAGTACTTCCCAATCACTCTGGTAAATCGATTGACCGCGGGGATTAATACGGGAGCCCTGCTGGAGGAGTTTATGATAAACCGCACGGGCTGGCACTGAGAGTCCAGCCGCCCCGTCCTGACGAACCGCACCAGCGGTCTCACGAAGGAAGCCAGCGATGTCAGGAAATTCAAACTCCGGCGTATTCATACACAATGTTGGAACGCAGCTATACTATGCTGTCAATTGGCTCAGGCTCATCTGGGCGTGTTACTCTGAAGCTACCTGCCTGTTGAGAGTGGTACCCACAAGATACATACGTATGCAAGGCTGCGAACAGAGAGTACATGGAGACAGTCTGTCACAAGAGTTGTTTCTGTTCGGCCAGCTCCTCCTCTCAAGTATCGTCCTTCTGACTCTCAGTGCTGTTGGCGTCACCTCTCTGTCGGTGTATATACTCGTGTTGTACGCAGTCAGTGCAGTCGCAGCGGAGATACAACTCTCAGCAAAGACCATGGCAGGGTGGCAGCGGCGTGTCTGGCGTGTGATACAGGGTGTTGGGGTCGCAGTTGGCGCTGTGTTAGTTACTGAGCTGATACAACTTGTCCGTAATTCCGGGGTCCTGACATGAATCGATACCCCACTGAGCGCTGGGTTGTCATCATCGCTATCGGGCTCGCTGCAGTCCTTGCTATGCTACTCATCGGGACACTGATTGTGACTGATGCGCCACTCGACCCATTCAACCAAGGCGATGCGGGGACCAGTCGTCTCGCCGATGCCAGTGGTGGGGCGGTCGCTTCGGCTTACACTGCGGCCGGCGCGGAGACGGCACCGGAGACGGTGATAGTGATCGGAGGCGGTGGCGAGTTGACATCCGCTGACGTGGCCGCGCTCAACAATCATTTGTATGATGGTGGGCAGGTTGTCGTTCTCACCGAAGACAAGCAGTCAAACCAGCTGCTCGCAGCGCTAGACGCTGAGACACGAGTCGCAGTTGGCTACCTCCATACCACAGCACAACAATCTGTGAACCCTGAACAGTTCGTGGTATCTGGTGGCGGTGATACAGAACCCACACTCAGTGGTGTGCAAATTAACGCCGCGAAGCCACTCGGTGTCGCCGACTCCGGAGACAGTACAAACCGGACGATTCTCGCATGGTCAGCACCAGCGGGGCGTGATCTTAATAGCGATGGGCAGATCAGCGACACTGAACCACGCGGTATCTATCCGGTCGCAGTTGCAGAGCCGGTCGGGGCAGGTCGAATCGTCGTTGTGGGCGACGCAAGCGTGCTCACTAACGGTCAGTGGAAGGTCGAAGAGAACCGGCAGTTCACCCGGACGATAACCGGCGACGGCGCACTGCTCATTTACCCCCAGTGGAATAGCTTTCCCCTTGTCTCACAATTCCGCTTCGGCCTGAATACACCGCCCGGGACCCTGCTTGGACTAGCCGTATTCTGTGGTGGCGGTGCAACAGGTGCCTGGCTCGGTGTCTGGGTGTATCGCCGGAGAGATACCACTGCCACGGAAGATACGCGACTCACCATCACGTTACGGTAACCCAGTCAGTTCACCTGTAGGTAACACTGGATATAGTAGCATACATCCCCTAACTTGGATTGCGATTACTTGATGTCTGACAGTACCACATCTACAGGCACTCGGTCTGCCCTTGCGCCAGCTACCCTCCACGAGAAGCTTCAGCGGGCAATTAAACAAGCGGTCGTCGGACAGGAGACAATTGTGACGAAACTGACGATGGCTCTTCTCGCCCGCGGGCATGTGCTGCTCACAGGGAAACCCGGTGTCGCAAAGACCACGATTGCCACAAAGGCCGCCGCCGCTGCGGGGCTACCGACCAACCGTATCCAACTCACGCCGGATATCCTGCCCGCGGACATCACCGGGACGCAACTCTACAACGAACAGGATGATACATTCGAGTTCCGACGTGGTCCTGTCTTCAGCAACGCTGTTGTCGCCGACGAAATCAATCGGGCGATGCCGAAAGCACAGGCCGCTCTGCTTGAAGCGATGGAGGAGGGGCGCGTGTCTACTGATGATCAGACGTACGAGTTACCGACGCCGTTCTTCGTAACTGCGACACAGAACCCACTCGACATGGCCGGGACGTACCCATTACCTGAGTCACAACTCGATCGCTTCATGTTTGCTCCTGTAGTATCGACCCCAGACAGCGACGACACTCTGGTCGACATCCTAACTACCGCTGACCAGCGCGAACAGGGTGAGAGAGGTCGCGGGAGTACAGCATCGGAGTCCAAGCTGACACCGAAAAAGGTTCGCAGCGCACAACAGCTCGTCGACGCAATCCACGTGTCGACGCCAATCAAGCAGTATCTCGTCACACTCTTGCGGTCGCTTGAGAATACTAGTCGTGTCACTTCGGCGCCGTCGCCGCGTGCGCTCATCAGCGTTCAGCGAGCGGCTAAGGCGCGAGCTGCGATTAAGCGGCGGCCGTATGTCCTCCCGAAAGATATCGAACGGGTAGCACCCGACGCGCTTTGTCATCGGATTACTGTTAAGCAGGCTTCAAGAGGAGACACTGAGGCGGCACGGCAGCTACTTCGCGAGACAGTGGAAACGACGACGCTCTCTACGATGCCACCGCAACCACCATCTGATACATCGCTAGCTGTTGAGGGCAGCGAATGACGGTACGAAGCGCCCGCGCACAAACGTACCAGCAGGTCAGTTCTTTCGTACTCATGTGCTTCGCGGCTGTAGTCACGTTCCAGCCGTATCTACGCGAATCATCGGTGCGTCTTGTTGCAGGGATATTGCTGGTGTTCTTTCTCCCCGGCTACGCACTACAAGCGGTGCTGTTCCGGCCGAGTGATGACGATCGTCTTTCGCCTCGAACACGTCTTGCGATGGCTATTGGCAGTTCACCGGCTCTCGTCGCACTGGTGGCGCTCGCGCTGAACGAACTCACAGGGCGAATCACTTTCGGTGGAATGCTTACCGCACTCGTCTCATTGACTGGGGCGCTGCTCGGTGTCGCGTTGTTTCAAACCGCTCGTATGCACCAGAAAGCGCTACGACCGGCAACAGGCCACGGGTTGTTATCCGACCACCGGTTCATTGACCACCTGCCACGGCCAGCAGTTTGGACTACTGGTGAGAGTCAATCTCGGAAGCAGTGGGCACTGGTCGGCGTAGCGGCGATTCTGTTCATCGGTCTGCTGACAGCGCCGGCCCCACAGCAAACGTACACAGAACTGAGCCTGCTGACAGAGACAGCGCAAGGACAGCTCACCGCTAACGGGTACCCGGAGACGCTCACTACCGGTACATCTACCACTGTGGTAGCGACAGTACGTAACGAGGAGCAGACGACACAGGACTATCTCCTCGTTGTGACACGTGAGCAGACGGACAGCAACAAGATGATCCTCATGACAGAGCGAGTCAAACTTTCTGACGGGAAGATGGAGCGACTTCAGACGACGCTTGTAGCCCCGCAAAAACCTGGTGAGGTACGATTCACGTATCACCTGTATCGAACTGCAGATGTGGGACAAGTAGACCGCGCTGGGAACCTGCCATCGCCATACCGTGAGACACAGCTATTGGTGACCATTCGGTCGCCAGCTGATGGAGACACCACGTGACAAAGCACGTCACTCTCTCAGCGTGTCCGTCGCAGTTGAAGCTGAGTCTCTCTCGACGCGGATATCTTCTCGTTGGGGCGATGGGAGGAGCGCTCCTGTTGAGTGCGCTCTCGAACAGTGGCATCGTCTTAGCATTCGGTGGGGCGATTGGCCTGTTTCTTCTCGGCGAGCTCTACACAGTCACCCTGCAACTGCGCGATTTCACTCAAAACACCGAAGTCACTATTCTTCGACCCCCCCGAGACCACAGGACAGAGTCAACCGTTCAGGTTTCTCTCCACTCCGTATCAGAGACAGCGACTATAGACGACATCACACTCTCCGGACACACAGAGGCGACCAGCAGGTCCCTACAGGAGCCGCGGTTAAACAGGTTAGAGATACCGGTATCGTCCGATGAGAAACGAGTCAATGTCATTACTGAGGGTCGCGTTGCGAGTCCAGAACGCACCTGGGCAGCTGAACTCACGATAGTCGATGCTGATGTACCACTGAAGCAGTTGTCTACTTTGAGCAGAGAGAATAGCAGTGACGACGCCAGATCTTCCGAGCAACATAGCTCAGCACTGGAATTGAGTACGTCTGGGAACGAGTATGACGGCCTGAGAGAGTATGTCGCTGGTGACCCGCTGTCGCATATCGACTGGAAGGCGACAGCGCGGCAGGGCGTACTGCACGTCCGGGAGTGGGCGCGCCAACAACCAGAAAGGCAGGTACTCGTTCTCGATCTCCCGAGTCTCCCACCGCGGGCACGGCGAGCCGCGGTGAGTGTCTGTGTTGAACAGTTGGGTCTGGGCGCCGACGCCCACCGGACAGCTATCGCCATCATTCGCCCATCAGGCGAGTTGGTTTTTAATATACATGAGCAACAGACAATAGAAGCAAAGATTGAACGCATACGCCGCACTGTCGAGGGAGCGTCGGAGACAGACATGGCCACACTCGATAGGGAGAGCGAAGGCTCCCCGCGGCGTCCCTTGCGGCAGACGACACAGGTAGGCAAGACTGTTGCCTCGTTTCGCCGCCAGGCAGGTGTAGCAGATAATTCACTGGTGATGGCACTGCAGCGAGTCCACCGGCAAATCGGGGGTCACCCACCAATATCACTCGTTAGCGGTGTCAGAACCACAACTCGCACGATAGACGGGGTCCGGTCAGTACCCAGCGGTGAGGCTATCGAGATGCACGTGCTGTCAACCGCCGACCAAAGTGATGCGAACGAGTCAGTCGTCACCACTCTCTCAGCTGAGACAGGTGCGTCGGTTACTGAACGCCGATTGCGTCTCCGCGGCGTCGTTCGGAGCGGCACCCAGAACCGACCAAAGTACGCCCTGATTCAGCAGGTTAGAGGCGATAATGATGGATAGAACACTCCAATGGGGGAATGAGCTCACACAGTCATCACTGCGCATTATCAACTTACTATTTCTCTCTAGTATCGCACTTTTGATATTCGGCATCCCGGGGCTTCTAATAGGTGTCGTCTGCCTGCTTGGCCACCGATACTTCTCGACACCAGTGTTGGTCGGTGTCCTAGCCGGGATGGTAATACTGCTGAGTGGTTCTGATGCATCGGTCCCTACTCTGGCCGGAGGTATCGCTGTCGTCTTCTCGCCGCTAATGCTGGCCCAGAAAAGTAAATTCTCTCGAACGCACCGCTACCTACTGGTCGGTTCAGTCGTGATTGGCCTTTTATCGTTGTTTATTATCTCGACTGCAGGGATCGTCTGGCCAGCGACCATCGCTGTCGCCACAGTGCTACTGGCTGTATGTACCGTTATTTACTGGTACACGGTGCCAGTATGAGTCCCGAAATCACATCATCTCTCACACCCCCCTCAGTGGAACAACTAACGGCCCGAGTATCCTGCTTACAAGTCGGCCTCAGTCTCGTCGCAACACTGTCGTTGCTTATCGCTGTGCCACTTGCCGGGCAGCGTCCACTCCTGCTCGCGGTGGCTGTAGTGTGCCTGTTGTTTATTCTCTTCGACTATGCAATGAGCGGAGCGACACACTCTCTGTCCGAGGCGGCGGCGACTGCTCACGCTGAACTGGTAGCTGATATAGAGCGCGAGCTACATTTAGATAGCGATAGTTGGTACGTGCCAACGGAGTCAGGCGCGGTTCGACGCTGGCACGCTTCGACCGAGGCAAGCGCGTCCTCCCCGCCAATGCCGCTCCCTTCAGGAGCGTTCCACGATGCTGAGTTGGCAGGTGTTTCGGTACCCACAATCGGGTGGGCGCTTCTACAGCAGACAGATGTGACCGTTTCTTCGAACGACGCTACCGAAGCAATCGAAGAGGCGCTCACGGTCTGTCAACAGACCGAGCTAGTCACTGAGTGGGCACTAGAGAACCACACGATGGCGGAGAAGTCGACATCGGTCTTCGACATCAGGGTGACTATGTCCAGAGACGGGACGGAAACCTTCATACTGTCACTACTTGGGACCACAACAGCGAGTGTCTCCGGGTGCCCAATTCAAGTAGTGGTTACCGGTGCTGAGCAGCGGCAACGGTCGGTGACAGTTCGTGTGCTGTCAAGTGGACAGTAGGTCGGTGTTTCTTGATATTTCACTCCAGTTCAGGCGGAGGCGTCCCGGGCGTCGGTCCAAGGCTGCCAACGAGTCCGGGTTCTCCTGAACCCATTGCTCAGACTCCTTTCAGCCGTCGATATTCCCACTACCGCCACCGTTGCTTTTCTTAGTCGTATCGAACAGGTTCTGTACTTGCGCCTTCGTGAGTGCGAAGTCGTACACCTTCGGTTCGTCTACTGCGTTGGACCACCTGAATGCTAGATTGCCACTCCCGTCGACGGCGTTACCGAACCGCAAGGGCGCACTTGTCGAACTCGGAAGCCCCACGGTGTCGTCAGTGTATTCTTTTACGTCACCAGCTGGGGCTAAACCCAGCGAGTGTTCGGCTCTCGCCTGCGGCGAAGCCGAACACGAGCGCCCACACGAGAACTGGAACCTGTAGCTTGCCATCTCGCTCGACCACGCCGAGTTCCTCGGCGTGCTCTTCGAGGTACTCGGAGGGAAACGGTGCAGTGAGCCGACGCATGATTCTCGATGGGGAGGCGTCTTGTTGCACACTTGCCGCCTCCTCATTCCTCTCGAAAATATTCTGTTGAATAGCAGTTTCTTTGTGCCCGGTCGCTCGCTGAGCGGGGCCGTGAGGAGCTGACACCACTTGCCACAGATTGAGGGGATCATCAGCCTCGCTCAGAGGGCGCTATCAACACAGCACTCGAAAAGAAGCCTCGATGAGCTGCTGCTGTCACGCGATTCTTCTCTTAGCTAAAGACGAATGCTTATCATGCCTATTAACGGTTCGCTCTTGGGTAAGCGATTGTTGGTGAACTCATAGCGCAGTTTTGAGGATGGTTTTGAGCGCTTCGTCACCGGGTTTTCGCCGGACACGCTTTCGAAGCTGTAACGCTCTGAGATAGGGTGTGAGTTTGTCTTTGGAGACACCTTGATGAGGCGAGAGCCACCGTCGCGCCAGCGACGCGTGGCTCTCGCATGTGTTGACGTGCACGTCTCCATCAGCGTATTCACCCTCTCCGTGGACGACGTACTGGCGGTCGAATGCGTCGTCCTCGTCGAGTGGCTCGTACGCTCGAAAGCCGTCAGTATAGACTGTCAGCGACTCCTCTTTGTGGTCGTCAAGCAGGAGTCGAATCGTTGACTCACCCGCGGCCGGATGAACGTACGTTTCTCCCGTGCCGCGGTCAGCGAGGATGAACACGGGCGGCTTGTCTTCGTAATAGGTTCCACGACCGCGCGTGGACAGGCCACGCGAGCGCGACCGTCGCGCTCGCGGCCCTTCTTCCCTGCGTTGACGTACAGCTCGTCGATTTCGACTGGCCCTTCGAGTTGTGGCCGAGGCGCATCCAGCGCCCGCAGGAAGCGCTGGACGCGCCGGTAGACCGTCTTGTACGAAACGGCGAGTTCTGCATCGAGTTGCCGAATACTCGTGTTCAGCCAGATATACGTGTAGACGGCGAGATACCACTTCCTGAGCGGTATCGTTGAGTGTTCGAAAACCGTGCCAGTCTTGTCGTTGAACGTCCGGCCGCAATCCTTACACAGATACCGTTGAAACACCCGATAGCTGCCGTACCGAATCGCGGATTCGGCACGGCAGCGCGGGCAATAGACGCCGTCACGCCAGCGAATCTGTGCCAGCAGATTCGCGGCCCGACGCTCCGAGACGAACGTCTTGAGTGGAATCATGCTTCGTCGGGTGGCGCGGCCGCGCCACCCTTGCCCGCTGTGACTTCCAGCTACTGCTCCAACCTACCAACAATCCGCTACAGAAGAGCGTTAACGGTTTCAAAATCACCATTAGTTAGCTAATATTGGTTTTGAACGGCTCACGGCAACGTTTTCCAACCGCGACAGCGGCATTACTCGAAGATGTTTCCGCCGTCGCCGCCGGCTGCCGACTTGCTCGTGTCGAACAGTTT
>JGI12329J12844_1000042_pt1 | contig 28093 bp, 42 predicted proteins | sample A23E3SouthBayCA_FD_12844 | JGI IMG/M metagenome (IMG submission 12844)
CGGTCATCGGCTCGTTGTCCCAACGCAATGCTTCTGGATGGCCGGCGACCGGCACTGGCGGGCCTCGGAAGCCCTCGCTTCGGATGTGGGATTTTGCTTTGCTCTCGCAACCGAATGTCTCCCCGCAGGTGCACTCGAACGATTCGTCGTTGCGATAGTAGCCGTCGGTATCCTGTGAGCGGATGAGTTCACCGTCATCGTCCATGTAGATGGTGTCGACATACCCCCACGAATACGACACCTCGATCTCGTGCTCTTGACTGGGCTTGCTGAAGTCGAAGCCGGCTTGCTGATCTGGCTGTCCGTCCTGCGTCTGAGTCGGATCAGTTTCCGTCATCCTCTCACCCGCCAGAGGAACAAAAAATTGCCCGACATAGCGTGTTAACCAACAGAAGCGATGGGTGTTGGTTAAATACGAGGTGTCAGCGCGACGGTCACCGTTTCAGGTCGCTCTGGGCGTTGGTCTGTCCACGGAACGACAGCCGATCAGCCATTAGAACGCTCACCGCTTCGCCGTTGCGAGCCACGTGATCATTCAGAGCGCTTTCACAGTAGAGCCTGTTATAGAACCGCTCACAAGATATTGCGTTCACACCGAAGCGAACTGAAACAGTTACTCAATGATTGTGCGTATTTAACAAAAAGAGGTATCCCTCTGTTGACGATAATCAAGCGTATGGACACTCTACGACAGCTGTACCGTAGATTTGATAGCCGAGTGCGGGATCTTTCCCGTGTGTCATACGCTCTCCTTATCGGCTTTGTCTCCGCTGTGGGCGTATTTATCGTTAGAAGCCTGATATCGGGCGATGGAAGCTTCGGACCGATCGCAATGGGCGTTTCAATGGCTGTTGTCTACTACGCCTTCAACCCGAACAACAAGAACTGACGAGCACTCCCTCCACTGAACAACACAAATAGCACAAGAGTACCGACCCCGTTCCTACCTCTCCTCACGCCGCCGCTCGTACTTCTCTCGCTCCAGTGCCCACTTGTACGCACTCGCGGGCGTCGGGTCGCCAAGCCACGCCAGAAACCGCTCGGTCGCATCGAAGGGTAACGCCAGCCGCCGATCCCATACCATCACCTCGTAACCCTGTTCAGCAAGTGCCTGCTCACACGCCTGTCGCTTGTCGTCGTCAGTGATCGTCCAGGTGGCCCGTGGCCGCGTCGAGTCTCCCGGCCACTCTAACCCACCGTCACAGGCGTACCAGATACGTGCAATCGGCTTCGTTAGTGTCCAGTCCGACGGCGGCCCCTCCATCCACGTCCAGTACCGCCCGAGAGACGGGTGTGAGAGTGTCCGCAGTCGGTATGCACCAGCATCATCTTGGGTGATCCCACGGACAAGCCAGCCGAGCTGGTCGTGAATCCACCTGAGATGGGGCAGTCGCATCGAGGACATCCGCAACGCCGGCGGGCCGTCGTTCGGATTATCGAGATTCCCATCACCCACCAGACAGCCACGAATCGTCTCGTGCTGGGCCTCGCTCACGTCACGATACGAACAGTGCTTGCTCCGCGACCAGTGCTGGGCAAGGCGCTGATACTCGCTGTCGCACTGGCGGCAGACACCCCCACGAGCGTCGACGACCCACTCGCTCATACCCGCTGGTGCGACCGGATCGATATGTAGGTATCGTGTTGGCTCCAGTGGCAGTCGGTTTGCCATTGTTGCAGTCAGGTACGGGGACGAGAGGGTAGCTTACACAGTTACCCTCGTTCACGGCGACTGGTCAGTACAATCTGGGCACTGTCCGAGTGATGTATCACTGGTCATGAAGAGTGTAATTTGTTCCGGTTGTCTGAACTTGTGTTGTCCCTAAAAGTAAGCCTTTACCGTCTCATAGCATCGTCAAACAGCTCACATACTCTTGGTCCGCAGTGCTTCGATTCGGTTAGTACAGGAGATAACCACGTAGATTATTCGGACACGTCTGGTGTGTACCTTCCATTGTTTTTTGTGGTGACGACCACTAGCTCAACTCGACCGGAGTCTCTGAGAAGCGCCTGAAGATAGTTTACGTATTCTCGTCCCGGTGGGGCAGGGTGGAAGGTTGCCCGAGTACTGACTTCTTTATCCGGTGTCTGACGGCCATCGACAGTACATTCGATACCATACCAGACGGGTTCAGTGAACACGTCTGTATACACAGTCGAGTTGTCGGGTGACAACTGCTCTGAGGCAGTCAAATTGCGTTGTGGTGCCGGGACCGTTACCTCACCGGCTGTTGTTCCGGTTTCATCGCCCGGTTCACTACCAACGTCCGTTACTGAAAGCTGTATTGTATGTGGGAGGGAATCTTGATTCGTAAACTGGAGACTTCCGGCCGGAGGGTCCCCGTCAGCAATCGTCCTACATCCGGCGAGACTCCCGACGGAAGTCGCTCCGAACGCAACCAGCAATGAACGTCGATTCATGGAGGGCATGGACGGTTTTATTTGCCTATTGCGGGTGCTAAACACTTGTGTAACCGAGATTCAGTATGCACGCTTACTGAGCAGTTGCTTCAAGATGTCCTGTGGAAAGAAACGCCCAGTACATCCCTACTACGGCACCGGAACCTGCAGATCCAGTGGCGATGAAATCGACGGATCACAGGCCCAATACTCTCGGGCCGGCCCAGTCCCCTCACATGCAAGCAAGTCGTAATCGACGAGCTTCTGCAGTTTCGTGCGCCGCTCGCGCTTCGAAATGGGCGTCTGTTCGCGCCCATCGTAGGCAACCTCCGCAATCGCGTCGTAGCGGCTGTTGATGACTGCTGTCCGGACCTCGCCCTTCCGGCGGATAATCTCGTACAGGATATGATGGTGCAACGGCAGACTCTCCAGTGCCTGCTCCCGGAGTTGTCGTCGCGCCCGGTCGAACGAATCCTCGACGTCGACATCCTCGATAGTCGTGTGACCACGCTCGGTCGCCAGCTCGGCCGCGGCCCGCAGCGCAAAAATCCCGCGGCGAGCCACACCGGCCGCTCCATCGGCGAGTGTCCGCAGCTGACCACGGGAGATCACACCGCCTTCCAGTCCGACCCGCTGGCGGGCCTCAAGGATGTCGGTCAATTCGCTGGTTGTGAACTTATCAAGCTGGAGACTGCGGTCGGTCAGCCCGTGGCGAGTGCTTTCGTCGACGCGAGAGAGCCAGTCGATTTCGTCATGGCAGATGGCGATCCACGAGATATCGGGGACCCGGCGGAGGACATCGACGATATCGGTCTCCGGCAGGTCGTCGCCTTCGTCCAGGACGACGACGGTGGGCTCGGTGACGCGCTGCTGGAGTGTCGCAATGAGCTCTTCCTGGGGCGTTGTCCGGGCGGGGTCCGGACCGGGCAGTTCCTGGAGGATGGAACGGACGATGCCCGCCGTCGACGCCCCGAGGCAGTGGACGTGCGCCGACGGCGTCGGCTGTTGTCGATTCAGCCGGTCAAGGGCGGCCCGGGTCAGGACGGTCTTGCCGACACCTTGTGGTCCATGGAGCAGGACGTCCTCGGCTCGATCTCCATCAAGCACTGGAGTGAGCGCGTCGGTCAGAACGGTCATTTCGGCCTCTCGATGCTGGACGTCAGGCAACCAGTCATCACGGAACACCGACCGGTCGGTAATCATGGTGTGATGAAGTGATGATATACGAGTATATAAATGGGCGTTACACTTCCGGGGGTGAGTTGATAGAGTCCCAACGCGAAGACGCGGTAGTCGATGACATCCACGAACTCTTCGAAAGTAAGTGGGACTGGTACGACCGCGAAACCACCGATTATCAAGCTCGTTATGAATTGCGAAACGGGGAAATCAACGGCGACCCGGCATTGCCGATGCACTGTGACAACCACGATATGCAGCGTCACTGTATCGGCAAATCGTTCTGCCCGTACGACATCTACCAGAGTCTCCCCTTCCCCGAAGCAATGTTCGACCAGCTCGACGACACCGAAGAGACGGGTCAGTATCAAGCGTAACCTCGGATAGATAGCACCGGTTTTTCCCTGCCGATTGCCCATGCTCTCACAGTCATTACTGTGTCGTGCATGGAGCGGCACGCTATCTCAGTGGAACTGCTGGCCAAGACCTGTTAGAGTTTAGTTTATTTCTTACTGTGAAACTAATTCAGGAATCTCAGCATGAAAACTGGCGAGTGCCATCGGCATACCCGAAATATCAGCGGTTACGGGGTGAATACACCCGAAATTGAAGACCGTACTCCCCGAAATCCGCCGAGTGCCAACGTTACGCGGCAGATATACCGATATACACAGGATAGGACGAAGTCTTCGGCCCCGAAAGTGCCGAAATCGGGCGAGTGCCAACGTTACACGCCGGTTCCATCGTTAAATGGACCGACCGATTGGTATTGGAACCCCGAAAGTGCCGAAATCGGGCGAGTGCCAACGTTACGCGTCGGTTCCATCGTCAAACGAGAATTTTGTTTTCGCATAAAATTGGCTATACGGCTGTTTACCGAAGCTTTAGCCACTCTATATGAATATCTTAACTATTGGAGTGCGAAATTAAAGGTTCCAACGTCAGTTACGGGCTCAAAATCAGTTAGAGGGTGTTTAGTCAATTCTGCATCTCCTGCCGCTCGCGTATTCCTGGGGTATTTGTCCAAAGAGAAAGGGGGGAATACGGGAATACAGAGGTGAAGCCGTAGGCGACCGAAAGTGGGCTTCAGACGAGCGCCAAGGGGGCGACCCCCAGGAGGGGTGAACTATCAGGATGACTAGACAGACGCGAACGTGGGACCGACAGGCTGGCGACACAGCAACGGGCCGCCGGCAGTGCCGAACCGAGTGGGACAGTGGACGTCGTCGACGGTGGGACAGTCGGCCAGGCCAGAGCCAGAGTGACAGCGAGATCGCGACGACTGGGTGGGCGGCCACCATGGCGACAGTGAGGGAAGACTGACTCGAGGACCAGTGGGGAAAGTCATCTTGCACACGGGGTGGTGGGCCTTGGAGACAGCGTAGGGCACAGTGGGCGAGACAGTAGACACTCCATAGGGAAGGACGCAATCCTATCAGGTTCACAACACAGGCAGTTTCGCGCGTTGTCGGGCTGGGTCATCGTCGTCGCGACGGCCCACTACAACACTCGAAACGGGGGGCGTTCTTTCAGCGGAAACAGTGGGGTGTCCGCCCTCGATGCAACCACCGGGAACACGACCGCGACGACCGTGGCCTCACTCGACGTCCATCTCCGCCAAGATTTCAGCGCGCTCCGGACCAACATCATCGATAACTTGGAACTCCTCGACGTCGGCGTTGACGAACTCGCCGACCGTGTCGAACTCCTGAGCGACCTTGCGGGATATTTCCTCGCCGATTCCGTGTTCGTCGTCGGCGAGGTCGCGGATGGTCCGCGCCCGGTCGTCGACGAGGACTTCGAGTCGGTCCTCAAGTTCGTCCTCGTCAATCTCGTCGTCGAGATACCGCTGATGGACCGCGTCGACGGCCGTTTGCTCCGGGTCGTCGTGCCACCACTCCGCGAGCCGGTCGACTGCGTCGACGGACCTGTCATAGACGTGCATGAGGACCGGCAGCAACGCCACGACGAGCCACAGGTTCTGGATATCCACGTCAGTCCACCTCTCGAAACTCCCGGACGAACACGCCGTCGACGGGCGTCGGACACAGGTCCCACGAAACGCGCTCTCCTGCCGCTGGGGCGCGGTCGGGACGCATCACGACGACTGGTGCCCACTCGGACATCGGCCGCGTCTCTCGCCACGGCAGCCACTGGTCCAGCCGACTCGGTGCGTCGTCGTTCAGCACCACCACCGTATCCCTCCCGGCCAGCTGTGCCACGTCCTCGCCGGTCGCGTAGCCGGGGTAGCCGTTGCGGAGGCTGCTGTCCAGCACTTGCACGACCTCGCCGTCGACGAACATCACGGAGCCTCCGTGAGAGTACAGCCGGCGGTCAGTTGGCGCTCGGCGAGCACGTCGGCTTCCCCATCGAGATTGACAGCGACAACAGTCACCGTCGAGTTCGCTGGCACGTCAAATCCCCATGCCGTCGGCCCGTCGACCGTCATGGTCGCCGTCTCACTGCCAGCGACATCTATCAAGACACGGTCAGCGCTGCCGGGGCGCGCGTGGCCCCGCAGATGGCAGTCCTCGGGGGGCACACTGTCAGCGCCGGAGAGTTCGACGGACGGGTCAGTGTCCGAGAGAGCGCCCGCCGGACTCATCGCGAGCGCCACCGCAACCAGACCCAGCACGACCACGCCCACCACCCCCGGATGTGGCACGCGGGTTCGCTTACTCATACTGCCCTCCGGTCGACGGCCGGGTCCGTTTCATCGCCCCAGTAGGCTACCAACTGCCCGACAGCAAGACTCGACAGCGCGAGCCCCAGCCACCACAGCATCGGGCCGCCGATCCCGACCAGCCCCAGCCCGACGACCAGCGCACCGAGCTTTCGCGGGTGACCGCGGGCTTCGGTAACCCACGAGCCCTCGGGCACAATCACGAGTCTCCCCCCAGCGCCCGGTCAAGACTGTCCCGCATCCCGGCCAGCACCTCGTGGCCGTCCTCAGTCACCGAGTACGTTTCTCGGCGCTTGTTCGGTCCCGACGCTTCGACCAGCCCCGCCGCTACCAGTTCCGACAGCTGTTCCCGGACCCAGCGGTCACTCGTGTCGAGTCCCTCCTGTGCTTTCTGTGCGATGAGTCCGCGCCAGCCGTCGCCGTCGTGGGCTTCGACCACCAGCAGGCAGGTCTGTGCGACCGGCGAGAGGTTCGCGAAGGCCGCCCAGTCCGGGTCGTCCTCGACGCCACCGAGGTCCGCCATTACAGCACCTCCGTTGTGAGCCAGTCGACGGTCCGTTTCCCGGCCACGTCCCACGCGGTGCCAGCCCCTGAGACGATATCACCGATCATCTGGCCCACGTCGACGCTGACCCAGCCCGTCGCCATTCCCAGCACGAGCGCCCCGGCAGTGAGCGCGCCGAATGTCGCGACCGTGCCGACGGCCGCCACCAGCCCGCCGATGATACTCTTGATACGGCGGAACTTGTACCCGCCGTACACGACAGCAGTGACCAGCGCCACCTCTTTCCCGAACTCAGCGACGAGTGCGCCGAACCAGTCGAACATCAGTCGTCACTCCCTCCGTTGCCGCCACTGCGACGAGCGATGATGTTCACCTGCGGTTGGTCGTCGTCCGGCGAGTTGTTCGCGCGATACTCCCGCACGAGTTGGATGACCGCGTAGCCGGCGATGACCAGCACGATCACGAACGCATCGGAGTTCACCAGCGCTGTCAGCAGGTCGCCCTCACCGAGCCATTGCAGCGCCAAAACACCGAGGACACCGACAATCGCAATCCACCGGGCCGTCGTGAACTCACCGATCCGCTGCAGGATTACGAGCGAGCTGATAGCGAGACCGGTGACGGCCAGCATCGCGCCCAGTTCCGGCCCGATATCGATGTAGCCCGACTGGATGGCGGCCACCAGTGCCGCCGCACCGACGGCGCTGGTCAGCAGCGTGTTCTCACCGAGCGTGACAATCGCGTCACCGAGCGCTTCGATGCCACTGGTGACGCCGCCCTCGGCGATCCCGCCGACGCGAGGCAGCTGTCCGGCCGCCGACCCAGCGCCGGACGCAAGCGAGTCAACCACGTTACGGGAGCGCTCGGGCCGCCGCCCGATCACGAACAGCATCGCAATCGAGCCGAACAGTGCGACCAGCCCGAAGAGGTTGCCCTGATCGGCCGCGCCGAAGATTGTCGACGCGCCCTCGGGGTTCGCCGTCGGTGCCGACGCCGTTTTGACTCGAATCACCGAATCGATGTTGTCTTTCGGCACCGTCATCGGCTCACGGCCTTGCACGCGGTCGAATCGCTTGCTGGTGTCGACCTCGTAGACGCCGTACCACGAGCCTTCGGTCGCACCCAGATACTCGACGGTGAATGATTCACCCGAGCGCTGTCCCGGAGCGACGGTAAACGCCGGGCTGGTGGCGTTTGTCTGTTGTTCTGGCACGCTCGCCCGAATGGTGCCATTGACCGGCGAGAGTTGAACAGGTGCGGCCCGGACGCCGACCTTGCTGCCTGCAGTGGCTTCCGGGAAGTGAACCCGCTGGGCGTGGCGTGTCGAGAGTTCGGCGTAATCGCCCTCTGCCGAGTAACTCTCGTTGACGCCGTAATGGAGTTGCTGGGACTGTGACGTGTTCCCGACGCTGATGTAGGAGTCGCTGGCCCAGCTGTCCAGCCGGACCCGCGAGTTCAGGTCGGTCCCGACGGGCGTGGCATCGAGGACAGTCACGTCGCCGTTGTGAACGTCCACCTTCGAGCCGACCGAGCGCACTTCGACGGTTGTTCCCTTCGGCACGGTGCCGCCGGTCAGTTCGGCAATGTCGATCTGCAGTTCCGTGCCCTGCATAGACCGGGCCGACGCCGGTATCTGAGTCCAGCTCCCGGACTGCCCGACCCGCACTTCGAGCGACCGCAGGGAGATGATGTTCTGTGCGTGCGGTATCGTCAGCGTGGCACTCTCGCGGCTGGAGAGGTACGTTCGCGAGATGTTGTAGCGCTCGCTGAACGCCTCGTTCTGGAAGGTGACCGCCCGCCGGGTCGTCAGCTCGTGCTGGTAGTCAACATCGACGGTCGGCGCTGGGGCATCAGTGCCGGTGTCACCGTCGCCAGCGATGACTGTGACGTTGTTCTGGCCGGACTGCAGCCAGCTCTTATTCGCCGTGAGCGTCGTCGTGTCGTCTTGGCTGAGCGTGCCGGACATCCGCACCGGCTGACCGTTGATAATGACACCAGCGTCCTCGGTGACCGTGCGTTCCGTGTAGCCGATAGCCACGTCGACAGCGCCCGATTGCGTGCCGACTGTGGCATTGCTGACCGACGAGTCGAACTGGTCAATCTGGACGGTCTGCGATTCGCCCTCATTGAGCTTCCCCAGGTATTCCGCTTCGGCCATGCCGTCGCCGTCGATATCCAGCGTCGGGTCCTCGGTCGTCGTGGTGATCGTCGAGCCGGCTTCGACGCCGACCTTGTGGCCGGTCGAAACCTGTGCCGTTTGTGACCCGGACTGGATATCTGGCAGCGACCGCGTGACCGTCTCGCCATCCATCAGAACGCCGTCATAGGAGGCATCAGCCGTCCCGTCGTCGTTGATATCTATCGACGGGTTCTTTGTCGCCGTGCGCTCGGTGAATGAGAGGTCAACGTCGGTCTGACCGCCAGCGGTCGACACGGTTGCCGTGTGTGACCCACTCGGGATGTTCGATGCGTCGACTGTTGCTGTCTCGCCGGATTTGAGAATGCCCGAGTAACTCGCTTCGTCGGTCCCGTCGCCGTCAATATCTACCGACGGGTCCTCGGTGGCGGTTCGGTCGGTCCATGAAAGTGAATAATCCAGACTGCCATCGGTTCCGCTGTTTTGCCAGTTGAGCGTGTCTGATGCCGTTGTGAGGTCTAACGGGACAGTTTTGATCTGGCCGTCCGTGAACGTGCCTAAGTCCTTTGTTCCCGACCCATGGCTAACTGACAGGTCTGCCTTCCCCTTGATAGTCAAATCAATGTCAGCATAGTAATTCTTGGCTCCGTTCGTCCCATCAACCCATGTAGAACCGGCGTTTTCGTGTCGCGCGATTATCGCTTTATCATACGCATCATTGTAGTTTGACTGACCTGTGATAAACTCCAATTCGTAGGACTGACCGGCCTCTAACTCGTAATTAGAGACGGATGTGCTGTAGGTTCCCGACCCTATTGGCGCGTTCCAACCACTTTTGAGCTGTTGGCCCTCCTGCCAATTTGTGTCCGGCTGGCCTTTGCTAATATAAATATCAACATCCGGGTCATAATCGCCCCCAACTGGATTGACAATTGGGATGTCTATTGAAGTTAGCTCCCCGCTGGTCTGTGGCTTTATTTTCAACGAGGTTTTGAGTGTAGTATCATCATTTTTGTCGCCGTATAGGTCGATACCATCAAAATCATCTCGCGGGTTGCCCGCTCCTTGGACCTGTGCGGGGCTGTACGTCGTTCCCGGTGCGTGTGCCGTGACCGATAGTTTCGGCTCCCCGTTTTGTGGTCCAGTTGGGTGCAAATTCCCACCGACATTTAGGGATTGAGACGACGACAGCCCCACGCCGTTGCGGCTTTTCGACTGTGACGTAGTTGACGATTTGCCGCCGAATTTCACTGAAACATCGTTCGCCAGAGTATTCCCATCCGCCGTGTAGCTGAACGTGTCGCCGCTCGCGAGATTCGACGGTGAAACCACCCGGCGGTTCGATGTCGATTTGCCGATGAACGTCGTCGAAACGTTCGTCGCTGGCTGGTTCCCGTCGATGTTGTAATTGACAGTCTCACCGTCGGACAGCGTTGTCGAGAACAGTCCCGCGTCCGTCGTGGTCTGTTCGACGCCCGTGAACGTCACTTCGGGATTGCGCGGTTCGAGGTTGTCACCAGCGACCGCCAGCGGAATCAGCTGGCCGTCGGTCACACCGATGACCTGTTTCGTGTCGCGTTCGGTGTTGACCTGCCCAGTCAGCGTGATTTCTGGGTCCGTCGCACTGTCGAGGTCCCGAACCTCATACAGGTGGGTCGTGCCGGTCGTCGCCGGTTGGCCGTCGATCTGCAGTGTCCCGCCGAACGTGATCGTGTTCGTCGAGAACCCGCTCACCCAGAACTGGGCTTCACCATCGCGGACGTGCACCTCTTCTTGATACACCGCACCGGACTCATGCACGACACCGACGACGGCTGGCACCGACCCGTGCTGTTGTTCCAGCCACTCAGTCGAAACGCCGACCCAGCGGCCGTCGTGGGTTCGGTCGTCAGTCAGATTCAGCGCGGGCTCGCCTTCGACGGTTGTTGTCGACGCCCGGAGTGTCTGTGCGCCCGCCGATGCCGACAGCGCCGGTTTGGTCGTGTTACTCTCGACGTGCGTGTCTGGCACCTTCGACAGCGGTTGGTCGGGATTGCGTGGCGCGGTACTCAGCTCTTCGACAGGGTCGCTGTCTGTGTCAGCTGGCGTCGACGCTAACTCTGCCTGTTGGCCGTCGTTTGTCGGCGTCGAGTAGACGGTCCCGCTGTTCGCGTCGTCGGGTGCGTTCGACTGTGGCGCGAACAGCATCGGCGCGGCGACGGACACGACGACGACCGCCAGCGCCATGCCGACAATCGACAGTTGTTCGCTCGACAGTGGCAGGTCGTCACTGTCCATCAGAATCACCTCCAACAGGGTTCAGGGGGGTCCCCCCTTCCGTTCCTGTTCCAGATACGCGCGCGTACCGTACGGAACTTTTCTTCCGCTCGCGGTGATCGGTGCCGCCGCGGCCGCCAGCCGGGCCGCCGCAGCCGGCTGTCGTGAACTTAAAAGGCCGTTCGATATCGGTCATGACCAGCGGCGTTGCTGGGTCAGTCATCGGCCACGACCTCCGTTGTCGCGCCGGGGCCAGTGCGTCTCGGGATGCGCGCCGCCACGATCTCCGTGCTACTGTCGGGGTTGAACATGATATCATAGTGATTCTGGGTCGTTTTGATCGGGTTCTCCGGGAACGTGCCGTCAGCATACGGGCTCGACAGCGCTTCGAGCACCTCGGGCTCGTCACCAGAGATATCGATGATGCCGTCGCCGGGCGCGAGGACACGCAGCTCGTGCACAGCGCCACCAGCCGCGCGATACTCTTCCAGGAGCGTCGGCTGGTCGTCGTCGTCGGTCGCCACCTGAAGGTCCTCGACGACCATGCCGCCGCCGTCGCTGGTCGACACGTCAACCGACGACGGGATACCGAGCCGCAGCTGGAACTCTGGCGTGTCGTGCGGGTAACCGAGGTCGGAGAACTGGAACTCCGAGAACCGACTGCCGGTGTAGCACAGCCCGAAGCCCTTCGGTCGCTTCGACAGCAGGTCTTGGTCCTGTTCGAGGTCCCGGAACGGCTTCGGTGCCTCTGTCTTGGTCGTGCGGTTCCCGCGGTCGTGGTTCGAGAGTTCGACCCAGAAATCGAACTCTTTCAGCCAGTGGTTGTGAACGTCCTCTTCATGATGGCCGTAGCCGACCAGCGACAGTCCAGCCGACCGCATTTCCTTCGCGATGTTCGCCATGATCTGAATGCACTGATGCGTCCAGTGGCCGGACTCGCCGCCCGGCGCTGACTCCGGCGCGAGCATTCCGAACTCGTCGATGTGGGCGGTCATCCAGTTCCGTTCCCCGTTGCTGTCGACACGCAGGCCGTCGAAGGTCCGTGCCGCGAGGAACCCAAACCACCAGTGCGATGCCGGCGTGGGGTTCGGCTCGTTCTTGGGGATGAACGTCGGTTGTTCGACCGTTGCATCCGCCGTCGACAACGCGTCCTCGCACTTGCGGAAGTATGGGTCCGGGAACACGACGTTGTAGGTCCCTTTCGGGTGGTTCTGCAGTCGCTCGACAAGTTCGAGAACATCCGAGTAGTACCGCACGTCCCGACACAGGTCCTCCGGGTCTGGGTCCTCGCGGTCGACCGCTTCCATCCACCGGCCATCAACGTCGACGCCGCTGGGGAGCCACAGTGTCGTCCAGTCAGCCATCCGCCGCCAGTCTGAGCTTTTCTGGCGGCCGTTGCGGACGATTCGCTCGTCGTTGTGTTCCATCTGGTACGTGGCAAACTGGTCTGCGGCCGTCGACTTCCCCGAGCCCTTCGGCGCTTCGACCATTGTCAGTGACGCCCCCGGAGAACTCACCGTCGACGGGCCGTCCGATGCGCTTTCGATATGCACGAGAAAATCCGGGTACACGCCCGAGAGTGCTGCGCCCTCCCGTGGATAGAACGCTTCCGGGTCGAAGGCTGGGATATCGAAGCGCGTCCGAATCTCTTCGGCGTCCTCGTTCCACATCGGGTTTGGCTCGTTACCGTGAACAATCTGTGCGCCCTGTTTCGTCTGTTCGGTGAATCCGTTCTGTTCGGACTTTGGAATTTTTTGCGACATCGTTAGCTCACTCCGGTCAAATCAGCCGGCTTACGGCGGTTTACGTCGCCCCCGCCGAGTCCGGCGTTGTGGACAATCGGGATATCGAGGTCGGCCAGCGACCGGCTGACCATTTCCTTCGCCACCTCGACATCCGCCATCGTAATCTCTTCACGCAGGTTTGCCCGAGCGCTCGCCTGTGCAATCCTGCGGGCGGCCCCGAGCTTGCGGGCAGTCACGGGTACGGGCGGGCCGTGATACCGGCCGTCAGCGTCAGCGAGTGCATCGCGATAGCGCTCGGGCAGCGCCATCTTTTGCTCTTCAAACCACGCGGCCAGCGCCTCGATGACGCTGTCGTTCGCGGGCGTGGGATGCAGCTGTCGAGCCCGCATCAGGACCGCGCGGTACTCATCCATCGATAGCACTGGGTCGATAGCATCGGCGTCAGCCGTGTCGAGCGCCTGCCCAGTCGCGTCCTTGAGCGATGCTGACCACGTCCGAATCATCGACTCGGCCAGTTCTCGGACGTGTTCACGGTCCTGTTTTGACCTCATCTGCATGATAAGGTCAAACCGCGACAGCAGCGGGCTGTTGATGCCCAGCGCGTCGACCAGCGACTCGTCACCAGCGAAGTGACCACCGAGCGGGTTGCACACGCCCAGCAGCCCGCACTCGGCTGGTAGGGTCATCGACTGGCCGGCCAGCGACAGCGGCAATATCTGGTCGGCCAGCGCCGAGTGCATTTTCTCGATGGCGTCCTCGCCAGCCTTGTCCAACTCGTCGACGACCGCGATCCCCTCGTGGGCGCGGACCAACACACCGGGCTCGATGCTGAACCCACCGTCGGAAAAGTCGTCTTTCACCGCCGCCGCGGTCAGCCCTGGACCCGACACACGCTCGCCGCTCGCGAACGCCGACCGGGGCGCGACCGCCGCGGCCCACTTCGCCAGCACTGACTTCCCCGTGCCCGGGTCGCCGGGTAGCAGGACGTGAACGTCGCCCCGATAGTGCGAGCCGTCCGGTCCGTCGAACGTCGACGCGCTGACCAGCTGCAGCACGAGCCCCCGAACGACCTGCCGGTCCCGTGGGTGCGAGCCCGACACGAACTTCGGCGCTGCGGCCGCCATCAGCACATCCGCCGTCGACGGGCTCTCGATATCCACGTCGAACGACTCCGGGCGCTCGCGAAGGCGCTCGAAGAGGTCCCGCTGGTCGGCCATGAACTCCGTGTCTTGGTAGGTCTGCCCAGCCGCTTGCACGGAGTTCACGACGACCTGTGGCTCGGGAATCGGCCCGCCACCGCGGAACTGCAGCTCACCAACGAGCACCACGTCCTGACAGTTCGCGATGGCCCCGTGGCCCGCGAGGTCGCCCTGCAGGTGCGCGATGATATCCGAGGTATCACCACCCAGCGCCGCGCTGCTGGGATTCTCTAACAGGAGCTTCTGATAGTCCTCATAGCGGGACTGGTCCGGGTTGATGCGGAACGGCCCTTTCATCTCACAGCCGACGCACTCGAAGGGCTCGATGTACTGTCCGGGCTCGAATGGTATCCGGGTGAGGGTGCCACAGCGCTGGCACTCGAAGGCTGCTTCGACAAGCCGCGGTTGCACCTGCGTTCGCTTCGCGACCTGCCCTTCCAGCGCCAGCAGTTGCCCACGTCGGTCGCTCGGTGAGAACTCCCCCGGCGCGGTCGTGTGTGACTCGGGCAGGTTCTCGAAGCGCGGTGTCGCCTGCCCCAGCGACGTGTCGACCGGCAGCGGCGTGTCCCGAATCCCCGCCTCGACGTACTCAAGCATCGAATCGGGCGCATCGAGGATATCTTCGGCCAGCGTTGGGTCCCATCGCGCGAGCGCTGTCCAGTCCAGCGTCAGCGACGTGTCGTCGGGATAGCGCTGGGCCAGCAGCGCCACCTTGTCGCTGACCTGCCAGCGGAGATACTGAGCAACCCGTTCGGACAGCTCGTCACTCATCACTGTCCTCCGTGTCCGGCGTCACCGAGTCGCGCCACTCTTCGAGCCGGGCAACGAGGTCCTCGACGAGCGCGCGTTCCTGTTCGGTGACGCCGTCCCAGTTGACCGCCATCCCGGCAGCCCGGAACGACGCCAGTTTCAGGAGCTTGCCTGCCCGCTCGTCGGCCAGTTCGGTGGTCAGTTGCACCGCGTCCTCGGTGTCGATCTCCCCGTCGTCGACGGCAGTCTGTGTGCGCTCGAAGATTGTCGGTTCGGCCAGTTCCACAAGTGACGCCGCGTCCTGTTCGCGAGCCCGGGCCGCCCGGATTGCTTCGATATCCATTATCCCGGCGGCACCTCTTTGGGACGGCCAGCAACGTCGGCCAGTTCGTTGCTATTGGTCACTAACTCTGAGAGAGTGGCATTCATCGCCGGGAATATCTCGCCGGCCAGCAGCCACTCAAGCCGGACTGACGGCCCGCGAGTCAGCGAGTGCCACCAGTCGCCGTGGCGGTCCAGCACGTCCTCGATGAACCCGCTGCGGACGTGGCCCTCGGTCATGTGAATGATATCCTCAGCCCACGCCATGACCTCCGATTCCACCCGGGGCGGGTCCCGTAGCGTCCGCCGCAGCATCCCGTGCTGTTCGACGGCGCGCTGGTGCAATCGTGGCCGCCCAGCGACGTACTGAATCCGTTCGGCGTCTTTGACGCCCTCTTCATCCGAGAACTCCGCAACCCGCTCACGCAGCAGTTCAGTGGCGTCCTGAAACGCCGGCAGCAGCACCTTCCGAATGAGCCGCCGCCGGAACGCATCGGCTGTCTCGTCGTCGCTGGGTGCCTGGTCACAGATTGCGACCCGGTCGTCCGCATCTGCCATGAGGCAAGCGACCTCCCAGCGGTCTTGCACGAGGTCCTCGTGCCACGTCTCCGGGGTTTGCCCGCCCGACACCACGTCGACGGCGTGGCACCACTCCAAGACCTCGGTGCGAGTCTGGAACCCATCGCGAAGGGACTGTTGCAGGTGCCGCTGCTGGGCGCGCAGCGAGTCGAGCCCAGCTGCGAACGAGCGGTCGACCGACCCGTCGTCGCTCGCGAGCCATTTGAGGGCATGATGCCCGTCGGCCGCCATCGGGTCAGTCATCCGAATCAACCCCCTGTTGTGGCGACGACGGCGAGAGGTTCGTTGACGGGTTGTTCCCGCCGTGTTCGTCGTCGAGCGCTTTCTGAATCTCCGTGCGAACGCGGTCGACGATCTGCTGGCCTTTCTCGTGGTCAGACCATTCCAGCTCGGTGACCGCCTGCAGAACTTGGTCGAAGGTCTTGCGCTCTTCGTACTCGTGGCGCTCGGTCTGGACCTGTGCTTGCACGTCGTTCCAGTGAGACGGCCCCCAGTCGACTTCGAGCGAGCCATCCCGAGCTTCGTGGCCTTCGATCAACGCCGGCAACGTCGCCAGCCCCAGCCCGATAATCGTCGAGCCCAGTGCCGCGACTGTCCCGAGGTAGACCGCTGCCCCACCACCCAACGCTATCGCGATGAATCGCCAGTTCCGACGGGCCACCCAGTTCGACACCGCCGCCGAGATAGCCGCCGGCAGTGCCGCGATCCCTTCACCTTCGGGCGGGTCCGCGAGGTCCGCTTCGTCGACCTCTTTCGTCAGTGACGGGCTGAATTTCAGCCGCGCCGGCTTGTGCCGCAGCACCTTATCAGACTCTGGGTCGACTTCGAAGAGCTGGTCGAGGTCGCCTTCGCCGCTGTCGTAGGACTTCCAGTCCTCGGTCGGTATCTTCGCTGGGTCAGCCCAGTAGCGAGCCAGCATCGGCCGAAGGCCGGCTATCGGCGCGTACAACTGGTCGCCGTGTCGGTACACAGACTTGATTTTGTTCGGGACACGCCGCGTCCCGACCGTTTCCTCACCGCTGGGCGAAATAGCGCCTTGCCGGAGTCTGCGCTGGAAAAACCCGGCTTTCGAGAGGTCGCTGTCCCGGATGGAAAGCATCACCGGCAACGCCAGCAATCCCATCAGGATGCCGACCGCGATGGGTGCGTTCGCGAGGATAATCGACGTTTGCCACGTCCCAACTATCGCCGCGATGCCGACCACGACGGCGACGACACCGGCCCAGTACGTGACGCCTTTCAGCGTCCCGACAATCGTTCGCGAGAGGATGTGTTTGGCCGACGCCCCGGAGAACATGATGCCACAAATCGCCGGGATAATCAGGTTCAGCGCCCCCCAGCGCCAGAGGTCGCCTTTCGAGTTCGTCGGGTATGCCGGTGACGCCGTCAGCGGGTTGGTCTGGTGGCCGAATCGCCAGCGTGCGCCCTCGACGCGGCTGCCGTCCTGTTCCAGCCACGCCGTTGCCTGCCACTGCTGGTCGTAATGGGACTGCAGTTTCAGTTTCGACGCGGAGTAGCCGTTCTCTGCCTCGAAGCTAATCCGCTGGACGCTCTGATTCGCCGCGTAGGCCCGCTGTGTCCCGTTAACGCTCGTGGTTCGTTCCTGCCAGAACACGACGACAAACTCGTAGTCACCGACACTCTCGCCGAACGCGGACGTGTACGCCAGCAGGTAATCTGTTTTGAGTGCCTGATTCCGACCGAGCGGCTGATAGCTCGACTGGGCCGGATTCAGCGGCAGGTACTTCAGCACGATCCCGCCGGTCGGGAGCATCCGCGTCGACTCCGGCGGGCCTTGCGAACCGCCGCTCGATATCTGGTCGCCGCCCGTCCGCAGCTCGTCGATACCGAACGGTCCCGGTGCGGTCCAGTCGCTCGACTGGCTGTCGTCGGTGGCACTCGTGCCGTTGGTCGCGTTAGTCTGGTAGTGTCCGTCGGCCACCGCTGCCGATGCGGGCATCGCGAACGCGCCCGCCACGGTGACAGCGACGAGGACGACCGCAACACTAACCGCGGCGACGGCGGCCCTATCACCTCCCGAGAGTGCGTGTCCGCCCACAGTTAGCCCCCCGACAGAGCGCTCGCGACGCCGTTGACGTAGTCCGTCGTCGCCTCCGGCGCGGTGAACATCAGAACGGCCACAATGCCGACCACCGCCAGCAGGACCGCGCCCCAGCCGGAGATGTTAATCTGCATCCACCGCCTCCTCTGCCGCCGCGCCCGTGTACAGCGCCAGCCCCACGACCAGCGCCGCCAAGAACACGACCAGCGTCTCTTTGCCCGTCAGCCCGAGGACCACCGTGCCACCGCCGGCCAGCGCGCCAGCGCCGATGAACGACGCCGCCGCGCTCCAGAGGAATCCGCCAGCATACACGCCCCCGAAAAAGCCGCCCACCAGACCAGTCGTCAGCCGCGCTGGGCGGCCTTTGAACCACTTGATCGGGTAGGCCGTCTTTGTCAGGACCGACGTGTACTCGCCGATCACGTAGAACACCATCCCGATGATGGCCCAGCCGGTCGCCGTCGCCGTCGTCACCTCTGGCATCGGCCCACCTCCGGGCTGTCCGCTGTTCCTGTTCGATACGTCCGTTTGATATGTTCGTTCTGAATCATGAGTTTAGCCGTCCGTTCGGTTGTCAATCTGTTCACGAGCTTTCAGCAGGAGTTTCAGCAACAGCAACGCCGCCAGCCCAGCGACGATCTTCGACGCCGCCGTCTTGGTGATCGGAAGGACCGGCGCGGAGCTGACCAGCAACGTCGCCCCGTAGAACAACTGTCCGAGGTTCGCCCAGCCCCACTGCAGCAGCACCGCCAGCACGTCGAACTGGAACGCCCCGAACAGCGTCGTCGCCGTTGCCGTTGCCGCACTCGCTGGGTGGGTAAGGAACTCTTTGAGCGACATCAGTTGATGAAGGCACCTCCGCCGGGAATGAAGTCCAGCGCAATCTCGATGGCTGTCCGTATTGCCGACGAGTACGCGACCACAACAATCGCGAACACAATCGCCGCGCCCAGCAGTCCCGCCGGTCCCGTCCAGTTGAAAAAGTCGATGAGCAACTGGACACCAGAACCGACGACCGTGAGTACCGGGTCGCCAATTGCCGACCCAGCGTCGATGAGCGTGTTTGCGATGACGACCGGCGCATCCACGAGCCCGAGGTCCCCGATTGTTGACGACCGTGAATGGCCGAAAAACACGTAGTTGATGGCCCACAGGACTCGTTCGACCACTCCCTCGACGCCGTTCAGCAGTGGCGTCAAGATGAGTCCCAGAATGAATCCAGTCGGCGAGGCCGCGAACGCTTTCAGCGACGACGGGAGGATGTTCAGCAGTTCAGCCTGCGTTCGAGCCACGTCAGTCACCTCCTGCGAGCCGTTGGGCACCTTCACGAAGGCCACGCACGACGACGAACAGCGTCACCAGCGTGAACCCCAGCGCAACCAGATAGCCCCAGAGTCCGAACTGGTCGACGCTGCCAGCCCAGAGGTCCTGTCGATACCACTGCAGAATCGGGACGAACAACTCCCCCAGCACGCCCGATCCCGTCGGCGTCTCGCCGGTCGTCACGTCCCCGACGAACGACGTTGCGCCCTCGATGAGCCGCTCCGGGATGCCAACCAGTTCGTCGATGAACTTCCGAAAGCCAATGTACACCGTCGCGACCGCCGACAGGAATATCGACGCCCCAGCGCCGGACCAGTTGACCGGGTTCGCCGTGTCGACAATCTGGTAGCCTTCGACCGACTCTGAGTTCCTAATAAAGCCCGTCAGCCCCGAGTCATCAGCCATCGGCAGTGACCTCCGAGTTATGGGGCTGGCGAGCCGTCATTCGTCGACCGTGTCCTCCTGGTCGAGACCGTTGGGAGGCAGGGGAAACTCCTGGTATGGGTCCACAGGATCACGTTTGCGCATGGCGGTCCTCAACAGCAAAGACGCAAGACCCAAGATGGCAGTGATGCCCCCAGACAGCGCAGGATTCGCAAATGGCTGTGAAACGAAGGTAGCCACCGCGTCAGCACTGGCGGCGAATGGTCGGGTTAGCAGCGCCGACACAGCTGCACTGGCATCGACAGTTGCGACGACCACGGCGGGCAGCCCAACCAGCACCACCAGATAGCCTAATGCCTCATACTGGCGAGCCGTCATTCGTCTATCGTGTCCTCCTCTTCGACGCCGAAGATATCCGTTGGCACGTCGATAGGCAGGCCCGGCAGCACGTCGCCAGTCTCATCCTCGCGGAGATACAGCACGACCATGTACAGCACGATCATCACCAGCCCGGCAGTCACCGGGAACGCCAAGAGTCCAGCCAGCGTGTCACCGAAGATTGACCGTAACACGGTTTCCGAAACATCTGCTCCCGCGATAAGCAGGTCCCCCGGTGCCTCGAAGAGCCCTCGCAACAGCGAGCCAATCGCGTCCCCAGCGCTGTTGAACGGCTGGGCAAAGAAGTTCGCCACTGCGTTGATCACGTCGATGACCGCGACAACTGGCGACACGATCAACCCGATAATCGACGCCGACAAGACTCGTCCCGCGTCGCCATCAGCCTGCAGGAAGTTCGTGATGCCACTCAACGACTCTTTCCCGCTGCCGTCGCCGAGGTCCAGATCAGCGGATGAGGACATTCGGTCTCACCCCGCTATCCGGCGCTTGATCGGGTCGAACAGCCCCAGCAGGAACGCCGCCGCCCCCAGCAGCGCCGCGATGAGGATGTTCATCGGCGTGAATATGCCGTCACCGCCGCCGCCGAAGATGGCCCCGCCCGAGGACTGCTGGACGATCTCGCCGATCTCAATAGACTCCGCCGATTCGGAGTCGCTGTCGGTCCCGTCCTCTTCGACGACAATGCGATAGCTGTCGTACTCCGACGAGTCAACGGCGAAGGTCTTCTCCGTGGTCTCGCCGCTGGCCGCCGACACCATGCCGGAATCAACCTGCGTTGTGATGCCGTCAGACACGCCATAGACCGTGTAATCGACGCTCTGGGCACTCGTGTTCGTCACTTCGAGGTAGACCTGCTGGGTCTGGTTGTTGACGGCGACGGTCTTGTCCGCCAGCGTGTCCGAGGTCGAGGTCGGTGTTGGCGTGGCGGTCGTCTGTGCGGCCGCGCCACCGACGCCAGCGACGGCCATGCTGGCACAGATGAGGCCGGCCAGCAGCAGCGCAATCGGTCGTGAACTGTTCGTGTCAGTCGAGAATGGTCCTATCATCGGTCTGAATCCCCGTTGTCGGGCTGGGGAACGCCCTGGTTGCGTGCCGATTCGAGTGCGTCGATCAGCGCGTCGTCCCGGACGGCACCGCTGCCTTCCTGGTCGACGGCGTCGATGAGCTGGTCAAGCCGGTCGGTGCCGCCGTCGGTCGCTGCGAGTCGGCCGGCTGCTGTCGACTCCGTGTCGGTCTGGGACGGGCTCTGCAGTCGCCGTCGTTCGGCGTCGGCCGCCGCGCACTCGCCCGAACAGTAGTGAAACGTCGCTGTCCGGCGCTGAAGGACCACCGACAGCGGCCCCAGTTCGCCCCGCCGCGGGTCCGAACTGCAGTGCGCTTCGATGGTCTCGCCGTGGCCGTCGCGACCAGAATGTGCGAAGATGCGGTCGCCACAGTGGCCGCACATGGCGTCCATCTCCGGCGTGGCAATCTCATAGGCCACATAGCCGCCCAGCAGGGCAGCGCCGATGCCGACGATGAGTCCGTCGACGATCCCGCCACCGACGGTCGCTGCAGTCACCAGCGTCCAGCCAGCGTAGGCCAGCCCGGTGACGGCGAATCCGATGCCGAGCCAGCCGACCACGGAGAGGTCCGACCGGCGCGCGTTGTCGACTTCGATGAGGCTCACACGCCACCTCCAGCGACGAGGGTTGCCGTGAGGTCGCGGCTCGCGCCGGCAATCTCATGCTGTGTTCGCACGCGTCGGCGGTCATCGGCACTGCGCCATTCGGTTCGATACGGTTGATACGCGGGCTTGGCCGCGTTGGCCGGCGACTGTCCGCTGCCGGGGTCGTGTTCGCGCATGGGTAGGGGTACTGTCCGAAGCTAGACTACGGACGCGACGGGAGTCGCGATGGCCGAATAAACCCCCTAGGAAAATTACAAGAGTCTGTATGATGCTGTCAGTGCCTGAAACGCTGCTGTAAGATGCTGTAAGAGCTGTGTAAGAGTTCACTGCCTATTGAGCCGATGGCTTTATTCTAGAATGTTGCCAATGAAGTCATATGTCACAGACAGCGATTCTGGGGCGGGACATTATTCTTCGGGGCCAGGTCTCACTGTATCTGAGCATTGACGCTGACTGGGTGTCCCGTGCAGGGCTTGATATGGGAGACACGTGCCGACTACAGCTTGGCGGTGTTGAGGACGACGTACTGACTGTCACGCTGTTTATCGACCAAGATTACAGCGACTGCGAGAATCCACCGGGACAGTTCGACATCGATCCCGTTGACGTCCAAACGGACATTCAGTGGTGTCTGCCCTCCGATATTCGTCATGACCGTGGGATTACCGGAGAGTTTGGATATAACGCGGAGTATCTCGGTGACGGTCGCATTGAGTATCGGCTCGTGTCTCCATCTGCTCGTGATGACCGGCTGCTGGCCTGACTAGTGGGCTCGTTATTGTCAGCTCTGGCTGCTATGGAGGGAATATCTCTCAATTAGTGCTCATCCGGAGGTACATGTGGCGCAACATGTATGACATACGCAGCGGTACTACCGAGTATGGCAGCAGACGACGCTCCTGAAGAGACAAAGGTTAGCGACCGGGGGATGGTTACGATTCCGGCATCGCTGCGTCGTCGGCTCGATATCGAGCCAGGCGACAAACTCCGCTGGGACACTGACGATGATGGGACGCTCGTCGTAGAGGTTGTCAAGCAACACTACAGTGCGTTTGATGACTTTGAGCCCGTCTCGATGGGTGGCGATGGGCAAGAGACGCACGACCTCGCTGGACATGAGGATGAGTCTGGCTTTACAGGGGACAACTGATGGCAGCTGCAGTTGTAGATACAGGTATTCTCATTGGGATGGCAGACGCCGATGACCAGCACCACGACACCGCTATGGAGATCGTCCGTGGCATGGATCACGGCGACCTGCCCACAGGGCATGTCACAAACTACGTTGCCCTCGAAACTCTCAATTGGATACATAATCGAAAGCGCCAGCAGAAGGCTGTTGAGATCTACGAGCGGCTCAATCAGTCTGCTGGGTTTGAGGTCCGCTAGGCGGCACAGAAGGACTTTACCAACGCTCTTGATCTGTTCGAAACGTACGACGGGCTCTCCCTTGGTGACGCAACCATTGCCGCGTACATGCGGCGAGAGGGGGTTGACTATCTGTATTCGTTCGACGATGACTTTGACGTGATTGCGGATATCACTCGACTGGAGACGGCGGATAATCCGTTCTAGTGAACCGCTAGACGGAGCTTGATCCAACTTTGCCGTCACACCCGTTGTGAACGACTGAATCGATGTGGTCGCTCCGTTCGTGTTACGACCACTCACTACACTCCTGAAAACAGGGGGTCGCTCCCGGTTCCTGCAGCTAGCAGACAGCGGCGTCAGCGGCGGCAGGGCATGTGCCACCGCGTCCAACAACGTCGGGTCAGTGGCGATTGTCGTTCTATTCGGTGCGTGTCACAGGGTTAGGGCGATGACTCCACCACAACGGGTGTGACGCCACCTGTGGCGGCTTTGTGGTCGCTGTTCTCCAGCAGATCGAGACCGACGTAGCGTTTCTCCAGCAACCCTTCGGCTGTTGCCATATCCATCGCGAGAATCTCGGTTTGCGTCTGGTCGCGTCCGACCTGCCGGGTTTTCTCGACGATGTCGCCGCCGCCGATCTCGATGAGCTTCTCCCAGACGCGCTTGATCGTCTGGCGATGCGGCTCCTTTCCGAGTTCGGCGGTCAAGGCCGTTTGCAGGTCGGCTTTGGTCATGAACACGCCGCTGCCGTCGGTTCGCTTCGTGGCAAATTCCGGCCAGCGCTTGGCGATGCTGATGGCACGGTAGGTGTTCTGGCGGTTCGACCGCTCGACAAACATGGTCTTGACTTTCGACTGCCGGCAGTTCGCGAAGAAATCCAGCGGCGAACTGCTGGGTTCGATACCCTCGGGTAACTGCTCGGCGTCCTCTTGATGATCGCTATCGGCTTCGAGTTGCTGGGCCTTGGCGATGGCACTCTTCGCGACATCGTGGGTCGTCTCCTGCTGGGTTTCGAGCTCGTCGAGGCGCTGGTCGTTCGTGGCGGCGTTGCCGACCGCCGTGGTAGCAACGTCGTGGGTCTGTTCAACGTTGTCCTCTAGATTGTCGACGCGTTCCTGGAGGTCCTCGATGGTCCCGACCAGCAGCTCAAGAACACTCGAAACAGGGGGTGCCACCTCGTCACCGAGGTCACCGACGAGCGACTGGAGGGCGTCGATGTCCGCCCCATCTTGTCCGATGTCCATACCGAGTTCGTCGGCGAGGGCTTGATCGGTGGCTGTGCTGTCGGTCCCGCTGTCGTCGGGGTTGGTATGTCGTGGCATCGTGACCACAGTGCCCGTCCCCGGAATCGAACCGGGCAGTGCCGACCACGGCACGGGCTATCGGTGACGTAGCGGGCGCTATCCGGACGCGGTAGTTGGCTCGTGGCAATGCCGGGCTGTCCGGTGAATTTGCCTCGTGGCAACGGGCTGGATGCGACCATCAGCACTCATCGGACGCCGCTCCCTGGATCAGCGAGGTCCCGCTCTCATCGGTAGCAGAATCCTGTCCCCACCCTGGTGCTTCGCAGTCGTCGTAGTTGACGCCGTAGTGGTTGCCGTGGCCGGTCATCGTTCGACCACCGCCCGGCGTTCGATGACAACGTCATGCGCGTAGTCACCGCGGCGGTACTGGTCGTAGTAGTTCTCGATAGTGGGGAACTCGCTGGTCCACTCGGTGTAGTGTTCGAGATCACCGACCACGTAGCAGAGTCGCCACTGATCGGGTTCTCTCGACGCTGTGTCGGTCGCAGTCCCTGCCGATGGGTCGGCGCGGGCCATTAGGTATCCCCTCCCTCGAATGGCTCAGGACAGCTGCTGTCGCGTTCAACTAGCGCACAATCTGTGAGCGGAACGATGAACGACATCAGCTCGTCAGTCCGACCGATGGCTTGGGCTAGCTCCCGGCGCGTAGCTGTGTCTGGTTCGGACGCTTGCAGCCGGTGGAGCGTTTCCGTTGCGAGGTCTGCCAGCAACACGCCTGTGACGTGGCTGTCGGTGGAGCGACAGACCACCAGTAGTGGCTCACTATCGGTGGTCGTGATTGCGACGATCTCGCCGACGGTCGGCTGGGCGGTCATCGGGCCACCTCCCGGAGTCGGGAGCGGCCTGTCAGCGGGTTCATACTGGGCGGCGAATGAGTAAACTGCGGGAGGATATCACAGGCGTTTTGTTTACCAAGTGAATATTGTTCGGTTAGGTTCTGGTCTCCGTTCCATCTGCCAATGGATCTACCCAAACTCATCGATTGGCCCGAGGCCGGAACCTGTCGTCGCGGATGACGACTTCCAATGGTGCGTTGCACGCCACCCCCCACCGGCTGCCCACCATTCCTTCCATCGCCTACACGGCGAAACCGGTCGTTTTGGCTAGTCTTGGGCGATACTTGATCTGCAGTGTGTCCAGCGACGAGCATGCCAGCCATGTGACCGCGCTGCTGTGACCGGCCGCCATAAGACCTATTTATGATGTTCTGTCTACACTTATGCGGGTGCTGTTCCCGACTCTGGAACCCTTGCCGCCGCGTCCGTGCAACGCACAATCTTGGGATCAGCACCTTGGGGGGTTTTTGATACCAGCAGATGAGTGGCTTCAGCTGCGCTCCCTGTAGCTGGTCACCAGTGGTCTGCTGACCGACACTGTGAACTCGTGCGTTCTCAGGACGCTTCTGGGTCAGTGTGACTGCCGTCACTGTCGGGCACCCCCGTCAGCGACGGGTCGGGGCAGCTCACACAGGCCGGCGAGTGTTTCGGCCTGCCGGTAGAGCGTGTCTTGGCCGGCGTCGGTTAGCGTATAGGCGTTGGTGCGGGCGTCGAGCTCATCGCAGTTGATGAGGTTCTGCTCAACGAGCTGGTCGAGATTCTGGTAGAGGCGGCTGTGGTTGATCGGATCGGCGTAGCGCTCGTCGAGGTAGTCCTTGAGCGCGAGGCCATACGGATCGTCGTCGACGGCGGCGATGGCTTCCAGCAGATCGCGCTGGAAGCCGGTCAACTCGTGGTAGGTCGTCATCGGTTGTCTCCAAGCTCGTCGGTATCGGTGTCGACCCGCCGCAGCGTCGCTGGCTCGGGCTGGTAGCACTCGCCTTGCACCAAGAGATCCAGTAAGGCTGTCAGCGCCCGCTTGGCTCCGTACTCTTTGGCGAGCGTGTCCAGTACGTCGCCGGCAGACGCACCGTGGCCGTCTTCGCTGGTGGCGATTACATCGAGCGCGTGGCTGCGGATTGCGGGCTCGGCGTGGGTCTGCACGACGAAGCCGTCCGTGTTCCGGAGGTAGGTGCTGACGGCCTCCAGCAATGCGAGTTCGTCGTCGGCGAGGGCGGGTTCGGCGGCCTGCAGCACGGTGTCGAGTCGAGTGGCCGCCGCCGTATGCGAGGGGATGGTGGTGCCGCCGTCGGTGGCGACCAGATCGTGGCCAGTGACGATAGCCAGCGAGCGGGCGGCCTGGGTGATCGCGTCGTGGCCGCGGTCGGTCAGGGCGTAGGTCTCGTCGGTGGTGGTGACAAGGTCGTTCGCTTCGAGGGTGTCGAGAGCGTCCGTGACGTGGGCGTCGTCGAGGGTGGCTTCGCGTCGGGTTTCGACGGCGATCTGGAGGGCGTCGGCGGTGGCCTCGCGGTCGTAGTGGTCGTGGTCAGCAATCGCTTTCAGGAGATCCCGCTGGAGGGCGGTGCAGGTGTGCCAGGCGGTCATCGGTCGCCTCCGGTGGTATGCATCTGGCCAAGGCTGGGAGGTGACTTGGTAAGAGTCTGGGGCGCGCGTGACCGGAAGTGGATTTTTGGCGTCCGATTTTCGTCTCTGGCCCGCTGTGGCGTGTTCGTGGGCCGCTCAGACGATGACCGGAGGATGACCGGAAGTGAGCGGATGTACCGCTGTCTGGTGGTTTCCGAATGACCGGAAGTGCCGGTCGGTGGCGAGCGATGCGACTCTTCGTGGGTGGGCTTGCCGGTTGTCATGGGTTCAGTGCGACGCTGTGTGCGAGAGTAGGCGTCGCCTATCTCAGACTGTTATGCTGACCGCACTTAATCTTTTCCGCACGACAACTAATTACCGTGCGTATATTAAAGGCAGACCGCTGATATTTTCTAAGTAGGCATCCATCCCAACTACAATGCCAGATCCGGGCCGTAAGCCGACAGTTTCCGATGTCGAAATACTCCGAGAGTTTGCCCTCTGCCCGGACCCGTTCATGCATGCGACTGAATTGACTGAGACTCTTGATTTATCTCGACAAGGCGTTCATAATCGGCTTGAGAAATTGCAGGAGAAAGGATATCTGGATAGTAAAATGACGGGCGGAACTCGAAATTGGTGGCTCACTAGTGACGGGCGAAACTACCTTTCTGAGCAGTCTTGATCCTCTGGAAGCCACCAACCGACCATCGTTGAAGTCGGTTTTTTGCGGTTGATCCTATCTTCAGCCCACAGCTGGTTGAGCCGCTTGTTAATTGCTGTCCGGCTGATTGGAAGGTGTTCGGAGAGTTCACCAGCAGTCACGAATGGCCCCTCTATTTTCTCAAACGTTTCCAGTAGTTCTTGATCAGTGACTCTCTGATTCCCGTGTGCCGTACTCATGCTACATTGCTAAGTTAGTTTCCGCATGGAAAGGATTTATGGTGGTGGCGTAACATAAGCTAAGTATAGGAATACACGCGCCGCTGGTCGATTTTGCACGAAATCGCCCCGGTGCTAGAACACCGAGGCGCGTGGTTCCACTCAGAACCAATGGCAACTACGCAATCCAATCCACAAGAACGTACCGCTCGTGAACTACTCACCCAGGGCTGCCCGCTCTTCCTTGGCGTCGACGGCGACGGCGCGGCGCATTACTGGGACAGCTACGAATTCGCTGTGGCTATTGTCGAGGCTGACGGTGATGCTGAGAAAGTCACGTTGGCAGAGACGCCATTCGAGACGCTCTCGGAGTGGTGTGAATACACGCGTGGGAAGCGCGGCTGGGACGTTGGGCCGCATGTCGGTGGGTCGCTCGTCGGCGATCTCGTGCGAGGTGTTGAGGCATGAGCTGTACCGTGGAGGAACGGAAGCGTGTTCGGCGGGCGGCGCGGGCGATTCGTGAGGCAGTGGCGACTGAGTCTGTGG
>JGI12329J12844_1000047_pt1 | contig 27185 bp, 23 predicted proteins | sample A23E3SouthBayCA_FD_12844 | JGI IMG/M metagenome (IMG submission 12844)
GTACATCGACATCGATCGCCAGGAAGGCGTTCACTCCCGGATCGGTACGGAGCGCGTCCCGTACGTCCAACAGGAGATCGAGCGTCGCCTCTTCGCCCTCGCCGCCTTCGTCAGTGCCGACGAGCGCCCCGAAATCGACTGCCTCCGGGAGTGCTTGCAGGTCGATGACGTCCTCAGGTGTCTCGGTCTCCTGGAGGACTGTCCCAACGTCGAACGCCGAGTACGGCCCCATCAGATAGACCAGCAATCGCTCGTGAGCGAGACCACCCAATTCCCCAATGATCCGATCGCGCATAGATACTGCCGCTCGCGTCAGCCTAATATAAATAGCGATCAATACAGCATTCGCTGAGTCAGGCAACACTTACAGTGGCTGATTTTAAATACATATGTATGGCCGAGAGCGGTAACCGAGCACGACGACAACCCGGAAACGGTCGGGAACGGTTTCTTCCCGAGCAGAGCCTGCTGGAGCTGTCGGATTATCTTGCGATGCAGCGAGCGATCGGTAACGAGACGCGTTTCCGGCTACTATCGATGCTCGTCGAACAGGGTCCGATGACGCCGACCGAACTGGAAGAGCTGCTGGACGTGCCGGGGAACACGCTGCACTACCACCTGGACAAACTGGTCGACGTGGGACTGATCGAGAACCGCAAGCGCAGCGAGCCCGATCGCGAGGGGCTGTACTCCTACTATCGGGCAACCAGCCTGGGCGAGGGGATCCTCACCCACGGCGTGCGCGAGTTGATCGACGAGGAGTGGGCAGCACTGGACGCGTACAGTGGCGACTGACCGGTCTCAGTCGCCGAACGCCAGTGCCGTCGAGTCCTGCTCGCGCGAGCGGACGAGCCCGACGACGAGATAGACGAAGGGCGTGTCGACGGCGGCGATGGCCAGTTTGAGGAGGTACTGTCCGACGATCAGCGAGAGGGCCGCTTCGAGCGGAACGCCCAGAAACAGGAAAAAGGCGATCCCGACGAAGATCACCGTGTCGATGAGCTGGCTCGTCGCGGTCGAGCCGATATTGCGCAGCCAGAGATGTTCGCCGTCAGTGGCGTCTCGGATTCGATGGAAGACGATCACGTCCCAGTTCTGGCTGACGACGTAGGCCGCGAGGCTCCCGACGACGATGCCGGTCGAAGCCCCCAGGACGTCCGCGAACTGGGCCTGCGAGACGCTCGACGCGTCAGCCGCGATCGGCGCGCCGATGGTGCTCCAGACCAGCGCCAGCAACACGAAGTTCATCGCGAAGGCGACGTTGACCATTACCTGGGCCGCCCGGCGGCCGTACAACTCGGCGTAGCAATCGGAGGCGAAGAAAGTCAGCGCGTAGGCCAGTGCCGCCCCCGGCAACAGCAGCGTCTCGCCGGCGATCGGGATCGACACTGGCAACTCGAACGCCAGCACCTTCGCGGCGGTCACCTGCGCCGTGATCAGCGCCGTGACGAACAGCGCGAGCAGTGCGACCTGCGGGACTGCGAGCTGGGAGCTATTCCTCGTCATCGTCCAGCCGGTCGTACCGGGCGTCGATCTCGTCGAGTACGTCCAGCGTCTTCCGGACCGACGCGCGGATCGCCTCGCTCCGGTTGACGAACTTTCCGTCCTCGCCGACGTGTCTGTCGAGATCCTCGAGGAGTTCCTTCGGCACTTCGACGCTTATCTTGGGCATACTGCGATATCCCTTGGCGAATATTAAAACGCTATCGGAGCACTGTTACGGGACTTCCGAAGAACCAGATCACGCCGGTTCTTCGACCGTGGTGCCGCCACCGCCGCGGCGGCCGCCGAGCGTGGCGACCCACAGCACAGCCAGCCCGAAGTAGAACGCCAGCGCCACTGGAATGCCCATGAACAACATCGTGAACAGCCCGCTGGGCGTGAAGAACATCGCGAGGGTAAAGATCGCGATCGTCACCTCCCGCCAGCGGCGTCGCATCGCATCGAAGGAGATCAACCCGCCGAAGTGAAACAGGAACATCGACACCGGCACCTCCGCGAGCAGGCCGACCCCGATCGTCGTGTAGACGATCATCCAGGCGTAATATTTGATCCGGTAGGCGATGATCATGTTCGCGCCCAGCACGTCCTGTGCGAGCCAGGAAATCACGGCCGGTGCGACCAGCGAGTAGCCGATCGCGCTTCCGATGCCGATCCCGACGAACAGTGAGCCGCCCCACACGATCAGGACGCGCTTGTCCCCCGTGACGAGTCCACGCTCGCGCAGCGCCGGCCAGGCGTAATACAGCATCAGCGGGAGCGTCACGAGCGCGGCGACCAGCGCGCTGAACTTGATCTCGAAGATCAGGTGCTCGACGGGGTGTAACGCGACGGGCTCGACCTGGCCGGCGTTCATTCCGGCCGGCAGCCGCGAGAGGAAGTCCGCGTTGATGTCCCTGATACCGCGTCGGTAGAGGTAGATGAACAGCCCGGCCAGCACTGCCATGAACAGCCCGACGATCCGGAACGCCTTGGAGGTCAGCGACTCCAGGATGAACGTGATGTCGTGGTAGTAGCCACCGATGTCGTCCTCGGTCGTCTCCTCGTCGGTGAACGCGTCGACCATGCCCGCCGTCGTCTCGGTGACGACGTCCGAGTCGTCGTCCGGGGCGTCCCCGCTGCCCTCGGCGTCTTCGGGAGCGTCCTCGTCCGGGGTATCTCCGTCCTCGTCTAGGCGCTGCTGGGCCTCGTCGAACTTGTCCAGCAGCGCTTCGGCCCGCTCCGGTTCGTCAGCGTCGATCGCGTCGGAGGCGATTCCCATCAGCTCGTCTTCGCTCATCTCCTCGAATGGCTCCAGCGGTGCTGCGCGGACGCCCGAGGCGTCGAGCTTGCTCACGTCCAACTCCGTGGGATCACCGAACCTCGCGGCCGCCAGCGGATCCAGCGTGTCTAGCTCCCGGGAGACGAGCCGATAGAAGACCGAGATTGCCACGAACACCGCAGCTCCGAGACCGAACAGGATCCCGATCGTGGTCTGTGACAGCCCCGTCGATTCCGGCAGCGGCGTCAGCGTCGGCCATACCGACACCGATCCGAACAGTTCGTTCAGCGTCGCCAATCCGCCCGTCGTGAAGAACGCGTAGACGGCGATGAACGCCAGCAGCGCGAACCCGGCGACGGTGTTCCAGTTCGACCGCGCGATCTCGCCGAAGGAGAACTGTTCGCTGCTTCGCTTGATCGTCACGATGATATTCGTGAACTTCAGGCTGCCCGCGTACAGCACGACCAGCGGTGTCGCCCACATGATCTGCGTGAGCGGGTCCGGGGGGGTGAAAAACGCGCCGCCCGCATACAGGCCGAAGACCGCGACCTTCCAGCGATCGCGGAACGTCTCGTAGGGGACGATCTCGGCATAGGAGAGCGAGCTCATCACGAGCGGGAGCTGGGCCGCGATCCCGAACGACAGCGACAGGAACACGATGAACTCCATCCACTTTGTGATCGAGTACGTCGGGTTGAACCCGGAGTTCACCGCCGTTTTGATGAGGAACTCGAACATGATCGGGAAGAAGAGGAAATACGCGTAGGCGATCCCGAGTATGAACAGCGTGACGATTCCCCCGGCAAGCAGCGCGATCTTCCAGCGTGCGATCGGGGTCTCCGGGAGCCAGCCGCGACGCCTGAGCTCGTCCCGAGAGAGATACAACAGCACCGGAATCGAGACGATGATTCCCACGATGAGACCGATCTTGACCTGCAGGAGGATCACTTCGAACGGCGTGATCGTGACGACCTCCGCTTGCTCTGTCAGGAGGTCCTGCTTGAGGGCGTCCCAGATGTAGTTTCGCAACAGCACGATCGTTCCGACCAGCGCGAGAATGAAGACGACGAAGACGACCTGTAAGTGCTTCTGTATCGTCTTCAGCGTCTGTCCGAGCGCAGCGCGTCCTCCAGCGATAGCACGACGGGTGTCATCATCGAGTGCGCCGGACATAGCTCTTCGGGGGCATTTGCCGACTCGGTGTTATCAATTTATTCATCGACGGCCGAGACGGGTTTCCGACGGCTCGATCTCGTGCCGAGGGGCCGGTGGTGACTGTCGCTCCTGCCGGAGAGAAAAGAAGGCTTACAATAGGTGGGGCCAAACCGCCGTCCACTATGGCCGAGGGTGAAACCGGCGGTGCCGACGTACCCGGCGACGAGCCGACACCGCCGGCTGAACCCTACGATCCCGAGCCCGGCCCGGAGGGTGGGCTCGAAGGCGCGCCCGACGACGAGGAACTCCCGCTGACTGAACACATCGAGGAGATGTTCAGTCGGCTGTTACGGGTGCTCCTCGTGATGGCGGTCGTCAGCGGCGTCGTGTTCCCGTTCGCCGAACAGATCATCAACTTCCTGTGGTACTCGTATCTCCAGCCGGCCTCCGCGGAGGCCTGCGCACAGGGCGTTTCTGCCGCGAGAAGCAGCGCCTGCCCACGCGTCTATCACCCGCTCGGGCTCATTCTGGCCCGCCTGAAGGTCGCGACGCTCGCCGGCTTCGTCGTCGCCCTGCCGGTGCTGGTCTACGAGAGTTACCTGTTCATGCGCCCCGGGCTGTACTCCCACGAGCGCCGGTATTACCTGGCTTCCGTCCCGACGAGCCTCGTGCTCGCCGTCGTCGGGCTACTCTTTGCGCACATCCTCGTGCTCCCCGCGATTTTCACGTACTTCCTGTTCTATTCGGAGGGAGCCGCCGAGATCGCGTTCAGTCTCGGTCAGACCTTCGAGCTGATGGTGTTGATGCTCGGCTTTTTCGCCTTCATCTTCCAGATCCCGCTGTTCATCATGCTTGCGATCATGATGGGCGTCACGTCCCGACGCTGGCTCGCCGATCGTCGTCTGTACTTCTGGGCCGGGTTCGCGACGGTCGCGTTCATCTTCAATCCCGATCCGACCGGTATGGCGCCGTTCATCGTCACGGCGACGATGATCGTCCTGTTCGAGGGGACGCTCGCCCTGCTGTACTGGACCGGTGACGGCTCGCTCGAGCCGACCCTGGAGAACGCGACGGCCGCGCGACCGTACGTCTGGGCGACGACCGGGCTGGTCGGCTACGTGCTCAGCTCGCTTCCGATGCCCGGCAGCTACTACGACGCGATCCCGACAGTCGTCGTCGACGTGATCGACGGCGTCGGACTGCTCGGGTATCTCCCGGCGCTCGTCGCGCTCGTCATCATCGCTATCTTCGAGGGAACGCTCCTGACGCTCAAGGGGCGGGCGACCCGACGTAGCTATCAGACGCTGCTCCGCCTCCGCCGCGCCCGGATCCCCCTCTGGATCACCGCAGTTGCCATCGGCTACTTCGCGAACCCCCGTCCGCCGCTGGTCCAGGCGGCCGACTCGATCGCCCTGCCGGCCCCGACGGTCGCCGCCGGTGTCCTCGCCGTCCTCGCGGCGTACGAACTCGGACTGGCGCTGTGGCGCTGGCGTCGAGCCGAGTACTGACCGCTTTGGCTGTTCGGCCAAACGCGTCGAGAAGTCGGACGTTACCGCGCGAGAACGATCGTGTTTCGGGACGGTGCCGTCACTGCAGCGTCGGAAGCCCCTTCTCGCTGACGAGCTTGAACCCGGCGTACAGCGCGACGAGGCCGACAGCGGCCATCCACATGCCGACGACCGTCTCGCCGCCCGAAATCGTCTGCCAACTCGTGGCTTCGGCGAGCAGTCCGATACCGGCCAGCCCGCTCGCGAGGGCCGTGTAGAACAACTCCGGGAGTATTTCGCCTGCGCTTTCGATCATGTCCTGTTCTCTCCGATGGGACACTATGACTCTTTTCGTTTCCGCGCCGTCGAAGTAGAAACGCTTTTTTCGCTCTCCCGACGCCCAGTCGATATGGGACGATACGGCGATCTCGATTATCCGAAACTGACTCGAAACGGCTTCCTCCTCGGCGTCGGGCTGCTCGTCGCCGGGCTGCTCGGCGAGGCCCTCGGCCCCGCCGTCCTCGGCTCGCTTCCGGCGTGGGGACACACGCTGTTCCTCGATCTCGAAATGATCGGTATCGTCGTCGGACTGTTCGCGCCGATCGTGTTCGGTATCGCGCTACCGCTGACTGAGTGACTGGCGGAGTCGACCGCTCATCACCTCGATCAGGCGCTGTCCTCGAACAGCTTCCCGACCTCGTTCGCGGTCGGGAGCCCGTCCATCGCGCCGGTCTCGGTCGTCGCGAGCGCGCCGACCGCGCTCGCATACCGGACCGTCTCGGACAGTGAATCACACTCGCCGGTGAACCCCGCGATCGATCCGGCTACGAAGGCGTCGCCCGCGCCGGTCGTCTCGACGACGTCGACGTCGTAGCCACCGAACTCCGCCGTCGCCGGTCCCCACGGGGCGCCCTCGGACGCACGGGCCATCGCGCCGTCGCCGCCGCGCGTGAGCATGACAGTGTGTGGCCCGCGTTCGAGTACGGCCGCCGCGAGGGCGTCCTCGTCGGATTCCTCGAACAGCATCGCCAGGTCTTCCTGATCGGTCTTGACGACGTCCGCGAGGCCGATCGCCCGGTCGAGCGTCTCGACCAGCACCGACTCCTCCGGCCAGAGGTCCGCCCGCGTGTTCGGATCGAACGAGACGGTACAGCCGTACTCGTTCGCCCGTTCCATCAGTTCCAGCGTCGCCGACCGCGACGGCTCCGTGTGCAGGGTCACGCCGCCGACGTGGACCCACTCGACCGTTTCGAGCGTCTCGTCGGCGACGGCACCGGGCTCCATCGCGAACGTCGCCGTCTTCTCAGCGAAGAACGTGAACGACTGGTCGCCGTCGGCGTCCTGCCCGACCAGCGTGTGTGCCGTCTTCCGATCGGGATCCGTCTCGATCAACGCCTCGCGGACGCCGTCTTCGGCCAGCACGCTCGCGAGGTGCTCGCCGAAGGGATCGTCTCCCAGACGCGTCCACAACAATGGGGGATGTCCGAGTCGGGACAGCGCGACCGCGACGTTCGCCGGCGCGCCGCCCGCCCGCCGCCGGAGGGTTTCGGCCTCGGCGATCGGACCCGACGTCGCCGGAAACAGGTCGATCAATGCTTCGCCCGCGACGAGTACCTGTGGCTCATCCATATATGCGTCTTCGAACACGTGAACAATAGGTGTTGTTGTTGTCTGGATCCGATCTGTACTGGGACGCGATCAAATACTTGGCGGAGGCGGGCGAACGGCCGGTATGCGATTTGGGATTCTCAGCACGGCCAAGATCGCGCGCGAAGACGTGATCCCTGGTATCAAGAAGAGCGACCACGAGGCCCTCGCGATCGCCTCACGGGACAGCGATCGGGCGGCGGCCGTCGCCGACGATCTCGGGATTCCCCGGAGTTACGGGAGTTACGAGGCGTTGCTCGACGACGACGAGATCGACGCGGTGTACAACCCGCTGCCGAACGCGTTGCACGCCGAATGGACACGGGCGGCCGCAGACGCGGGCAAGCACGTCCTCTGTGAGAAGCCACTGACTACCGATGCCGAGGCGGCCGCGGAGCTACACGACTACTGTGCGGAACGCGGCGTCACGCTGATGGAGGCGTTCATGTATCGCTTTCACCCCCGGACCGAGCGGGCCGCCGAGATCGCTCGCGAGGAACTGGAGGGGGTCCACGCCGTCGACGCGTCGTTCAAGTTCGCGCTACGGGGCCGGCCGGATGACATTCGGCTGGACCCCGAACTGGCCGGCGGGAGCGTCATGGACGTCGGCTGCTACGCGATCAGCGCGGCGCGGCTGTTCCTCGGTGAACCGGACGCGGTCGTCGCGCGGACGCGGGACAGCAGGGACGCGGGCGTCGATACCGATATGGCGGCTCTCTTGGAGTACGACGACGGTGCGTTGGCGCGCGTGGCTTCGGGCTTCGATACGCCGGCGACCCAGACCTACCGCGTCGAGGCCGAGAACGGCTGGCTCGAAGTCGAGACGGCCTTCGATATCGGGCCCGACGAACCGGCGACGATCGAGTACGCCGTCGACGGGCGAACCGCTGTCGAGACGTTCGACCCCGTCGATCAGTACACGCTGGAGGTCGAGCACTTCGCCGACGCCGTCGAACGCGGTCGGACGCCGCGCATCGACGCCGACGAGACGGTCGCAAATATGGCAGTCATCGACGCTGTCTACGAGAGCGCAGCGAACCGAGGCCCCGTCGAGATAGAGTGACAGGCATCCACTATATCGTTCGATGATACCCGTTCTTCGTCAAGCATCGAACCAATGCGAACCTGATAAAAAGACAAGTGTTCGAACTCATCGCCCATCCATATGAAAAAATACAATTGATAATGGACTTTGAGGCAAGAACTAAGTTACGGCCCTGAGGATGTATTGGGTGGACGCACTGCTGCCAATTCGGGACTAACAATGTCAGACAACAAGACCATCCTTTCGAGACGGAACGTACTTCGAGCCACAGGGGCAGCCACAGTCGGCATGCTTGCGGGCTGTAACGGTGGCGGAGATGACGGCACCGAGCAGATCGAACTGCTACACGCCTGGTCGGAGGGTGACGGAAACGCGGCTATCGCGGCGCTGATCGAGGGATTCCAGGGGGAGTATCCGGACGCGAAGTTCGCCGAAGAGCCGGTCAACGGGGCGGCCCGGAGCAACCTCGACCAGGTCATGCAGAACCGCCTCCAGTCGAACGACCCCCCGAGCACGTTCCAGACGTGGCCGGGGAAAACCCTGGAGCAATTCAGTGAAGCCTACGCCGACATCGAGGGCGATGTCTGGAACGACGACCTCAAGGAGAATTACCGGTCCGGACCACAGGCCCAAGCCCAGTACGACGGTACGTACGTGACCGTGCCGATCAACATCCACCGGATCAACAATCTCTTTTACAACACGGCAGTCGTCGACGAGGCTGGTGTCGATCCGACCTCGTGGGAGTCAGCAAGTGACGTGGTCGATGGATGTGCAACTATCGCCGAGGAAACTGATGCGGTTCCGTTCGCCCACCAGACGAGCGGTCCGTGGTCGACGAGCCAGCTCTGGGAGACCGTACTGCTCGCGGTTGCCGGGTCGGATGGCTACAACGACTACATCAACGGCGAGGGCGCCGAATCGGACGTCCGAACCGCACTGGAGAACGTCGTAGAGCTGTCGGAGTACTTCCCTGACAACTCCTCGTCGATCAGTTTCACCGAAGCCAACACGATGGTGCAGGAGGGCGACGCGGCGTTCATCCACCAGGGGGACTGGGCAGCGGGCGCCTACTCGGGCAACGACGAATTCAACTACGAGGAGGACTGGAACAACGTCCCCTATCCCGGAACGAGCGGGAGCTACCTGCTCAATATGGACTCGTTCCCGTACCTCGACAACAACCCCTCGCCCGAAGCGACCAAGAACTTCCTCAGTTACTGTGGGACGACCGACGCCCAGATCCGGTTTAACCGGGAGAAAGGGTCGATCCCGCCGCGTGAGGACGCTGATGTCTCCCAACTCAATCAGTTCCAGCAGGATCAGTTCGACGACTTCACGAGTGCGGACGCCCAGCCGCCATCGATCGAACACGGCCTGGCTGTCGTGCCAGCTGTGAAGACAAACATCAGCGAAGCCTTCAGCGCCTTCATCGAGAGTTACGACGCCGACGCGACTACGAGCGATCTGATGGACGCGTTCAACTGATCGAATCCATATATTCACGAGTTTTATGCGAAACTTACTGACAAAACTCAAACGCCGCGTGTCGAGTAGTGGCGACGCCCGCACGGACGGTGGGAGCACGACATCAAGCAAGTCGTTGCTGCGGCGGGACTCAGTCCGGTCGGCGCCGTTCTGGCTCCCGCCGTTCCTGCTCGTCGGGTTGTTCGTCTACGGAGCGATCTTCTGGAACGTGATGCTCTCGCTGACGGACTTCGAGGGCCTCGGACAACCCGATTACAGCGATCTCGACTTCGAGAACTATGCCATCGCTTTCGATGGCGGGACGCCGAGTTGGTCGGATTTCAATGTCGATCCGATCTGGAATGCCACGCAGAACACGATCGCGTTGATGATCGCGTTCACGGTTGTCTGTCTGGTACTCGGACTAGTGCTGGCGATCCTGGTCGACCGGAATATCCGATTCGAGAACACGTTCCGGACGATCTACCTGCTTCCGATGAGCCTGTCGTTCGTCGTCACGGCCAAGTTCTGGCTGTACATGTACGACTACAGCGACGGGCTGGTCAACGTCGCTCTCGGTACGGTCGGACTGGGGCCAGTCGAGATCGTTCAGAATCCAGAACTCAAGCTCGGAGCGGTGACCTTCGCGTTGATCTGGCAGTACAGCGGATACGCGATGGTCGTCTATCTCGCGGGGTTACGTGCGATCCCATCGAGCCATTTCGAGGCAGCCCGCGTCGACGGGGCCAGTACGCTTCGGATGTACTGGCGAGTCATCATCCCGCAACTCCGCACGGCGACGGTGAGCGCGCTGGTCGTGTTAGTCGTGTTCGCGCTGAAAGCGTTCGACTTCCTGTACTCGATGTACGGCGGGTACAACCCGGGACCGTCGGCCGACATTCTCGCGACGCAGATGGTGCGTGAGGCCTACGGGAACGGGAACTGGGCGTACGGTTCGGCGATCGCGGTGATTCTCTTCATCATGGCACTGTCGGTCGTCGCACCATACATCTACACACAGTACAAGCGAGGGCAACTATGAGTCAACAAACAGCAGCAGACTCAGATGCCGGTCTTCCGTTGAAACGAATCGGACTCTACGCAGTGCTGATCGGGATGATCGTGTTCTACCTCATCCCGATCGAGACTGGCCTGATGACGGCAATCACGCATCCGGACGCCTACACCGGTGGCCATCCGTATCTGCCCCCGGCGCCTGGTGATATCAGTCTCCAGCCATTCACCAACGCTGTGGACGCGCTGGGTCAGGGGATGGTCAACAGCGTCATCCTGGTCGTGCCAGCCACGATCCTCTCGGGACTATTCGGAAGTATGGCCGCGTACGGGTTGACAACGGTCGACTGGCGCGGCCAGATCGGCATATACATGCTGTTCGTCGCAGGCATCTTCATCCCCTACCAGGCCGTGCTCGTGCCGCTGACGCAGTTCTGGTACAACATCGTCCCCCTGCAGGACTGGGTCGAAATGATCGCTCCGATGATTCCGTTCTTCCAGGACTATCACTGGAAACTCGTCGCGCTGATCATCACGCACACGGCCTACGGGATCCCGATCTGTACACTGCTGTTCCGGGCACACTACAAGAAACTGTCCGACGAGATGGTCGAAGCTGCCAGACTCGACGGCGCTTCGATTCAACGGATATACCGACGGATCATCCTGCCGCTGTCGATCCCGATGTTCGCAGTCGTGTTCATCTATCAGTTCACTCAGATCTGGAACGACTTGCTGTTTGCGCTGACAATCGTCCAGTTCGGCGACGCGGCAGTCGTCACTCAGGATCTAGTCGGCATCGGCGTCTCCCAGGAAGGGACGAACTTCCCGCTACGGATGGCATCGGCACTCGTCGCCGCACTTCCGACGCTGCTGGTGTACATCGTCTTCGGGGACAAGTTCGCGAAAGGAGTGACCGCGTGATATGAGCTCATCTCAACATTCAGGTGATAACTAATGGCTGAACTCACACTCGACTCGGTAACGAAAGTCTTCACTGAAGACGACGGCAACGAAATCGTCGCAGTCGACGACGTCGATCTCGATATCGAGGACAGCGACTTCCTCGTGCTGGTCGGCCCGTCCGGCTGTGGTAAGTCTACCACGCTCCGGATGATCGCAGGGCTGGAAACGATCACGGACGGGACGATCAGTATCGGCGGTGAAGTGGTCAACAACAAGCCGCCGGCCGAGCGGGACATCGCGATGGTGTTCCAGAGCTACGCGCTGTACCCGCACATGACCGTCAAGCAGAACATGAGCTTCGGCCTAGAGGAGTCGACGGATATGCCTGACGACGAGATCGACGAGATCGTCACGGACACGGCCTCGATGATGGGTATCGAGGAACTCCTTGACCGACAGCCGGGTGAGCTCTCGGGCGGCCAGCAACAGCGCGTCGCACTGGGACGTGCGATCGTTCGCGACCCTGAAGTGTTCCTGATGGACGAACCGCTCAGCAATCTGGACGCGAAACTCCGGGCGTCGATGCGATACGAACTCCAGCATCTACAGGAGGAACTGGGTGTCACGACGGTGTATGTCACCCACGACCAGACCGAAGCAATGACGATGGGCGATCGGATCGCTGTCCTTGACGACGGCGTTCTCCAGCAGGTCGGAACGCCGCTGGAGTGTTATCACACGCCAAATAACCACTTCGTCGCCGGGTTCATCGGTGAGCCCTCGATGAACTTCTTCGATATGGACGTTCGCGGTGGGACGCTTGAAGGGGAGAGCTTCGAGTACGAACTCTCCCCGGAGGTCGAACAGAACGTCTCGGGGAGCGATCAGGTGACGTTCGGGATCCGGCCAGAAGACATCGAGTTCCGGCCAAACGCGATGCCCACGGACGGACACGACTTCGAGTGTACTGTCGACGTTGTCGAGCCGACGGGTGACGCGAACAACGTGTATCTTGCCTTCGACGAGGATGTCGAGGAGGAGCAGACGACATTCATCGTCACAGTTAGCGGGATGCAACGCGTCGAGAGTGGCGACAAGGTCGTCGCTCGATTCCCCGAAGAAGCGATCCATCTCTTCGATGATAGGACCGGCGAGGCGCTGAAGAACCGGTCGCTGGAGGATGTCGACTCCGTCGATATGAACGTCTGAGCTCTGGCGACGCCAGTCAGGATCCGTTTTCGAACTCGATTTCGTCACGACCGCGTACTGCGGTCGCCGACTGTCGTGTCGCGGTCGCTCCGCGCGCGAGTCAGTGCGGCGGCTCGGGTGCCGATTTCAGTCTGAAATCGGGCCGCTCGACTGCCGTGTCCGCGGTCACACCCGCTGGACCGGCTTCTGGACGGGTTCGCCGTGGACCGCGTGGTAGGCGGCCGGGAACGCCGCGAGCCCGGCGACCTGTACGACTGCGCCCAGCGGGGTGAGCCAGAGCGCGTCCAGCGTGACCGCGACGTAGCTGACGCCGATCGACGCGAGGAAGAACAGCACGCTGAAGTAGGTCATTCGCAGCGGCATTGTCGTCAGCTCCGAGCGCCGCGGCCAGTCCCCCACGTCGGGTGAATCGGCCCGGAACGCCGCGAGTGCGACGCTGCCGGCGACGATCGCGGCGCTACCCGCGAGCGGAGTGGCAGTCGGGTACAGTACCTGTGCGAACACGACGACCGCGAAACCCGGCGTCGAGAGGACCGATAGCTCCGCACCGCCGAAAAATACCCTCTCTAACCACGCGCGTAGGCCCACGGACATCACGCTCCCCGGAATCGACGGCGACCGACGGTTGTTCGTGACACGGATACCCTACCGTTCCCACTCGAGTGGTTTAACTTTTGCAGGCTGTCGGCAGACCGACTCCTCCGGAGCCCCTGTCCCGCAACCACCTATCTGCGACCGAGCCAATGAAAGTATAGTTATATATGGTGAATTATAGTTATCAAAACAATTATATGGGTGTCTATCAATAACAACACCTGTAATGAATCGCTATCAGGTGAGCAGCGAGTCAGTGTCCGGAGTATCGCGCCGACGGTTCGTCAAGACAGCGGGCGCAGCGGGCGTCGCGTTGACCCTTGCGGGTTGTGGCGGCGGTGGCGGTGACGGTTCGATCACGCTCACGGCGGATCAGCAATACAAGGACGCCGAGGACGCAGTTGTCGATGCGCTGTACGACGCCGGCCTCAGCGAGGATATCGACGTCACGATCAACGCCGGCGACTTCGAAAGCGGGTCGCGCCGGGAGCAGTTCATTTCCGGTCTCGACGCGGGCCGATCCGATCCCGACATCTTCATGATGGACTCGGGGTGGACGATTCCGTTCATCGTCCGTGATCAGCTCGTCAACCTGAGCGAGGAGCTGTCCCAGGAGACGCTGGATTACGTCCAAAACGATTACCTGGACGCGGCCGTCCAGACGGCGAGCCACCCGCAATCGGGTGACCTGTACGGACTGCCGCTGTTCCCGGACTACCCGGTGATGCACTACCGGAAGGACCTCGTCGAGGACGCCGGCTACGACCCCGAAGGCGAGAACTGGGCGACCGAGCCGATGACCTGGCAGCGCTTTTCGGAGATCGCCGCGGACACCTGGGAGCAAAGCGGCGTCGAGTACGGCTTTACGACCCAGGCTGACAGCTACGTGGGGCTGTCCTGTTGTACGTTCAACGAGACGATGACTTCCTGGGGCGGGGCGTACTTCGGCGACCACGAAAACCTGTTCGGACCGATCGGTGACCGACCGATCACGGTCAACGAACAGCCGGTCCACGACACGATTCGGATGATGCGGTCGTTCATGAACGGCCCCGACGCTAACAACGCGCATCCGGACTACCCCCAGATCACGAACACGGACATCCTCGAGTGGACCGAAGAGGACGCGCGTGCACCCTTTACCAACGGCAACGCGGTCTTCCACCGCAACTGGCCCTACGCCATCCCGATCAACTTCAACGACGGCGAATTCGACGACGCGGACTACGGTGTGATGCCGATCCCCTACGCCGTCGAAGAGGGCGAGGGCAGCTACGAAGGGACTGGCGGATCGAGCCACGCCCTGGGCGGCTGGCACCTCACGATTAATCCGAACAGCGACCGGACGGACGACGCCGTCCAGGTCCTCGAGTCGTTCGCCAACGAGAGCGTGATGAACACGATCTTCGAGGAGGTCGGCAACCCGCCGCCGGTTCCGGAAGTCCTCGAGAACGCCAACCCGGACAACGTCGGTCCGATCGGGAACTTCCTGGACACGATGGCCGTCGCCGCGCGCAACACCGTGCCGCGCCCCGTGACGGCCGTCTGGCCCGACCAGTCGCCGGTCGTCGCCGAGGAGATCCACAACGCCTACCTCGGGGAGAAGTCGCCCCAGCAGGCGATGTCCGACCTCGAGGGTCAACTCGAAGACATCGAGCAGAGCGTCTAATCAAGGTGTCTGACACGTGAGCACAGATACCGACCGGACGAACGCGCGACTCCTCGCGCGTCCGTTGAACTGGCTGGAAACCCGGAGCGACGCGGTGTTCGCGTACCTGCTGCTGGGCCCAGCGTTTCTCCTGCTCGCGGTCGTCGCGTTCTTCCCGCTGATCCAGACCTTCCGGTTCTCGCTGCGCGCGGACGCGATCCTGTCGGCGGACCCGTTCGGGGAGTTCATTGGGTTCGAACACTACGTCGAGCTGTTGACCGGGGAGACCTTGCTCCCACAGCAGTTCCTTGACCCGTCCTTCCAGACGCCGATCCTGCAACAGGCGCTGTTCGCAACGCTTGCCTTTGCGATCCTCAGTGTGCTGCTCGAGACGGCGATCGGGTTCGGACAGGCGCTGATCCTCGACCAGGACTTCCGCGGGCGCCGGTGGGTCCGCGTGGCGATCATCATCCCCTACGCGATCCCGATCGTCATCCAGGCGATGATCTTCTACCTGATGTTCAGCACGCGAGTCGGCTTCGCGACGGAGTTCATGCAGTCGATCGGCGTCTTCGGGTCGAACCCGCTATCGACGACCACCGATTCGTTCCTGATCGTACTCGTCGCCGACGTCTGGAAGACATCGGCGTTCATGGCGCTGCTCATCCTCGCCGGATTGCAGAGTATCGACCGGCAGCTCTACGACGTCGCGAAGGTGACCGGTGCGTCACCTTGGCAGCGCTTCAAGTACATCACGCTGCCGCTGATCTCGGGGCCGCTGCTCGTCGCGATGCTGTTCCGCACGATGGACGCGATGCGCATCTACGGGCTGATCGACGCGACGGCCGGGTGTCAGACGGTGCCGTCGATGAGCTGTCTGGTCGTCACCGCGTTCAACGAGACCAGACGATGGGCGTCGGCGTCGGCGGTCGCGTTCCTGACGGCCGTCGTGATCAGCGTCCTCGTCCTCCTGTATCTCCTCGGCCTGCGTGACTCGGAGAGTGGTCTGACATGAGCGACTCGGAACACCCGGATCTGGCAGCACAGGAACAGATGGACGAAGAGCCCGAGCTCGATCGGGGCGTCGTCGAGGCCTGGGCCGCCAGGATGATATCCAATCCCGACCGAGCCTACAAGAGCGCGTTCTACGTCGCGACGATATTCTTCCTCGTCACGACGCTGTTCCCGTTCTACTGGTTGCTCATGGTGGCGCTCACCCCGAGCAACGACCTCAACCAGGTCGGCGTCCTCACGCCCGGCGGGTTCAATCCGGGAGTGTTCGTCGACGTGTTCCTCGAATACGGCGTCCCATTCCAGCGGTTCCTGTTCAACAGCTTCCTGATCGCGGTCGTCTCGACAGTGCTGGTGTTGTTCGTCGCGAGCCTCGCCGGCTACGTGTTCGGCCGCCTCCAGTTCCGCGGGAAGAACGTGATGCTGCTGGCCGTGCTGGTGGTGTCCTTTTTCCCGCCAGCGGCGTTTTTCGTCCCGCTGAACCGGCTGTTCAACACGAACTTCGACGTGCTTCGGCCGCTGATGGCTGACGGGTCGCTGTACAACACGCCGTACGCGATCATCATTCCCGTCTCGGCGCTGTATCTGCCACTGTCGATCTTTATCCTGATGACGTTCTACTCGCAGATCCCCGATGGCCTCGAGGACGCCGCTCGCGTCGAGGGGACGACCCGGATCGGCGCGCTCTTCCGGGTGATCGCCCCACTGTCGGCTCCCGGCGTCGCGACCGCTGGTGTGTTGACGTTCATTACGGTCTACAACGAGTACTTCTTCTCGTCGCTGATGACCAGCGGGGCGGCAAAAGACTGGGGTCCGATGCTTGAGGGTATCCTCGCGTTCCGAGGTCAGTACGAGGTGTTGTTCAACGTGATGGGTGCAGCGAGCATCATCGCGGTGTTACCGGTCGCAATACTGGTTATCGTCGCACAGGACAAGATCGTCAGCGGACTCACACAAGGCGGACTCAAGGAGTGATGCTATGGCTTCAGTTACACTAGAAAACGTCACGAAGGCGTACGGGAACGAGATCGCAGTCGAAGACATGAACCTGGAGATCAGGGACGGCGAGTTCCTCACACTCGTCGGGCCGTCGGGCTGTGGCAAGTCGACGACGATGGAGACGATCGCCGGCCTCACCCAGCCGACCGAGGGGTCGGTGTACATCGGTGGTCGGGATGTCACGGACCTCCCACCGAAGGACCGCGGGGTCGCGATGGTGTTCCAGAACATCGCGCTGTTCCCGCACATGGACGTCTACGACAACATCTCCTTCGGGCTTCGCCTCCGGAAGTACGACCAGGACGAGATCGAAGAGCGCGTCGAACAGGCGGCCGAAGTCGTCCAGCTCGAAGGGATGATGGACCGGATGCCGGCGGAGATGTCCGGCGGGCAGCGCCAGCGCGTCGCCATCGCACGCGCGATCGTCCGGGAACCCGACGTGTTCCTGATGGACGAACCGCTGGCGAACCTGGACGCCGAGTTGCGTATCCACATGCGGACACAGCTCCAGCGACTGCACCGCGAGCTCGACACGACGATCATCTACGTCACCCACGATCAGGCCCAGGCGATGACCATGTCCGACCGCATCGCGGTCATCGACAACGGCCACCTCCAGCAGGTCGATCCGCCGCTGACCTGCTACAACGAACCGGACAAGCTGTTCGTCGCTAGCTTCATCGGCTCGCCCGCGATGAACTTCTTCGAAGGGGAGGCCGTCGAGAGCGGCTTCGACTCGGAGTTCATCGATATCTCGTTCGATCCCGCCGCCAACGACATCACGCCCGGACAGAACCTGACGCTGGGCGTCCGGCCCGAGGATGTCTATCTCGCCCGGGACCGCGAGGAGGCCAACGAGCCGACCCGCACGATCGGCGCGACAGTCGATGTCCTCGAACCGATGGGCGACGAGGTCTTCGCCTATCTACTCCTCGATGAGGACGTCGAAGCCAACGTCGAAGGCCGCGGGGAGGGACAGTTGCTCCTCAATCTGGATCCACAGACCGATATCCATGAGGGCGAAGACATCGAGGTCGTCTTCGATCAGCAGAACATCCACCTCTTCGATACGGACAGAGGGCAAGCTATCACGCACAAAATCGCCTGATCAGTCGTCCGGTGCGAACTCTCGGTCACCGCGTTTTCTGCCGGCGCTGTCGGAGACGCCTACAGCCGCCGACGCAGGTAGTCGCTCAGGTGTTCGAACGCGCGGATCTTCTGCTGGATGTCCGTCGAGCCGTGTCCTTCCTCGCCGAGTTCCACGTACTCGTACTCCTCGCCGTCGACCCAGCCCCGATCCGCCATGTCGCGTCACGGAACAGCCGGGCCTGTTCGATCGAGCAGATACAGTTCGTTACGGCCGTTCTCGTCGTAGTAGAACGCGACCTGTGAGCCGTCCGGCGAGATGGTCTGATGGTGAACTGCTCCGGGGTCAAGTGGTTCGAGAATCTCCGATTCTCGTCATCTGCTCACGGCGCTTGCGCCGTTCGCAGGTTCGTGGGACTTCGTCCCACGCCCATCACGGAAATCTTCGATTTCCGTACGACCCCGAGGCACTCGGCCTGCTCCGCCTGTAGAACTCCGGGAGGCTGGCGATCGATTCGAGTGGTACTGCATTGTCCCCCGACATGCGCGACGCGTTCGCATGCTCACGGTAAAAACAGTGGGATCACGGCTCGCCCAGCGGGACGCGCTCGCCGCGTTTGTCGCCACGGACCCACACGTAGTCACAGGCGTCGAGTTCGAAGGTGATCTCCCCGTCCGCCATTTCGTACTCGCCGGGGCCGACGATGTCCGTCGCGGCCGCCGGCGGTACTTCGAAGCTCGCGGTAACCGTCCGTGGCTCCGTGGCGCTGTTGTGGGCGGCCATCAGCACGGTGTTGCGGTGGTCCATCCGGTGGACGAACACCTCCTTGGGATCGACGTCGACGATGTGGTAGTCACCGTGGCCGATCTCGGTACACATCGTCCGGGCGTCGATTAGGCGTTTGATCCGTTCGAGCAGCGAGTCGGGATCGTTCAACTGATCTGCGACGTTAATCTCCCGGTAGCTGAACGCACCCTCGTCGATGACCGGGTTGTAACAGGCCTCGGGGTCAGCCGTCGAGAAGCCGGCGTTCGTCCCGTCCGACCACTGCATCGGCGTTCTGACTGACTCGCGCTCGTCGAGTGAGAGGTCCGATCCCATACCGATCTCGTCGCCCGATAGCAGGACCGGCGACCCGCGGATCGAGAACATGAGGCTGTGAGCCATCGCGATGCGGTCGTGGTCGCCCGCGTACAGATCAGCCAGCCGCAGCCGGTGGCCCCGCCCGAAGATCCAGGAGTCGCCCGCGTCGTCGCCGAAGAACTCGCGGGCGTGTTCGAACGCCTCGTGGGGGAGCTTCAGGAGGTTGAACTCGTCGTGGTTGCGCAGGAAGTTCGCCCACTGGCCGACGCCCGAAACGTCCGGCAGCAGTTCGTTCGCACGGTACAGCGGCCACATGTCCTTGACCGCGACGGCGTACACGAGGTGCTGGTTGGTCACGAAATCGAAGAGCATGTCGAACCCCTCGCCGCCGGCGAAGTACTCGTCGAGCTGGTCGGGCTGGTCGTCGGCTTCCGCGAGCAAGATCGCGTCCTCTTTCTGTTCGCGGACGACCCGTTTCATCTCCTCGAAGATACCCATCCCCTCCGCGACGGAGATGGCGTTGTGCCCCTTCGGATGCATCATCGGATGCGCGGCGTCGATCCGGAAGCCGTCGACGCCGATATCGAGCCAGAATCGCAGGACATCGTGGATCTCCTCGCGGACGGCGGGGTTGGCGATGTTGAGATCTGGCTGGTGGCCGTAGAACTGGTGGTAGTAGTACTTCCCGGCGACTTCGTCGTAGGTCCAGACCCCGTCCTCGTGGTCGGGGAAGATGTTAGGGTGTGAATACGCCTCCTCGGGGTGTTCCGTCCAGAGATAGTAATCGTGGTACTTTGAGTTGGGGTCCCGGCGGGCGCGCTGGAACCACTCGTGCTGGTCGGAGGTGTGGTTGAACACCATGTCCGTCAGTACGCGGATCCCGCGGTCGTGGGCGCGCTCGACGAACTCCCGGACGTCCCCGAGCGATCCGAGCCGTGAGTCCACGCCGTAGTAGTCAGCGACGTCGTAGCCGTTGTCCCGGAGCGGACTCGGGAAGAACGGCCGCACCCACAGACAGTCGACCCCGAGCTCGTCGAGATAGCCCAGCCGGTCGATCAGCCCCTGGAAATCGCCCCAGCCGTCGCCGTCGCTGTCGTTGAACGTCTTCACGTCCAGCGAATAGATGACCGCATCCTCGTGCCAGCCCGTCGTGGAACCCATTGTTAGGCTAACTATTGTGCCCTCCTACATAAATCGCAGTGATATACAACATGAGTTGTATTCTCAACTCATGGCTGGGCGTGCCGTCTGCGAAACGCCGGCGACGTCATGTCTTTGCGGCGAATAGCTCCGGACCCTCTCACTGCTAAGGGGCACGCTCTCGATGTCGGCGTTCCCGTCTCGACCGATAGCCCCATCTATCATCCACGGAGTAAACTACAAGTATTGTAAATCTCTACGTTCCGCTATGATTGCTAGCGACGAGATCGATCGTTCCTGGTGGAAAGAAGCGGTCGTCTACCAGATCTACCCGCGTAGTTTCAACGACAGCGACGGCGACGGCGTCGGCGACATCCCCGGGATCGTCGAGAAGGTCGATTATCTCGACGAGCTGGGGATCGACGTGGTCTGGCTCTGTCCGGTCTACGACTCGCCCAACGCCGACAACGGCTACGACATCCGGGAGTACCGCTCGATCATGGACGAGATGGGGACGATGGACGACTGGGAGCGACTGCGGGACGCCCTCCACGAGCGCGATATCAAGCTCGTCATGGACATGGTGTTGAACCACACCTCCGACGAACACGAGTGGTTCCAGCGCTCGCGCCGCGAGGAAGGCGGGTACGAGGACTACTACCACTGGGTCGAGGGCGAACCCGATGACCCGCCGAACAACTGGGGGTCGTTTTTCGGCGGGTCGGCCTGGAGCTACGACGAGGTCCGGGAGGCGTGGTATCTCCACCTGTTCGACGAGAAACAGCCCGACCTCAACTGGCGCAACCCCGAGGTCCGCGAGTCCCTCTACGAGACTGTCAACTGGTGGCTCGATCGCGGTATCGACGGCTTCCGGCTGGACGTGATCAACCTCCCCTCCAAGCCCGAGGGGTATCCCGACGGCGAGGTCGATACCTATCCGACCGGGGGCGAACACTTCGTCAACGGGCCGCGGATCCACGAGTACCTGCGGGAACTGTACGAGGAGACGTTCGCGAACTACGACGTGATGACCGTCGCCGAGATGGTCGATCTCGACGTCGAAGAGGCCAACGCGTACCTCGGCTCGGACGGCGACGGGCTGAACATGGCGTTTCACTTCGATCACATGTTCCTGGACTTCGGCCCGGAGGGTCGGTGGGACATCGGCGAGTGGTCGGTCTCGGAGTTCAAGGAGATTTTCGGCGAGTGGCAGACCGGCCTCGATGAGACCAGCTGGGACGGCCTCTACTGGGAGAATCACGACCAGCCGCGGGTCGTCTCCCGCTTTGGCGACGACGAGACCTACCGCTACGAGTCCGCGACGATGCTCGGGACGCTCCTGTTCACCCTCAAGGGGACGCCGTACGTCTACCAGGGCCAGGAGATCGGTATGACCAACGCCGACTTCGCGTCCCTCTCGGAGGTCAGAGACGTCGACACGCGCCAGCCGGTCGAGTTGCTGCTCGAAAACGGGGAGATAGACAGCTACGAGGAGATCCGCGAGGCCGTGAACTACCGCTCGCGCGATCACGCCAGAACGCCGATGCAGTGGTCGGACGAGGAAAACGCCGGGTTCACCGACGGCGAGCCCTGGATCAAAGTCAACGCGCGGTATCCCGAGATCAACGTCGCGGCCGCCCGCTCGGCGGAGTCGTCCGTCTGGCATTACTACCGCGAGTTGATCGAGTTGCGCTCGAGCTCGGACGTGCTCGTCTACGGCGAGTACGACCTCCTCGAGACGCCGGATCCGCTGTACGTGTTCACCCGGACCCTCGGCGAGGAGCGCGTGCTGGTCGTGTTGAACTGGAGCGACGAGGACGAGTCGTTCGCGCCGCCGGCGTCGCTGTCGACCGACGACGCGACGCTCCTGCTCTCGAACTACGACGACGCGTCCGGCTTCGGGGAGGCGACGCTTCGGCCGTACGAGGCACGCGTCTACGGTCTCTAGCTCCGTTTCACGCCTCAGTACTCATCGGCCCGAATGATTTAACAACAGCCATAGTAAATAGGGAACTAGGATAACCATGATCGAACAGCCAGAGTGGTTCCGGGACGCCGTACTGTACGAGCTCGACGTCAAGCGCTTCTATGACAGCGACGGCGACGGCTGGGGCGACTTCGAGGGGCTCCGCCAGCGGCTGGACTATCTCGATCGCCTCGGCGTCGACGCGATCTGGCTGCTGCCCTTCTACCCGAGTCCGATGCGGGACAACGGGTACGACGTGGCCGATCACTACGACGTCGACGACCGCCTGGGAACCTTAGAGGACTTCCGGGCTGTCGTCGAGGCGGCCCACGACCGGGACATCCGCGTGCTGATCGACATGATATTTAACCACACCTCCGACCAGCACGAGTGGTTCCAGCGCGCCCGCGAGGACCCCGATTCGAAGTACCGGGAGTTCTACTGCTGGACCGACGACCCCGAGTCGGCCTACTCGACGGTCAACATCTTCCCCGAGCACGAGGACGGCGTCTGGAGTTACGACGAGGTCGCCGACGCCCACTACTTCCACCAGTTCTATCACTATCAGCCCGATCTCGACATCGCCAACCCACAACTCCAGTCCGAGGTCGAGGACGTCCTGGAGTTCTGGCTCGACCAGGGGGTCGACGGCTTCCGGGTCGATGCCGTCGCGCCGATGACCTTCCGGAAGGGCGAGGACGGCCACGAACTCGATGATCCCCACGCTCTCTTCCGACGGCTCAACCGGACCGTCCGCGAGAAGAAGGAGGATGCGGTCCTGCTGGCGGAGGCCGACGATCAGCCCGAACTGCTGGACGAGTACTTCGGCGACGGCGACGAGTTCGACCTTCAGCTCAACTTCGTCGGCAACGCACACCTGGTGTACGCGCTGGGCATCGAGGACACCTGGCCCCTGGAGCGGCTGTTCGATATCCTGCCCTACGACGTCTTCGAGAACGGCCAGTGGGCGAACTTCCTGCGGAACTTCGACGAGCTGAACCTGCTGAAACTGCCCGACGACGCGTTCTGGCACGCCAAGGAGCTGTTCAATCCCGACGACGAGGACGCCTGGATCTTCGAGCGCGGTCACGCCCGCCGGACCGCCGGCATCTTCGAGAACAACCCCGAGCGGATCGCAATGGCTCATAGCCTTATGTTCTCGTTGCCGGGCTCGCCCGTCATCCTGGCCGGCGACGAGATCGGTATGGGCGAGGACCTCTCGCTCGACGAGCGTGACCCGGTTCGGACGCCGATGCAGTGGTCCGACGACCGCAACGCCGGCTTCTCGACGGCCGACGAGGACGATCTCATCCTCCCTGTCATCGACGAGGGCGAGTTCAGCTACCGGGAGATCAACGTCGCCGACCAGCTCGGCGAACCCTACTCGCTGTACAACCGGATCGCCGCCATCGCACACACGCGATCGGTCTGCTCGGAACTCTGGCAGGGCGAGTTCGGGCAGGTCCCGGTCGACGCCGACGACGTCTGGGTCTTCCGCGCCGAGTACGAGGACACCGTGTTGATCACGGTGCACAACCTCTCTGGGGAGTACCGCGAGGTGACGATCGACCCCGATCTGCCGTGGGGCGCGACGGCCGACCTGCTCGGCCCCGGCCACTACGAGTTCGAGGAAGACGGCCCGATGACGTTCTATCTGGACGGCTACGACTACGTCTGGGTCCGCGGCGACAGCGAGGGCGAGCGCGTCCCGCTCGGACAGCCCTGAGAACATCACGTCCGCGACCGACGACTCGAAATCGTCGCTGTGGACCGGCTCACTCCAGCAGCCAGGCGGTGTCCCAGCCGGCTTTCGTGACGTAGCGGTGTCCGGACCACTCGACCGGCTCCCCCTCGCTCTTTTTCAGCCACTCGAACTCGACGTAGGTCCCCGCTGGCAACTCGAACTCGCCCCGCCAGGTCGGGTAGTCCTCGCCCGACAGCGCTACCGCTTGCTCGACGTCCCAGTTGCCGAGCGCCTCGTGGTTACCGGTCAGGAACACCTCCTCGCCGTATTCGGCTTCGACGTCGATCTCGACGCGGGTCGTCACCGCCTCGCCGGGCGTCGCGTCGGCCGGTTCGAGCCAGCGATAGCCGTACGGTTCCAGGAGGATCCGACCGTCGGGGTAGAACGCCGACTCGTCCCGGAGGACCTCGCGGTAGCTTCCGGCGTCCCAGCCGTCGGGAAGCTCGCCGAAGGCGACCGCTCGCGACTCCCCGGAGAAGTTCGAGAGCGCAAGCAGGCGTTCGCCGTCGCGGGCGCGCTCGACGACGAACACCGCATCGTCCGACACGTCGTGAACGACTTCCTCACCGCGGTGGTGCAACGCCTCGCGCCCCGCTCGCGCGTTCGAGAGGCGCTTGATCCCGTCGAAGACGCGCTGTTCGACCGACCCCTCCAGCGTGCGGCGCTCGGCGGCGTCCCAGTCCATCGGCGATCGGTGGACCCAGCGGTTGTCCTCGGCCTTGATCGGGTTGTTCAGATACGAGAAGTCGTTGAGCTGGGCGAGCTCATCGCCGCTGTACAGCAACGGCATCCCCTGCATGACGAAGGCGGCCTGGTGCATGAGCAGGTACCGCTGGATCGCCGTGTCGACGTCCTCGGGGTCGCCCTCGACGCGGGCCTTCTGGAGCCCGGTCAGTGCCGCGGCGGTCCCGGAGGTTCGGGCGACGCCGGTCGGCTCCTCCTGGAAGCGATACCCCTCGGCGTAGCTATCGGGGTGATCGCCCGCGTAGAAGTCCGAGCAGAACTTGCGCGTGCTGGTCGGGTCCTGGCCGACAGCACGGACGTCCGCGTCGTCCAGGCCCCAGCCGATGTCGTCGTGACACCGGACGTAGTTGAGCCAGGAGGCTCCCTCGGGCGTCGGCGGGAGCTCTTCGAGAGCCTGTTCCAGCAACTGGGTGTTCTCGCTGGCCAGCGCGTGCCAGAGGTGGGCCATCAGCGGCGCGTTGTAGGCGATGTCACATTCCTCTCCCTCGTGGCCGCCCGTGCCGAGGTACCTGATCGTCTCCTCGGGCGTGACGATGGCCTCGGCTTTGAACAGTACGCCTGGCGCGGCGATCCGCATCAGCGCCCGGTAGGCCCGCAGGATCCAGTGGGCCTCGTCCAGATTCCGACAGTCCGTCCCCAGTTCCTTCCAGAGAAAGGGGACGGCGTCGAGCCGGAGCACGTCGGTCCCCACGTTCGCGAGAAACGCCATCTCCCGGAACATCTGGACGAACACGTCCGGGTTCGAGTAGTCCAGATCCCACTGGAAGTCGTAGAAGCTCGTCCAGACCCACTGCTGTAGCTCCTCGACGTAGGTGAAGTTCCCCGGCGCGAAGTCCGGGAACACCTCCGGGAGCGTCTGCTCGTACTGGTCGGGGCGCTCGCGGTCCTCGAAGGTGAGATAGAAGTCCTCGAAGCGCTCGTCGCCGTCCATCGCGGCCTGGGCCCACTCGTGCTCGCGAGCGGTGTGGTTCATCACGAAATCGAGCGCGAGGTGAATATCCTCCTCCTGGAGGTCCGCGGCCAGTTCCCGCAGGTCCTCCATTGTCCCCAGGTCGGGATCGACCGCCCGGTAGTCCGTGACGGCGTACCCGCCGTCGTTTTGCCCCTCGCGTGGCTCCAGCAGCGGCATCAGATGCAGGTAGGTCACGCCGAGCTCCTTCAGATAGGGGATCTTCTCGCGGACGCCCTGGAGGTCCCCCGCGAACAGGTCGACGTAACACATGTAGCCGACCTCCTCCGGTCGCTGGAACCAGTCCTCGACGCCCTCGCGGGACCGATCGAGCGAGCGGAGACGCTCGGGTCGGGCATCGAAGGTCTCGACGGCCGCATCGACCGCCTCGAGCAGCCAGGTGACGCTCTCGCGGTCGTCCCCGTAGACCTCGGTAAACGCCCGCCAGAGGTCCGGTAGGTGTTCCTCGATCCGCTCGCGCAACACACCGCTCTCGGGGTGATCCGCGTAGCGATCGAACAGAAACGTCCGCAGCGCCTCGACGGGGTCCTCCGGGGGCCAATCCGCTATCGGGGCCTCGTTCCGGTCACCGCTGGCCTCGCTCATTGTCCCCTCCTGTACCACGCTATATGGGCGATTTCGGTCATAGTGTACCATTGTATCCCCGGCATCAAAATTCTTTACAACAGGTGTGGTTAGATGGGTGGAATCGCGTATCCGGCCCGGACGCGGGGCATGTCTTTAAGATGAATGGGGTTCATTATTACTACAGGAGTTGTACTACCGTGACAGCAAATGTCCGGCTGCTGGACGAACCCACCAAAGACTTGCGTGCGTGGCACCGAACCCAGCGGGAGCGCCACGACGACGACTTCGAGGCGGCCAAGGAGATCGTCACCCGACTGGGCGCACACTACGCAGACGGCGTGACCGAGATCGGCTTCTGGACGCCCGAGATCGTCGACGCTGGCGTCCCGCACGACGATGTCTATCTCGAAGTGTTGACCCCGACGGAGGACGTCCGGGTCTTCGAAGACGGCGTCGATCAGCAGACGATCGAGGTCCGGCGCGATCGGCTTCCGATCCATCGCGAAGGCGAGTACCATTGGGCAGTCGTCGAGGGTATGCGTCCGGGCACACGCGAGCAGTTCGGCTCCCTCTACCAGCTGGTCTATCGCGAGGACGGCGAGTGGCACACGGTGCAGGATCCGCTCGCGTACTCGGTGCCGTTCGGCGTGTTCGGCCCCGCCGAGCTGATCGATCTCGACACGCTCGACGCCGAGCGTGACGACCGCGAGTACTTCGAGCACCTCGGTACCGACGCGGAGCCGATCCCGACCAGCGAGGACGACGGCCTGCCACGGATCGAGCCCGCGACGAGCATGGTCGAAATCCATCCGGGGACGGCGACAGAGAGCGGCTCGCTGGGTGGGCTGGCTCGGCGATACGAGCGGATCGGCGAGAAGCTCCGCACGGGCGCGGACCTGACTGCCGGCGAGCGGATCCATATGGGCTACGACGGGATCCAG
>JGI12329J12844_1000048_pt1 | contig 27085 bp, 22 predicted proteins | sample A23E3SouthBayCA_FD_12844 | JGI IMG/M metagenome (IMG submission 12844)
CGCCGCCGAAGCGGACACGCGGACGCTCGTCGTCGGGGCGGCCGAGCCCGGCGAGGCCCACACGGCAGCCGAAAGCGTCTCGATCCCCGTCCTGGAGCGGTGCCGGCGACTGTATCGAGCCCTCGCCGAGCGGTGTCCGTGACTGGAACATCCGGGTGTGGAATGCCGTGACCACGGGTACTTTATCGCCGCGGCCGTATGCCCGGTCATGTCAGCGGAGACACCACAGGCGTACGACGACCTGCTCGACGCGTATCGTCGGGTGAGCAATCTCGGTTCCGCCGTCGGAGTCCTCTCCTGGGACCAGCAAGTGACGATGCCCGAGGGCGGCGGGCCGGCCCGGAGCCAGCAGCTCTCGACGCTGTCCGGGCTCAAGCACGAACTGCTGACCGACGACGAGGTCGCCGACGCGCTCGACGCCGCCGGCGAGGCCGAATTGAGCGACGAACAGCGGGCCGTCGTCCGCGAGATCCGCCGCGAACACGAGCGGGCCGCGGCGGTCCCACAGGAACTCATCGAACAGATCAGTGCCACGTCCTCCGAGGCGCTCGAGGTCTGGGAGTCGGCGAAAGCCGACGCGGACTTCTCGCAGTTCGCACCCGTGCTCGACGAGCTGGTCGAGTTGCGCCGCGAGTACGCCGCGCACATCGATCCGGACCGGGACCCCTATGCCGTCCTCTTCGAGGAATACGAGCCGTACCTCGGCCTGGAGACGGCCGAAACGGTCCTCGAACGACTCCGCGACGAACTCGTCCCGCTGATCGAGGCCGTCGGCGACAGCGACGTTACCCTCCCGGAGCCGTTCGCGGACGGAACCTATTCCGAGCAGCGCCAGGAAGACCTCTCCCGGGAGATCCTCACCGACCTGGGATACGACTGGGACCGCGGTCGACTGGACGTGTCCAGCCATCCGTTCACGTCGGGCAACCAGTTCGACTGCCGGGTCACGACGCGATTTCTCTCGGAGGATCCGCTGAGCGCGCTCACGGCGACGATCCACGAGTTCGGCCACGCCTTTTATAATCTCGGTCTCCCCCAGGAGGAGTACGGGACGCCGCTCGGTGCCTCCCGGGACCTCAGCGTCCACGAGTCCCAGTCGCGGCTCTGGGAAAATCACGTCGGCCGGAGTCGCCCGTTCTGGGAGTCGATCGCGGACGACGTTCGATCCGCCTTCGAGGGCGTCGACGCCGATGCCGACACGCTGTATCGGGCGGCCAATCGCGTCTACGACGACAATCTCATTCGCGTCGACGCGGACGAGCTCACCTATCACATGCACATCATCGTCCGCTTCGAGATCGAGCGCGACCTGATCAACGGCGATCTGGCCGTCGAGGACGTGCCGGCGGTCTGGAACGACAAGTACGAGCAGTACCTGGGCGTTCGCCCGGAAAACGACGCCGAGGGCGTCCTGCAGGACATCCACTGGAGTCACGGCAACTTCGGGTACTTCCCGACGTACACGCTGGGCAGCGTCATGGCCGCCCAGCTGTACGCGGCGGCCGAGGACGATCTCGGCGACCTTGACGGGGCGATCCGCGACGGCGAGTTCGAGGACTTGCAGACGTGGCTCCGCGAGAACGTCCACCGCCACGGCGCGCGCTACAGGACCGACGAACTCGTCGAGCGAGCGACCGGCGAGCCCTACACCGCCGAGTACTTCCTCGAGTACGCGACCGAGAAGTACGGCGATCTCTACGACCTCTAGGTTCAGTCGGAGTCGGATGCCGGTGACGAAGGACAGGCCGCGTTCCAGGCAACGCTTTTCCGTGTCGGCGTTCCCCTGTCGGATATGTCCCTCCAGCGTAGCGATCTGATCGCGAGCGGATTGCTCGTCGCCGCCGCGCTCGTTGGCGTCGTCTTCTGGGAGTCGCTGCCCGCGGAGATGGCGATCCACTTCGACGCGGGCGGAACGCCGAACTCGTACGTGTCGAAACCGGTCGGTGTGATGCTGGCGCCCGCGATCGGGCTCGCTTCGATCGCGTTCACGCGCGTCGCGATCCGGGTCGATCCCGCAAGCGATCCGGTCATCGAGAACGCGGCGATCTACTTCCTCGGCGGCGTCGTGAGCTACGTCCATCTGCTCGTGATCGCGTACAACCTGGACTATCAGTTCTCGATGACGGCCGCGATCGGTCCGGTGCTGGTCGCCGCGGCCGCCCTCGCCGCGTGGGCGATATATCGGGACCGGCTCGCCTGATCGACTTCGGCAGAGAGGTCCAGCGATGGAACGGCCGTCGTCCGATCAATACGACAGGTCGTCGGTGTAGCGGTCGAGCACGAGGACCGCACCGCCACCGACGACAGCGGCGGCGACCAGAGGCGCGATGGATTCCGGGGATAGCGTCGCAGTCGCATCGCGCATCTCGATGACCGGCAACCGCAGCGCGCCGACCATGAGACTGACCAGAAAGGACAGGGTCGCCGCCCGGTAGTGATCGAGCGCCCAGCGGATGGCGTGTGCGACCGTGAACAGTCCCACGACGGCGCCAGCGACGAACGTCACGACGGTCGTCGCGGGATCGAGCAGCGACCCGACCGCGCGGTCGCCGACGGCCGCGGCGATGCTCCCGTCGACGAACGCCGTGAGCGTGCCAGTCAGGAACTCGTACTGGCCGAGCAAGACGAGGAAAAACGCACCGGAGACGCCCGGCAGGATCATCGCGACGATCGCGATCGAGCCGGCGACGAAGATGACCGGCAGCGCGTGGATCCCGTCGGCTCCAGCGGTGACACCCGACACGAGAAACGCCAGTAGGAAGCCGGTGGCCGCGGCCGCGATCCGTCCCGGCGTCGCCAGCGAGAGCTGTTCGTACAGGACGATCGCTGAGGCGGCGATCAGCCCGAAGAAGAACGCGAACGTCGCCCCGGGAGCCTCCTGGAGCGCCAGGTAGACGAACCGGGAGACGGCGACGACCGCCGTGACGACACCGGTCCCGAGCACGACGAGGAACGGCACGTCCATCTCGATAAGTCGATCGGCCAGTCGCTGGCGACCGCGACCGCTCGTGATCCCCAGCAGCAGTGTCGCCGCGGCCGGATCGACGCTCGTGATCGCCGTGATGAGGCGCTCGTAGATCCCGGTGATGAACGCGATCGTCCCGCCCGAGACGCCGGGGATCGAATCCGCGGTGCCCATCGCGATGCCCTTCAGATAGACGGACAGCCAACTCGTGAGGGCGTCACCCAGCGCCGCCTCGGTCGCCTGCTGGGCGTCTCCGGCCATGGTTAGCCTGCAATGGGAGCGTACGTCGATGGCTCGACGCCGACAGCATAGGGGTCGACCAGATCGGACGTGGCGTCGTCGGTCGTGTTGCCGCCAGTGCCGTCGTCGGTCTCGCTGCCGTCGGTGCTGTTCGTCCCGTTGCCGTCAGTCTCGTTGAGATCCCGCTCGGTGAGGACCGTCTCGCTCAGTTCGACCGTCGAATCCGAGTCGTTCTCCCCGATGACCTGTCCCTCGGTGACGTGGGCCGTCCCGTTGTACATGATCAGCTGTTCGGTCTCGTTGACCGTCTCAGTCTGCAGATCGGTCCGGAGCTGATACGGGCCGGTCGCGCGGACGCTCGTGTTCGTGTACCCGTCCTCCGGGCCCCAGTCGCCGGCACCGGTCGAGGCGTACGGGACCGTCATCGTGAAGGTCCCGTCTTCCCCGATCTGAGCCCGCTGGGTGTAGGTGAACGTGTCGTCGGCGTTGGGCATCCGCATCGTGACCGACGCCGTCACGTTCGCGCCTGCTGGCCCCTCGCCCTCGATCGTCGCGCCCGAGACGCGCTCGAAGACTTTCGTGTAGTGCGGGTTCGGCTCGGCGGCGAGGCCGATCGACCGATTGTCGAAGCCGAGGCGAGTCGGACTCAGCCCGTACTGGAAGAGACGCAGCAGCTGCGAGTGCGCCGCCTGGTAGGGGTTCACCGTCGCGTCGCTGACCTGCACGAGCCGGTAGTGCTCAAGCGCCGGCACGCGCTCTGCCGGGTTCGGACCGACACCGCCGACCTGGCCGCCGGACTGCCGGGCCGCCTGGCGTGCTTCTTCGAGCGACTGGTACGTTTCGACGAAGTCGGTCTCCTCGGTGTTGACCGTGTTCGTGACGACCGGCCGCGGGTCCTGGGCGCTGCCGTGATAGCGGTACAGCCGGTTTACCATTGTGTCGTAATAGTCCTGACTGTAGAAGTAGAACCCGGCGTTCCCGACGCGAGCGGTCCGGACGAAGTCGGACGCGCTGACGCCGTCGACGAACGCCGGCGGCGCGCTGAACTTGCTCGCGCCCGTGGCCATCTGCCAGTCGACCATGACGTAGCGGGTGTCCCGGTTCTCGCCGTCGCTCATCTCGCCGATGACCCCGTCGGCCTGGCTTTCGTTTTGCGCGAGGAGGAACCGCGCCGCCTCGGTCGCCGATTGCTGGAACGGGTTGGCGACCGGGATGCGCTCGGCCTCGCTGGTGATCCAGTGGCCGTAGTCCCACCACGAGAGCACGCCGTAGGACCCTTCCTCGTACTCGTAGTCGTCGGTCTTCGCGTATTCGCCCCAGTAGTCGACGTCGTTGCCGGCGCCGGCGAAGTCGCCGACTGTCGGGGTGTTCTCGGACATCCACTCGAGGCTGCTGTCCCATTGTGCGACGCCGCCCGGGCCGCTATTGTACGTCTCGTTCGATTGGGTGACGGCGTCCTGTGGCATACCGCGATCGCCCGTCGCCATGACCATCGGCGCCATCACGACGATCAGGACGGTGAACACGGCCATCACCTGGTACGGCCGCACGTCGGTCGAGGCGCGCCTGGCGGCGGTCGAGAGGTACGTGAAGCCGGTGCCGATCGCGTAGGCCGCCATCACTGCGACCGGGACCGTGAGGTAGTACCCGAACCGAACTTGGGTAACCGTCATCGAGAAGACGACGGCGAGCCACAGCGAAACGAACAGTAGTTCAGACCGCTTGTTCGAGGTGACCGTCTGGCGTGCGAGCGCGAGGACGACGCCGACGACGGCGATGATGTGGACGAAGCCGTACCAGCTATAGAGCGTATCGCCCGGGTTCTCCAGCGGAGTGATTTCGCCGATGGTCGCTGCTCCTCCGGTTGGATCCTGGCCAATGATTCCTCCAAACACTCGAATAAGCTGATTGGCCATGAGGTCGGCTATCCCGGGTGAAAGAACGAATAGTCCGAGAGACACAACGCCGAGAGCCCCGATAACACCAATCGGATACGTCCAGACAGGTTCGGAGCGCTCGTCAAGAATGCGGCTGAGTCCGGCGAGGAAGCCACTCCAGACGAGGCCGGCGGCCGCAAGTCCGACCTGTAGTAACGAGAACTTGACGGGCTCAATTCCGAACGAGTCGAACGGGAGGAGCATCAGCACTGCAGTCACGGCGAAGACGACGCCGCTGACCAACAGCATCGGCTCCGGACTCGTGCCGCGGAGATGGTCGACGATCGCCTGGATCGTGACGTAGAGTCCGAAGATTCCGACAAATACAACCCCAGATGGCCAGGCCCACATATATAGCGCCGTCGCCACGCCGGCCAGTCCTGCGTATCCAACCGGCTTTCGAAGTCCGGCGACGTCTCGGTCGACGACGAGCTCCCAGATCGGTTTCTCGCTGTCGGCGACCTGCAGCGCCACGACGATCGCCAGAGCCGCGAGCGCTTGCGTGAACGCCTCAGCGACCTGGTGATCGGAGAAACCGACGAGGCTCCGCCGGAGTAGCACACCACTGGAGAGCGCGACAATCAACGCCGCGGCGATCCCGCTGAACCGGTTCTTGCCGACCCGCTTGCCGAGGTAGTACGCGATCGGCACGATACCGGCCCCGATCACAGCGGGGGCGAAGAGCAGCGTCAGCCGGACGGTCGTCTGGTCGGGGTTTCCGAGACCGACGATCAGCGCGACCGTCGCGACGACCTGGTCGTAGATCGTCCCGAACTGTGAGACGGAGGTTCCGCTCGGGAAATTCGTCCAAATTTCGTACGGCATCGTCTGCGGCCAGTGGCGGACAGTGTACTCAACCTGGCGGAGGTGATACCAGGCGTCGTTGCCGCTGAACATGACCGTGCCGTCGACGACGAAGTTGCCCCACGTTCGGGCTCGCGTCCACAGAGCGAAAACGAACAACGCGAGTACCGACGGGATATGATACCACTTGGTGAACCACTCGATGCCTTCTTCGAGTTCCTCAGACATCCCTTCCTCTTGGCTCATGGATATACGACACTCCGGGGACTCATTAGCCGGTCAAACTGCCAACTCGCGCATAAGCCTTATGAAGTCCCATCGGTCAGGCCCGCAAGTCAAAGGGCAATACTGGGTAAACCGATCTTTGATACGTAGCGGAGGGATTTTACCGTGAGATGCTGAAATTGTGGTATGGACCTCCTCGTGACTGTCGCTCTCGGGCTACTCACGGTAACCGCACTACCGTACGTCTGCTATCTTGTTGTGTATGCGTGGGTTCGTCCAGCGGGGTCGCCAGCGGACAAACAGGACTGGGAGCCGACAGTGAGTATCGTCCTCCCGACGTACAACGAAGCCGGGATCGTTGAGACGAAACTCGATGACCTGTTGGCACTCGACTATCCGATGGGGAACGTTGAGCTCGTCGTGGTCGATTCTTCGACTGATGAGACTGTCGAGATCATCCAGGACTACTTTTCAGATCTGGCGTCGCCTGAACTGGTGCTCATCGAGGAAGACGAACGCCGTGGTCTTGCACCTGCCCTCAACGACGCGTACGAGGCGGCTTCGAACGAGATCGTCGTCAAAACCGACTGCGACTCGAAGCTGCCGGACGATGTCCTTCGGGAAGCCGTTGCGAACCTCGCGGACGATGACGTGGCCGCCGTGACGGGACAAAACGTCGAAGTGCTCGGCGGGAGCGAAGTCGAATCCGGGTATCGAGGAATCCAGTCACATATCCAGCAACTGGAATCACACCTCGATTCGACGCTCATCTTTCACGGGCCGTTTTCGGCGTTCGAGAACGACGCGATCGTCCCGATCGATCCAAACTCTCTGGCTGACGATACCGAGTTGGCGCTGAAAATACGGCGACAGGGGAAGCGAGTCGTCTTCGATCCCGCCGTACGATATATGGAGGCCTCTCATTCGGCATTCCGGAAGCGACGCAAGCAGAAAGATCGCCGTGGGATGGGGCTCATTCGACTGTTAGTACAGCATCGGGATGCGCTAGGAAAATACGGCAGATACGGGAAAGTCGTCTTACCGTTCAACTGGTGGTTTATGATTATCTCGCCGTGGTTACTGGCGGCGACACTGGTTGTTGGCACTGGGGCTGCAGTGTCTCTGTTCGGTGTTACTGGACTCGTATTGCCTGTTGCAGTGGGTGGGTTCGTCTATCTCGGCCAGAAAGACTTGCTGGGCCCGCTGCAGGCGTTCTATTCGATATTCGATACGCAGGTGTCGCTGCTCCGGGCGAGCGTAGAGCTGCTGCGCGGGAACGGTGACGGCACGTGGGACGTGGATCAAGAACTTCGAGAGGCGTTCGAATGAAGATTCTGTTCGTCACGCACCGGTATCCGCCACGCACTGGTGGTGTGGAAACACACGTTCGTGAGATCGCGACACGACTTGTCGACCGTGGACACGACGTGACTGTGTTTAGTGCGGACGATGGCAGCGATGTGGTAACGGAGAGTGCTGACGACGGCGTTCATGTGCGCCGATTTCGGTCTGTGAGTCCAGGTGGTGCATTCTATGTTGCGCCCCAGATGGCAATCGCGGTTCGGAATGCAGACGCTGACGTCCTGCACGCCCACAATTACCATGCGTTCCCGCTGTTCTTCGCAGCACTAGGTATCACGGACCAAAGATTCGTCGTGACGATGCACTATCACGGAGAAAGTGCGAGTGGATTCAGAGATGCTTTGTTGTCGCTCTATCGGCCTTTCGGACGCTGGGCAGTTCGGCAGGCTGACGGGGTAATAGCGGTGAGCAAGTGGGAAAAATACCAGTTACGAGAGGATTTCGGAGTCGATGCCACAGTAATTCCAAACGGTGTCGACGTGGAGCGCTTCGTTGAAGCGGAGCCCGAGGAACGCGAACGTCCGTACCTCCTCTGTGTTGGACGGCTGGAGGAGTACAAGGGCGTCCAGCATGTGATTCGGGCCTTGTCCAAGTTACCCGAGTACGATCTAGTGGTCGCCGGTCGTGGACCGTACCGGGACGATTTGGAGCGGATTGCTCTCGACGAGGGCGTGCAGGACAGGGTCGAATTTCTCGGATACGTCAACAGTGAACGGCTCCCGAGGTTGTACGCAGGCGCTAATGTATACGTAACGATGTCCGAGTTCGAAGCATATGGGATGACTGTCGCCGAAGCACTCGCATCTGGGACTCGATGCGTAGTCCGTAATGAGGGTGCGCTTCGCGACTGGGTCGGACATCCGAACGTGGTATCAGTCCACAACCCCTCACCAGAACGTATCGCCGAGGCGGCTGGTGCGGGTGAGCGAACTGACGCTCCCTCCACGCCAACGACATGGGATAGTGTGGTAGACGACGTACTGGGGCTGTATCGAGAATGAAGGATGTTCGACGCGGGAGCCCTATTGACCGAGAAACGTGTGTCCGGCGAATATTTATAGCTCGGTGTCCGAGTGGAGGTAACTGGATTTATGACTGAAGTGACCGTTGTAATTCCGACCATCAGTGAGGACGTTATCACCAAACGGTCAATTCCCGACAGAGTTGAGATAATCGTCGTCCGAGAAGGGACGCTCAACGAAGCCCGAAACGCTGGCGTCGATGCTGTCGAGACGGAAAACGTACTCCTCCTTGACGACGACGTCCGGTTCTCAGAGGAATTCTTCTGGGACGTTGTCGAGCGTATTTCAGCCAACAAACTCGTCGGAATGGAAGACTGGAACTACGATCTCGTCGCCGGTCGACTCATGGGGTTCACGAAGTCGACGTGGGAGAACGTCGGTGGATTCGATGAACGCCTGCGCTCGCATATGGGAGATACCGACTTTGCCATCGCCTGCCACAAACGCGGATACGAGATCGATCAGATTCCTTCTTCGAAAATCCACCACGAAGGCCCTCCGGGTGCCATCGAACGTACGAATGCTTGGGACCACGCGTGGCGCGGACTCTACCTTGCTGCCAAACATCCCCGGTACGCGTGGCGACTATTCCAGGGAATGGTCGAACCAGCTGTGACCGGAAGTAATTAAAACCAGCCTGACTAAGGCCTCCCAATAATGCTGCTTGTACTCGCCCTCGACGCCTTAGATTACGAGCACGTCGAACAGTTCGACGTGCCGGCGCTCGAGTTAGCGCAATGTCAACCTATCGACACCTTCTCCTATATGAAAGATCAGCCTTACACGCTCGAAGTGTGGCCCACGGTTGCGACTGGTCTGGGCCCAGAAGAGCACGGGTTGACTGGGGGCGGGACGAGTGAATGGGACAATCCTGCCGTCGACTTTCTCTCGAAGTTTACAGCGAAACTGGGGGGCAACACGCGCGATAGACTGGGTAATCTCGCCGAATCACTCACCGGTGCTGAATACAGCATTCCGGAAACAGATACAGAGCACGTCTTCCAGGGAGAGGGGCGTGTGGTGCACAACTGGCCAGGCGTGTACAACTCGGAGGAGTTGATGCGGGTCTGGGACACAGCGAACCCGGATGAAGGCGAACAGACTATCCAGGGCTTCGAGCGCGAAATATTCGGAATCGGGGCGGAGCAGTTCGGTTGGGCCAGGGAAATGCTCCACCACGATCTCTCATTGGCTGGATGCCACATCCATACCCTCGACATGTGCGGACATATCTATCGACATGACGAGGAGCGCTATCGACATACCTACGAACGGGTAAACGAATGGGTCGCCGACCTCCGTGACAATCTCGGTCAAGAAGACGAACTGCTGATACTGAGCGACCACGGTATTCACACGGCTTGGGACTCAAGCGACGTAGAACCGGGTCGTCACTCGAATCGTGCGATGGCTGCTACGACGATGGATACGGAACTTTTCGACGACGTTCACGACGTACGTGAGTGGATTGAAGCAGGGATAGAGGAAGCCGAAATCTCCCATGACCAGGTGAACGTCCCGACGGAACAACTGGAGGAACTCGGATACATATGACGTTTGTTGATTGGGTCACCGAGTCGAAACAGCGTATCCAACAAGAAGGCTGGAGCGGCGCGAAGCGTGCCGCGTACGAGTTCTACGTTGGGATGTGGCGAAACGTCGGAAAGCGGTACAACTATGGGACTCCTATCTGGGAGGACGACTGGGATATCTGTCTCGTCCTCGACGCCTGCCGCTGGGATCTCATCCCAGAAGTCAATCGTGACTACCTCACCGACGACTCGAAATACGCGGTCGGGAGCAGCTCTGGCGAGTGGATTCCAAAAACGTTCGGTGAGCGAAATAACTCAGATGTGGCCTACGTCACCGCGAATCCGTACTCGGAGAATCTTCTCGACGAGGAGGACTTCTTCCTCCTTGACGAAGTCTGGACGTACGGTTTCGATGAGGAGATTCGTACGATTCCAGCAGATGTCGTGACAGACCAAGCAATCAAGGCTTGGAATCAAGAGCCAGACAGGCTGGTGGTTCACTACATGCAACCACATCACCCGTTTGTCCCGAAACCGATGGATGAGGGCCTCCCACGGCAGGACTTCGACAATCAGCCATGGGACAACGTCTGGCACAAACTTCGCAAGGGGAAAGTCGATCGTGACGAGGTATGGGACGGGTACGTAGCCAATCTCGAGTACGTCCTCGACCACGTAGAGACGCTCTTAAAAAACACATCTGGAGACGTACTCATCACTGCTGACCACGGCAATTTACTCGGCGAGTGGGGGATGTACTCCCACCCCGACTGGGTGCCGCTGCCCGAACTGAAACGAGTGCCGTGGATAAAGACGAGCGCCGAAAATGTGGGAGACTACGAGCCGGTCGATTACTCGAGCCAAAGTGAGGAACGCGTTGACCGGAGCGACCAACTCGAGGCGCTCGGCTATAAATGAGCTTGCGGTCGTATCGTAACGGAGAAAGCCACACCCGATTGTTCGAGTGCTCTTCACTCCGACATAGCAGGAATACAGGCGAACTCACTGCGTCTCGATATCCACCTTTACCCCAACGATGACCGACGCTTCCGAAGTTAATCTCAGTATGGAGGTGAGCAAAGGGTTGGTAGCGAAAGTGGTTATGGCCTTGATTGGATTCGTCGGGACAATTGTTTTCGCGCGTGTGCTGGGCGCGACGAAGTTCGGTAGCTACTACCTACTGCTGATGATTGCGGAGATTCTGAAGAAACCTGTAGATGGGTGGGGTGCAGCAGCGAAGAAACGATACTCAGAGCTATCTAGCCCAAAAGATGAGATAATTGGCATTCAGATACTTCTTCCTATAATACTGATTACCGTCGTCGCTATTGTCGCCTATCCATTCGAGAATTCAGTGGTCGAGTACACAGGAATGTCGGAGTCGTACCTTCTTCTCGTCTTCCTGCTGGGAACTTTGAGTATCTATTCTGCGTTCGAGTCCATCCTTAGCGCGACAGGTCAGATCGGGAGGCAGACAGGAATTGACACTGTTCGGTCAGTCTTGACGTTGGCGCTACAGGCTGTATTCGTCTGGTACGGAATGGGTGCTTTCGGTATGGCATACGGCCTTGGGTTCGCCACGTTACTCTCTGTCCCCCTTCTCATATGGTCATTTGAGTTCTCTGTAGAAATCCCCACTTGGGGGACCGTCCGCTCGCTTGCAACCTTCGCAAAAGACAGTATCCCATACGCCTTCGTATCGAAGGCTTGGGACAGGTACGACATCTTCCTTATCGGCCTGGTTTTGTCTCCACCGATTGTTGGTTATTACGAGGTTGCGTACAAATTAGTCGTGCCAGCGACATTCGTGTCTGGTATGATTGGAAGTATCATGATGCCGAGAACGAGCAATCTCCAGAGCAAAGGCGAGGACATTACCGCAGACATCGCAAACTCCCTATCGTTCGCAAGTTTGTTCGCCATCCCGATCTTCTTCGGGGCCTTGGCTATTCCGGAGAAGCTCGTCGTCACCGCCTACGGAGCGGAGTATCGAGAAGCAGCAACCTTGCTAGTGGGCCTTGCCTTATTCCAAGTATTTAACACACAATCGAAGGTTTTTGGAGATATCCTTGCCGGGTTGGATAGACACCACCTAAATTTGCGGATAGCCCTCGTCGCTTTCGCCGTAAACGTCGTTCTCGGTTATTTACTAATATACGAATACGGTGCACTCGGTGTCGTCATTGCAACGGTTGTCGCAAGTGTCATCGAATATTCTGCCGGGGCCTATTTACTCAGCCTATACGACCTTCCATCCGTGTCACGGACGGTCATTTACGAAATATTGGCAGGGATCTTGATGTACGTTGCACTCATCCCGCTTGCCAGATTCGTCAGTATCGAATCTTGGTTCACACTGTTTCTCGTCGTTGGAATCGGTGCCGTCATTTATTTTACTGTACTTTTTGTCGTCAGTGCTCGAATCCGTGGCGTTGTCCAATCCCTCCTTGGAAATGCACTCAAGTAGTTTCTACATCGGACCGTGAGGTTGAAACCCTCTGAGAGTGGAGATTCGAAGCAACAAATGAACATCTTACTGATTATTGCGGACTCACTCAGGGCTCAGAACACAAGTTTACACGGTTACCACAGAGAAACGACCCCATTCCTGGATTCCTTTGCCGATGAAGTATCACTATACACGAACGCTCGAGCACCGGCTAACTGGAGTTTACCGAGTCATACGAGTATCTTTACTGGTCTCTATCCCGCTGAACACGGCATCTACGACGAAGGCAGAAAACTGGAGCAAGGCAACTCGATTTTCGAGTTACTACAGGATGATGGGTACGAAACTGGGATGTTCTCATACAACGGGTACATCAACGGTGGAGTCAACACCGGGCTGGACCGTGGATTCGACACTGTCTCCGGTTACAGAGAACCGATGTTCCCGGACGCGTTCAATCCCGGCGGTATGCGAGGCGAAAAGTGGGAATTTCTCAAGAAAGCACTCTCGCACGAACAACCGATTCGGTCACTCTTGAACGGAGCAGCGATGAAGGTCGGCTGGGACTATCCAGACCTTGCCCCGGACTGGCTAACCCAAGAGACGAACGCAGGCAAAACGCCCGACGATATATATGTCCGGGAGTTCCTCGACTGGCACGATGAACGCTCGGACGACTGGGCCGCTTGCATCAACTTCATGAAGACGCACAACGCGTACCGTCCGGCGGAGGAATACGACAATTGGTCGTCGCAAGAGGCGCACGACATCCAGGACGATGTCGCCTACGGAAACTGGGAGTACATCTCCGGCCAGCGCCCGATCTCGGAGTTAGAACAACTGGTCGACCTATACGACGGTTGCATTCTCGAGGTAGACCAAATGATATCGAGAGTCGTGACGACGTTGAAGGAGCGCGGAGACTACGAGGACACGCTCATTGTCGTCACCTCCGACCACGGTGAAGCATTCGGGGAGACGAGTTTCCGAGATGGAATCACGCTCGCCCAACACGTGATTGGTGCTCACGAATCACTGCTCCACGTACCATTGCTCGTGAAATCACCCCACCAGGAGGATGGGGAAGAGATCAGACAACCAGCAACGCTGACGAAGTTCCCGGATGTGGCAACCGACCCCGACGAATCATTCACGGCTGAAACGGTGTACGCGATGGACAGCGGACTAAACGAGGTCAACACGAAGAAGCTAGAGGAGTGGGTCGGTGAGCGAGACGAAAGGTTCTTTGGGACACTATGGGTAGCGTATCAGGAAACGAACGGCGCCGTCCACAAACACATGAAATGGAACGATAAGCAAACCAGTATCAACCTGGAAACCGGGGAGAAAAAGCCGTCAGAAATCGAATTCGAGTTCAAGAAGAAGGACGTGATGTCCAAAGCAGAAGGCGGCGTAGACGAAAGCGTCGAAGAACGGCTCGCGGAGCTGGGATATAGATGACTATGTGCGCAAAGATTCGCGTCAGATTCAGTATCCTGAGAGTATATTGCCCGTTGCGCTTGTCGCCTTGCTTAGCCGATTTAATAACCGAAAGTTATATAAGATAGTCTTAACTTTCTGTTCCCCAATAGTTTCATAGTGTTAAAACCAACAATGATGGATGATACAGACAAAGATACTCAAGTTCGAAATTTGAACAAGGCGTTTCATGCCGAACAGGCATCAGTTTACGACGAAACACATGATATCCATCCTGTGGCGGCGGACATATTCAGAATGCACGTAGGTGAATCTGATAGAGTTCTCGATCTGGGAACTGGAACAGGGTTTGTACGTCGAACTATCTCCTCTGATGATGTCATCGGTATCGATTTATCGAGGCCGATGCTCAGAGAAGGCCGAAAAGACGAAGCCATGCTTCTTGAGGGAGTTGCCGGGAAAATTCCAATAAAATCAAACAGTGTTGATGTGATAACCGGACGTTCAGTTCTACATCACTTCCCGAATCTAGACAGGGTTGCCAGTGAATGTCTCCGGGTGATCCGACCGAGCGGAGAAATCGTGATTGCAGACGAACCTCAAGGGATGAGAGTCCTAGAACGTCTCTCGAAAAGACTCAGAAGCAGATTTGGTTCACTCTTCTCGAAAAAGTCTGGTTGGAAATACGATCTTGCAGAAAAATTTCAGACTCATACGAGAGATTTAACTCAGACTGTGAACTACCATCACGGGACAGGGATTGATCCAAGTCCATTTGATAATCGCCTAAATAGAGTTGCAAAGGTTGAGTATGATGAGGACAAATTGGCATTTGTGTGGCGAAACGAATAACCATACTAGGTCGCAGTGAATTATGAACCCAATTATTAATGATACCTACCCAATTCGGGGATGTGACTGATGACAAATATTGCCCTTGTGGTTCTTGATACACTCCGAAAGGACTCGTTCGATGACCACTTTGAGTGGCTACCTGGAGCCACATACGAGAACGCCTGGTCAACAAGTCATGCGACCGTTCCCTCACATGCCACCCTATTTACTGGTCTTTATGCAAGCGAAACAGGGGTCTACGGGACTGGCGAGGTCTTTGATTTTCCTGGGGACAGCCTTGCAGAACTATTGACAGATTCTGGGATGCGATCACGTGGTTTCTCATGCAACCCCTTCATCTCTGAAACCTTTAAATTCTCTCGCGGATTCGAGTCTATGAAACGCAACTGGAGTTCCCGCAGACTTGACGACGATATTTTCGATTGGGGTGGGTTTGAGTCGGCTCGAAAGTTTGAAGGAGTTCTACGATTCCCAGAAGCAGTCTACCGTGTGCTACGTTCGGATACGAAAACACTACTTTCTCTAAAGCACGGCCTCCTGCGAAAGCTATACTTTGACAACTCTAGGTTTGTAGCCGGAGATAAGGGGGCTCAGGAAGTCCTTCGATACGTTCAGCGAACACCGTTTACAGACGATGAGTTCTTTTACGTCAACTTGATGGAAGCTCATGGGCCCTACAAGTGTCCCGAGGATTACCAGACAGTAACCGAAACCAACGAAGGTTCTTCGTTCGCAGATGTACTCGGATTCGAAACAAAACGGCCTGAGAATACCCGTCTAGCATACGAGGACTGTGTACGCTACTTATCAGATGTCTACGAGGATATTTTCAGTGAGCTCCAGGCAGACTTCGATTACGTGATTACAATAGCTGATCATGGAGAACAACTGGGTGAGGACGACAACTGGGGCCACAACTTCGGTGTTCATCCGACGTTGACGAATGTTCCGTTCTCCGTCTGGGCTGCCGACGGGTCTCATAGAGGGCTTGATACTGGTGCTACTGTTGGCCACGTCGATGTTTTTTCGACCATCTTAGGCCGGGCAGGAATTGACCAACCACCCAACCGACGTGGTGTTGATCTCTTCCAGACCACTCCCACCAGCCCTCGTCTCACAGAGTACCATGGAATTTCACAACCAGAAAAAATTGAACGAATCCAAGCTGCCGGTCATGACAGTGAAGTCATTGATAAGTACGACAGTTGGCTCCGGGGACTTGCTCACCCAGACGGTTACTACGCGTACGAAACCGTCTACGATGCCGAATCTGAGTTCAGAGTAACTAACACAAGTGAACGCTCCGATCAAGTGAAACAACGCCTCGAGCAAGAGCACGAAACATTAGATATCCGATCTCCGGAGAGTGATGTCGAATATAGCGAGTCACTTCGTGACGAACTGGAGCATCTCGGTTATCTATAGAGTTTAGAAATCTAACTTGTTAACGGCATCGATCTCGTCGTATACATCTTCGTACTTCTCGGCAATTCTATTCCACGTAAACGCTTCCGCGTAGCATCGGGCCGCCCGCTTATAATGAGACAGTCTGCCGTTACAACTGAGTCGACGAATCGCCTCTGCGGCCTCTTCACCATCTTCAACCACAACGACGCCGTTCTCCTCGTTCGATTCTGGTAAAAGACCGAAACCAGTAGCCTTTGTCGTAATTATGGCGCAACCTTTGGCGATGGCCTCCAGTCCAACAATGCCGAATGTTTCGTGATAGGACGGCATCACAACGATGTCTGCTGACCGATAGAAACCAGCAAGTGTCTCATCATCCACATGGCCGTGGATATTGTCCGCCCACCTACCCTGAAACCGCTCCAAATAGTCTTCGTCAGCTATTCCTCCCACAATATCCACGTCGTATAGTTCGGAGTCTGGATCCAGAATCTCTAGAACCCGATGTTGGCCTTTTCGCGGTTCTATTCGACCAACAAAGAGAATGCTCGGCGGATCTGATACCGGACCCGGCTCGCCGAGTTGTTCGGTACCAATGCCTAATGGAATCATCCGATGCTCTTGTTTGCGGAGATAGCTACGGAGCTGTCTGGTCGATACAGGACTCGTGGTAATGACCCGCTTACTCCGGTAAATTCCGTGGGCCTTTATTATGCTATAGAGATTCGCCCCTATGAATTCCCTGGGAGGGGCAAGTGCGTCCGGGGCAAATCGAAGTAAATCAATGTCAGTGAGTGCTCCTTGAACCGTATTAACATCCGCTGGATAGGAAAAGCCCCCTACAGCATGGAATATGTCGAAAGCCGATCGATTTTCACTAATATAGTTTCGGACCCAGCGATGAATCTTCCAGAATCTAAAAATTGATCCAGGCTCAATAGGTACATTTGTTATCTCAATATTGTCGTTCGGGTGATTAGTTCGAGTCCCTGCCGTGATAATCTCTACATCGTTACCAGACTCTGCCAAGCCTTCGGCCAACCCGCCGGTTACTCGGCTAGGGCCAGTCGGTGCCTCGTTGTATGGACCATAAAGCGCAATTGACCGCTGAATTGAGCCTTTTTCAATAGTGCTTTCGGACATCGCTTAGTCTATCAATGGACCGAGTGTACAAGGGGATATTTGTGTCGGTCGCGGCCCCAATTCGGATTGCTAAATTTTTCAGGAGAATCTTGGCGTGGTTTGACTGGTTGGATTCCTGCCCCCTAATATTTCCGAAACTGATTAAATACTCCATTCAATTAGTTAGAGTCGTGATGGATGGCCTTATCGAAAATTTAAAGAGACAGACAAGATATCAGTATACAGCTGTAATTTTTCTTGGAATTGTGGCGGTTACAAGGTCGATTTTCCAAGTTTTCTTCCTACGTAGCCCCTTCGAGATCCACCAAGATAGCAAACTTTTCTACCACATTGGGTATATAATGACAACGGGTCATGTTCCGTACGTCGATGTCTGGGAGGTGAAGCCGCCTTTGACGTACGAGACAGCTACTCTTATTTCGATAATTGGAGGGGGTGATCCGCAACAGACTCACATTATAGGAGTGATTGCCACTTCTCTAATGGTTATTGGTGTTGCTATTCTACTCTATATGATTATACTAGAATTATTTGATGATGAATTGGCTGGAGTTTTGAGTGGGGCTGTATGGTTGAGTTACCCAGCAGTTCATTATTTTCCAGCACTTGGATTCAGGGTTAAGTACTTTGCCTTTTTCTTTGGTTTACTAGGAATCTATGCGGCCCTGAAAGAACGGCCAATATTCGCAGGTGTCCTCTCTGCTTTTGCTGCAGCTTATTGGCAGTTTGCGCTGGTATTCTGCATCCTTGTACTAGGAATCTTTGCGTCCAATTCTAGTAAATCCCAAGGAAAAGAAATAAAAAGTATTGTCTGGAACCGTCCGCTATTGGGCGTGATAGCAGGGTATTTAATTGCTTTCATAATTGTTGTTGGCCCGATCGCGCTCGCAGGTGGGTTCTACCCAATGATAAGTGAGGTGATAGTATCGGGTTTGATTGCTGGAGAGACATCAAATCCGGTTAGACGACTTGGTCGAGGGTTGTTAAAATTAAAGTCAGCTTCACCTTTGGTACTTCTCGGAGTGGTCAGTTTCGTTCGTATACTCCAACCAGATATCCACCGTGGTAAGTGGATTAGTGCTGGTGGCCTTCTTTTTGCAATCCAAATTTTCTTTTTAGATTTTGATGGCGCACCTGATCTTCTTGGCGGATATCTATTTGTCGCGCTCGGAATCGGCGCGCTTTATGCGGTATCCTCTACTACTGTGAAAAACAAAATCAAGGTTCTAGTCGCCGTATCTCTTCTAATTAGCCTGGTCTTTATGGGAGGTACAGGTACCATTGTCAGACCGATATATGAGGATCGGCCAGATCAATCCAACCAAGCTGTATTAACCCAAGGAGTCAGATTCACAGGCCAAATGATTGGAGGAGATTCATTAACTGATCCTCAAAGGAGTCAAAAAAGTGTGGACCTTCGTGAACAACTTGGTTTACCTAGTATTGATAGAATATACAGGACAAACTGGGACCCAACTACCTGTCACTACTTCCTCTCCAGTGCAGAGCAAAAGTGGGTTCATCAGACAGAGGCGGAATGGGGAGACAAGAAATGCGGAGCGAATTCTTCATACGAGATTTTACAACTCCTTAAATAAAATGATCATCGGATATTCACTTTTGGTTACTGGTAAAGAGACTAAATATAAATATCTGATTTAATTTTTCGCCTGCCTACACGAGGAAGCTTTATTTTAATTTGGTATTTGAAGAATTTACAGCGACGGAACTCCCCTATACCTCTAAATAGTTATATAATCTTTCTAGAGAATGTTCCTCGTTGAGCGGGAGATACTTGCGCTTCAGATATCGCCAGATTCCGGCGACAGATGAGTACTCGGACTCCATTATAGTATTCCATGAGCCAATTTCCCTGAAGAATGTTTCCTTGCCACTACACTTCTTGAGGTTGCTGAAGTTGTGATAGTGCACAACCTTGGCGTCCTTGCGAAGCTTGAGCCGGAGGTGCAGCGGATAGTTGTAGCGGTTGTCGAGTACTTCCACGTCATACTCCTGCGAAAGCAACCCGAGAGCAACCTGATCGGCGTGCCACTCGTATGGAATATCGGGATATATGTCCTGAATGAGGTGCATCCACCTGGTGCCAAAATCGCTATTTGCCGTAAGAACGAACCCTGCATTCCAATAGGCCGGAATCTCGTTACCGTCAAAGGTACTCCGGTAGTGCCAGTCTGGCAAGGGCAAATCGGCCTCGGTGGCAATTTCACGCCATTTCTGTTTCGATTGGGACTGTCTCCCCCAGTACTGAAGTCCAACGTCAACTGGTTTCAAATACAAATCCTTGCCGGACCTGTGGACGGTAATCCTATTAAGAACGATCGTGTCTGTGTCGAGTAGAAGGAGATACTCCTCAGTTGCTGCCTCCTCCGCTGCCATCAGCGCATCTACCTTTCTTGAAATTCCGTACTCAGGAATTGTCGGCTTCCCCCGGAGGATCGTCCCAAGTTCTGATAGTTCATCTTCGTTTTCGGGATGTTCGCCATCTGGGACGTATACGAAGATCCGAGACTCGGGGTTTGTACGTGAGATTGAACGGGCAAGATAGAGTCCTTGCTCATCGTACTTTCCTTCGCCGGCAGCGAACACGAAAGCCAAATCTTCCATTACAGATTCATAGTCAGAGCACGCCCTTAGTGATAGCGCCTCTGGTTCACTTGGAAATACTTCAGCTGAAAACAAAAACGCTCGTTTGTGTGTTATATACAACAAAATCTGAATATTATTCCATATAACCGAGGTTCTGTAGTCGTTCTTCCATTTTATTGTCGATTTCCACACTTTCGTTGTCTCTGGACGTGCGGCGGACTTCCTCCAGGAAGGAATCTACAGCGCGGACGTGCTCATCAGCGACCTCGCATTTGAGGTTCTCCTGTTCGCCCGGATCTTCAGACAGATCGTACCTCTCTTCGATACCCTCTGCGGCGTAACGAATATACTTCTCGTCCGCTGTCCTAGACATAAGCCGAACCTCATCTAGATTTCTCCCCACGTCCGGTGCCCATCCGCCGAGAACCCGTTCACGATCTCCCGAAAATGCATTGTACCCGCGGTACGATTCTGGAGCTTCAACACCGACTTCATCTAAGAGGGTCCGGGGGATATCTTCGAGACCGACTAACTCATCAGACTTTCCACTGTGGTCAGTACCGCCGAGCACAAGCGGGACGTGCACGTGCTCGTCGTAAAATCGGTTTTTGTGACCGAAATCGCCATGATCGTAGAACTCTTCACCGTGGTCTGCTGTCAGAGCCCAGATGGCGTCCCCAAGGTTATCAATGAGGCGGCCAACTTCCTTGTCCACGTACCGAATTTCAGCGTCGTAGAGGTCAATTAGATCCTGCCACTCACCCTCCGAAAGTGCATTCGGATCATCAAGGACACGCTGGCGTAGTCGAACCCCCCGCTTTTGGGAGAGGTCGTTGCCGAATATCATATGATTCTCGGGTGGGACGTAGGGGTGATGCGGATCCATATAGTGAATCCAAAGGAACCACGGTTCGTCTGCACTTTTCACCCAGGATACTGCCCTGTCAGTGAGTGATTTGGCGTTTTCGTAGTACGATCCGACATCTATACCGGTATGTTCCTCGGTTTTGGTGTGTATCCATGAGAGAAGATTGTGCAGATAACCATCAACATTGTTTACAACATATCGGCGAGCTTTGGCCGCCAGTGACGGATCCGTTTCTGAATCAGCAAATACATCGAATCCTCTATCGTAGCCAAATTCTGCCGAGAGGTACGGGTTAGAGTGGAAGCCAGCAGTCTGGTATCCTGCTTCAGAGAGTGGAACTGATAGAGGAACTTGTTCGTCTGACAGATGATCGAACCCGCCGTACAGAAGTCCCTGAGTGGACGTAAGAATCGACGGAAAAGATGGTCGAGTCGCGCAGGCGTGAGAAAATGCATTTTGAAAAACAAGTTCGGTATCAGCCAACTTGTCGATAATAGGGGTAGTAGCCCGATCATAGCCGTATATCCCGATGTGATCGGCCCGAAGGGAATCGATTGTGATGAGTGCTATATTTTTCATACGTCTATAATACACATCAAGAGTTGAGTACTTGATAGTGTCGCTAACTCAAGCAGATTACTCCCAGGGCACTGTCTAGTTCAGCACCTTCTCAGCTGGAGTCAAGCCATCTAACGCTTGGTTCGGTCGATTTCGGTTGTAGTAGTGTCTAAAGCGTGTTAACCAACGTTTCGCGCTTGACTGACTGCCCCGCCAGAACAAGTGGAAGCGGTCGATTCGCATAGCGACAGTCTGGAATCACTTTTCGATGTGGTTCGGGTCGTGATAATCAAGATGACCGCTCAGATCGTGACGAAAGGGGGCAGTCAGGTAGCCACTAGCACTGACGAGAAACTCTGTGTCGTCAAGATCGTGTTTCTCAGTGAGGCGGTGAAGAAATGCCGTCCTCAGAAATATATCATTTCTGATGTGTGGACGAGAGCGTCGCTCTCGTTAACGCCGCGGGGCCCGTCCCGCGGCGGCTGAACACGTCTACTTCCAGCAGGAATTTTGATTCCGCGTCGATGAGAGACCCGAATTGCACCGCCTCGGCATCAGCACTCTCGATCAGAACCTCCGTGAGTTCGTATTGATCCTGATCAGGCGGTGGTGCAGAATAGTTTTCAACCCCTAACTCGGCAGATCTCGATAACCGGGATCGTATAAACCGTGCCGATATTCCGGGAAAATGACGGTTCACGTCGCGGCGGAAGCTTGTCTTACTCAAAAACCGAAACTGGGCAGCTCAGGGTGTGTGAAGACTTCTGCACTACCGCCCCTGATCAAGCAACGGGACGGTTCATCCATCGCCACTTGTCTGGTTGCCGTTATCCTCATCGTGGCATCGAAGTACCTAGGCCGTCAGTGTCCCGTCTTGAACACTCTCCCCTATGACGAGGCAGCGAGGATCTCCGGTATCTGGCTTTTCAAGCCAGACCAGCACCCAACCCCACACGATGCAATTCGATACGCTCACCACGGCCTCCGTATTCATCGCTTTGATCGCGCTCGGCGTCGGCGGCGCCTCGATGTCGCCGATGACACTCGAAACGACCCTGATGATGGTCCTCCCGTCGGCACTGATATTCGGCGCGATCGTCCTCGTGCTCGGCGTCAAACACGGCCAGTACCGTGCCCGAAACGCCTAGTACGCCCTACACACCTAACTGCATAGAGCGAGTACAACCACAGATGAGCACGGCCGCCGATCTCCGGGCGTTGTTGGCCGATGGCGAGGAGATCAACATCGTCTGTCACGACAACCGTTCCAATTTTCAGTAGTTTTCAGTAGTACACCGTCGGAATTGGGAACACTGCTGGACGGCTGGGCCACGTCCATCACTACTATCGTTTTTCGACTCGGGCAGGGTAACGGCAGGTGCTATCACAGCCGACCCGCCACCAGCGGTCGCCTCTGCCTGTCCGGGCTCGTAGGCAACGATACCAGTCCCGAACGTGAGTCGCGTGCCAGGGTCAGACACCGCATCTGACGTGGATCGCGAAGCGGCGCTTCGCTCACCAGCGGAACGGTCAGCTAGCACGATTGCAGAATCCCCGGTATACGAGGACGTGAAATCGTAGTCTAGCGTATCGCCGTCGCTGAAGAACACGCGGGCCACGTTCAGCGCTCCGATGTAGTCCCGGTCGCCCTCGAAGCCACACCGCACGTTGTCACACTGGAAGTGCCCGCCCCACCACAGCTCCTCGTGATGATCGGGCGACTTGCAGGTGTGGCCGCTCGCTCCACAACGCGGGCACGACCGGCTCGTGCCCTCTGGAAACACCCGCTCAACGCCGATTCCGGCACACTCTGCCCGATACTCGATGTTCTCGATGATATCCCGTCGTGCCCACGACGATAACTCCCACGACAACATTTCTTCGTCACTCGGCGGTGACAGTGACCGCAGGTCTTCGTGAACAATTGCATCTACGTCGTACAGGAGAGCGAGCGCGAGGACTTGATTGGCTACGTCGTGTGTCAGTTGCTCGCGCTTGTGTCGAATCTTGTTGTTCACCCGTTCGTACTCGCTCTGGATATGCGCGAACTCGTCAGTGTGAGCGCGGCCAGCTCGGCGCACCGCCGCGAGTCGGTCGTTAAGTCGGGTACGTTCGCGGTGGAGTCGTCGCATCTTCTCGCGGTTAGTGAACTGGATGAAATGTGGCGTGGATAGTTGCTCGCCGTCTTCGGTGACCACTACGGCGGTCATATCTTTTCGTATCCCGGCGTCGAGTGCCAGTACGCAGTCAGCGTCGTCGGTCGTCTCTCCGTGTTCGATTTCGACGGGGAATGAGAGTTCGTAGTAAGCGTCTCCGTTTTTGCGACGAGAGGGTTGGAACTCGGGAGCCGACAGGTCGCCGTGAGCGAGGAGGTCGTGGAACGCGTCGTAGCCGCCACGCTCGTACTCCGTCCACGACCAGTCGCCCCGTGTCTCGGGCGAAACTGTGTCTGGCGTTTTCAGTCGGATGGTCAATATCTCGCTGTCGGCGTCGTACTGGTATTTGACGACTTGGCCGCTGGTTGGGCCATCATCCGCAGAGAACGGCAATACGCCGCTACCGTACTCTGGACAGTCCTGCATTTCGAAATATGTGGCTGGATACGTGCCGTGCCGGTCGTAGTAGCTGTTGAGTTGGTCGACGAGATCGTCAACGTAGCCCGACGAAAGATAGTCGCCGTCGTTCCACAACTTCTCTTTGATGCGACGGCGATGGATGCGTCGGATTTTGTGGTCAGGGAGGACGTCTCGGATGGATTGGTAGGCGTCTCGGCGGTCGGCGTGACTGCGGAGCGTTGCACCGACTTTCTGCAATATACAGCGGCGGAATCGAGAGGGCAGATACAGATCGAGTTCTTCGAACGGTTCGTGTTCGTCAAAATATTTCCACGCCTGATAAGATGAATCAGCAACTCCATCGAGATGGGGTGGCGTCCAGTGGTCTTCAAGCACGTGATTAGCAACACGTTGGGAGAGGATTGCCAGTCGCTCGAATCGCTCAGCGTCCTCATCTGGGAGGCGAATCGGAAGTGAGAGGTGGTCACTCATCGGGTCTCACCGCAGATTCGACGGTGTTGACGACCTGCTGTTCTTTGCTGGAGCGGGTTCCGTAGAGTTTGTCCGAGAAACTGGCGACGAGTTTGCTGAGGTCACCAACGAGTTCCTCCTGTGCAGATTTGTCTGTCTCGTCTTCGATGACGGTGATGGAGACACCGCAGCAATCAAAATTGCCATTGGCTTTCTGACTGTGATTGAAGACGCGGGCATAGAGGGCAATATGGTCTGTTGGACGAGTACCGCCAGCAAGTCGTCGGAGTTCTCTATGAGGGATCAGTCGTTCACCGCCCGGCGTCCGAGTGTAGCCGTGGTTGTCGTTGCGACACCAGCGTTTGACGGTCTGGACGTGAATACCGAGTTCATCTGCGAACTCGCCAATCAAATACGACCGTTGCATCTCGCTACTACTATTTATTATTGTGGATTGCTTATAAATACTGGGTTTTATGAATTTTACTAATCCCGATCCGGACTGTCTGGCGAGCGCGCTCGCGCTGGGCCGGATCGCGGCCGACGCGGGCATCGACGAGCGACACATCCTCTACAGCGGGACGATCTCCCACCAGCAGAACCGCGCGTTCGTCAACCTGCTCGATATCGACATCCAGTCGTTCGATCCGAGCGCCGTCGAGGACCGACCGCCGGACTCGCTGCTCGCGTTCGTCGACCACTCGATCCCCGGCGAGAACAACCAGGTCCCTCCGGGGACGCCAGTCGACATCGTCATCGACCACCATCCCGCCGAGGACGTCGAGGCGCGATTCGTCGACCGCCGAGAGGAGGTCGGCGCGGCCGCGACGATCCTCACCGAGTACGTCCGGGCGCTCGAGATCGAGGTCGATTCGACGCTGGCGACGGCGCTTATGGTCGCGATCCGGTCCGATACCCTCGATTTCCTTCGCGGGGCGACCCACGCGGAGTACGAGGCGGCGGGCTTTCTCCAGGAAACGGTCGACGACGAGATGGTCCGACAGATCTCGTCGCCGTCGGTCTCCGGGGCGACGCTTGATGCGATCTCGACGGCGATCGACAACCGGATGACGAGAGGGGGGATCCTCATTTCCCACGTCGGCCGCACGTCCGAACGCGACTCGCTCCCCCAGGCCGTCGACTACCTCGCGCGACTGGAGGGCGTCCAGACGGCGATCGTCTTCGGCATCGTCGAGGACACGATCCACGTCAGCGCCCGGTCGCCGGACCCGCGAGTCCACGTCGGCAACCTGCTCCGGGACGCCTTCGACGACGTGGGCAGCGGCGGCGGCCATCACGACGTGGCCGGCGGGCAGATCCCGCTCGGCATCTTCGCCGACTACACGACCGACGACGAACAGCTGCTCGACATCGTCGAGCGCGTCATCACCGACCGNCTCTCGAAGGGGCTGAACATCGCCGAGGACGANGAGGCCTAGCGACCGTAGCGGCGTCGAGAGAGNCAGCCGCGACGCCGGATCCGTACGTTCAAGAGTGACCACGCCCCAGCCCGGAGTACCTGATGGCCGACCCCGACTGGGAGCCCTACTTCGGATTCGACGAGCCCTACGAGAGCCAGGCCGACGCCGTCGAGTCGGCGATCGACGTGGCACAGCGGCAGGGCTATCTCGCGATGGAGGGCCCCTGCGGGACCGGCAAGACGATGGCGGCCCTGACCGCCGCGGCGACGCTCCTGCGAGAGGGCGACCGCTACGAGACCGCCGTCGTGGTCACGCCCGTCAAACAGCAACTCACGCAGTTCGTTGATGACCTCCGGACGCTCAACGCGGGCCTGCAAGACCCCCTCGCAGGCATCTCGCTGGTGGGCAAGCGCGACCTCTGTCCCTATGGCCGCGAGGACGTGTTCCCGCCGGATACCAGCGTCCACGATCGCTGTGAGGACCTCCGTGAGAACACGGCACACCTCGTCGAAAGCGACGGAGAGGGCGGTGACGAGCCGCCGGCCGCCGAAAGCGCCGTTGGCGGCGACCCCGACGAGATCTGGTGGGATCCCGACATCGCCAGCGATCTCGCGAAAGCGGCCCGCGCGGACGCCCCGGGACAGCGTGCACTCGGGGACGGCCTCTCGACGGCCGGCGCGAGTTCCCCCTACCGGACGAGCCAGCCCACGGCACCGGAGGACGTCGCCGGCGACGACCCGCCGATCTACTGCCCCTTCGAGGCCGACTGGTACGCCCGGAACAAGGGGTCGCCCGTGGATTTCACCGCCGGCGAGGAATGCGTCCTCACGGCCGAGGACTATCTCCCGGCGGCCACCGAGCGCGGGACCTGCCCGCACCGGGCGATGAGCGTCCTGCTCGCGAACGCCGACGTGGTGATCGGCAACTACAACCACCTGTTCGATCCCGATTCCCGACCGCTGCTGGCGGAGATCCTCGACGAGCGCACGTTCGTGATCGTCGACGAGGCCCACAGACTCGAGGGACGCGTCCGGGACCTCCTCTCGGATCGCGTCGGCCGCCAGACCCTCGTGCAGGCCCGCAACGACTGCCACCAGCTGCTCCAGCGCGCCCGCCAGACCGACGATCACCGCGCGCAGGTCGAGGCCCGGCTGACGAGCCACGAGGTGAGCCTCGACGCGGTCGAGGCGGCCCGCGAGTTCTACGACGACGTCCTGCGGTGGC